>Ga0257106_1000133_pt1 | contig 45601 bp, 31 predicted proteins | sample LP_taG_3_FD_190177 | JGI IMG/M metagenome (GOLD analysis project Ga0257106, IMG submission 190177) | Marine microbial communities from Northeast Subartic Pacific Ocean, Canada - LP_J_2011_P26_10m | ecosystem: Environmental > Aquatic > Marine > Oceanic | place: Canada: Northeast Subartic Pacific...
CCGTTTCTGCTATATCGGCACTTGGAACATCCGAAAGACTTTGCCATTTTTAAAAGTATCGATTGTTTTGAATTCTGCGGGGCGGTTGTCTCTCTCTCTCTCTCTCTCTCTCTCTCTCTCTCTCTCCCTCGGCTTCGTTTAAGCTCGAGAAGAAGCTCCTTCAAAATCGCGCTTCGTTTTTAGTCCTCGCGTCTCTCTTTCGCGGCAGCCGCGCTCGACGGACCCGATGGGTGCTTCTGTTTTCGCGAGTGTTTTGCTCTCGTGGCAATTTTTTATGTCGCCAACCGAAAGAAGGGCAATTGAAAAACGAAATGCAAGAACGTGAGAGTTCAATCAAACTTTTATGATGATGGTACAACAGTATTATTATTAGTATTATTTACAATTCGACTTCTACGCGTGCATTCCTACTCTCACCCGGTGGCGGCATCCACGGCGGAGTCGTTCAGCGCGCAACACACCACGGCTTTGTGGTGTCCGTTATACACGCGAATAGCTTCGCCGCTGCTGCAATCCCAAAGTCGAGCGCTTCCGTCGCTACTGGCGGTGACTAAATACGCCGCGTCGACGCTGAATACGCAGTCCCACACCCATCTCGAGTGCCCTTTTAAAGTCCGTTCTAATCCTAACCCGTCTAAATTCCATAATTTTACCGTCTTATCGCTACTCGTCGTCGCTAAACTCCTCACGTCTGGCGAAATCAAACACTTCAACACGTACTCGTCCGGGTGCGCTCTCAACTTGTGCAACGGTTCGAAATGCGCCGTCGTCTTTGCATCCTTTTGCAACCGCCACACGTAACACGTCCCAGTAGAGTTTCCTGCGACGACTAAACTCCCATCCGATGCCACGCTGACGCTTCTCACCGCTACTCCAACCTCCGGCACTAACTCGCACGAACACGCGTTCATCGTCAAATCCCACACGCGAATATTCCCATTCGCGTCTCCAGATAACAACTCCGCGCCATTCGGGTGCAACGCTACCGTCGTCACTGCCGCTCTCGACTCGTACTCCCTCGTGTGTCTCGATCCTTGCCTCGCGTCCCACAGCTTCACCGTCCCGTCGTCCGACCCGGAATACATCCATCTCCCGTCTCTTTCAAACCCAATCGCAGTCACGTTCCCTTGGTGTCCTTCGTGCGTTAATATCGGCGACGGATTCGACGCGTTCACTTCAAATATCTTAATCGTCGGGTTCCCAGCCGCGGCTAATATCTGCTTATCCGGTGATATTTCCAGTTTGTTCACTTGCGAGTCTTGGTGTTGCAACGTCCGGTAACACACCCCTCGCGTGGCCTCCCAAAATCGAATGGTGTGGTCGTACCCAGCAGTGGCTAACACCACGAACGGGTTCGGCATTTTTTTACTTATCTATATGAATACTCGCGTGCACCTCTCGTTTATAGAACAGCGCTCCACTTTTACGCGCTCCTCGTCCTCAACTCGAGGCGTTTTTGTTGTTGTTGTGCGGGACTAGTGAATCGAACTTTTGGGGAATTGAACGAGACATCACAAGAGCTTTTGCTCCTCAGTTCGAGAGAGTGAAAGAGACACGCTTTTACGCGCAACATAAACAACTTAAAAAAGAACAGTTGAAGAGAGATGATGTCTTGTTTCTAAAGGGACGACTGTTGAGCGCAGAAAAGGCGAACGGAAGAGAGAGAGATCAAGAACCCGCGCTTTTCATCAAAAGACGATGATGCACAATTCCGAACGGTGTGACTACAGGACAGAAGAAGAAAACGAGCGTCTAAAAAACGCGAGAAAACAGATCCGAAAGCTCGAGAAGGTCGCGGTCGATATCGAGAGGAAACCGATGATGCTGTGGCGATTGTTCAGGGACGCTTTGTTGGACGGCGGCGAGTGCAGAGACATCGTGGAGAAGCACGTTCTTCCGAGATTGAATCGAACGGATGTAAAATTCTTGTATGGAGTGAATACAGAGACGAGAAAGTTGATTAAGAGATCGTCTCGGAAGGGTGATTTGAAAGAGGCGTTTAGAGTGGAGGAGATGTCATCGATATCGACTTTGGAGTTTGCGTGGGAGAATAAATCGTTGTGGCCGAGTTACTGGGACGAACAGTTCTGCTGTCGAGTTGCTGAAACGAATAAACTCGAGTTGCTCAAGTGGGCGCGAGAGGAGAAAAAGTGTGATTGGGATTATAGGACGATTATTGAGGCCGCACGTCAAGGTAATATGGAAATGGTAAAGTATTGCGTGGCAAATGAGTGTCCTATTGATGGGTGGGCGTGTGCAGAAGCTGCCTTCAACGGTCATCTCGAGGTACTCAAATACTTACGCGAAGAAGTCAAAGCGCCTTGGGATTGGTATACTGCCGCTTGGGCGGCTGAACATGGTCATCTTCATATACTCGAATATCTTGTTGAGCGTAAGTATGATAAATATGACGTGTATGCGTGTGAGGATGCGGCCCAGTACGGTCATTTAGACTGTTTGAAGTATTTGCATGAAACCGCCAAAGCGCCGTGGAACGAGGACGCCGTACGAAAAGCGCACGAGAACAAGCACACCGAGTGTGTACAATACCTCCTCGACAACGACTGTCCTCTCCCAGAAGGTTGGTCTTACGAAGAAGGAGGAATACTACACACGAATGATTCCGACGACGACTTTGATGATGACGATTCCTCTAATAATAATACATAATACATAGAGTTTGTTTCCGTGGGCTTTCGTCCGTTTTCCTCACATTTTTGGCAGAACAAAAACTCACCACAAACCAACATCTGACTCTCGAGCACAAACAAGTTCGCCGCCATCTTTAAAAGAGATTTCTCCCCACAATAAATACCCCCCCGGGCTCTTTTCTAATAAGTCCACGCTCTCTCACACGCATTCACGGAAATAGAGAAAGAGATCTCTATTCTTACGACGGAATTTTCGAGCGTTTATAGTCTGAGTTTCACGTGCACGCGCGCGAAAGATTTCTCTCGCAAAGCAAAGAAGATAAAAGAAGGAAAAATCAATCATCCGACACCGGCGGCTTGAGAGTATACGTATACATACACACACGCACGAACGAACATTAGATCAAATGAATCTCATCCAACAGCTTCAGAAGAAACCGAAACCGACGCTTTCGCACATCGAGTCGTTCGAAGATTTCACCGCCATCATCGATGGCGAAGGACAGGATTACATCAATTTACGGCTCGAGTACGATGAGACGAAAGTCCCATCGGGTGGGAGCGAAGTGACTGGCGCGACCGCGCAAATGCTCATTCGCGCGTCGAAGACGAAAGAAGCCGCCGGGAGACACTTCCACGCGAAAGCGAGACAATCTTTAGGTCTAGAACCGACGGACGAGAAGTATTTGAGAGCGGCGAAATTAGCCGGGAGAGGTCGAGACTCCTTGAGTTCGTTCCAAAACGACGACGACGAGGAAGAGGAAGAGGAAGAGGAGGAAGAAACGGTGGAGGATTTGATGAAATCTGCGGCGTTTCAGAAGAAGAAAACGATCAAGAAAGGATCGAAAGAGTATCCAGATCATTACGGGGCGATTGGTTTAGCCGTGGAGAGGTATTTGGCGACCACGGAGCAAATTAAGGAGAATTTCCAGGAGTATTCGATGAAGTTGCACCCGGACAAGTGCGGCATCGCCGGCGCGGACGAAGAAGGAAAGGAAGCGATCGAGCAGAGGTATAAAGCGGTCGCGATCGCGTACGAGGTGTTGTCGGATGATAAGAGAAGAAGAGAGTACGATTCCGTAGACGCGCCGAAACACGATTTGCCGACGAGCGTTAAAGCCGGGAAGACGTGGTTTACGACCTTCATTCCGGCGTTTCAAAAGTTGGAGAGATGGTCGGAAGTCAAAGGTGGACACGTAATTTGCGAAGACGAGGACGCGCCGTACGAGGACGTGAAGAAGATGTACGTCTCATGGACTAAGTTCAAGTCGTGGAGAGAGTTTCCGCACGACCAAGAGAACGATTTGGAATCCGCGAACGATAGGTACCACAAGAGGCAAATGCAAAAGGAAAACGAGACGAAGAGGAAGGAGAAGAAGAAGGAAGAGTCGGTGAAGTTGAGAGCGTTTTTCGAAGCGGCGGAGAACTTAGATCCGAGAGTAATTAAGGAGAAGGAGAGAAAAGCGGCAGAGAGAGAGGCGAAGAAGGCGGAAAAGAGCGGTTCGGGTGGTAAAGGTGGCGGCTCTAAGGCGGAGAACGAGGCTGCGGCGGCGGAGGCGAAAGCTGCCGCGGAAGCTGCGGCGGCGGACGCGAAGGCAGCAGCGGCAGCGGCGAAGAAGAAGAAAGAGGCGGAAAAGAAGGAAATGCAAAAGACGAGAAAAGCGATGAGAGCGATTCGCGATGAGGCAGAAGGCGCGCCGGAGGAGTTTGATTTGGATCAGTTGATGCTCAAGTTGGACATCTCCGGCATAAAGGTATTGCTCGACGAGTGCTCCGGGAAGGCGGCGGCGGAATCTGGCGCGATTTTGAAAGCTGCGGTAGAGAAAGGCGCGTGAATGATGAGAGTGGAGAAGAAGAAAGAGAGAGAGAGATTGAGATAAGAGTAAGGTAACCAAAACTCGTACTAACTTAAATTATTTTTGTGCATATACAACAACGACTGGGTATGGACTTTATTATTGACAAACTTTTTTTATCTAGCTTTCGCAACTACTCTTCCAATCACTTGGTCCCCGTCCGTGCACCGTTCGGAAACGAAGACTGCATCGTGCAACGCGTTATTCTCCGCGATGTTTTCAAAAGTCAGCAAGTGTTTCGCGCCTGCAAACTCGGCGAAAATGCTCACACTGTCGAGCTGTCCTTTGCCTTTATCGATGAACCCCCACTTGCCTTTACCCCACGGCGTCGTCAAATCGCCGCGTTCTAAGAATCGTAAACCAGGGACCCCACCCCAGGAGAACGGTTCGTTTTCGCCTAATTGGGATAATATAGATGCCACGTGCGCTTTTTCTGAGTAACTTTCTGTGCTTTCCGTGGGAGAAACCATTCGCAATTTGCATAGGATTTTAGAATCAGCGGCGACTTCGCCGAATCCTTCGCCGTGCGTCCATCGCTCGAAATTCGAAATCGTTTTTGCGCTCGCACCCAGGACGGTGTTCTGCTTTATTTCCTCGTAGTAATTGTACGCGTCTGTCATTCTTTGCGCGGTTTCTTTTAATCGCAAGTGGTAACTCATGCGTATGGCAACTGGGATGAACTTTTTCGCCTTTGCATCCTTCTTAGCGAAGCGATAAATCATCTTCGAGTTTGCAAAGCATAAATAATTCAGCGTCCTTTTGATGACACCAGGACCGACATAATCGCCGTGGGCAGGCAAATCGAGCGCTTCATTGAACGCTTCGTGTGCTCTGGTTGCAATATCCGCGGATGAAGAGCCTTTCATGCCTAAGAGTATCCTCGCGACGCGCGTCGCGAGCGCCAACGATTCCTCCGTCGCTTCAAATCTCGCAAACCCGTCGTCTCTGCTCGCTGCGCGTCCGCCGTGACAATATCTCGACCAATCCATGTGAGGGTCATCGACGACGTGGTCGTAGCCGTACGCGGTCATATCGTCCCAACCGTCCGACATGGCTTCTACGTCCGCGTCTCGATAAAAATACGTCGACGGGTCGTGCATGAGCACGGTTTCCGGATCTATCGCAATCGTGTGCACGCCATTCTCTAACAGTCGCTTCATGGCAATCCATTTCAGAATGGCCGCCTCGTAACTACTCGACTCCAACACGGATATTTTATCAGAGACAGTTCGTGCAATATTCGCCGCTTTCGGCGAATTTGTGACGACAATGACACGTTTGTCCACCTTTAATTGCTTCGCGCCTCGTTCGAGGAAGACTTTCAAATGGTCCGCGTTGTCTTCGTTGGCCGAAACGATTATGGCGGATGACTGTTCACCTTTAAAAACATCGCCTTTCCTGGACAATACTTCGTCAATTTGTACGGATATGCCATCGTTTGACGGTGGTGTCGGTGTTTTTGAAATCGCGTGTAACGAGCGTCCTAAATCGGTAATTTTCCCAGACCAGTCTTTCATCGGCGCGCACTGAGAGGAATATGCCGCAGGCGCGCCTTCCCTCCAATTCTTAGAACCAATGATCCCATCGTTAACGGCGTGTTTATGCTTTCCTTCCAATTCCTCGATGGATTTTAACTCTCCTGAACAACCAACGGTGCATTCTAAAGACGCGACGTTCGCGTCGTGGTTGTAATACTTATCGACGAGTTGCATTTTCCGTTCTTTATCCGTGTGGTAGTTCGCGTGCATAGCAACTGGTCTGTGCCTATCTTTAGCCAACTCCTTTTTATGTCTCACGATACGAAACATCACTTTGCTGTTTAAGAAACAATACGGATTCATCACTCGAACCGTCGCGCCGCTCGTTTGGTGCCAATCTCGACTGGCGAACCATAATTCTAAATTATAGCCGGCTTGATCCCACAAATCTTCCGTCGCCATTCTATGCGCCATAATGGACATGAGCCTATACGAAGCCTCCGTTGCGGCGACGTACCACAATCCAGAATTCAACGCGGAAACTCGAAACGCTTTCACTCGCGCGCGTCCAGATCTTCCCATAGCCGCATCGTCGATGACTTGATGAAACCCATTCGCGGTTTGATTGTCCCACCCGTCAGACATAGACTCGATATCGTGATCGCGATATAAGTATGGAAATGGGTTTTGTAAGTACACGACGTCCGTATCTGTCAGTAAGACGGAACACCCAACTTTGACGAAATCTTTTATGATGCCAAACTTTTGCGCGGAGATTTTGTGCGACCCTCTCGCGTCGTTCTTCACTCTATACGTCGCCACTCCTTTATCTTTCAAGTTCTTTTCTAACATATCGTCCAAGCATATGACGAGGAAGTTTGTGACTTCCAAGGATTTAATCGAATCGACAAACTTATAAATTCCTGGCGCGGCGGAATTCGCCACCGCCGCCAAGACTTCTCTATCAATCGCAATCTCCTTGACGACTTCGCACAAGGTTTTTAAATCTCCTTCGCAATTCTGCGGCCAATTGGTATCAGTCTTAGCTACGGAGAAGTCCAACCTTCTGGCAGAACCCCACGCGTCCTTGTTGATTGTTTTTGGTTCACACACTTTGTTCGGTTCATCAGACATGGACGGCATGACGAACGCGTTCGGGTAGGTATCCGTGAGCGGTTTGATATTCGCGAGCAGAGAAGACGACGACGAGGACGAACGACGAGTGCTACTACTACTACTACCACTGCTGCTGCTCCCGCTGCTACTACTACTACCACTCATCTGCGTCGACACCGTACCCATCACCGCTTCTTCTTGATTTTCCTCCCGCTCAAACGGCGTCTTCTCTCCTTCTCGCCCCCGAACACCTCTTTCGTCGCCAGTCTCGGAACTCCTCCTAAAACCCGCATCCCCCATGCGCCTGTTATTATTACTATTACTCTTCCCATTCGAACCACCGCTGTTAAAACTCATCATCGCTCTCTCGTGTTCAACTCTCGATCTCTTCAAGTGTCCTTCATCTCTCTGGTGTTTCAGTAAACTCACGAGAACACCGAGCGCGCACCCGAACGCGATCGACTTCCCGAGTTTATTCATAGATGAAGTCGAGTTTGATCGCTTCTCGACTCTCTCGCTCATCATCGTCGACTTCTACTTCGAAGAAGAGGAAGACGAAGAAGGCGCGTCGAAAAACTGATTCCAGACGAACTTCCTGTTAGTTTCCAGCCACGCGGACCAGTCGACGCAAATCTCCGTGCACTTACGAACCTCGGAATTTTTGATCTTCCCAGAGTTAATAACGACGATGTTCTTGTCACGCAAGTATCCGAGCACACAGAGAGAGGACGAGGCGATGAAAAGGTATTTCGTCGCGGAGCGGAACATTTAGTAAACGCTCGGGATGCGAGGTCAAGCTTTGATTTTTTTGTGTCGTCTTTTCGATTTAAAACGCTTCTTCTTTGTGATCTCGCTAAAAATGTCTACGCGTGATTATGCGCGTGTCATTACATTGTGCTATTAATAGACTGCGTCGCACGCCGTTTTCCACGCGGAAACGAAACAGTGCACGCCGTCGTCTTTATTCGTCGTGAATGATATCATCCGCTCGTGCCACTTCGTCAAGTTTTTTACTCTCTCGATGAACGCTTCCATGTCTTCTTTGTAGACGTAGTGTTTCTGGATGGTTCCGACGGCGGAGCGAACGTGGTCGGCCAGAGAGTAGGCGCATGCGGTCGCTAAACCCGCGACGATTTGCTCTTGACCTCGCGTGATTTCTTTGAATTCGTCGTTTTGGCGCACGCGGTGCATTTCAATGGCCAGTCGTCGCGAATACGACGCGAAGAGTTGTTCGATAGATTTGAACTCTTTCTCGATGAAGAAAGGCACCGCGGTTTTTTTGACTTTTTCTCCTCCGTTGTCTTCTTTGATCTTGTTGATGTCGTCGTTGTTGTTGTTGTTTTTGTTCCTGTGGTCCAGTCTATCTATTTCTACTCTATTACTATATGTTTCGTTCGCTACTTTCTGTTTCTTTTGCACCTGCATGAACAAACTGTTCACTCTTGGTTGCGTCTTATCTGGAACGTGAACTTTCGATTGAGGGCCGATTAAACCTTGCGCCGGGCCTCGATAGTCCGTTCGTAAACCGACGACTCGCTTCTTCGGATTCTTTTCAGGCGACCCGGTAGTGTTCTCAAAATGCAACCTCACGCATAAACCGCGTATAGTCTCGATACCCAGATGAATTTCCGCGTTTAACTTGTTTAAAATCGCTCGAACTTTCTCGTTGATAACTTTTGAATCGTTCGTCGCGTTGGTCAAGTTTTGCGATCTCGAGTATTCGTGACAAGGGCCGTGACCTAAGAAACCTTTCTTTTTAGTGCTTTTTACATCTTTCGAGAGCATGATTTCAAATGTGATTGATTTTGCGCGGCGATCTCCCAACATTTTAGCTCTGTCGCAAACAACTTTTGACATGTCTTTTAAAACTGCCAGAACTCTTTCCCTGGTTTCAAACCTCACGCCCCACGAAATTTTCATGCTCGTTGTTTGCGGCGGTGGATCTGGCATCCACTCTGTTTCGTCTATTCCCTTGGCTTTTTGGATTAAGTTATAAGTCGCCACATCGCCTCCTACGGCATCCACGAGTTGCATAAATCGCTGGCTTCCCACTTCAATCGCTTGCAAATCTGCGCACGTCCGAATCTTCTCTTCGCTCAATTTTCTGAACAAAACGTGTCCCACCCCCGGGACGTCCTGCACGGGTAACTTTGCCATAAAATCACGCGCCTTTTCTTTCGAGACGTAATAAAAAGGATTATCGCTCATGCCGTTTGGTTTCGCGTACTTTGACGTCGCACATTTCGCGACCAACTTGTTCGGCCCCGAGCCGACGGAGCAGTTCAATTTACACTTCTCGGTGACGTGCTTTTGGATAAACTTCGCCATCGCTTTTCCTCTGATGCTCGCGTTCTCGCTCTCTATGCCTACTTCTTTAACACCTTCTAGCTTCAATCCATTCGTGACGTCCAAATACGCCTCATCGCAACTCGATCCAATCACGTGATCGGTCAACTCGAACAGCGCCTCGTAAAAGCTCGTCGCGAATTCGACGTACGCGTCGAAACAGTAACTCAACACGAGAACATTCTCCGGCTTTTTTCTATCGCTCTCGTTAAACCGCATCCCAGCGTGTAACCCTAACGCTCGAGCGGCGTAGTTCGCGCAACTAATCTCCCCGGTTTCTCCCCACGAGACGACCATTGGTGTTTCGGTATCCTCGATTAAATCCGGTCGCAAAGTGCGCACCGAGCCTTGGAGGAAAAAACAATCGATATCGATATGAACGACAATTCGTGAGTGATTTTCTAATTCGCTCGGTTGGAGTTTACTCGCGTTCGGGAGTAGTCTTTGCTTAATCGCGTAATACCGGTGTTTCCACGTTCCTAATACACAAGAAAGAGAGAGAGAGAGAAGGGTATTATTAAAGAAAGAACGGGGAGGAGCGCAACAAAGATGGACGAGAAAAATGAATTCCCGGGGGCCCCCAAGAAGGTAAAATCTCCTCAATAGAATAATCTCGTTGCGGCAAAACGCGTACCTATAAAACCCAACCGGGTCTTTTCCGTGTAATTCGCCACGAAATTTGTGTCCGTTTCTGTCGTTCGCACGTTATTACCGTACATTTTATTCGTATTAGTATTATTAGTATCGCACTGTGTTTGTGTGTGTCTAATGGTGATCAATGAAGAGATAGAGATTTAGAGAGAGATCCCAAAGGAGGAAAGTGGTAAAAAAAATGTGAGCACCTAAAAAAACCAAAAATTGACCTAAGACGAATAACGAACTTTGAGGAGATAAAACCACACAACAAACGTGGTAAAAGAATATGATGTTTACTACCCTTTCCACCCCCGCGACGATTCAGACGATTCAGACGATTCAGACGACGAGGACGAGGACGAGACGACGACCTGCTTCTGCGCTCGCTTCGGATGCGAATGCTTCTGAACACAACAAACAACAACAACAACGGGGAAGAACTGATGATGATGATGAAAGAACTTTAACGCTCTCTAAAGAAAAGAGAGAAACGAGGAGAGAAGATGAGAACGTTTCGATGAATATGAACAGAAGAAAGTCGATATTTATGGTCAACATGTCCTGGGGGTGTTTTGCGCTGGCTTTTAATTCAAACGTGCAACCGACGAGCGCGATGTTTAACAGCGGTTTGGATGTTCCCATCGAGGAACCTTTGCGAGCCGTCGCGGTGGTCTTGGCGGTGAAAGTGGCGTTGCAAGACATCGCGAACCAAAACGAAGATTTCCGGAAAACGTGCGATGCCCCGGTGTATAATTGCGATTTATCGCAACTGAACGTGAAGTGCGCGACTCGAGTGTCAGGTCCCATGACGCGGGCGTTACCGACGATTTTAGAGACGTACGGTTTAGACGCGTACGAAGTCGAAGCGTTGAAACAATCAATTCAAGAGTTGGAAACGCAATTGAAAGCGAACAACGCGCGCGTGGCGGTGAACTTTAAAGCGCCGGCGGAGTATTTTGGATTAATCGACAGACAAATCGACGAATTGTTGGCACAAATTCCCGAGGACGCGATGACGAACGCGAGAGATATGTTCGAGAAAGAGTGCGATTTGAGCGTACCGGCGGAACAGCCCGCGGAACTCGATTGTAGAATCGCCAGAGCCGTGAGTCAAGGGAAACGACCCAGCGGGGGGGTTTCTTAGTCTTCAATCTTTATTTTAATCTTAAGAACAAATTTGAACAACAATGTATTGCCGTTAATAAAGATTTAATAGTACTAAAGAGTGCGATAGTGCATCAAACATCAATCAATACCTTTTTGTTTGTTTTTCACACGAACAAAAAATACGCGAAGAGGACAGATTTTATTTATTATTTCCACACTTTAAAACATGAAAGAAGACTTTGGTGAAAAGAGTGCTCGTCGTCTTCATCCTCCTCCTCTTCCTCTTCCGACGAAGGGGAAGAGGAGGAGAAGGAAGGTGAAGACTTTGCGTTAAACAGCGAGCGGACATCATCAAGTAAAGTAAAGAAGAAAAAGAAGAAAAAACGTTTTTTTTTCTCATCGAAGAAAAAAAATGTTTCTTCGTCATCGGAGGAGGATGACGACGACGAGTCCATTGATTTCATCGATTTCTTGGACGACGAAGAGCGCGTACTGATGAGCTCGAACAAGCTCGAGCACAGAATCGAAAATCTAGACGCGAAAACCGACCGCGCGTTTTCCATTTTGCACGCGCAATTTTTTACGCAAACGTCTGTGGACGTGGAGAAATTCGTCAAACCGCTCTTGCACGACGAAGAGGACGCGACGTTTGTGAAGTTTAAAGTCGCCGCGGAACGATTAAGAGCGAAAGTGCATCGACACCAGTCGCATCGTAAGATAGAGGAACACGAGATTAGGCAGGCAGCTGCGAACGCGAACCGTCCCGGGCGTAAGATGTTTACGAATTTGAAAGGGAAATTTTTACGCCTCGACGAAAACGCGGCGGCGCCCAAGACGGCGAATTTGAGATCGGACGTGGCCAACGCGGATACCGCGGTGAATATTGGATTGAAATTGGCGGAGTGTTTGAGAAGAGATTCAGTGTTTCAGAGTCGAGAGGTGACGACGTACGATGGAGAGAATAACATCGTGTGCGCGGATGGAGAGGACGAGAACGCGAGCCGCTGGAGCCTAGAGCCAGATTTACACTTTGACGGCGAAGACGAATCCGTAAAGCGTTTTTTACTCGCAACGCGGCTCATCATTGCTCAAATCGCAGAAATATTACGTCCGCGCGGGCCTGGGTTTAATGAAAAGTCGCCCTCCTCGGAAAACGATGCCGGTGAAGACGCGTCGATGAAGAAGAAGAAGAGCGAAACCGAGGAGGTGACATATAACCACGCCGATCCTTTCGACGCGTACGATTCGAGCGACGAAGAAAAAGCCGTTCGAAGCGATACGGGGGTTCTGGCTCTACCTCCACCTCTCGGATCACACGTCGTGCGATGCGTGGAAACGCCTGAAAGTCTCGATTACGTGCGATCGATCCCAGACGGCGCGCCGTTGAGCGTTTACTTCCAAGAAAACAACGCGTACAACTTCAAAGATATTCGCACCGCGGACCACTTTCTCGACGGCTCGAGGCAAAAGATACGAAGTTCGACGAAGATTCAAGCCATTCCGAGAGCTGAAATGTACGGCGCTTCGCTCTTGATTCATTTAGAACTGCCCGGTCCGATGGATCGAGAAGAGAGCGCGCCGAAGGACGTTTGCCGAGAAGGTTGTTACGTCGAGTTATACGGTGCGAGCGGACATCCGGATTACTTATCGCGCTGGCGAAGACGCGATAACTGTCCGAGATCGGAACGAAGCATCGATACCGAAGTGTACACGTTCACGTTACCGACGCTCAAAGCGCACGAGTTTTACTTGCGTAAACCCATCGGCGAGCTCTGCGGCGACGTGAAAATCGAGTGCGAAAAAACCGGTTTAGAAGCCATTTTGAAATTCCACGAGTACGATGCCGAGTTTTCACCGGCGATGCGTAATCTCGTTACGGGCGTCGTTACGAAAAAAGAGACGAACGAAGTCAAGCGCATGCTCTTCGGCACGTGGGATTCGGTCATCTTTTGGGAAGATCCAGCCAAAACGAAAAGCGACGACTTGCAAGTCGTATTCGCCGAAGCCGAGAAACTCTCGAAAGGCATTTTATACGACGACCGTAAACACGCCGTCACGCAGAGAGGATTTGTTCGGCCTTTATCGCAATCGACGACGAACAAAGTTCGTTCGCTTGCAACGGCCATCAAATGTCCACAAACCATGTCGCGCGAAAAATTGTGGATGGCCATCCAATCCGCGATTCGATACTCGAAGAAACTCGGCCATTTAGGCTCTTTCTGCTCGAAACTGCTTTTGGGATCCGAAACGCTCGAAGGCCAAGACGAACAGAGAGGCACGAGTACGCTCGATTTAGACATGGGCTGGGAGATGACCACTCTGGTGGCCACAAAACTTCCAGCGGACGCGGAACCTCCTTTACCGGGTATTTGGGAGATGCGACCGTCGCCGCCGCCTAGAGCTGGGCACGTGGAGAAGTTCGCTTGCGGCTTGTTTAACAGAGTTCCAGAAGGCGGAAAAGAAGAAGAAGAAACAGAAAAAAAGAAGAGCGAAAGAGAAGCGAAGTAAATGCGCGACGATAATACTAACTATGCGCTGCTGAGTATACATAACGACCGCATATCAAGATTGACTCTCTCTCCTACTTGTATCGCACCAACTCAATTCTATACCGATCGTTCCGCTGCTCCAAAATTTCTTTCACTTCTACTCTTCCTCTTCCTCGGCAACTAATCATATCACCTTGCCCAACTGTCGCGTTCTTCTTTTCGCAAACGTTGTAGTTTAGCTTCACGTTTCCTTTTACGATATCCTCACCTATCTTACTTCTCGCACATCGAAATCCAGCAGACGCCACGGCGTCTAACCGAAGCGAGGCTTCGTAAGTTCTTACCGGTTCTTGAACCTGCGCGCCTTGGGCGCCTTCTAATTCGCTAAGAGGAAAAAGCTCCACGGTCACTTTAACCGTGCGCACAGATTCCAACGCTCTCGTCAAGAAAACCGCAATCGCAGGCGTCGCCAAAACTTTCGCTCCACCCTCGGAAGAATTATTGACCAAGATGTCTCCAATCTTCTCGCGTTTCACGCCGGCGTTGAGCACCGCCCCTAAAAAATCCGGATGCGACGCCGGATCGAACGCAAACTTTCCGCTTATGTTCACGCACGCGATCGCGCAGTTGTTCGTATCCACTTCACCTTCGTCCTCTTCGTTCGCGAAAAACTCATCTTTCTTCGCCAACTCGAACAGTTCTTCGCTGTTGTCCCGTCTCGCGAGCAGAACCCTCTGCTGTTCCGCCCCAGTGAACCCTCCGAATCTGTTGCACACAATCGCTTCTCCAAAGTTTTTCTTCACCGCGGCCTCGATCCAATCGCACAACGGAGGGGAATAGAAGTCGGTGATTTCGCACGACCAAACTTTCTCCGCTCTTTTCGCTTGTTCTAACGCTCGCGTGACGTCTTTCTGGAACGCCGAGGGCATGCTACCCGGGAACTCGTATCTCGAGTTTTCATTCTTCTTTTTGTTTGCTTTGCTTTTCTGTTGTTGCTGAGCGTGGATTCTCTTAGTAACGCGAACGCGCGTTCCCGTTTGGTCGCTGGTTGACGGGACGCTGTTCGTGGTGACGCGATGCGAGAGCAGGAGGCGAGAACGCGCCGCGGAGGACATGTGTTTTTTGTCTCTTTGGAGGTGATTTGTGAAGCCAAATTTCCCCTAAGTGAGATGTATAGGTGTGATATATTTCTTTCACCTTTTAAACGCGAGCGCCGCCGATGGCGATGAACAAAATAACAATACAACACTAATAACACGATATAAATATATGTAATCCGATCATCTCTCTTTCTTTATCTTTTCTCTTTATTATCTGCTGTTGGACAACTTACAGACGCAGTCGTAGACGTTCGCGCCTAACCTCTTGGCGTTGATTTCAGATTTCACCATCGCCAAGTTCAAGACGTCCACGTGCGGTTGCACGTATTTGCCGCACTCCCAGTTCGATTCTAAGGAGCGGCCCATACCATCTAAAACGACGAGCCACTTCAGCTTTTTACCTTCCATGTCGACTCCACCGACTGTATCTTCGCGCTTGACCCAATCGTTGATATCTTTGCCGGTGGCGTTCAAGTTGAGTAACGTGGACGCTTGGCCGGAGGAGAGGAGGGCGATTTTGCCGTTTTCGCGGTACAATTGTAAATACTCTGGGTCGTGTTGTTCGCACACCTGGTAAAACTCTTCGAGTTCGTTGATGGTGACGTCATTCAGCGCGGCCAATTCGTTCGCGACCAACGCGACTTTCGCGCCTTTAGTTCTTTTGGCCAATTCTCTCGCTAACAGCGTCATCCCTAAGACGTCCGCGCCGGCGTTATCGCAAAACACGCACACGCGGTCGTACTCGTTCGCTCGCAACTCATCCAAATCGTCGCACAACCACTCGCTATTTCTCACTCGTTTCCTCGATGCCTCAAACGCAAACTGTAAATCCTCGCTGTTCTTAAACGCAAACTTATTCGAATCTCCTTTAAACGAGCTCCCGCCGACGACATTTTGCACCGCCTGCGCCGCTCCAGCATCGAACAAGTTCCCCGCCAACGCAATTTCAATCGCAGATTTCAACGAATCCTCCGAATTATCCACGTCATCTCTCAACGATTGAAACAAAACGTCCGAGCACAGCGCGTTCTCCGACGCTTTCACCGCGCGAAACAAATCCGGCAACCCGTATTCCCGCAACAACTTCTCCTTCTCGCTGACCACGTTCAACAACGTCCCGCCTTGATACGCATCGCTCTCTACGCTCGATAAAAACGCATCGTATTTACTCTCCCACTCGTGATACCTCTCCAGAAAACTCTCGTCCTCCTGATGAAACATATCCTTCGTCCGTTTCGCGTTCGCCCTGTGCGACGGGTGTTGACTTCTCAACAGAACCACCCACGCGGCGCGAATGGCCACGTCCGAGGCGTGCGCATCGCACACGCCCGGAGAAACGTGCGTGTACGACGATGACGACAAAAGTTGTTCTCGCGCAGAGTCGTTTGCGAACAAAAGCAGTGGAAACGGCGACGCTTCGGACGGTTTCGCCGAGCCATTCTCGCTTATCGTCTCCCCGGTGTCTGATGGAGAAGCGCAGCAAAACTCTCCATCTCTCTTTAAATGACGACGATTCAGACGACGATTCAGACGACGATGAGAACAACAACGACTGAGCTTAGGAGAAGAGTAAGACCAAGACGTGGAGGCGAACTCGTGCGTGGAATATCTCGCCGCTATCTGGGGGGCAGTCATCATTTCAGAGTTTTGAAGAAAATTCCATTTTATCCAAAAGAGTAATACTTAAAATACATACATTTTTTATCACAACGAAGGAGGTATCCACATGCACCGCTTCAACAAGATGGCGACGATGGCGACGATTAAACACACGGAGATGGAGTCGAGAAGTTTTATAGCCGAAGTCCGATGATCGGGGTCTCTTTGTTGTCGTTGTTGTTGTTGTTGTTGTTGTTGTTCTGGCGAGGCGGGTCGCCGCTCGATGCTGCGCGTGGTTGTTTGCGTTGTTCTACTATTTCTTTGTCTTTGTACATCGTCGTCGTTCTCGTTGTTCTCGTTAGCGGCGGCGTTTCGAGACGAAGGAGTAGGTGATGGTGTTTGTTGTTGTTGTTGTTGTTGTTCTCTTTGGGTTGGTGCTACAGTTGGCGCGGGTGGACTTTGCGGCGGAGCCGTCGATGTCGTCGGCGCCTCGGCGTTCGTTCCGTTCCCACCATCACTCCTCTCCCGAGCATCTTTTTCTTCCCATTCTCTTTTCTCCATCGCCATCTTCCTCGCCGCTTGTTTCGCTTTTCCCATTCGTCCTAACATTTTCTCGTGTACCAGTCTCGTGACTTCTCTTCTCTTTTCGCTCCCAAAGGTGAAATTAACCTCCTTCGCTCGACTCTTCTCCGCGAGTTCTCTCCTTTGCTCTTCGCTAAAATCAATCCCACCTAACGCGCCTTCGCTCGGTGTCACCATAAACGCTCGAATCGCCGTCAACGCCGTCCTCACCGACCAACTCGGTTGCCAATGTTCCGCGTGGTACGACGTAATCGACAAACAGATTTTCGTCAACGTTTCGAATCTGCCGTTTGGCGTCAAGAGCATAAAGTTTGGCGGTTTGAACGGATACTCGACCGGGAGTAAAATGCGACCGTGGTATATGCCGCCTTCAAACGCAGTGCCTAGAATCATCCACAGTATTATTCGATCATGGGAAAAGAGAGAGAGAGAGATTGCATGTAAGTATTCGACGCGTAACCGCCAACAAAGCGAAAGACAACAGAGAGAGAAAGAAGCACAAACACACAAACACGAAGAAGAAACAGAAGACAACAAAGAGCACGTCTCCTCTCTCACATACCTTCCGCGCCGTATATCGCAAAGTGCCACTCAAAAATATCGTCCTCCAACGGTTCCGCCCACGTGGCAAACGCGTTGTTATCCACCATCATCGACCCGTCCTTCTGTTGGTCTTCTTCGTTTCCATCTTCCATCTGCCTTTCGCTCTCGAGGAATTCTTTCACCTCTTGAGAGATGCGTCGAACGGCGTTGTTCGAGGAGGAGAATTTAGACGTCATGTTACTCTTTATTCTTATCAGGAGGAGAGATTATGATGCGTTTTGGCCGGTTTCGGCGCAGAGAGATAGACGCGCGTGTGCGGAAGAGAAAGTTCTGAGGAGTTTGGGGAAATCCATTTTCCCTCAAATCTTTCCCTCTCTCTCTGCTTAATAAACGAATAAACATACATGTCGTCTCCTCCTTTTCGAAGCGAAGAAGAAGACAGAAGACGACGACGATCGAAATCTCCCTCGCCGTCGTCTTCGTCTTTTTCTCGCGAGAGGAGGAGGAGGAGGAACAGACGAGAGAGAAGATCCGACGATGATGATTTTTCCGACAGCGGAGACGAAGAAAGACGGACGAGAAGAAGACGAAGAAGAGATCGAAGTTCCTCTCTTTCGGAAGAAGAATTTGACGAAGAGGAGAGAAGACGAAAAGGACGACGAGGAGATTCTTTTTCTCGAAGAGCGAGGAGGAGAAGGAGTTATTCGCCGCGAAGCCGGTCGCGCGAGGATGATGATGATGACACGAGAGGAGGAGGAGGTCGTTACGAGAGCAGCCGCCGAGACCGCTCTCGCCGCGAGTTTGATGAGTGCGAAAGAAGACCACCGCGAGAGGAAGAAGGTTGTCGTCGTCGTCGTGATGATGATCGTTATTATGATCATCGTCATCGACGCGACGACGACAGAGAATTCGCGAGACGAGACGGGGGCGAAGACCTCGATGTCGATGTTCCTCCTCCGTTCGCGCGAGGCGAGATTCGGAAAGGTATCGTGCGTTCGATTCAGCCGTACGGATTGTTCGTGCGTTTGATGGAGGAAGCGGAGGAGGAGAATAAAGAGGACGTATACGGAGGAGGAGGAGGGAGAGGAGGAGGAAGAGGAAGGAGACATTTACCGGATGGTTTAGTCCACGCGAGTCAAGTTTCGAACGATATCACGTTCCAAAGAGACGATACGGACGAGGCGAAAGTGCAGTCTTTGTCGTACTTTTTCCCGGTGGATGCGAAAGTGTTTGCGAAAGTTTTAAAATGCGAGAAAGATCCCGCGAGAGGGTGGAAAGTGAGTTTATCGATGAAAAATGTCGATCAAGAGAGCGGGGAAGACAAGGATCCAGAGAACAGAGAAAATGGATTTAACGCTAATAGTAACACGAATAACAACCACGATGGATATAGAAATAACAACAACAAAGCGTCGACGGCATCGTTCACGGCTGATTTATTCGGCGTGTACGAAGGCAAAGTATCTTCGATTAAACCGTACGGAGTCTTTGTAAATTTAGAAAATACGCGAACGTCGGCTTTGATTCACGTTTCCGAGATTAGCGAACACTTACGGTTTTCTAGAGAAGATACGGACGAGGATAAAGTCATGGGAATTGAAGGAGTTTTGTCGGTTGGCGAATCGTGCTTCGTTAAAATAATCGAAATGAAACCGCCGGAAAGCGAACGCGATCGAATGAAACTCTCCGGGTCGATTCGACTCGTCGATCAGAAATCGGGCGAAGATTTAGATCCGGAAAACAGGAAACTTCGCGAACGACGCGACGGTGGTGGTGGAGGCGATGGCGGACGATTCAACAAGAAACCCGTCGGCGCAGACGCTGGCGAAAAAGTGCAACCTGGCGGAATCGTCCACTGGGGACACGAAAAAGCCGACGTCAAAGAACAAAGCAAAAACGCGTACGATTTCGTCGTCGACGTCGAAGACGACCAAAAACACGAACCGAAAGCGGACGACTATTCCAAACCGAGGTTTGGTCACGGATTAGAAGGGTACGTCCCGGAAATCAAAAAAGACAAGAAGAGGAAAGACTCGTCGTCGTCCAAAAAAGACAAGAAGAAAGATTCGAAGAAACGAAAGAAGCGGGAGAAGAAAGAGAAGAAGAAGAGAAAGAAGAGCAGGAAGCGAGACAAGAGAAAGAAGAAGAGCAGTTCCTCCTCTCACTCCTCCTCCTCCTCCGACTCCGATAGTTACAGCAGTAGCTCGTATTAATCTTAAAGTATAAAGCTCATAATAATTTTTCATTCAACATAAATGATATGATTTGAAAGCTCGACACGCGCATACTAATCGATGCTAGTTCGACGCTATTTAAATACGTATATATATTCATCAATATATATATATAAATCCTCTCGCACAGAGTAGTGGTTGTATAACATTCGTAAGAATCTCACAACTCCTTCATCGTCGCCGTGTCGTATTTACCCGTGTGCCTATCCATCCCTTCCTTTCTATCCTTCTTCATCTTCTTCCACTCGGCTTTCGACACGCACTGCGGCGACAACTCGTAACACACGTACTGTTCGACGTTCGTCTCGTTCAACTTCTCCTCGTACAACAACGTCTGCAACTCTTCCTCCACTTCCTCCATCACTCGTTCGCAGTACGTCTGAATCTCTCTCTGTTCCGTTTTCGCTTGCGCGCCTCGAACCGTCCCTTTCGGCGCTTTATACCACGAGTCCTCCGTCTCGTTTCTCGAGGCGTCCGCTTTGCTCAGTTGATAATCCGGAACTCTGCTCGTCTCGCAAAAATCCTCCACGAGCTCTAAGTATCTCTGTTCGGAGACGGAGTACGGAATTAACTTCCCGTATCGCTGGCCTTTAGAATCCAAGCGACCTCGCATGTCGATGTGGTTTCTTTGCTTGTTTTCTTTGTTCAAAGCTTCTTGGAGTTCCGCGGAGACTGCTTTACAGGCGGAACATTTCCCCGCGATTGCAAACGCTTTCTCCGGGAATATGGTGACGATGATGGCGCAGAAACAGAACGTCTTGAGGAGAAAATGATGGCGACGATGTGCCACCATCTTTTCAAACGAGATTAACAACAACAAGAGAGACGATGCTCGACGACAACACCGAGCAAAACAAGCAGATGATCGATTTTTTTCTCTGACGTTTCGGATGGATTTTTTGGATCTTCGAAAAGGAAAAATCGAGAACAAATAATACATGTCGCGTTGTTTGCGTCGGATGATGCGGGATGAGTAGTATGCGCGTTGAATACTTCTTTCTTTCTTTCTATTGTTACTCGATGATGACATCTTTTCGCATTTTCAATGACTTGTTTAGAAGTGCGGCTATTTTTATAAATATATTCGTATTCGATTTTTATCATCCCGCTCTGGCACGAATTTGCTCTAACCTTTTGACGATTTCTGACGGCGTGCGGTCCATCTCTTCGCTTATGCGTCGCTGCGCGTCCGCACCGAGTCGACCGAATTGTTCGCACAAGTCACCGTCGACGACCGCTTTGACCGGGAAGTAAGAGGAGCGGAAAGCGCCGTGTTCGTTGCCTAAGACTGGCGGCGCTTCTATGCGCAAGTGCATTTCGAGGTGGGTGCAGAAATCGGCTTCGTCTTTGCTCGCAAACGGGACGAAAGCGCCGAGCGCGCCGCCGAGAGTGGCGTAGACAATGACTTCGGAACCACCGGTTTGTAATGCGCATTTAGTCAAGGAACAGATGACGTCACCGACGTGGAATTGAGCGCAGGCTTGAAGCTTGTTGTTCGCGCCGTTGAGCGCACCGAGGGCCGCCGAGGACGTCAACGCCGCGTGTTTGCCGCCGGAAATGTCCGATTCGATTTCGTCTGACACGTCTTTCGGGAGGCGCAAGGCGGCAAAGTTCCCGAATTTATCCGAGACGGCTACCGTGTCGCGATCTAAGGGGAGCATGGAGGTGACGTACCGCGGCGCGATGTCGTCGGCGAAGATGTGCATGGAACATTCCTGGTCGTCTTCGCGAACGTACTTGACAAAGAAGGCGGATTCGCACGCGTCGGTGACGAAAAAGCGGTCGCCGGAGCATCGAATTTCGTTGATGAAACTCGGAAACTTTTGCGCGCACTCGGCTTTGCGCAATAATTTCTTCTTACCGAAGTCATACAGGCGTAAAACGTCGTCGACGCCGACCAGTAGTTTGCCTTCAAAGTTTCGCAACGCAAACGGCGCGCCTTCGCAAGGGGTTTCGTGCACCAGTTCTAAACCGGTGATGGCTTTGTTCGCTCCAGATTTCCCGTTCGCAGTTGTTTCGCCATTTGATGATTTCCCACCGCCGCGTTTGTATCTGTAACATCGAATCATGCCGCCATCGCAATCGCGAGGTTGCAGCACAAAATTCTTCGCGGAACCGACGACTAATAACACCTCGTCCGCTTTGGCGAAATAGGCGTGCGCGACGGAAACAAGACGTTCGTTGTTTTTAATCTCTTGCACGCACAAAGTTTCCGCGTTGGCCGCATCGACAATGTGAACGCACGATGACCAGTTGTTATTGTCGTTCGCGGTCGATTTCGGCGCGCCAAACTGCTCGATGGGTGCTAATTGATACGCGTCGTCTTCTTCGTCGTCTTCTTCGTCCTCTTCTTCGTTTTTCTTCGGTTTCTTTGACGGAGGCGCTTCGACGACGTATTCGTTCTTCGTCTCTTCGCCCGTTCTATCCTCAAATCCAATTATGCCTCTATCGGTTTCAATTATCGCGACGACGTCGGGGTCGTCTGGATGCGTTGACATGGCGCGCGGCGTGTATCTCGCTTTTTCTGAGCTTTGCGAAAAAGCTTCTCCAAGATTTTCGCACGCTAAAATCCGTAAACTTCCATCCACGACGGCAACGATACCTTCAGGAACTTGTTCCGAAGCGAAGCCACACGCGCGGTCGATGGTTTCGTGACATGCTGGGACGATTGAAAATCGACCGTTTTCGTTGAATCCCAACCACGGTCGCGTGGATAAAGCTACGAATCCAGACTCTTCGTTCATTTCGATGCGATTGAGTTTCGGAGGTCTTTGGCCAACAAAGCGCGAGCGCGCGTCAGACAGTGCGCCGGAAACGCGATCGACTTCACATCTGACTAAAATACCGTTAGATAAGCCAACGTTCAAGAACATGGACGGCGGCGCGCTGCTGCCCGCTTTTTTGTTCTTCGTGGTCTTATTGTTCACCTCTAAAAGCAAGACAGATTCTGGCGGCGACGGGGTCGCTTGGACGCCGACCGTTCGCAACGCTTCTCCTGGATTCAATGATAACACTCGAACGGTAGAATCGTAACCAGCAACGGCGGCAAACTTGGCTCGCAAAGATCCATCCGGAATCGGCGGGATGTCCACGCTGACAACCTCCGAGCTCGTTTCAATCTTTTCAATCTCCAAAAGTTGTCCAGCTTCGTCTAATTCGAAATACACGAGTTCGCCACCGGTTAAGGCAACGATCGCTTGACCTCTGTTACACGCGCACGCGGTGATTTTCTTCCTACCCGGCGCTCGCCATTCGTTGACGCCTTTGTTGTTTCCGCGAACGTGTCGCACGCCGCTCGGGTGGATCTGAATCAAAGACCCGTCGTCGTCATCTCCTAACGCGGAAACAGCTAACGTCGACGACGTGGCGAGAATACCAGTATCAGTGACCTCCTCGACGGTATCGCCGATGGATAACACCAAAGTCGCGTTCGTAAACGAGACGACGATGTACGCGTCCGTGGTATCGCTTTTCGATTTACGAATGGTGAAAACGCCGTTTGGATTCCCGGGGAGCGGCGAACGCGCCATTTCTGAAAGCGGCACGCCTTGACGCAACACGCGAAACGTCGAGCGCGGACCTTGGCCGCACAGAGCTAATAAACGAGGCGTTTCTTCCTTTCTCGAGATGTTCGACGCTAACGCGATGGTTGGCGAAAGCGATTCGATTTCGTCAATCAAGGCGAGGTTTTTCAGTTTTCTCGGGTTGAAAAACACCGGTTGAAAGTTGTCTTCTTCTTCGTCGTCCTCGTCGTCGTTCTTGCCTCTTCCTTTCTTCTTCGTTGCGTTGTCAATTTTCTTTAAAGTTTTCGAGGAAGATTCCGCAGACTCTTCGTCGTCGCCGAGCGCGATGAACTGAAACAACGCGTGCGCGCCAAACTCAGACCCGCAAAATAAAAATCCAGTCTTCAACACGCACAACGCGCTGCACACCGGCACCGTATCGAAATACTTCATCTTCAATTCTGAAACTTTTCTATTCGTCCAATCTAAGGTTACTTTATAACAGTCGCCGTATTCGCTCTGCGCGATGAAGAAAAACCCGTTTTTACTTCGGTGCGACGCGAACGAGGCGATCAAAACGCCTCGTTCCGCATCCAAACTCGTTCGTCTCGGAATGACGCACCGAATTTCCTCGTGTTTCTCCGCTCTGTACACCAAGAAGTTTTCGCAACAGACAATCACTCCGCCCGGTCCGTCGCTTCCTCCCGGCACCGGTATCAACTTATTCGCGCCGTTATCAACCGGTTCCGACCACTTCCTCGCCACGTGATTCAATCCTAAATCGAGCTCGTAATACGTCAGCATCTTCTGCGCTTCCGCGGCGGCTTCTCCCGTATCGTCCACGTCCGCTTCTCCGTAAAACAACTCAATCGCCATAAACCCGGGATTCTCCAACCCGTTGTCCAAAGCGCACACGTCGAAGGCAATCGTCTTCCCTTTATTCGCCTCTAAAGGACTACTGATGGTTAAATTCGCCTGAGAATCCCTGTTCAAAACGTACACCACTTTTTGTTTCTCTAACGCGGCTAACATGACCGCTCTTCCTTTCGGATCCACGCAGCAAAACTGCCCCGGTACCACTCGCCGCACGCCCGACTTCCCGAACGTTTCTTTATGCACTTGCTCGAACTGATTCTTCTCCGCATCAAATCTCAAAACCACTATCCTCCCCGAATCCGACCCGATAACCACGTGATCTTTATTCGCACCGGCTAAGCGAAACGCGGCCATCGATCGAATAATCCCGAAACACTCCCGAAACGCGATCGACTTCAGTTTCCCGTGTTGGTCCGGTCGTAGTAATTCAATCGCCGTCCCTTTACTCGCGATGATTTCTTGCACTTTCGGCGCGGAAAAATTGCCGTTAATCGCCGTTTGGCACGCGCCTGGGCGTTGTAACGTCACGTTGTACAGGTGCATCTTTCCCCTTTCTTTTCTTAACGCGCGTTGTGTGTTGCGTCTCGCGCTTCTCTCTGTCAGTCAGGCCTTCTTCTTCTTCTGTGATGAGTGTCGTGAATGTGTGAATTTCGATCTCTCGTCAAAGCCGCCCTTTTTGTGTCGTTAAAATTTACTTCAATTAAATGCAATTCCGACTGCCTCGAAAAGAGGTGTAAAAACAGGCCTTTTTTTCTTTGTGTCGTTAATATGTACTTCGAATGCAATTCCGACTGCCGACGAAAAGAGGTGTAAAAACAGGCCTTTTTTTCGCGTCAGTGCGAGCGAAAAAGGCAGAGTCTACCACACGACGAAAAAGATAAAAACACATTAATTACATTCGTTACCGACGACGCTTTTCTTTCGTTAAATGTCTTCGTCTGGAAGACAGAGAGGCGCCGCTTCGAGGATCGCTCTTCAGTTGCTGAGAAGAAGGAACGCCGCCGGATGTTCTTTTTCTTCTTTCGCTTCGAGGAGCGATAGTGTTTATTACGCTTTGTCGCGCGATGATGAAAGAATTCGCAACGACGTCAAAAGGGAACGACGAGGAGACTTTCGTGACCACCAAATGCCGGGTTTGGGGAGGAGTTTTGCCGCCGCCGCCGCCGACGCTTCCTCGGTCGTCGTGAGGAAGAAGAAGATGCTGAAAACCGGCGCGGTTGTTGGGACGACGAATACGAGTTCTTCTTCTTCCTCTGCTTCGAATAATGCGACGACGAATTCGATGACGAGAAGACAGACGAAAAAATTGGATTTAAATCCACCGACGATTCCGGGGGTGTTTGATTCCATCGAAGACGCGGCGTGGAACGCCGCCGTGGCCGAGGTAGAACGAGAGAGGGAATTAGAAGAGAGGAGAGAAGATATTGGGGAGGAGGACGTGCGATACGATGAGAATGGGAACGTTTTGAATAACCCCGCCGCCGCCAGAGAAGAATATAGGAATACCGCCGCCGCGAGTAATAGCGGTAATAGTCCTTTGAGTCGATTCGATTACTCGTTACCGGTTCGAGCGTATTATTTAGGATCGACGGTGGACTTTCGACGCTTGGCGAGGGAGTTGCCGACGTACCCGAAGGAGTTTACCAGAGAGTGCGTGGTGATTCGGTTAGCCGCGAGACGGTCGGTGGAGTTAGCGTCGGGTGGTGTTGGCGGTAACAGCAGCGTTAGTCATTTAGTGAACAGTGGTAGTAGTAGTAGTGGTAACGACGAGAGAAAGCTGAACACGTTGGCGAGTTTAAGGGAAGCGGCGGAGGAGGTGTTGAATAAGAGGAAGAAAGGCGTTCTTAAGGGAGAGAATGGTGAGCATATTTTGGAACAGAAAGATATGGAAACGTCCACGAGCGCAGGGGAGACGACGACAGCGACAGCAGCAGCTACAACAACGACAACATCACCGTCTCAAAGAGGAGTCGGTATTCCGAGCACGGATTTGATGCGATACATGGTTGTTTTCAAATTCGGTTCGGTGGTTTTTTATAACGTCGGCGCCCAGGAACGCGAGGAGTGTTTGGAATTGACGAGAAACTTTGTCGAATCGCCGTTGGCTTACCCGATGAAAGAAGATTATTTAGTGAAGGTATCACCACGGTTAGACGAGTGGGCGAAATTAGAATCCGATCACATTGTTCTGAAGCGGTTAGACGTGAACAACATTAGTGTCATTAGCGCGGTGTTGGCGCAAACGGTGGCGTTGGAGCACTACGAACACAAAGTTGACGCGATGGTTGAGATCTTCTCGAAACTGAATAAAAGTACCGAATTGACCGGAGATTTGAACATTTCCAAGAAACGATTGTTTTCGTTAGTCGCGGAAAATAACAACACGTTGACGGAATTGATCACCAGGTTAGGTTTGTTGGGAAGATCGGACACGGCGTGGCAATACGCGCAGTATAACATCGTTTGGGAAGGATTGAGACAAGATTTCGAATTGGAAGATCGGTTCCAGGATTTGGATTACAAGTTGAACTTGATTCAAACGCAAGTGAAGTTCTATTTGGAGATTTTGCAGAATAGAAAGAGCGACTTCTTGGAGTGGACGATTATAGTTTTGATCGCCTTAGAAATTTGCGTGTCGTTGTACGACATGAGCGATAAACTTCCGAGCTTGCCGTTTTAGAGTAGATAGTATATGCATAATATATGTAACGCAATGCACGCGTATAAATGTAAACGAGTGTTATTCAAAACTCACGATTCAGAAACGCTTTCAATTCTATCTCCGCTTCGCGCTCTTTCGGAATATGATTACTATTTTGTTGCATTTCTTTTTTCTCCTCTCGTAAACGCGAGCGGAACATGACGGGTTTCCCGTTTGGCTTTTTTCTCGCAGGCGAGGCAGCTCTCTCTAAAGTTTTCTTCAATCGCAACTCTTGCTCGGCTTTTTGTTGCTGCATCTTCAACTCTCGATTTCTGTGTCGTCGTTCTTTTTCTATCTTGCGTTCGCGCTCGGCGACGACGTCTTTGGGAATTTTTTCAATCTCGACAAAGTATCGCTCGAGCGTCTCTTCAATTTCCCTCAACATATCGACTGCTTCGATAGAAGACGCATTTGTCTCTGTAGCAACCACGCTTTCGTACACCTCTCTCACTTTCTCGGTCAGTTTCGCCAACTCTTGTTCGGGCGAAGGTGAGGACGAGGACGGCGAAGCAGAAGCAGAAGAAGCAGAAGAAGCTTCCAGACCATACGCTTTTTTCTTCTGCATCTCCTCCACAATCGCTTCTCGCAGCCTGGTAATCTCCATTTGGTTTCCTCGACTCTCAATTTCCATCTGACTCAGCTCCTTTGCTCTTTTCTCCGTATCTCGTTCGAGTTGATCTTCGATATCCTGCGCCTCGCTTATGAGCGTTAAATTTTCCTCCTCCAATTTTGCAAACACATCTAAAAGCTGTTTCGGATGCGTAAAATACATCGGCACCGGTTTATTCTTTTCGAGTTCGTCTTCATCTCCTCCTCCATTCTCTTTCTCTTCCGCTCTATCTTCACTTTCCAGCCCAATCTCACCGTCGTCCGCAACCTCCCTAAACTCCGCCAACCACTCTTTCGGCGTCAATCCGTCCAAAAATCTCAAATACTCTTCGCACTCCTCCAACTTATCCTCTCTCCTCCCTAAATCCAATCGCGCCGTCGCGATTTCGCCGTTTAACCGCTTCACCTCGTTCGCCTTCTCCCTCTTCTTCTTCGCCTCTTTCTCCGCTCTTTTCGTCGCCTCTCGCACCCGCTCGTCGTTTTCTTTCAAAAATAAATCGAAACGTTTTTTATCCTCCTCGAGCATCCTTTCCGCGTTCCGCAACGCCTCTTCTCTTTGTGCGGCGCGTTTCTCGAGCTTATCGATTTCTTCTTTCCTCACATCGACGGCCATTTGCGCTAAAAACGTCTCGCGTTTGCGCCGGACGATGTCTCGCGCGGATTCCTCGCGCGGATGATGGTGATGCGCAGAAGAACAGGAGGAGGAAGATCTCGAAAAAGCACTAAGTGCCCGTTTCCCGAACATGTTGCCGTTACTCTTTCGCGCGGCGGGGCCACTCGAACAACCACCTCCCACATCTGTTGTTCTGTTGCCGACGGTAACAGCCGTCGTCCGAATCGTCGTCATGCGCGTCTCGTACTCGCTCTCTCTTTGAAAAGGAAGTGAAAGGGCGTGTGTTTGACTCTTTCTCCGCGTATTTTTTTGTATCTAATTTTAGGCAGTCAACGCAAAAAGCATGTCATTTTTTAAAATCATCTCATTCGTTTTGTTAAAGCCCGGGTCGAGAGAGACGCGACGACGACGACGACGACGCGTTTTTTGTTTCGATGTCTTCGGGAGTGAAGACGCGAGGGCAGAAAAGACGGATCGAGGAGAGAAATTTATGGAGTTTGATCGTGAAGTGCGACGATATTTGTTTCACACACGTTCTTCGGAGATTGAATTCGAACGATGTGAAATTCTTGTACGGAGTGAATAGTGAAACGAGAAAGTTGATTAAGAGATCATCTCGTAAGGGGGATTTAAGAAAGAGGTTTAAAGTGAAAGAGATATCGTCGATATCGACTTTGGATTTTGTGTGGGATCATTATCCGTGGTGCCAGAGTTGGTGGAACGAAACATATTTCTGCTCTCAAGTTGCTCGAACGAATAAACTCGAGTTGCTCAAGTGGGCGCGAGAGGAGAAACAGTGTGAGTGGGATTATGATACGATTAAAACGGCCGCATTGCATGGTAATCTGGAAATGGTAAAGTATTGCGTTGCAAATGATTGTCCTATCAATGCGAGAGCGTGTGCATTTGCTGCCGAAAACGGTCATCTCGAGGTTCTCAAATACTTACGCGAAGAAGTCAAAGCGCCTTGGGATTCGTTTACTGCCTCTTGGGCGGCTTTAAATGGTCAGCTCCACATACTCGAATATCTTGTTGAGCGTAAGTATGATAAATTCAGCGCATGGGCGTGTGAGAATGCGGCCGTGAATGGCTATTTAGACTGTTTGAAGTACTTGCACGAAACCGTCAAAGCGCCTTGGGACAGTGACGCCGTACGAGGAGCACACCGGAACAAACACCCCGAGTGTTTACAATACCTCCTCGACAACAACTGCCCTCTACCACGCGGTTGGCGATACGAAGATGGAATACTACACGAAACGTAGTCATCATCATCATCATCGTAAATCTTGTAATAAACAGATACCAAAGAGAGAGACACGCAGACGCGGTAAAGCGCAGAAGATACACTCGACTCAAAATCACCTAAATACTTCACCTTGCTTTTCCTTCATTCTTTAATCCGCAACAAAACGAAAGAGAGAGTGTGAAAGAGAGATGAAAACGCACAAATCGTGCGCTCCGACGACGTTCAGATGGAAGCATCGTCACAGATATGTAACGACCAAAACGCGAACGCACTTTGCGTCGAAGAGAGCATCATCGATGAAGCCGTGTTCGTGCGCACAAAACGGAGCACAACTTGAAGCGGATAACAAGAACGCGATGACAATGAGAGACGTGACGTTTTGCATCGACCGAGGCGGGACGTTTACGGACGTCTACTGCGAATACATAGAGTCAGGAACGAAGAAGAAGATGGCTATTAAACTTTTATCGGAGGACCCGAAGAATTATCAATCCGCACCCCGGGAAGGTATTCGACGCGCGTTGGAAATCATCACGAAGGAAAGCATTCCGAGAGAGGTGAAAACGCCAACCGCGAGGATTAAATCGGTACGGATGGGGACGACGGTTGGGACGAACGCGTTGCTGGAAAGGAAAGGAGCGAAAGTTGTCGTCGTCGTCACGCGAGGATTTAAAGATTTGCTCACGGTTGGGAACCAAGCGAGACCGGAGATTTTCAAGTTGGACGCGAGGCGGCCGGCGAGTTTAGCCGAGAGAGGCATCGAGGCGGAGGAAAGGGTGAGACCGGTTCGATGTTCGACGATGAGTGGAGATGGAGAATTCTATTATAGAAAAGGGAACGAGGTGGTAGATATGGCTCAAGTGAAAACAAACGAGGAGATTGAAATCGTGCAAAAGTTAAACGTGGAGAGTTTACGGCAATCGCTTTTGGAGGCGAAAAAGGATGGGTTCACCTCCGTGGCGGTAGTTTTGATGCACTCGTACGCGTATGCAAAACACGAAATTATGATTGGTGAATTAGCCGAGGAACTTGGTTTCGAGCAAATTTCGTTATCGTCCGCGTTGACGCCGATGGCGAGGGCGGTGCCGAGAGGACACACCGCTGCTGTGGATGCCTACTTGACGCCAAAGATCAAAGAGTACGTGAAGACGTTTGTGGAAGGGTTTGATGACGGGTTAATGCGCGATGTTCCGGTGTTGTTCATGCAAAGCGACGGAGGTATGACGTCTGCGGATAGATTTTGTGGGTATAAAGCAATTCTGAGCGGACCAGCGGGAGGAGTTGTCGGGTACGCTCGCACGGCGACGGAGGAAAGTAGTAGTAGTAATCCGAACGAAGAAGATGACGAAAGTATAGAATCCGTAATTGGGTTTGATATGGGTGGTACGTCCACGGACGTTTCACGATACGATCCGAAACAAGGGTACGAGCATGTTACCGAAACCGTCACCGCAGGTGTCGTCGTGCAGTGTCCGCAACTGGACATTTCCACCGTAGCCGCGGGCGGAGGGAGTAAACTGAAATTCTTCGCCGGAGGGTTCCAAGTTGGTCCGGAAAGTGTTGGCAGTGAGCCTGGACCAACATGTTATAGAAAAGGCGGCGAGTTAGCAGTCACAGATGCGAATGTCGTTTTGGGACGAGTGCTACCGGAATACTTTCCAAAAATTTTCGGTCCGGATGAGAATGAGCCGCTCGATCGAGCGGCGGCGGTGGAAAAATTTGAACAGTTGCGAGATGAAATCAACGCTTGGTTTCGCGAGCGCGAAATAGAAAATAGCAATAGTAATAGCAGCAGCAGTCACATAGATTTATCGACCGAAGAGGTCGCATTAGGTTTCGTTCGCGTCGCGAACGAGGCCATGTGCCGCCCGATTCGAGAAATTACCGAATCGAAGGGGTTTGAAACGTCCAAGCATATTTTATCCGCCTTTGGTGGTGCTGGTCCGCAACACGCGTGCGCGGTGGCGAAAGCGTTAGGCATTCGATCCGTCAAAATTCATAAATACTCAGGAATATTGAGCGCTTTTGGTATGGGTTTAGCCGATGTCGTTCGAGAAAAACAAACCGCGTGCTTCGCGGCGTATTCCAAAGAGAACGAAAAGTTATTCGAAAAGACTGCCGACGAGCTTCGCGAAGTCGTCACGCGAGAATTAGTCGAAGAAGAAGGGTTTACCAGAGACGTCATCGAAACCGAACTATATTTGAACATGCGCTTTGAAGGCACGGACGCACCGATGATGATTAAAGAGCCATCGAAAAAATCCAACCCTTCACGTTCGTTCATGGACGAATTTCGAGACCGCTTTCGGGCGGAGTACGGATTCGTGATGGAAAATCGCGAGGCAATCGTCGATGACGTTCGCGTGAGAGGCGTTGCGAAATCCGAAGTGAATTTATTAGTTTCTGAAGGAGAAGATACACGTCAAGAAATGCAAAAGAATAGCAGCACCAGCAGCTTAGAGCAGCAAGAGAAATCGCAAACAAAGACGTACTTTGAAGGCGAGAACGGATGGACCGAAACGCCGGTGTACGAATTGCTCGATTTATTCCCACGAGATGAAATCGTTGGACCGGCTATAATTATGAACGGCACATCCACGTGCGTCATCGAACCCGAGTGCGTCGCGTTGGTCACAAGTGCGGGCGATCTCGAGATTACCGTCGATGGAATGTCATCATCAAAATCTTCCTCTTCGAGCAAAAAAGCTTCTTTTGAATTAGGGGTTGATGAGGACGACGACGACTTCGACGAAGTTGCGTTTTCGAAAAAAATCGCCGATCCTGTGCTCGTTTCGTTATACAACAATCGATTCATGGGTATCGCAGAGCAAATGGGACGCACTTTACAACGCACGGCCGTATCAACCAACATCAAAGAGCGTTTGGATTTTTCGTGTGCGATTTTCTCGCCGAGCGGAGGGTTGGTCGCCAACGCGCCGCACGTGCCGGTTCATTTGGGCGCAATGTCTTCAACTGTTTCTTGGCAGCTAAAACATTTGAAAGGCGATTTGCAAGACGGCGACGTGCTTGTCACCAATCACCCTTGCTCGGGTGGCTCGCATTTACCGGACATTACCGTTGTCACCCCCGTGTTCTTCAAAGGAAACAAGTTGGAGTTTCTCGTCGCGTCGCGAGGGCATCACGCGGATGTTGGCGGGGCGACGCCGGGTTCTATGCCGCCATTTTCAACAAAGTTGAGTGAAGAAGGCGTGGCAATTGAATCTTTCAAGATATTGAAGAAAGGCGTGTACGACGAGGAAGGTTTGGTGAAGATATTGAAAGAAGGCAAATCGAGAAAGATTGAGGACAATTTGAACGATTTGCGCGCGCAAGTTGCAGCCAACGCGCGAGGGATTCAATTGATTCGCGAGTTAATGCGGGATTCTGGGACAAAAGAGACGAGAGAGTACATGCGTTTCGTGCAAATGAACGCCGAACTAGCCGTCCGTGAAACGTTAAAAGCGTTTGCGAGGAAGATTCTTGCGAAAAGAAACGATACTCGAAGTGAGACGGTGACGGTTGAGGCGTCTGATTTCATGGACGACGGTTCTGAAATTAAACTTTCATTAACGCTGAACGCCAAAGACGGCTCGGCCATTTTTGATTTCGCGGGAACTGCTCCAGAAGTTGTGGGAAACTGGAACGCTCCACCAGCGGTTACCGTTGCCGCGGTGATCTACGCCTTGCGATGTATCGTAGATGAACCGATCCCACTGAATCAAGGCTGTTTAGCGCCAGTCGACGTTCGAATCCCAGACGGGTGCTTCTTGTCCCCGTCATCGACTGCCGCTGTCGTCGGTGGCAACGTCTTAACTTCGCAACGAGTCACCGATGTCATTTTCGAAGCTTTCGAAGCGGCGGCGAATTCGCAAGGATGCATGAATAACTTCACCTTTGGAGACGAAACGTTTGGCTATTACGAAACCATCGGTGGTGGTGCCGGTGCGGGTCCAGACTTTGTCGGTGCGAGCGGTACGCAAACGCACATGACCAACACGCGCATCACGGACGTGGAAATCCTCGAACGTCGATACCCTGTGCTCGTAAATACGTTCGCGTTGAGGCAAGGTTCCGGCGGCGAAGGTAAGAACAAAGGCGGCGATGGATTAGTCAGAGAGTTTACGTTTCTCAAACCGCTCGTGGCGAACGTGTTGAGCGAACGACGCGAGAGGAATCCGAGAGGGTTGGGTGGTGGTCACGACGGTGCGAAAGGAAGAAATCTACTCAAGAGAAAAGGGAGTGAAGACTTTGAAGTCATCGGCGGGAAGGTGTCCATCAACGTCGACGCGGGCGATGTTTTGAGAATCGAAACGCCCGGGGGTGGTGGATATGGGCCTAAATGAATTAGAAAGCACTACTCATATAATACTTGTACTAGGACGCTCGTCTATTTTTACTGCAATGAATTATGACCACTACGAATGATGCATATTCTCTTCTCTGTGTATTTTAAATAAATGTAAAGTTTGTAGAGCGAGAATGGTCAGAATCGATAATAAACCAAGAAGAAGAACAAAAACAAAAAGAAGAAAAAAAATGTCGACGGACAGTTAGACAGCGCGCCCATAACTAAAGGCTCCGCCGCTCTGTTACTATTCGTCTGAGTTCGATTTTGCATAACGGTTTAACTCGCGACCCGTGGCCTAAGGGCTTTAAGCTGGTACGCATGCACAAAAAACAAAAAGACGAGAAGAAAGAAAAAAAAACGAACGCGAAGCACAAACCTTCTTCTTAATCATCATCGTGAAATTAATGGTCCGGCAATGCCGTCCCTCTTTCAAGATTCGCTTTAATCTCCTTCGTGTACTTCCCGTAGTGTCGATCCAATTTCGCGTTAAACTTGGAGTTCCCATCGTTAATCCCATCCCCTTTGGAATCTTTAATCTTCTCCGCCACGACCCGTTTCCTTCTCTTCTCGTCTCTTTCCTTCATAAACTTTTGCAACTTTTCGATGCCTTCTTTGCTCGCCTTATCGGTACCGTATAACAACGAATCCGCGTCTCGATAAAACTCAGCCGATTGAAGTTTCTTTTTTTCGTACTCTTCCTCGGATACTTTAATATCGTTCACGTTTCGTTCGTACCGAATGGCTTGTTTTTCTTGATCGAATCGATTGTGCGGATTTTTGTCCTCAAATTTCGGCTTCTTCTTTATCCGTTCGACTTGTTCCGCGGTCTGCGTCAACAGATACTTCCCCGGGTCCACGCCTTTTAATTTCGCTTCCTCTTCGCGTCTATGTTTCACTTGTTCTATTTGTTTTCGTCTCGCTTGCTCGGCGTACTCGTCTGGATTATCCTCTCGTTTCTTCTCGTCTAAAACCGCGCTGTGATTCAACGTCCTCCCGAGGTTGATCCGTTGCCGTAACTCGTACAATTTCCTTTGCTTCGCGGTCATCTTATCTAAATCCGGCGCCGCGCTCAACGTCACTTCTAGTTGATCAAAACCGTCGTCGTGGTCCTCCCGATTCGTATTCTCTTCGTTCTTCATCTCGCTCATCATCCTCCGCGCCGCCTTGGCTCTCTCGTCGTTCTCCCTCTCCTCCCGAAACTGATCTTCCATCTTCTTCGCCTCGGCTAAATCCATCCGCTTCTTCGTCTTCACCGCGTCGTCGTCTCCCATATCTTCGTCCTTCTCCAACTGTTCGTCGATTTCGCCGCATTCCATCACGCGTATGACTTTCGACGTCTTTCCCGATTTCGAGCCGAACGTTTCCATCTTCCTCACCACTTCCATCCCGGACTTCGTCACTTGTCCGAACACCACGTGTTTCCCGTCCAACCATTGCGTTTTCGAAGTGCAGAGAAAAAATTGGCTCCCGTTCGTGTTCGGCCCTGCGTTCGCCATGGACACGACGCCTGGTCCGGAGTGCTTCAAGATGAAGTTTTCGTCCGGAAACGTCTTCCCGTAAATCGATTTCCCACCGGTCCCGTCGTTGTTGGTAAAATCGCCGCCTTGGCACATGAAATTCGGTATTATCCGGTGAAACGTGGAGTTCTTAAACCCACCATCACCTTTAAGAAGATGGTGATCGACGCACAGCCGTCGGAAATTCTCGCACGTCTTCGGACAGACGTCGTCTCTGAGGACGACGGTGATTCGACCCAGTGGCGTTTGGTCCGCCGCCACGTCTAAAAACACTTTCATCACGTTGCTATCTTTTTATTCGCTGGTGCGTGGGGTGCTTTTAGTCGTCGCGTGTAGTACGCGCCGGACGGAGGAGTGCAAAACACAAGTGAGGAAACTTCGTTCGTTTTTTCCAATTCGACAGCCGCCTGAAGGAAAAGGAACATTTTCCTCATAAAGAGAGAGAAAGTATACGTAAACATTATGGGCAAAAACGTCCGCAAGACGAAAAAGTTCGCGCTGACCAAACGCCTTTTGAACCCGAAAGACGCCAAACAGCAAACGCGAATGAATAGTGGTGGACAAGAGAGTAATAGGAGTAAAAACCAATTCAAATCGAAAGAAAACGAGATGAAAATCAAACGCATCGAGGCGGTCTCTTCGCACATGTTCAACGAACACAACGCGTCGATTAAACCACCGTACTCGGTTTTAGTGGACACAAACTTTATCAATTTCTCCATCAAGAATAAAATCGATTTAGTGAAAGGGATGATGGATTGTTTATACGCGAATTGCGTCCCACACGTGACGGATTGCGTGATTGGGGAGTTGGAGAAACTCGGGACGAAATATCGCGTCGCGCTCAGAGTGGCGAAAGACCCGAGGTTCGTAAAATTACCGTGCATGCACCGAGGGACGTACGCGGACGACTGCATCGTGGACAGGTGCAGGAAACATAGATGTTACGTCGTGGCCACGTGCGATACGGATTTGAAACGAAGGTTACGGAAAATCCCGGGCGTGCCAATCATGTATCTTCAGAATCATAAGTACAGCGTCGAGAGGTTGCCCGCGGCAGGGAACATCGGGAACGCGCCCAGATTGTAGTTTATAGTTTTAGTTTTAATGTAGATGAGATGTATGATGACTTCGCGCGACGTCAACATTTTTCCCCTCTAAAAGTCTCTTTCTTTCCTCCTCTGACGAATGTTTTAAAAATAGAGTTCAGCGCATCACAATAAACACAGCTAAAAAGAACACACACATATTATGCGGCAAACGAGCATCGTCGCCTGCGTCGGGTTAAAAGAGGAGAAGGACGAGATGATGGGTAGTACTGCTACTCCTCCGAGCGCGTCGTCGTCATCGAGAGGAGGAGGAAATGGAAGACATGGAAGAAATGGAATTTCAAAAATGTACGACGCGCGCGATGTGCTTTTGCAGAACAAGTCGCACGCGGCGCAAGTGATGGAAGCGGAGACTTTGGCGGCACTTTACAGTCCACTTTCGGAGAGTCATCGAGCGATTGGAGAAGAAAAAGAAGAAGAAGAACATTTCGATGCGAATGAATCAGAGAAGAAGAAGATGGACAAATCGAAACAATATCAGAGAGACTTGCTGCTTCAAATCGAACAGAACCGAGAACGCAAACGAAACGAGAAAGAGGACGAGAGACGAATGGAAAGGATTCGGATGATGTCTTCGTCCGCCGCGTCGTCGTCGAACGGCGGTCGCGGCGGTGAAGTCGACGTAACGGCTGCGTACGGGCGAAGAGAATTGTACGCGCGGGAGAAAGCGAACGCTGAATACGAAAGCGCGTTGAAAATGCAAATCGAAGAGAAGAAACGGAGGAAAGAGGAAGAAAAACGGAAAATGAGAGAGATGGAGATTGAGGACGAGAGGAGGATTTTACGAGATTTAGAGAGGATGAACGTGAACAATGCGAGCGGCGACTTTAGTACTGGGGTTGAAGCGCGCGGTAAAAGCAAATCAGAGGAGCCGGTGGTCGATGAGGCGAAAAATGTAGCAAACGTCGTCGTCGTCGTCAAAGAAGAAGAAGTGGGCGAATTATTAAGCTTTAGCGAGTTTGTCTTCCCGACAACGGACGAAGAACTCGACGGTGGTAATACTTAGCCGTGACGTGTGCACACTGTATTTATGTACCTACTCCCGAACTACTACGAATATCACTACTACTACTACTACTACAAATACTACTACTACCATGGTATTAGCACCATCAATACTACTACTCTTTATCTAAAGCCGTCGTTAAACATCCGACGCAGTTGTGCAACCGGTCGTGAATGTATACATCGCACGCGAAGCAAAATTCTTTCTCGCATTTGAGACACTTACTCAACATCCCAGTCGACGCATCCACCACGACACAACATCCAAAGCACTCTCTGAGAAATTGTCCATCATCATCATCATCTTCACCGCTGTTTTTTTTTCTCTTCTTCTCCTCTTCCTCCTCGTTTTTTGAATCGCCGTCTACTTTCACTTCCACAAACGGCATCACCGGGAACAAATGGTGGTAACTTCTCGCCAAGTGCGGCGAAGATACCAACGATAACTGACACGTCCCGCACTGACTCGGTAGCTCCTCCGCCCTCGCCTCACATCTCGGACACCGATATTCGCCGTTCCTAGGTCCAATAGTCAACACGTCTCGATCGTCCTCGTCTCCGGCGCCTAGGCCAAACTTCCTCGGCTCTCGTCTCGGAAATCCCATCTCCACCAACGCCGGTTTCGCGGTTTCCAACAACAACGCCGGCGGAGGCGCGCACTCCATAATCAATCTCGTCAAATGCGACTGGTCCAAACTCACGCTAAACTTCCCTTTTGTCTCCTCGCTTAACTTTTTAAACACCCTCGTCTCCGCCGCCACGCAAATAACGTTCGTCCTCGCTTTCATCTTCTTCACTTTCCTCACCGAATCGTTGATATTCCCCGGATCGCACGTGCTCAAACTCGAAATAATCGCTATAATCTCCCTCGCACCAAACGGTGGCACGTCTCTCAATCCTTCCATCGCTTGCTCTAACCCGTTTTGTAACGAAAAACTCCCCCCGACGCCGTCGCTCGCAAACGCCTTCTTAATCGCCTTCACGTGCGTCTCCGGAGATCCGGACAGTTCGGTAATCCGTTCCGCTTTCCCATCTTTACACGCGATCAAACCTAACTGCGACAGTGGGTTTTGATTGAAAAACTCTCGAACGAATTTAATCATCAGCGGTAACAACACCGCGCTTCGATTCGGTCGCATGTCTTCCACGTGAATCGCGTCGCTCAAATCGAGAATCACGTAACAGTATCGAATCATCCCTTTGGCAACTCTGGACTGCGACGCTTCTTTCTCGATTTTCTTCCTCTTTTCGTTCGCCAGAAATCGCCGTCGCGAAGCGCGGTCCTTTTCCAGCGAGGACGAGCGTAAGTTCCCGTCTGCGTCTTCCGTTAAATCCTCCCACGTGCGTTCTTTTTGGTACCGTTTTTCGTACGCTTTCAACGCGTTTTCCTCTTCCTCGGCGGTGAATTCGTACCGAGGGTCGTCCGGTTCGAACGGGATTCGATTTCCCCGTTGTTCTTCTTCTTCGAGTGACGACATTTTATTTCACAACACAACAATCACTACTCTAGTATTATATATGTATAATAACGAAGTGGCAGAGAGAAGAAGTGATGTGTGTAAGTGTGTGTTTTGCGCGTAATAATGACGAAATGTTTGAGAGAGATTCCATTTGGTCTGACACTGATAAAATTTTCAAAGAGAGAGACCATCGAGACCATCTATCGCTGCTGATCGTCTACTACGTTTTAGCTCTACATTTTCAAAGAGAGAGAGAGACCAAGAGCACTTTGGATGCGCTCTCTTTTCTATCTCCGTTTACCCGATGAACGACGAATTTTCTCACCCGCCGCTCGGAGGAAATATCGGCCACATGCGACAGCACCCGTCTTGTCGAGTGCACACGAGTAACTCTTTTCCGCCTTTTTTGCGAAATTGGACCGAAGCGACGCCGGGGAGTCGGTCGGTTCGGACCAACTTTTCCGTTTTTAAACACGCGAGAAGGGGCCCTATACGGTGTGAGGTTCCGGTGTCCCAGTATTTTCGGTGGGAGAAGATGCGGGTTTTCCCGTCCCAGTACCCGACGGCGAGGAGTTTGTGGTCGGCGCGGAAGGAGAGAGAGGCGACGCCTTGGGTGGATTCATCCGGGGAGTGATACGGACCTTTCGCGGAGTCTTCTTTTAGAGCGAAGATTTCTTCGTAGACGCCTTCTGAGACAGACAGAAGTGAAAAGTTCGCGATCACAGACGTGAAGAGTTCGATTCCCATATAGATGGTGACGGAGCCGTCCGCGCACCCGATGGCGACTACGTGCATTCTATCCTGGCGATTTATGTTCTCATCTTCTTCATCGTTCTTCCTGAGTACGTAACTGTCTATGCACGTGACCATATCTTTGAAACATCGTTGGGTGTTGTTTGGGAAGTCTCCCTCGTCTGTTCTCACGACAGTCACGTGTCCGCTTTCGTATCCAACCATTAAAGTTCGTTTGGAGAGAAACTTCAACGCAGACACGCTCCCGTACTTTTCGTTGTCCTCTTCCTCTTTCTCTTCCTCTTTCTCTTCCTCTTCTCCTTCTTCTCTCCCTCCTCCCGTCGTCACCTTTTCCCTCTTCTTCAACAGTATCGGTTTCGACGTCATCCTTCCTCCTTCCAAATCGACCGATACGAGCTCCACGGCGCCTCGTTCGCTCGCCGGTCGAGCTACTACTACTCCGCGTTTCTTTCCCTCTTCCGACGATTTGTTCCCCAGTAATAACGACGGCGACACCGTTGTTATGACGTTCGACATTGGACAAAACGTGTGACACTCGCTCTCCGTTTCTAACACTTGTTTCAGCGTCGGTTTCCGTCGCCACCGTTTCGGCGGGAAAATATCTTCTTCTTTCTCTTCGTCTTCTTTCTCTTCAGGTGATGAAACCCACAAGCAGACTTTACCGTCTCTTTCGTGCGTGAGAAACGCGTATCTGTCTGACTCTTTGCAGTCTTCGACAATTTCGATTGCTAAAATCGAGGAAACTCTCCTTTTGGGGTCGTTCGTGGTGTTCTCGTCATCGTCATCATCGTCATCATCATCATCACTGACCGTCCACACATTCCTTCTCGTTTCCCCGTTCCAAAGTTTCACTTGTCCATCGCCGTCTGCGGTCAACAGCAAGAACCGATCGTTCTCTCCACATTCGACGACAGAGGAGCACTGACAATCAGTGCCACTTTGGCCGCGAAAGACGGACGGGTCCGGCGGTGGCGGTTTATTCGACTCCTCTTCCGCGTTTTTGTTCTTAATCATGTGTGTCTTTTTGTGTTGTGCATTGGGGAAACAGTTGAAAGGTTTTGCGAGATATTTTGTTTGTTGTTGATGCTAATATAATACGATGATTTCGTTGTTAATGATGGTGATACATGGTGGTTGCTATTTTTAGAGTGTCTTTCTTTTATCCAGCACCTATGTTGATGTGTGCTTGTGCTGCGGCGAGATATTTTGTTGTTGATGTTGATACATGGTCGAGGACCCACTCGTGGTCGTCGTCGCGTGGTGGTTCATCGGCGATCCGCTCGCGCTGCTGCTTCCGTTGTTGTTGTTGATGAGTTGCTCTTCGATCGGCATGGACCATTTACTGGCGATGGATTTCGCGCGTCTCCACGGCGGCGTGTCCATCTTCCTCGCCGCAAAACTCGAGTTCAACTTGACCGCCATGAAGTCGATGATTTCCAAAAGCCTCGAGAAAGTGCCGACGAATTCGCTCGGTAACTCGTCCAACAAACGTTGGTACCGCGGCGTGGCGTTGGCGATGACGAAGTGCGACCGTAAATCCGCCTCGACGATGATTCTTTGCAAATTGAGCTCGTTCGGCGGTAACGACGACGACGACGAAGACATCCGGGACGAATACGAACTCGCCGACCCAACCGCGTGTTGTTGTCCTTGCATCGTCATCATCTCTTCTTCGTTGTACGCTCTCTCGCCCATGCGCGCGTACTCCGGGTCTATCCAGACGTACGAGTGCACTAAATTCCTCAACGCGCACGCGCCTCGAAACTTGCTGCTCGTCGCCACGCGCACCTCTCGATCTTCCCGCCCTGTTTTCGCGAACATTTCTTCAATCGTTTGTTTCAATCTGAAGCATTTTTCTCGCTCTCGTTCCTCGTCTTCCGATTCTCTTCGAGTTATTTGAAGCGTCGGGGGGACTGCTATTGTCTTTTCGTTGTTGTTGTTGATGTTCGGCCCCGCGGAGAGAGCACCTTTTTTTTTGTTCTTGTTGTTGTTTATAGAAGATATCCTCTGAAAACTCGTCCTCGCGATCTCCAACACCTCGCGTTCCACCTCGGTTTCCGGCCTCGTCAGGCGTCGTATCGCGTTCACGTCTTTCATCTCTTCGTACTCTTCGTTTTCAAATTCCTGTTTTTGTTTTTGTTGTTCTTCGTGTGGTAGTTCCGGCGTCGTCGCCTGGCTCCTCCTGGACTTAAACCTTTCGTCTCGATGATGTTCCCTTCGCTTCGGCGGCACCGGTGGTTTTTCCTCCTGAAACTCCTCCTCGTCAGTGCATTCTTCTCCGAAGAGCAAATCCTCGAAGTATTGCGCGTCGTCTTTCACCACAAAGTCTCCCTTGTTGCCTCCTCTTTTCAAGTTGAAAGAGTCCTCGTCTCTTTTAAAACTCTTCTTCTTTTTCGCATCGTCGTCGTAAGAGAGAGACGGTTTCCACGCCGTCATCCTTGGTCTTAATAATACTTTTAGATATTCCTGAGGATATTCCTTTCCCGGGGAGAACAAACGTTTTCGTATCTAGTCGTTTAAAATTAAATCTTACTAATGCGCGCGCTCGCTTTTCAGAAGAGATAGACCACGTAAACTCTCCCTAACGAATAATCGCTCTTCTTGTGTTTCAAAGGATTTGCGCGTCGTTTTGTGCTCTGTATGTGTACTAATGAACGAGTAGAGCGCGCGTGAAATGGCGCGTGTCGTCGTTCTGTTATCTCTTTTGTTCTCTTCTTTTGAAGATTTTTTTTTTGAGATTTTTTGCTGACTCGATAATTAATTTGACAGCACGTTGACTCCTATTCTTGATGAAAGTAACGACTTAAAATAATACGCATAAATGCGCCTTTTAGTAGGTGTGTGATTATATCTGCGTTTTTGGGGAGACGTGCTTTTATGTCTGTCTTCTATTCTTTGTATTATATATATATTTTAAGGCAACTTTGGTTCTAGAAACCAGGCGGCTATGGCAACCAGCAGGACGTTTCTGCAGTCGTTTTTACTATTGTTCTCGTTAGTATTAGTATTATTATTGTTATGAGTTCGTCGTCGGCCGTTTTCCGCCAAGGCGGTAAAATTCGTCTTTTCGAGAACGAATTCGAGCGAGGAGAGCTTGCGGTCGAGTTCGGAGACGTGTCGCTCGAGAAAATTCGTTTGAACCTGCAAGAAGTTTTCGGAGAAGCAGGCGTTTTTTGGGAGCGCGTGTGGGACGGTCGTGTGTAATTCCTCGAGCAAATCCGCGAATTTTTCTCGCACGCGCTCTATTTTTGGTCTCAAATCGCGTTCGAGCTTCGCGCGCCAGGCGAGGACGGCGGTTTCGCGTTTGCGCGCCGCCGCTCGCGAGTAGGCTTTGTTTTCCTCCTCCGTGGGGAATACTAATAAAGAGAACGGCGACGACGATGACGTTGATGCAACGCCGCTGTAATTGTTCGTATTTTCCATCCTCAAATACGCGTTCGAGTACTCGGTCAACATCTCTCTCCCTCTTCTCTTCGCGACGGCTTCGTATTCCGTTTTCAGTTTCTTCGCGTTGGTATCAATCGTCCGGAGTTTCGAGTTCAGCTCGTGAATTGGCACTTCGTTTGAACTCATCATCCTCGTAAATGTTCGTTCTTCTTCAAAACTCTAAATCTAAGCCTTGCGGCGTCAACACGACAAGCTCTCGAAACCTTCGCAAATAGTGCTCGTACTCTTTCTCAGAAGACGAATCTGTTGCTGCTGCTGAGAAAAACCCCGCGTGGCCTTCGTCGTCGTATCGTCGTCTTAACTCTGGGTTTGAGAGCACTCCGTACGCTTCGGAGATTTGCTGAAACTGTTCTTTGTTCGCGTCTTCTTCTTTGTCTTCTTCTTCTTCTTCTTCTTGTTGGCGCCGTCGTCCGAATTTATCGGGGTGGCATCTTAAAGCTAACTTTAAATACGCTCTGCGAATCTCCTCGTCCGAAGCGAACGTGGAGACGAGTAAAGTTTCGTAGTGATTATTCGTATTGGCCTTGTCCTCTTTTTCTGGTCCTCCGCGCGATGGTGGTGACTCGCGTTCTTCTTGCGCGTTCATTTGTGAAGAATGGAAACACTTGTTGGATAAAAATGTGGCCATTTTTGCGCGATGATGAATACGCGCATACGATCAGAGAACGCCACGAAAGAGCGAGAGTAAAGGCACGGAATGAAACCTTGCCACGTGTTCTCACTACTCGATGGCATCGAGGCATCCAAAACGCGCTCGTGTGTGGTCTAAAACAGACCTTTGCATTTAAGGTTTGACGATATATTTATTTCTTATTTTTGGCTTTGAGAGCGCAAATTCGCTTTTGTGGCCAAGTGGTTAAGGCGCCCGCTTAGTAAGCGGGAGATCGCGAGTTCAATTCTCGCCAAAAGCATTCCTCCTCTTTTTTTGTTGCTTGGCGCATTTTGCCGATTTATGTCGACGCGAACAACAACGGTGGTGTGTGTTATTTCAAATGTGTGTCTCTTATGCATGCAGTAGTATTACAAGTTTTTTTTTTCGCTCACCGTTCGTTACCACGTGTGCGTGTCTAAAACGAACCTGAATATTCATCGTTGGTAACATCATAATAGTCGTCGTCGGAATCGGTGGTGTGTAGTATTCCTCCTTCGTAAGACCAACCGGTTTTGAGAGGACAGTCGTTGTCGAGGAGGTATTGCACACATTCGGGGTGGTTGTTCTTGTGCGCATAGTATACGGCCCAACAGCTCCACTGCGCTTTGGCGGTTTCGCGCAAGTACTTCAAACAGTCTAAGCGGCCGTTCATGGCCGCAAACATACACACCTCTTCGTCATATTTAACATATTTACGCTCAACAAGATATTCGAGTATGTGGAGATGACCATATATAGCCGCGCAATTGGCAGTACCCGAATCCCAAAGCGCTTTGCCTTCTTCGCGTAAGTATTTGAGGCACTCGAGATGACCGTTTTCGGCAGCACGTGCACATGCCATCCCCCCAATCATAGGACACTCATTTGTAACGCAATACTTTACCATTTCCAGATTACCTTGATATGCGGCCGCATTAATCGTCCATTTATCCCACTCACACTCTTTCTCCTCTCGTGCCCACTTGAGCAACTCGAGTTTATTCGTTTTAGCAACTTGCCAGCAGAAATATGTTTCGTACCGGACACCCGTCCACAACGATTTATGCTCCCACGCAACTTCCAAAGTCGATATCGACGACATCTCTTTCACTTTAAACCTCTTTTTCAAATCATACTCGCGAGACGATCTCTTAATCAACTTTCTCGTCTCTGTATTCACCTCGTACAAGAATTTCAAATCATTCGAATCCAATCTCGGAAGAATGTGTTGGAAACAAATATCGTCGTTATTCACGATCAAATCCCACACATCTCTCTCCCCTCTTCGTCTTTTCTGCCCTCGCGTCCTTATTCCAGACATGGCCTTCTCGCGAGAGACGACAAAAACAGAGCGGTGTTCTTTTTCGTCTTTATGTGTTTGTTTTGTGCATCATCATCACACAAAAGTGCAGCCAAATTGGAAGAAAAAAGACGAGTTCTTCTCTTTTGCGTCACAACAACAACAACATAGAATAACAGTAATAATAAGATCACAAACGCGGCGCATCACGCGCGAATATAAGAGAGACAGAGATAGAAAAGGAAAGTAGAATAGAGAGTTTTATAATAACACGTAAAAAATGAGCAGCGAAGGAGGAGGAGGACACCACATGCGACGCACCTCCTCCTTGGCAAACATCAAACAGATGGCAAATCACTTCCCGAAACACGTCCGAGAACAAGCCGCGAAACAGAATTTTAAACACGAAGCCGTGCAATACGCGTTGTGGATTCCGGTTGGGTTGGTGTGTCAACACTTCGAGTACGAGAAGATGGCGAACTTATTCTTCACGTGGTTTATTCTCGGAGAGTTGATGCTGATATTCATGCACGTGGACAGAACGTTTTCCTCTGTATTGAAGTGGTACAACGTGTTATTATTCGTCGTGCCGGTGGCGATTTATTTCATCAAAGAACTGATGATTCCAGAGAATAGCTTTTACATGTTTTTCGTGGAGTACGTGATATTCGGGACGTTGGCGTTTGCGATCGTTATTCCGTTCATTCCGAGACATTTGTTGCGCGGGTTCGACTGGTACCCGA
>Ga0257106_1000134_pt1 | contig 45313 bp, 28 predicted proteins | sample LP_taG_3_FD_190177 | JGI IMG/M metagenome (GOLD analysis project Ga0257106, IMG submission 190177) | Marine microbial communities from Northeast Subartic Pacific Ocean, Canada - LP_J_2011_P26_10m | ecosystem: Environmental > Aquatic > Marine > Oceanic | place: Canada: Northeast Subartic Pacific...
TTTCATTCATTCATCTGCCATGCGGGAGGAGAGATACAAAAACGCTCGATTTGTATCTCTAAAACAGAAAGAAAGCAAACGATGAAGAAAAGAGCTCCCACCCTTCCACCCACTATCATCGATAGAGGTCTATCGATGATAGCAATGCGTGTGACTTTCTCGCGCGCGTGCGCGCGCGCACGCAAAAAAAAAGTGATATTATATGCGCGCGCAAATGCGCGCAAAAATGCGCGCGAGAAAGTGAAGAGGAAATGAAAAAAAAATGTTTTTTAGATACAGATACAAAAGTTGAAGACGCGATTTTTTGGACGAATTTCGGGCTCAAAAGTGAAAAGCAGCAAAACGCCCTCTGTCTGAGTGATGACTCTGTCACCACCACTCGTCAAAAAGAAGAAAAAGATTATACGTGTTTGTGCTCTCATCACACATAATATATAAATACCTTTCTACTTAGTACATACAGGTCCACACGTAGAACGAACGAGGTCGATCAAAATGTTGCACGCGCAATATCACCACGGCGCAACGAATACGTCCGTCTTGTCTTCGAAGAAGAAGAACAATGATGTTGTGACGAAAAAGATTACTACCAATCGACGACGTATCGCCGCATTCGCTTCTTCTCGTCGAGACAGAGAGAAGACGAAGACGAGCGAGGAGAGTCACATGAAGGGAATGGCCGCGGCAACGAGCGCGGTTATCTTTGCGTCTTCAATGTTTGCTTCCTCCTCCTCGAATATTCTCGCGTACGCGGACGAAGTAGCCGTCGATGCTGCTCCGACGAGTGTTGAAGCACAATACGACGCTGCGCAACAAGTCGGTGGAGGCGAAAAGGCTCCGGAGTTGAAGGGCGAGAGTAGTTCTGCTGTCGCGGAACCGAGCAGCGCACCGGCGGTAGATGCACCAACTCCTGCGTCCGAAGCAGCTCCGGTCGAAACGAAACCGACCGAGGCTGACTTGGAGAAACAGCGAAAGAAAGAGGAGCAAGCGCAACGCGCGCGCGCCGAGCAAGCGAAGAAACGGGAGCAGTTAGCGAGCGAAAAAGCGGAAAGAGAAGCCGTCGCTCTCGCCGAGAAGAAGAAGCGAGCGGAGAGAGAAGTCATTGCTGCGCGAAAAGAACAGGTGTTCCGCGTGCAACGATTGAAAGCGTCGCCGATTCCGAAAAATAGGCTCAAGGCGGAAATCGAGGCCAAAGAATTGGAGCCGAAGACGTTCAAAGAAAAGCGAGCGGCAAAACTCGCGGCGAAGAAATCAACGGCGAGTGCGAAAAGTAAAGGAAGCGCCAAGAGTCAAAGGACGGTGGCCACGAAAAAGCGATCAGTTGGTGCTCCGAAAAAGAAATCTTCACCTGCTTCACCTGCTACCGCGGCGGCGAAGAAGAAATCAACCGCGACTACTCCCGCCGCGAAACGCCAAGCGACTGCAACCACTTCCGCAAAGAAGACAAAGACGAAGAAAGTTTCAACATCTTCTGCCAAGACTGTGGTGAAAAAATCATCGAAGCCTGCCGCGTTGACGTACAAACCGACATTTAAGAAAGCGCCGGCCGTGAAAGCGGCAGCGCCAACCGCCGCGCCGAAGATAAAGTCGACGACGTTCAAAGAGAAGAAGCAAGGAGCGTCGGCGGCGGCGCCGGCACCATCTAAGAAAGCAGCTGCATCTGCAACATCACCGGCGAAGCAGGCGGCAAAAGTAGCATCTGCTCCGAAGAAAACGGCTAATGTAGTCAAGGCCGCACCGGCGGCAAAGAAGACGGTAGCTGCGCCTGCGAAAAAGGCCACAAGTGCACCGGCAAAGAAAGCTGCTGCGCCGGCAAACACGGCGGCGAAGCCAACCACTTTTAAACAAAAGAAGGAGGCTGCGAGTAAGAAAGAGACGAAGCGACCCGCCGCGGCGAACAAAAAGTCACCCGCAACGACCAAGGCAAAAAAGAACAATAGTGGGTTTTTCGGAGGTTTGCCGATAGCAACACTTCTCGGCGGTCTGGCATACACCTTCTTCACCGAAGAATAAGTATTTAGGAAGATGAGAACAGAGCAGCTTAATAATTAATAATATCACGTACCATATGCCATCCTAAAAGCTCATTGCAATGACACGTGCGCGTTGCCGCAACGCCGCTTTGAAGACGCACTCCTCTTGTTTTTTGTTTTTCACCACCCCTTCCATTTCTCTACTCTTTTTCCCTCTCCCAGACAAACGCACAACAACCTAAAAACGGAGCAGCAGTAGCAGCAGCAACACGAGATGTCTGTCCGCACTGACTTTGCCACCGTGGAGGTTCCGAACGATTCTCACGTTCAGAAGAACGAGAACAACATGGAGCGAGAGAAGAAACGTCTTCTGAACTATTTGCGACAGGAAAGAAAAAGAGGCGGTGACGAGGAATTTGGACGACGGATAAAAACAATCCGAAAGCTTTCGCAGTTCAGTCACGGTCAATCGAATCCGACGTACAAATTGCTCGTTGAAATGACAGATGGGACGTTGAAATCATACGTTTTGCGGAAGAAACCGGGTGGGAATATTTTATCGAGCGCACACGCGGTGGAGAGAGAATTTCAGGTACAGCTTGCGTTGAAGAGAAAACACCCCAACTTTCCAGTCCCGAGGATGATTCTGTTGTGCGAAGATAGTTCAATTTTAGGCACGCCGTTTTATATCATGGACTTTGTGCAAGGCACGATATATTTACAACCGAAATTACCAGTCATTACGAGAGAGGAACGGAAGACAAGAATATACGAAAACATGGCGAAAACGTTAGGCGCTTTGCACTCGTTCGACATTCGCGAGCTGGGATTGACTTCCTTCGGAAACATCTCCAGTGGAAGTTACTCGAGACGAACGCTGAAAAGATGGTTCGGACAATACGAAAAAAGTATTACGAATAAGTTGGTAGAAACACCGGAAAAAGAAGTCGTCATGAAGTTAGTCGCGTGGTTGGATGCGAATTGTCCCAAGGACGGCGAGGAAGTGAGCGACCGAATAATCCACGGCGATTATCGTTTAGATAATTTGATCTATGACGAACGATCGGATGATGTTCTCGCGGTACTAGATTGGGAATTGTCTACCGTTGGTTGTCCGCACGCGGACGTGGCGTATAATTGCTTACCATATTATTTACCTCCCGGATTAGAGTTTTATCCTTCCTTCGGCGATTCGAATCAAGTGCCGGCAGGAGTACCTACCGAGAAGCAATACTGCAATATCTGGGCGCAACACGCGCGTTTACCGAATATCTGCGGAAGCTCAAAGTGGAAGTTCTACGTTGCCTTGTCAATGTTTCGTGGCATGGCTATTTTAGCCGGTGTTCGTGCCCGAGCGGTCGCCGGAAATGCGTCTTCTAGAAACGCACGACAGGCGGGTTCGTTGGTAGAAGTCTTCGCCAAACGCGCGTACGTTGTAGTCGTCCAAGGAGGTGCTTCAAAAGTTCCAAGGCAAGAGATTAAAGGTGGTTATGAACCTAGTGAAAAGTGCATGATGTTGTTAGAAAAACTCAGAGCGTTTATGAGTGAGCACGTGTACGATGCCGAGGAAGTTTTTGAAAGACATGCGACGACAAACGAGCGATGGTCTGTGCATCCCCTAATGGAGGAATTGAAGAAGAAAGCGAAGGCAAAAGGATTGTGGAACCTGTGGTTGCCCTTAGATTCGGCAGCGTTAATTAAGATTACAAATGCTCGCGGCAACGACGAAGCGTTGTACAAAGGACCGGGTCTGACAAACTTGGAATACGCGCATTTGGCCCGGGAGATGGGTAAAGTCCCCTGGGCGTCTGAAATTTTCAACTGTTCGGCGCCAGATACCGGGAACATGGAGGTGTTGTTGCGCTATGGAACGAAAGAGCAACAAGAGAGGTGGTTGTTACCGCTTTTAATGGGCGATATCCGGTCGTGCTTTGCAATGACTGAACCAGCGGTAGCGTCCTCAGATGCCACGAACATTGAAAGTTCCATTACGAAAAGCACGAACGGCACGCAATACGTCGTGAATGGTCGAAAATGGTGGACGAGCGGTGCGTGCGATCCGAGGTGTGCGATTGCTATATTTATGGGCAAGACAAAAACAACGGGTCCGCAACACGAGCAGCAGTCCATGGTTCTCGTTCCAATGCTAAACAATCATAAAGTGAAAGTCGTTCGTCCGCTTTTAGTCTTTGGTTATGATGACGCTCCACACGGTCACGCCGAGGTCATATTCGATAATGTTGTCGTCGATGTAAAGGAATCTCTCTTAGCACGCGAAGGTGCTGGATTCGCCATTGCGCAAGGTCGTTTAGGACCTGGACGATTACATCATTGCATGCGCTTGGTAGGTATGGCCGAACGAAGTTTAGACGTCACCTATGCCCGTGTGAAATCTCGAGTCGCGTTTGGTAAACCGTTATCCGAAAACTCAAACGTTCTGAACGTATTAGGAAATTGTAGAGTTGAAGTAGATGGAGCACGCTTACTCACTTTGTATGCAGCGCACGTTTTAGATCAGCTAGGCATAAAAGATTCGCGCGCGAGAAGTGCAGTGGCGGCGTGTAAAATTTCTGCTCCCAACGTGGCGTGTTCGGTTATCGATCGGTGCATCCAACTCTTTGGCGGAGAAGGCGTGAGTCAAGATTCACCTTTAGCTCGATTATACGCCGGCGCGCGAACGCTCCGTATTGCCGATGGCCCGGATGAAGTTCATTTAGAAACCGTAGCAAAAATAGACTTAAGGAGAAGTAAGTTGTAGTACGTAAAACCATAGTTGAAAGCTTGAAACGATGAAACCATTTTCTCACCTTTTCTCTTCTTCGTCCTTTGCGATATTCCTCATAAACATTAGAAATCACCTAATACGTAACAACAACTTCACAAAAGAAGAAGAAGTATTCGAAGCCATGCGGTAGCCCGCGCATTCAGAGAAAGAGAAAAACCGAAGGAGATGCTGCTGCTGCGCGTCTCCAAACGCGTTCGATACTTAACGAGGAAATTCATGGCCTCTAATAGTCATCAAAACGTAACGACGACAACACGAAAAGAAAACAACGCGAAGAGGAAAACAACGACGACGAGAACGACGACGACGACGACGAGAGAATTAAACGAGGCAAACAGGGGCGAGTTATTGAGAGACTATTTGCGCAGATGCTTGTACGACAAGTCGACAGGGTATTTCAATCAAAACGGACAGTCTCCGATTGGGAAAATTGGTGTTGATAGCGGGGAAGCCTCACTGCCTTTTCATTTGATGGCAGACAAAGAGGAATACACCGAAACGCTCGCTCAAAAATGGACTCAATTAGGTAAACAGTGGTTAACGCCGGTGGAAATTTTCAAGCCACACTACGCGAATGCCATTGCGAGGTATTTAATTGAAGAGACAAAGAAGAACCACACGGCTTCGTTGAAAGTGATAGAACTCGGTGGTGGTGCAGGAACAGCCGCCGTCGGTATATTGAATTACCTTCGAGCGAACGAACCTCAGATATACGAATCCATGAAATATTGCTCAGTTGATGTGAGCGAAGTTTCTTTGTCGATGCAACATGACGCAATTTTGAAAGCTAAACATGAAAACGTGTGGCGCCGCACGAGGAAACCAGTGGACGTGACGATGCAGAAATGCAAAAACACAGAGGAGAGTTGGCGGGAAATCGTGCAAAAACACATGGACGGCTCAACCGAGAACTGCTTCGTTTTAGGCTTTGAAATATTAGATAATTTAGTGCACGATAAAGTCATCATGAGTGTGAAAACTGGTGATTGGATGCAGGCGAGAGTGAAGCGCGAACGAGAAGGGAAAGACCGGGTCGAATTTTACGAACCGATTACGGACGAGGAGATTAAACGAGTGCTCGATAAAGTCGTCGAGGTTCGTAAAAGTCTTCCAATTTGGACGCACTTGAGCGATGCTGTAAAGCGCATGTTTAAAAAGCGCGACGTGACTTCAACCGCGGATTTGACCAGAAATCAAACTATTTACCTTCCTACTGGCTGTAGTTTTGCTTTGCAAAACTTGCGTGAATTCGTTCCCGGGCATCGGTTGGTGTTCGCAGATTTCGACGCGCTTCCCGAGGCGAAAATGGATGGATTAAACGCGCCCGTCGTCGCTTCTCAGGGTACCGGTGGTAAAACTTACGATAGAAATTCATATTTAGAGGGTGTCGTTGGAAGTTCTGACGTTTTCTTTCCAACATGTTTTGATACGTTGAAACTACTCAACGAAAACAAAGGAATACACCTCACGACGAAAGAGTTCATGGAGAAATATAGCGAACGAGGCGCGTGCGAAACAAAGACAGGATATAATCCGCTACACAATGACTTTAGCAACACTAGATTTTATCTATCCTAATTAAATACAATATCTTACTACATACGAGTACATTAAAACTCCTCTCTCGTCTTGTGCGGGTCGTAGTTCTTTTCGTACTTCTTCCGGAGCGCTTTGTACAACTTTTCCTCTCGTCCTTTGTATTTCGCTAACAACCGCGGAACTTCTCCCAATTTCGCTGGATTTACGTCCTCGTAATACGCTTTGATTTTCATATACCATTCTTGTTGTTTCGGCGTTCGTATGTGTGAATACGCGTTCGGTCCACTCGGTTGCGAAAACTTGAAGAACTTGTCCAAGAAGGTGAAAACGGGAACAAACATGAATAAGCACAGAAAGAAGAAAGGCAACGGTTTGATGCCAAAAATTAACTTGTCTTTCTTAGATCCCAAAGAAACGCGCTTACGGCCTACTTTAATCGCTCCTTGATTCTCGTCGTCGTCGTCGTCATCGTCATCCGAGGAATCCTCGTCTCTTAATTCCACTTCCTCATCGCTCGAATTGTAATCCGAATCGATTTCTTTTCCCTCCCTCATATGACCTCCCCCGCAACACGAGGATTTCTTTGCCGCTTCTTCCCTCTCTTTCTGGATTTTCTTCATCTCGCTTTCTCTTCGCTTCTTTTGCGCGAGCTTTTCCAACGCCTTCGTCGCAGAAGACATTTTTTCTTTCTTTCTTTCTTTCGAGGAATGTGCGTCTGATAATCTGAAGAGATGTTTTCGTTCCTTTTCTCCTTTTTCCGTTTTTTTTTCTCACACAACAAAAACACACAAACAACCACAAAACAAAACGGTGGCACACCCCTAAAAATAAGAAGACAAAGATTAGAACATGGGAGGTAAAAAGGAAGAAGAAGAAGAGAAAGAAGATGAAGTGAAAGAGAAGATTGAGAATCTGAACTTGAACGATAACCATCGCGAGAAGAAAGAAGATGGAGACGACGACGATGACGATAACGATAACGAAGAAGAAGAAGAAGTAAAAATAAATGCATCGGACGCCGCAGCAGCAGGAAAGAAGAAAAAGAAGAAGAAGAAGAAGAAATCTTCCTCTGGTGGGAACGGAGTGAAATACACACCCGCAGGTGCGGCGAAAGAACAAACGGCACCACCGACGGTACCAGTGACTGAACTCTTTCCAAACGGCTTCCCGGAAGGGGAAATCCAAGAGTATCAAGATAATAACGGGAAAACGTCCTGGCGATTGGATTCCGAGGAGAAGAGGGAGTTGGAAAGACTGGAGTTGGACATGTACGATAACGCGAGGCAATGCGCTGAAGTACACAGAGAAGTGAGAAAATACATTCAAGAGTGGGTGAAACCAGGAATGAAAATGATTGACGTGTGTGAGACGTTGGAAAATTCAGTGAGGAAGCTGTTAAACGCGAAAGGTTTAGAGTGCGGCGTTGCTTTTCCAACCGGGTGCTCGCAAAACCACATAGCCGCGCATTGGACGCCAAACGGGGGTGACGAAACTATCATCGACGTGAACGACGTGATTAAATTTGATTTTGGGACGCAAATTAACGGAAGAATTATAGATTGCGCGTTCACAAAGACGTTCGTTCCAGATTACGACGAGTTACTATTAGCGGTGAAAGAAGCGACGGACGAAGGAATTAAACAATCCGGGATCGACGTACGTTTATGCGATATTGGCGAAGCTATTCAAGAGGTTATGGAATCACACAGTGTAGATATTCGCGGGAAGCAGTTTGAAGTGAAATGCTGCAGAAATCTGAACGGTCATTCAATCGCACCGTACCAAATTCATGCAGGGAAATCCGTTCCCATCGTGAAAGGCGGCGAGGCAACGAAAATGGAAGAAGGGGAATTTTACGCCATCGAAACGTTCGGAAGCACAGGCGAAGGGTACGTTTATTTCTTATTGCTCGTATTGTTTTTGTTTTGTTTTTTCTCCATGGTTTTTCTCTGATTATCGTTACTTCGCAAAAATTGCGAAGTAGATTTGGACATACACAGGCTGCGATGTGCGAGTTTTCCTTTCGAGGCGCCATGAAACTCGCGAAGTCAAACGAAGAGTTTTTCTTTCATGACTTCGCCTGGTTTTGTCCTTACATTACACTTTTTCAGTCTCATAGTACTTTGCATATCTCTGCTACCCGTATGGGCAGGCGGAAATCCCGATATATGCAGAGCCTCCTTGCACTGGAACATCTTTCTTCCTACCTTTCTTTTCTCTCGTGCGTTTAAGCTGACAGGCGTTTCTCTTTTTTGAAATATAACGAACTCACAGGTACGTTCGCGAGGCTGGAGAATGTTCGCATTATATGAAAAACTTTGACGTTGGTCACGTGCCGTTGCGCTTGCCTACGGCTAAAAAGCTGCTTAATACCATACAGAGAGAGTTTGGGACGCTCGCTTTCTGTCGACGATACTTGGACAGGATTGGCGAGACCCGATATTTAGGCGCTTTGAAAAATCTTGTTTCCAACGGGATCATCGCTGAATACCCGCCGCTGGTGGATAAAACTGGCTCCTACGTCGCGCAATACGAGCACACGATATTGCTGCGACCAACGAGGAAAGAAGTGTTGACTCGTGGAGACGATTATTAATTTCTTCAATTAGAGAAATTTTTACCTCGTATACAAGTCCGGTACAGTACAATAGGAAAAATTGACAGACAGACAGAGCCCACCTCGTTATTTAGGACACACAAACTGCACAAAACCACTTTTTCTTCTTCACTCTATCTATCTCTCCATCTCTTCTTATTCGATGATTGGTGTAAAACGTCGAAGATGCGTACATCTGCTCTTCTTTATATGCGTGCTGGTTGCGATATCATCCTTCTCTTCCTCGTTCACGATTCCTGAGGAAGAAGAAGTAGGGGAAGGGAAGAAGTTAAGAGACAATAATCAATTTGAGGATTTAAAGGAACGATACGGTCACAGTAGCAGTAGCGACAGTAATCTCATATTTTACACCATCGGCGATTGGGGCGTTCGTGGTATTGATGGTATTGATGGTGGCAAAAACTTTCCAGGATCTGCGCAAATGGCCGTCGCGCAGCAAATGAAACTATTGGCCGAGAATGTGCAACCACAGTTTGTGGCCACTCTAGGGGATAACTTCTACGGCGCGGGCGTTGGTTCTCTGGAAGACAGACAATGGGACTATAAATACGAACAAGTTTATTTGAAGAATAATAGTAGTTTGCGCTCGACGAGGTGGTTTGCGAGTCTTGGTGATCACGACCATTGCGGCAACGTCCAAGCTCAGATTGATTACCACTCGGCGAAAAACTACCTTTGGCATCTGGGCAAAGCCAAAACTCCTTATTATCACAAAGAGTTTAGAATAGGGGGTGGAAGTAGCACTAGCGATAGCGATAATATTAGCGACGAGATGCAGTTAATTGTAGTAGATTGGGTGGGGTTAGAAGGCTTGCTTGCAGGTAAAGAGAAACGACGGTTCGAAGACCAGCTCGGCGCTTTCGCCTCTGCCGAAGCGGGCGAAGAACAATTCAACTGGCTAAAACGAGTGCTCGAAAGAGGACACGGAAAGTACCGATGGAGAGTTGTTACGGCTCATAGACCTATAATCTCGGCTAGTTCCAGATTTGCACACGACAACGTGGCGTATCCGGGTGAGTCGTCAACACGAGAGGCGTTGCGAGTTCTCCTTGAAAATTCCGACGTAGATGTGTACCTCAACGGCCACGATCACACGGCCCAACACGCGTGTACACAAAGAGACGATTTTAACGGCAAGAATAAGCTGACGCATTACATTACAAACGGAATAGGAGGTTATGAACTTCACCATCTCGTAGATAATGTCAAACGACCAATTGAAACTCTCGATGCGAAGAATACTTTTCACGGATTTGCTATGCACAGCGTAACGAAAGATAAATTCGATACTGTGTTCATCGGTCACGATGGCAAAGTAGAATTGGAGTTGTCGTTCGATAAAACGCAACAGCGATGTAATTGAATTCAATATCTACAATAAGATATGAGTTTTCATTTGGTACCAATTAAATATAGCAGCTTTGTAATTAAATGCAAATACGGTGTGTGATTAAATTATTTTTCAGTCTAGTCCAGGAATGTATAAGAGTTTCACATCGAACATAACCGGCGAATTCGGAGGAATCTTCGGTCTGCCCGGTGCCGACGCTAAACCTTTCGGGAATGCCAAATCGCCCGGAATGTACAACCTTCGCAATCCTCCCGACCTCATGCTCAGTAAGCCTTCATCCAAACCGACGATAACCGTCGCGCTTTCCGGGTCGCCCGTCAATCTGATATCGTTTGGTTTACCCTTCTCTACTGAGTTATCAAAAATTAATCCTTTCTCGTTCATGGCGACGTAATCCGCGACGACTTGGAATCCAACAGGTGGCATTTCACCGTCTCCGACGATGATGTCTTTATACTGCAAACCGCTCGGCGTAGTCACCATCTCAATAGAATCTAAAGACTTGACGCACTCGGCATCGCACAACACTTGCACCTCCTCGTCGGGGAGACCATTCGCGGCGAGCGCAGCAGACGTTGGCGATAACGCGAGAGAGAGCGCGAGAGAAGCTCCTACCGCGGCGCGAGCAAACTTTGATTGCAACGACGACGACAAAGACTTTTGGTTTTGTTGTTCGATGACCAGGGTAATATCTTCCTCCTTGGTAGTTGATGACATTTTATTATAATTGTTGTTGATACACTTCGTCGTCGTCGTCGTCGTCGAAGACTTTCTCGCCTTCAACACAGAGGAGGAGGATAGGGAGGATTTGCATTTTAAAGATGCTAAAGATGTTTGGGATAAAGCGATGGTATTCATCATGGTTTACGATTATTCGTTTGTCTTCGTGTTCTTTTTTACTGTGAGGAAAGGCGATTTTTGATGACGAAGCACTTCACAAAAAACTCGTTTTTTTTACTCGTCGTCAGTCCAAATCTCCAAATAGACTCGCCGCACGTCGTTTACACAGACGACAACAACAACAACAGAAAGAAAGAAAGAAAGATAAAAAGAAAGATGAAAGTTCGAACGGCCATCAAACGATTGTGCGAGGCGTGCAGGATAGTCAAACGACGCGGTCGATTATACGTCGTCTGCTCGAAAGTACCAAAACACAAACAACGACAAGGTTTAGTGACCGAAACTTCACCGGCGACGATTCAGAACGCTCACGACGAAGAAGAAGAAGATGGAAGGAGAGGATACGGCAATACGAATAACAATAGCGGTGCGAGTAGTCTAGCAGAAGAAGAGTGCTGCGCGGAGACGAGGAGAACGTTCCTTGGGTTCCTGGATCATCGTCGTCACGCTGAATCGACTTTTCCGTCTCGCAGTTTAGCCGGCGTCGCCTCCTCGAATTCGACGACGAGTTTTTTACCGTGGTTGGTAAAATAGATTCATAGTAACGAACGATCAACGACATCTACTTTAATAAGATACATTTACTTATTACTACACGCAGACTAAGCACTAGCTAATGATGATGACTAATTTTCGTTTAACAGCATGATCATCGCCGCTTCGATGTTGTTGTTCGTCACGTGCAACGTTTGTTTTACTCGCTGCTCGCTGAAACCCATGGAAACGAGCGTATTGACGGAATTCTCATCCAGAACAAACGGTCCTCCGTCTCCTTCCCTTCCTCGCCTCCTTCTTTGTTCGGCTTGAGCCGCTGCCGAATGGTTCCCGATTCCAAACCTTACTATCGCTTTCCCTCTCGCCGATCTACCATTACCTGCGCCGCTATCGAAAATTTTACCTACCGTTTTATCGACGAGCGAACACAGCCAAAGCGGAAGTTTGACGCCCAGACATTCGACGAGTATCCATGCAAAGATTCCGCCTATGACAGACACGAAAGTCGTGACAATGGACGCGTAGTATTTACTCGTGGCGAGGTGCATCATGGCCAAGTACACAAACAGCGTATTTCCGCAATTCAAGATCCCGAAAAGGGTAAAGTGAAACGTTGACGGTACCTCGACGAAATAGACAACGGAGAGAGGCAAAGTTATATAAAACGCCGCCGGTTTCTCCATCATCATCGTCACATCACCATCGACCAGTTTCAAAAGAACTGATTCCAAAACACGACACAGTAAATACGAAAAGAATAGGAACGATCCAAACTTTCGCGAACCCATGAGTCTTTCGAACATTCGACACATGTGATAGTTCAAAAAGATTCCCGTGCACGCGCTTCCAGGCGTGTTGAAGAAATGACCATTCTCGTTGTAGTTTTGCTGATGACGATTACTACTAAAACCACTGTCCTCGCCGAGGAGCGTGGATAAGAGCGGGCGTCCAAATGCCATTATGAGCACGAGCGTGAACGCAAACTTTGCCACTGGTGCGCGAACTGTAATTGAGTTTTAAATAAGAAGAGAAGAACACGGTTACATACTATATTATTTATTTTCCATCGCGTCCAACTCCACCGAGAGAAAGTAAGAGAGAAAAGATACAGACACGCAAACAACATATACATTGCGATGATTGATGGTTCGTTTAGAGAAAACACAGGAAAACGCGACTCACCGAAACCAGTCGGTCCGAGACCCATGCTTGTTTGTTTCTTTCTCCTGAGTCCTTTGTTTCTATGCACAAACACTATTGGAAGAGAGTTTTTGTGTTGTTTATTGTGTTTTTTGTTGAAAAAAAAGAGAAACTCACACACAGACAAACAGAAGAAAGGTGAATCGAATCGTCACTTTGAGAGAACACACACACAAACAAACACACACACAAACAAACAAACACACGTAATGTCTGCATTTGCATCTGCAGTTTCAACGCATCATCATCATCGCGTGATGGCGGCACGGACGAAGATACCTCGCGGTATTCGCAGTTCCGCCGCGCACAGCAACGTTAATGCCAATCCCTCAAATTCGAAGCTTGTTTCGATTGGTTTCCTCCGCCGTCAGAAACACAACAATCAACTTTTCTTCCCGACACCATCATCATCCACTTTGGGGGTACCATCCTCTTTCAAATCTTCGACTAAGACAACGAGAACGGCGATGATGCCGAGAGCTTCCACCACGGAACAAGAGCAAGCAGGTGAAACGTTCGAGTACCAGGCGGAAGTCAATCGACTGATGGATTTGATTGTCAACTCTTTATATTCCAATAAAGACGTCTTTCTGCGAGAACTCATTTCTAACGCCTCAGACGCGTGCGATAAACTTCGATTCCGGTCGGTTCAAGAACCGGAAATTTTGAATGGACAATCTGTCACTGATTTGTCCATCAAAGTTAGAGGTCAAGAGAGCGATAAAACGCTCACGATTGAGGATAATGGTATTGGCATGTCCAAGGACGAGTTAGTCGCCAATTTGGGTACGATTGCAAACTCCGGGACGTCCAAGGTGATGGAAATGTTGAAGCAACAAAACGAAGCCGCGAGTGGAGAAAACTTGATTGGTAAGTTTGGCGTTGGTTTTTATTCGTCGTTTTTAGTCGCGGACACCGTGAAAGTGACGTCCAAGTCGAACGACGACGGGAAAGCGTGGACTTGGGAGTCTAAAATCGACTCAACCTCGTACACCATTCGTGAGGCATCCGAAAGCGAAGCGAAGGATTTAGTACGCGGTACGAGAATCACTTTGAAGTTGAAAGACGAGTGCGAGGAGTATGCCACGGATAAAAAGCTCTCCTCGCTCGTAAAAACATACTCTGAGTTCATCACGTTTCCAATCGAAGTCTTCTCGACGATTCAAAAATCGAAACAAGTCGAAGATATCGAGGCGACCAAGGCGAAGAAAGAAGAGTGGGAAAAGAAAAAAATAGAAGCCGAAGCGAAAGGAGAGGAATTCACCGACCCGGAACCAGAAAAGGTCATGAAAGAAGAGATGTACGACGAACAAGATTGGAAGACGCAAAATAACGACAAACCAATTTGGACGTTAGCGCCGAAAGACGTCTCGGACGATCAATACAACGAGTTTTTCAAGACGACGTTCAAGGAGTTTTTGGATCCGTTGGCGGTGTCGCATTTCAAAGTCGAAGGCGAGATGGAATTCAAATCAATTTTGTACGTTCCAGGCATGGCGCCGTTTGAGCAGCAAGATATGATGCAAAAATCAAAATCGATTAAGCTTTTCGTTCGAAAGGTGTTCATCTCGGACGAGTTTGACGAATCCTTGTTGCCGCGATACATGACGTTCATCCGAGGTATCGTTGATTCCAACGATTTACCCTTGAATGTTTCGAGAGAAATCTTGCAAGAATCGAAAGTCGTTCGTGTCATCCGACGACGCTTAGTTTCTAAAACTTTGGGGATGCTCAACGAAATTTCCAAGCGCGAAAACGAGGATTATAAAACGTTTTGGGAAGGCTTTGGAAGACAGCTCAAATTGGGCGTCATTGAAGACGTCGCAAACAGAAAAGAACTCGCCGGTTTACTTCGTTTTACGACGAGCAAATCTGCTAGCGACCAAGAAAGCAACCGATCTTTATCTGATTACATCGCAGATATGCCGGAAGCGCAAAAAGCCATCTATTTCGTCGCCGGTGACAAGAGAAAGCAATGCGAAAACTCCCCGTTTATGGAAAAGTTGAACAAGTTGGGATACGAAGTTTTATATTGCACCGATCCTATCGATGAGGTCTCCATGGCAAACTTAGCAACCTTCGAAGAGAAGGAAATCAAGGATATCTCTAAAGAAGACCTAGATTTAGGCGACGAGGACGACGAGGAGCAAAAGAAAAAGAACGAACAAATCGCAGATGAGTTCAAAACAGTCACCGAGTGGTTGAAGAAGGAGTTGGTCGGCGAAGTTGAAAAAGTGGAAGTCTCCTCGAGATTGACGGAGACGCCGTGCATTCTCGTAACGTCCAAATTCGGTTGGTCGGCGAACATGGAGAGAATTATGAAAGCCCAAGCCATGGGTGACGCGAGGGCGCAAGATTACATGAAGGGCAAGAAAACGCTCGAGATTAACCCGTTTTCGCCGGTGATTAAACAGTTGAAGATGAGAGTTGAAAGCGCGCCAGACGCGGAGGAAACGAAGGAGATGTGTAAGTTACTCTTTGATACCGCCTTATTAACGAGTGGTTTCTCCATCGACCAGCCGGCTGAGTTTGCCGAGAGAGTTTTTAAGCTCATGACGCAAGAAGCAAACTTAGAGTCTGAGAAGAAAAGCGCTTCGATCGACCCTGAAGTCGTTTAAAAGTATATAACACCTTCGCTCACTTCGTCACACGACAAACATATATAATACAAAACGCTACACGTACACACTACTAATCGAAATCTTTCATCTCTACGTCCTTCTCGTCCACACCACCATTTTCCTTGCTCTTTCGAATAGCATCGTCGATCTTATTCTGTTCCGCTCTTCGACTGTTTCTCAAAGCCTTTCTCTTCGCCTTCCCAGTTCTCATTTTCCCCGATTGCATCGTTTTGTTTTTATCGTGTTTCTTTTTAAGCGCTATTTTCTTCTTCTTGGACAGCGCGTTTCCTTTCGTAATCTTCACCAGCGCGCTCTTTTTCTTGTTATAGGACGGAGCGACCATTGCTATTATTGTTGTTGTCTATTATATTATCAAGCGCGCGTTCGCGAGGAAAAGAGGAGAGAGAGTTGTGTTTGTTAAATCAGACAGACGGCGTCGTGCTTTTGACGGCGCGAGAAGAAGAAGAAAAAAAAGAAGAAGAAAAAGAAAAAAATGCAAAAAATCTCCGAGCTCTCTTCTTCCTTTTTCGGTTTTTCGGTTCAAACGTATCATCATCATCATCAACATCAATCTTCACAACTTTGGTGACCAAAACATAGCATAATAGAAAACATGCACGTGATCAAGAGAGATGGCCGCCGCGTCGAAGTGGCGTTTGATAAGATCACCGCGAGAATTAAGAAGCTCTCGTATGGATTACATCCAGAACATTGCGATAGGTACGTCGTCTGCGCGAACAAAAACGTCTTCTTCTTTTTTCTTCTTCTTTAACTTCTTGGTTCCGTTGTGTATTCAAAAAATGAGGGATGATGACGTTTGACACGGAGGGTACTATGCAGGCATGAAGCGTGTGCACGTGGTATTCCTTCTTTCAAAACGTTCTGGTGTCACTCTTTGTTGGATTCTCGACCGTTTCAACCGCGTTTGTTTCCGAACTGACGCGATATTTGACGACGATACAACAATCTCGAACCGCATCGAAAAGGCGTACGGCTTTTTTTTTTCTATTTTGAATCATCCGCGAGATTTCAACGCGCTGAGCGTCGATGGAACGTTTCCTATCCGCGTTTCTTCTCGAGTTACGCTCGAAAACACGTCTGTGGAGGATTCGTTCACGTTTCGTGGACATTTCTTGTTCGCGAGATGACATGCGAACGACGAATACGAAATCTTCATTTTCAAAAATCTCAACGGGCAAACAGCTCACTCTTCGACGACGTCGCGTGTTTCAAAACGTTTGAAAAAATGAGAAAAAAGAGTAGTGACTGACCAAATTCTTCTTTCTTTTACTCTTAAATAAACAGCGTTCTCGTAGCCCAGAAGGTGTGCCAAGGTGTTTACCCGGGCGTGACGACTTCTGAATTGGATGAGCTCGCGGCTGAAACCGCAGCGGCGATGACTTCCAAGCATCCGGATTACGCGCAGCTTGCCGCGCGAATCGCCGTTTCAAACTTGCACAAGACGACAGACAAATCTTTTTCGACGACGATGAAAAAGATGTACGAACACACGAACCACAGAAACGGCAAGTGGTCCCCGTTGCTTGCCGATGATGTGTACGAGATCATCACAGAGAATGCGGAAAGATTTGACGCGGAAATTGTCTACGACCGTGACTTTGATTACGACTACTTTGGTTTCAAAACTTTGGAGCGCTCGTACTTGTTGCGCATCGACGGTAAAGTTGTCGAGCGCCCGCAGCACATGTTGATGAGAGTATCCATCGGTATCCACAAGAAGGATATCGAAAAGGCTGTTGATACGTATCACATGTTGTCTGAACGTTGGATGACCCACGCGTCGCCAACCTTGTTCAACGCCGGTACGCCGCGACCGCAACTCTCCTCGTGCTTTTTGATTTGCATGAAGGAAGACTCCATTGAAGGTATCTACGACACGTTGAAGGAATGCGCGTGCATTTCCAAGTCCGCCGGCGGTATTGGTTTGTCCATTCACGACATCCGCGCCACTTCTTCGTACATTAGAGGCACAAACGGTACCTCGAACGGTATCATTCCGATGCTTCGCGTGTTCAACGACACGGCGAGATACGTGGACCAAGGCGGCGGTAAGCGCAAGGGCGCTTTTGCCATTTACCTCGAACCGTGGCACTCTGACATCTTCGACTGGCTCGACTTGAGAAAGAACCACGGGAAGGAAGAAGCGAGAGCTCGTGACTTGTTTTACGGTTTGTGGACGAACGATTTGTTCATGAAAAGAGTCGAAGAAAACGGCAAGTGGACGTTAATGTGCCCGAACGAGTGCCCGGGTTTGTCCGAATGCTGGGGTGAAGAGTTTGAAGCTTTGTACACCAAGTACGAAAAAGAAAACAAGGGTAAGAAGACGATCAACGCCCAGCAGCTTTGGTTTGCGATTCTTGAAGCGCAAGTGGAAACTGGTAACCCGTACATGTTGTTCAAGGATGCGTGCAACCGCAAGTCGAACCAACAAAATTTGGGCACTATCAAATCGTCCAACTTGTGCACAGAGATCGTCGAATTCACCTCGCCGGAAGAAACTGCCGTTTGCAACTTGGCCTCCATCGCTTTGCCGCGATTTGTCATCGAAAAGAACGAGAGCTCTCCGACTGGCAAGACGGAAACGAAGAAATTGTTGGGCTCTCTCAGAGCGAGCGAACGTTACTTTGATCACGCCAAGTTGAGTGAAATCACGAGAAAGGTGACTCGCAACTTAAACCGCATCATCGACGTCAACTATTACCCGGTCGAAACTGCGAAGAGATCGAACATGAAGCACAGACCGATTGGTTTGGGTGTCCAAGGCTTGGCTGACGTATTTATCTTGCTCGGCTTACCGTTTGACTCTCCGGAGGCGCAAAAGTTGAACGCCGAAATCTTTGAGACGATTTACTTCGCGGCGTTGCAAGAATCGAACGAACTCGCGAAAGAAGAGGGTACGTACGAATCCTACGAAGGTTCCCCGGTTTCCAAGGGTGTGTTGCAACCGGACATGTGGGGCGTTACCGAAATGCCAGGCGGCGATAGACACGGCTGGAGCGCGTTGAGAGAATCCATCGCCAAGCACGGCGTTCGCAACTCCCTCTTGGTTGCACCGATGCCAACCGCGTCAACCTCCCAAATTTTGGGTAACAACGAGTGCTTTGAACCGTATACATCGAACATTTATGCGAGAAGAGTGTTGTCCGGTGAATTCACCGTCGTCAACCAGCACTTGTTGTCGGATTTGACCGAGATGGGCTTGTGGGATCCAACGTTGAAGAACAGTTTGATCTCTGACAACGGCTCTGTCGTCAACCTCGACATCCCGAATAACTTGAAGGCTATTTACAAGACTGTGTGGGAAATCAAGCAACGTATATTGGTAGACATGGCTGCCGCTCGAGGCGCGTTTATCGACCAGTCGCAGTCGTTCAACGTCCACATGTCTGATGCCAACTCCGGTAAGTTGACTTCCTTACACTTCCACGCGTGGAAGTCTGGATTGAAGACTGGTATGTATTACCTCAGATCCAGAGCTGCTGCGGATGCGATCAAGTTTACCGTCGACCCGACGAAGGCTGCGAAAAAGGTGGAGAAGGAGAACGTCTTGAAGCCGTCCAACGGCGGGCCGAAACCAACCGCCGTCCCGACGAAGAAGGAAGTTTCGGAGATGAGTGAAGCGGAACAGGAAGCGCACATGGCGGCCAAGCTCAAGTGCTCGCTCGAGAACAAGGACGAGTGCTTGATGTGTGGATCTTAATCAGCAAGAACAACAACAAGTGAAGAGTGGTGCACTTTTTCGGCGCGGACAGAAATCGACAACAAGAAAAGGAGAAAGAGAGAGAGAGAGAGAGAGCGTGAAAGGTGTATTTTGGAGTGTAGGGTGGGGAGTTTTTGCTCGTAGCGCATAGTGCGTGGCGAGGTTTAATCGCTTTTGCATACAATTAATTTTATATACTACTATTATTACATTATACAAGACAACTTGCTTGCCGCGCGTATTGAATATTATTCGGTTGGCGTGTTCACCTTATTCCAGCGTCCCCCTCGAAGCGATGCCAAAAAATTAAGCTTGAACGCGATTAAACACGTCACTTTAAGAAACACCGCCCGCGCATATCAACTCTTCGTTCAAAAGCATAAAAACTGAGAGAAACGAATACCCCGTCGCATCCGCATCTCTTCCTGCTGCTGCGCTACTCCTTCCCCTTCCTCCTTGAGGTGCGCAGAGAGATCAGAGGCGGATAATAATAATAATAATAACAGTTGACGCAAAGCAAAAAGCGAGAGCGTGAAACGACCGACAAATCCGAGCCATAGGATTTGTGTGTGAGGACAAAGCAGCAAATCATGTCTTCATCCTGCCCTACATCGTCTAAGTGCGCGCACACGAGCGCTTGGCGCGTACAAAAGACAGGAGCGTCGAAGAATATTCGCAAGAACGCAGCATCCGTCAGTTTGAGAGGGGCATCAAAAGACTTATCGTCTTCGCACAGAATTCGCCGTCTTATCCCCCGAAGCGACGTTGAAAACGACCGGCGAAATTTCGCCTCCTCGTCGTCGTCCTCCGTTACTTCCTCCGTCCGTACTCGCGCATCGCTGTCATCGTTTCGCACGATGTCGATGCGAACGTCAGCGATAGCAGATGAAACAGGAGACGGCGCGACATCGAAGAATAAAATCACAACCGCTACGACCACTAGAAGGAGATTGCTCTCTTCCTCCTCCTCCTTCTTCTCCTCCTCCTCGAGAGGAAAAAGGAACAAAAAAACAGACGAGAGCTTTCGTTTGCACGCGCTCAGGAAAAAACAACAAGGAGGAGGCGACAAAGAACAGGACGAAACGACCATCGAGTTCATCAAATCACTCGTTTCTGGTTCGTTTTACGAAGAAGACGAAGAGATTGGCGAGGATGAATTCTCTGCCGCGGGAGGAAGCTCGTCGGAAGCGCTGGTTCGTCGAAGAAAGCCGGCGAAAGGCGTGCAATTTTTCAAACCAGGACTGCGGAAACTCACGGCGCGCCAACGCATGGCGCTTGCTTTTTCTGATCTGGACTCTTCCGGTTGGTGGGCTGTCATCTCGTCAGGAATTGTATTCGGAACATTTATTCTTGAATCGTACAACATTGGCACCTTTGGTGGCTGGGACGTCTTGTATCGAGACGATATTCCGTGGTACTCTGGGCTAGTTTCCATGGACAACATCCGCGACATCGAAGACGCCTACAACGCGTTATTTTTCTTTGAGCTTTTGCTTCGAGCGTGGGTCGCCGAATTCAAGTTTTCGTTTTGGACGAATCCTTTTACTGTTTTAGATACAGCGGCTACGATTCCTCCGGTATTGGCAGTTTTCGGTTTAGTCGACAGAATGTCGCCAATCCCTCGATTTCTTCGGCTACTCCGGATCGTCCGTCTTCTTCGCTTTCTCGAGCGCTCTCCAGACTCGGTGTTGTTTGGTTTGTTCAAGTCCGATTCGATGACAGTTCAGCTCACCGGCGTCGCCGCCGAGTTCATCTGCATCTTCGTCATCGCCGCCGGCGTAATATATGATCTCGAGTTCGGCATCAACCCGGCTGTGAAGAATCTCAACGATACTTTGTATTGGGCGGTGCTTACGCTCACGGGTATTGGTCAGCCATTTGAAGTTGTCACCCCGGGCGGGAGAGTTGCGACTGTTGTTTCCATTTTTGTCGCCCTTTTAGTTATACCAGGTCAATTAGCAAAGTTAGCGACTATTTCAGGAGGCGAGATGCTTTTGGGGATGATGGAAGACGAAGACGAAGAGGACGAAGACCAAGAACTCATCTCAAACACAGGTGAAGTTTTCATTTTGAAATCTACGGATGAAGATCCCATCACGAGCGGCGCGAAAACGTTCGACGACCGCGTGTGCGATTCGTGTGGATTAGAAATGCACGAGATTGACGCTCGATATTGTCGCAGATGCTCGTTTAAGCTAGCCGAATCCGACGTCACCGGCTTGAGGTTCGCTCGAAAGATTGCAAAGAAAAAGAAGGCGATCGAAGAGAAACAAGTGCGAGGAAACGTCAACGTCGGCCGTTTAGGAGTGGACATGATGTCTTCCATCTCCACGTCTACAAAGGCGCTCTCGAATAAGAAAAATCGCAATAGTTAGTTAGTCATATTGTACAGGTACTACGCATACTGAATATATATTAAGATTGATTGATGTACACTTTGCAAACCAACATCCAAGTCTAACTTCTTTGACTCGTCTTCATCAAAGAATTCTTTCAACTACTTCTATTTTCTCTCTTTCGAGACGACTTTTGATGAAGCGGAAGAGGAAGAAGAAGAATGAGATGAAAGGAGAGACGAACCCATATACGTGAGAATCCCAACCGCGCCGAATGCCGTCAGCACGTAGGTTTGATATCTATAGTATTGAGCGGCGTGTTTCCAAAGCTGAGGCATGGTTGGAATTTCCGTTTTTATGTTCTTCTGCTTTTCGTGCATTTTGTATCGCCGAACGCGCGAGAAGTCCAACAAGGAGAGAAACACAACTTTTCGCGCACCCGCCTCGCGCGTCTTCTATCTAATCATTCAAGTTTCATTTCGGAATTTTCGTAAACAAAAGAAAGGAAAGTTTTTATGCCGTGTTCGAATTGAGCAAAATGAGCTTCGAGCTTTCTTACACTGCTAAAAAAACTACATCTCGACGAAGTCGATGTTATCACTAATATGACGGTGGATCTGCGATACTCGCATACGACGACGACGTTTCATTATCGGAGGGTACCAAATCCTTATCCTCTGCTGGATTGTACAGACAGATCCTCTCTTCAATGCAATCGTGCGTTCGAGGCGTGAGTTTGATTACCGTGTTCAACGGAATAACGCCCTGCGACGCCGACGTTCTATCTAAACCAACGAAATACGCGTAAATTAAACGTAAGACGCCTTGGTGACCTACTATAACGACAGGCTCGCGATACGATTCCAACTCTTGTATGAGTGGATCGAGCCTCGATATAACGTCGAGATACGATTCGCCTCTTGGATAACGATAGCCAAGCTTATTTTCTTGCCGCAATAAATACTCTTCCGGGTACGCTTCCTTGATTTCCTCGTATGTCATACCATCGCAAACACCGGCATATATTTCGTCCAAGTTTCTTAAAACGCGCGGCGCCATTTGCGTCCATATTTTACCATCGCTCGTCAGAATTTTCGGGTGGGGAATGTGACGAGCGGTCAATTGCGTGCGTTGCAAGGCAGACGTCCATAAACGAACCGGTTGCGCTTTATCTGTTTCTGGATCCCGCCCTATCACATCATTCGCATAATCGCCGAGAAGTTTGGCGTATGCTTCGCCCATGGCCGTGAGACACGAATCGCCGCCTATTTTACCACTCGCGTTATACTCAGATTGGCCGTGTCGCGATAAATAAATCGAAGTCGTGTGCGCGTGGAGATTCGAGAGAAACTGCACGATCCGCCCAAGTAAATATCCGTGTATTCTATTGATTTCCACTCGCTTTCCGCAATCAATGAGTTTAATGAAACTCAAATTATCTTCGTCCATGGTTTCGTACCTTCGCTCGTATTCACGAATTCTTTGTCTAAAATCATCATACGCAGCTTGCTTATCTTCGTTCGTCACATAATCCGCGTTGGTCACTTTCGCCTCCCAGATATTGTTCGTGATGATGTCTTCGTCGTTACAGACGCTCTCCACGAAGAGTAACTTCACTGGAAGTGGGCCCATTTGATCAACGAGCCATTGTCGCCTCGCTTTCGTGGAATTGGTAGCGTCAAAAATAGCAACTCTCCCCGAATCAACACCGCGCTGCTCTAAATACGAAACGGAATCTTCCTGGAAGAGGAAATCAATCATATCTTTCATGGCCGCTCGCGCCAAGACCTCGCGCTCTTTTTCGTGCTGGGAATCAAAAAGAACGTGCGTCATTTTTCCAGCGCCATACACTTTACGCCTGTATTCGCCCACGTTGAAGACTTTCGTATTCGCGCCGTGAAAAAATCGAAGATACTGACACAAGCGTTTCGCCATGTGCGTTTTCCCTCTCGCTGGTAAGCCAACCATGACAAGGACGTGCTTTTCGCCTATATTACCTTGGTCGCCATAAATCGGGGGAGGAATTGTCTGTGGCGTTGGATTTTCTTCTATGCTGAGTTTCATAAACGATGCCGTGGGCTTCATTCCTTTCTCTAAACTGGACGGTCTCGGCGGCGACGAGACTCCCGGGTTGGGAATGTTCTTTTGCGCTGCAATCATATCCTGCTCCGGATACCGAATCGTGCGCTGCGAAATCGTCTCCGCACTTGAAGGCTGTTTCTCACCATTACTATTATTAACGCTATCTCGAACTTCCTGCTTCGGTGCCGCCGGACCTACTCTGTTATTTCCCACGAGCTGTTGTTTCTCGCTATCTTTGCTCACTTTTACTACATCACTCGTCGCGTCGAGAACATGCCGGGTAACTCCTGGAATACTCATACTTTTCGCTCTATTTGATTCGATCGGTGGAGGTGGAGGTTTCGTACCACCTGTTCTTCTAAAGTATTCATCGTCGGCATTCAGAGAAGTAAAGGCATCTTTTCGCTCGCCTTCAGTTGACGATTTGGGAGAATAAGCCTCCCAGTTTTGCGGGTCGAGAGGATCGGCAATCACTGCACCTCTTTTTAACATCGAAACAGTTTCTTCGTTATCGTCGTTTGCGCGCGTGTTTCTCTCTGTATCTTGTCCTTCTCCGTCTTCTTCTACGACTTTCGAAAGCGAAGAAGAAGACGTTTCCTTTTTTCTCACAAATGATGCGCGCTTTCCACTCTCTTCTTCTTCTCGCTTGTCGAACATCTCCTCATTTCTTTCTTGCACGTCTAATGAAGTCTCGTTCACTTTTGGAGTGATGTCATCATCAGAATCTAACAAATCTACGAGATCGTCCATGTCGTGTGGTGTGTCTCTTCTGCGCGCCAACTTTCTGAAGAATCGGAATTTGTTTCTCACCTTCTCTTCTCTTTTTTCCATCACAAACACACGCCCAACGTCACTTTTGACGCGTACATATATACTCTTGGCTTTTGGCTTTTGGGTGATGTCAAGTCATGATGCGCGTACTGGACGATCTCAACAGAGATACGACGACGAGAATAAACGAAGACTGATTGCCGGTACCATTCCATTCCGATTCACGCGCGGAGAAACTAAAGCAGAAAAAGACGAAACCGTTAAGAAGGACAGTGCCGCGACGACGATGGAGACAAATAGCAAGAACAATAGTAATGTAGAAGTACTCGTGATTAGCTGTAGACGGAAACCGGATAAACGATCTTTCCCGAAAGGAGGATGGGAGCTCGATGAAACCGTGGAAGAAGCCGCGCGAAGGGAAACTTTAGAGGAAGCAGGTGTATCGAGCGCGGTTCCTTTAATACCTATTTCGACAAACACAGGTGGTATACAATACGAAAGCAAATCAAACCCGATGGGATGTACTGCACACTTCTTCTTGATGCGCGTGACCGAACAGAGCGAGAAATGGGCGGAAGATTCTATTCGAGTGCGGGAATGGGTGTCCATCGAGCGAGCGAAAGATGTTTTGAAACAGAAATGGATGAAAGATATTCTAGATGAAGCCGCGATTAGGGGTTTGTTTTTCGAATGATAATAATTAAAGCTCAATAAATAGCTCCTACTGCGCGCGCTTGCCGTTACATATTTCTAACTCTGCTTGTTTTTGTTGCTACTACTAATTACTTTTATCTTCTTCGGTCTCGATTCGTCGCTAAAAATGACTCCCGTGTTCTTGAGAAAATCAGCAACGCCGCGTAACAAAATCATATCTTCATCGTTGAAGTACGGAGACTTTAAGGAGTTCGACGGTTTGTTACCACCAAGTTTCGAGGGTCTGCTGGAAGGCAAAAAACGAAACGCTTCTCTAAATTCTTTTGGCCCAGCTTTGATGGGCGCATCGAAATGGCACGGCACGATTCGGTTAAAGTTCCATTTTGCGACGCGCTGTGCCCAATCGTTGACGTAGTCCGGAACGTTTTCGTACACCAACGTCGCAACCACAGGAGCAACGAACAAGCGATTGGTCACGTCTTTCCAACTCTCTTCCGGATCCAGGAGGTTATTTGGACCAAAATATAAAGCCTGCAGAGCATTTCGCTGCCAACCGAGACGTCTCTTCTCTTCTATAGTCATCGAGGCGGAATCGTTCGTGCGAGATTTTGCCTTTTCGCGGATGTTAAATAAATTTAAAAACTTCAGCGCGCTAATGGTGAAGGAATTGTCGTCGCCTGATTCCATTAAATCGCATTCTAAAACGGCATCGGGAATGTTTTCTGAGACGTAAACGACTGAATCAGTAACCAGTAACGTTTTTGAGGGCTTATGAAGGAAAGCGCATTCGATAAAAGAGACATAGGAAGCAACTCCTAAAGCAGGCGGCTTTAGCAACTCAATATCAAACTCGTCCATCCACGAAGGTTGCGAATCACCTAAAATGCCGCCCCCATTCTTCTTATAATCTATGCCGAAAAATAAAGGCGGCAAATTCACGGGCCAACTCCACTGTTCTGGTGTTATCCACACCTTCGCGTTTGGGTATTTTCGTGAAAACGGTCCCACGAATAGCTTATGCTCAAAGAGTGTAGTAGGTAACACGATGTGCTCGACCGGCGCGTCGAGTTCATCTAAAAGTGCAATGCACTCTTTCGTTGGTGCAACTGGCGCGTGCACCCACAACCCGCCCGTTTTCAACTTAATAACCGTCATGCGGACGTTCACTGACACGTTCAAGCCTAATCCTATACCTTGCTTCTGCTCGAAGAACCACATTTTACCCGCGTCGATTTCGTATCGGTACGTTTGTCGTGCAAATGCAGGCACGAGAGGAAAAAGAGGCGGCGGTGCAATAAGATAGCCTCTTCCTTTCGTATCGTCGCTATCGCCCGTTCCTCTTCGCATTTCTGTTCTTCTTTTGTTGTTCCTATTGTTGAACAACGCTTTCGTCGTTGATTTGTATAGGTGTTTATTATTTTGTTCCGGTCTTTTCGATTTTACGCTCGTTGATGCGTACGCGCTCCCAGACGATAAAATAGACGCGGATGTCATCATTTTCAATTACCTGCTCTTATTTTCAGCTCAATAAGTGCAACAGCGAGGTGCGCGTTTAAGTAAGGATGAGAAATCGGATTATATACTCGAAGTTGACGTGTGGAGAAAAAAGGAGTTCTCACTCAAGAGATTTTTACAGACACACAGACGACAGATTTTATCCTCGGATAATCTCTCGTTTGATTATCGCTCGTACACGTTTTACTTATCTCACGTACAAGTTGATTTCATTTGATTGATGTTTATTTTCTTTCATTTAGGTGTTCCGGATTAGGGGTTGTATTTATTACGTACATTGCTAAGGTGCGCGCTGCACTGCAACTAATATTTTACATGAGTTTCTAAAGCTTCGAAGGAAGCGGGGGAGGGGAGGACGGAATCATTTTGTGCGGATTCAGAATACCACGCGGATCGAACATGTTCTTCACCCTTTGCATGAGCCGAACTTCTTCCGCGTCCTTCCCTCGCCAAAGCTCTTGAACTTTCATCGCCCCTAATCCGTGTTCAGCTGAAACACTTCCTTTGTGCTCGGTGACATGCTCGTAGACGAATGGCTCGATCATCGCAAGCGTGTCTTTACACGGACCTTCTTTTCGAGATATGTTGAGGTGTAAATTTCCGTCGCCGAGATGACCGTATCCTAAAACTTTGACTTTATCATCCATTCTTCGCTCGGCGAAGCGTTCTCTCATTCTCTCGACAAGCTCGTACATTTTAATCGTTGGTAACGAAACGTCGTACTTGTACACGGCACCGGCGTATTTTAACGCCACGGATATGCGTTCGCGTAAATTCCAGAGCTCATTCGCGTGTTTTTCGTTTTCGGATATCACAAACCGTTGCGCTAAATTTGGTTTGTTCCTCTCTGCTTCGTCGCCGCGAAATTTTTTCTGAAGAATGCTCACAAATTTTCCCCTACTTTTCCTTCCATCCTCCGCAAGGACACACACTGAGCGCGCAAAATTTAACACATTTGCTCTCAACCTACTCTCCATAGCCTTTTCGTTTACGGTAGTTTCCACTGCGACGTAGAATTGTATGTTTGTTTTCAAATCGTCGGCGTAGGGGAATGGATCTTTCGCTCCAGGTAATGTGTCGACAGTGAGTTTAAGACTTTCATGATCGAAAAATTCTACAGCTGACAGATTCTCCGCCAATCTCTTTTTCACCTCAACCATGAGATGCACAACTTTTCGAAATGTATCACAGGCAAATATGGTAACGATTCGTGCCTCTGGCGCTCGGGACGCTAAGATGGCAACTTTCGTAACTATGCCGAGCGTTCCCTCGGCGCCAATAAATAACTGCTTCAAGTCGTATCCCGTATTATCTTTTCTATTTTCTCTGAGCAAAGAACTCAACACCGTTCCATCCGCGAGGACAACTTCTAAGCCTAAAACAGTTCCTCGCAAAGAGCCGTACTTGACCAGACGCAAACCGCCGGCATTTGTTGATACGTTGCCTCCGATTTGACATTTACCTTTTGCGCCCAAATCTAAAGGCACGCACATCCCTCGTCGCATCATAGCATCGTCTAGTTCTTCTAGAACAACCCCAGCTTCGCACACACACACGCCAGTGATATCGTCTATACTCAACACCGAGTTCATGCGTTTCAATGAAAGTATAACTTCATCAAAAACAGGTACGGCGCCTCCGACTAAACCGGTGTTCCCACCTTGCGGACACACGGCGATGTGATTCTCGTGACAATATCGCAAAATTTCAGAAACCTCTTCGCTCGTTCGCGGGAACAGCGCACACTTGGATTTACCGAAATACTTTTTCTGCCAATCTGTATTTAACTCTATCAATAGCACCTCGTCCTCACTTTTATTATCATTACTATTATTATCATCATTATCACTCTCGGGCACATACGGTGTCTTCTTCTTCTTCTTCTCATTCCTCTTGGTAACAACGGTTTGTGCGACGTTTTCTGCACCAATCGCGCGAATGAAAAAATCTATATCATCATCTGACAAAACTTTATATGGGTGGTGATGGTGGTGGTGGTGGTGGTTCATCTTTTCCCCGCTCGCTCTCGCTCTCGCTCTCGCTCTCGCTCTCTCTTTAGAAAGAAAGAAAGAAAGAAGAAAGAGTAGACAGAATTCAAAGAGTGTGTGAGGCGAGAGAAAGTAAGGAATCATGAGCAAATAAATAAAAGACGAAATATTATTGATCGAACAAGAAACTCTTCATAACACACAAAGAGTGAAGAGAGAAGAAGAAGAACGAACGAACGAAAAGAACGCATCAAATGGAAGTTGAAGACGCGATAACAACCACCATCTTCGATGTTGGTGTCGCCGCTATCGCGCAGCGCTCATCTGAAGTTCGCGTCCGGGAAATGGGATTTAAACAACAACGAATGGAAGAAGAAACCACAACGAAAGTAATAACATCAACGACGATACTTCCATCAAGGAATGAAGATAAAGAAAAAGAAAAACAAGAAGATCTTTGTGAGAACAGGGGGAGAATCGTGTACCCGAAAGCTGCGAGACAGGTTGCGGGGAATTCGCACAAGCACGCTCGGGCTGCTCGCGTCGACGCGTGTGGACATTTTTATAAACCCACAGACGACACTCGAAAAGGAATGACTGAGTTACAGTTTTACGAAAATTGGCAAGCAATGGAGCACGAAAGAGTCCCGGAGTTTTCACCGTTTCTAGCTACGTTTGTATCGAGAACAGTGCTGTACGAGTCTCGCGACGCCGCGAAACCGATGCCATTTTTGAAATTGCGCGACGTGACGGCTGACATGAAGCAAGCAAACGTGGTGGATATAAAAATAGGAGAGCGGACGTGGCATCCATCGCACGACGCAGCGTACAGGGAAAAACGGCATCGAGGCGACTTGGAAACGACTTCGTGTTCGATAGGGTTTCGCGTGTGTGGGATGCTAACCTACGAGGAAGAAAGCAATACGGAGAGGTATTGGAATAGAAAATGGGCAAAAGCGCTGAATTTAGAGACGACGACGACTGGTCTTGACGTGTTTTTTGGTCAGAATAGCGAAAGAATTACAAATGTCCTTCGAAAGTTGAAAGATATCAGGCAAAGTTTAGAAATGAATCCGTTTCCGGTTTTCTTTTTGGGGTCTTCAATACTTTTATGTTACGATAGCTCGGATCTTCACAGCGATGTTCGCGTTGTTATCGTTGATTTTTGTAACGCGGTGAAGAACGAATCTCGAGAGGTGGACAGAAATTTTTTGGACGGACTGATCTCTTTGACAAACTTGATTGAACGTATCAGAGACCGCGTGAGAGTGAGAATGGATCCGACGAGCTTGTCTACTTCGTCTTCGGGACTCTCGACAGCTGGGACTTTCAATCCAAACACGCCGAGTCCTTCAAGTAGTAAGTGAGAGAGAGCAAAAGAGAAGAGCACATAATTGTATAATATGATTGTAGTTTTAAACGTACCAGTGGTACTGGTAGCATTGCATATTCCTCAGAAACCAACTCATTTGTGGCTATACTTTGATAAAAGTATTTGATAAGCTTTTGTCAATAAGACAAATTTTTCTCCAGAGCTTTTGTTCTTGTCGGGATGATACGCAAGTGCTTTGCGCCGATATTGCTTCTTCAGCATGTCAACGTTACCACGAAATTCTTCTCTGCTCAACTCGAGAATGTTCAAATATTCGCCGTCGTCGCCGTCGTCGGCACGATGGCGTTCTTTTTGCTTCTGTTGTCTTTCGTATTGCTCCCAACGCCACTTGTTTTCTCTTTCTTGTTTACTCTTCTCTTCTTTGTCTGCCTCCCAGTCGACTTCGTGCTCGGTGGCAGCACACCCACATAAATGGCAATAAAGCATCTCGCTATCAACAGTGAAAAAAGAAGAATTGGTAAGCGTACAAAACTGCTTGCATTCCATACAGTCGTTGCAATTTTTTCGCCGCTTACCGGTAAGAAGACAGAAGTGACTTTTTTCGAGTATTATGCCATTCTCCTTGGCTTCGCGCATCCGATTTTTAGCGTTTTGGATTATTTCTAACCGTTTCTTCTTCTTCAATCGGAGTTCTTCGTTCTCTCTCTCTAAACTTGCCTTTTCTCTCGCAATGCGTCTATTGAACGATTGTTTGTCTTCATGGTCTTGATATGAACAAGAACAATTTGCGCAACGCTCCCCATCGGCGGCGGCGAAAAGCTTTCCAAGAGAAACTTCGTAGCTGGCTTTGGGCACTTTCGATAAAAGCATCGTGCTAGTGGAAACGCGTCTAAAGTGCGGGCATACTTTGCAGTTGAGACACTTGCCGCGTTTATGTCCGTTTATGTCGTCGTCGCCCAAAACAGAAATCGTCGCCGAAGTCGCTTGTATTAAATCCTCGAACGATATCTTCGCGAAATTAGTGCTGGTAAAATCAGACGTATTTTTTCCTTTTGACCGAATATCTGGTTTTACGCGCTCGTTTTTCCTCGCATTTTGCTCTTCTTCCCATTTAAGAGCCCAATTAAAACTCTCTGAATCATTCTGGTCGTATAGGAAGGTATCGTCGCCGCTGGGAACATCGTCAACCCTGTCTCTGTTATCGTTTTCATTCTCGTCGTCATCGCTGCCGCTGTCGTTGAAGGCCCACATTTTACTTCTCGCTTCGTCCTCTGCTCGCCGTCGCTCTATTTGTTCGAGCTCAAACGCGTTGAAAAATTCGACAGATTTTCGTAACACGTCGTCGCTCGGTTCGTCGTCGTCCGATTTTGTGTACGCGTGCGTTTGCGTCGACGCATTTTTTGTTTCTCTCTGTGCTATAATTTTATGTTCAGTTGAATTTTTCAGTGTTTGCGTACACGCGTCTTTACTCTTCGATCTTGCCAGTGTGTTCATTGTTGGTGGCGACACTGAATTCCGTGTTTCCCCTGAATTACCCTTTTGCTTTGTTCGTTCGTGCACGTTCAAATGTTTCAACGCCTGGCGCGCGGTCTCGTTATCGGCGTCGAGCTTGTTGAGAATAAGTCTGTATATTTTAATACCATCCTCCTGTTTATGCAAGCGCAATAGCGCGTGTGCTTTTCGATTCAGTGCTTTCACATTCGCAGGCTCTATTCGTAACGCTTGATCGCAATCAGATAGCGCCGCGCTGAAATTCTCCAGATGCAAGTTTGTAGCAGCTCTGTTTGAGTAAGCTTTCACTCGAAGAGCAGAATCAGACGAGTTCAAGGCTAGAGAATACTCCTTGATTGCCAAATCAAATTCACCTCTGTGGAAAGAATCCGTTCCTCTTTCTAAATGGTTACCGAACGTATCTATTTCGTGACAGTTGCTCGGGCAACGACACTTAGCGCAATTCATAATCGCAACATCGTTTGACGGATGCGGTGATGAGGAGAAGTTGGGAGTCTCTTTTTTCGTATAGAGCTGGCAATTCGATTTGTACTCATCGCATCGATTACATCGGTTGCATTTTCCTCTCACTATGCCCATCAAATCTCGATTGGAATCAACGTCTAGATATCTCTCGTTTTTCTTCGCGGCGCTGGAAGACGAAGACATTTCCAAAACGTTTTTTTTTGCCTCGGCGAAAATGAAGCGTTTTTACAAAAGAAGAGAATTCTCTCTCTTCTCTACCGAACAAAAAATGGCACCTCACGAGAACGTCTTCTACGCGGAGAAGCATTCCAACGATTCTTTGCATAATCCGCAAAGGAAAGGAACCGACCATACTTCGAAGGAAATTCAAATCGCCGCGCGATTACTCGGTCGCACCTCAGTCATTAGCGATGAGAAAACAAGAAAGAAAATGGAAAGAGAAAACGCTGTAGAAAAAAGGAAGGAGAAGTTACTTCAAAATGCGAAACCGTTAGGGGATGGTTTTATTCTCGTCGGGAGCGGAGACTCTATCAGACGGATAAACGTGAACGAGGCGATGATGAAGAAAGAAAACATGAAAGATGAATATGGTCGCCAGAAACGAAAGTTTGATTCAGACAGCAGATGGAAGACGGAAGAAAGAATAAAGAACGGAGGAACAGCGGGTCAGAACGAACTCGTCGTCGCTCGAAACGCAGCTTCAGAACTGGAGGAGAAGAAGAAGATGAAGAAGAAAGTCCAGGGTCGACGCAGAGAAGAAAGTCTTCCCGTGCTAGTGCCACCATCCGAGCTGATTTTCGGATCCGATGGTTTCGTGAAAGAGAGCACGGACGACGACGAGGACGACGAGGAGGAGGCGATGAAGATGATAGCTATCGAGCGACGGAGAGCGAGAAGTGAAAAGTCAAAGTTAGACGTGAAAAGTACTGCGAGGAAAGCAAAAAACATTCGCAAGTTTATTGGTCTTTAAGTCGTGGAGTATATGTGCATGTATGTATGTATGTATATATATATTCGTTATGTAGTATAGTATAGTGTTGTAGAAAAATAGGATAGTAAATGCTGCTAAGTAGTAGGCAATAATGCGATGGCGTTTGGATTCCATAGGATGCCGGAAAATTCTAAACAGAGACTTTGAACATATGGCGTGAAGAAATCTTCAGGCCGCTCTTCCTCTTCGTACGCAAATTTCAACTCGTGAAAGTCGTGGAGCGGTGGTTTTGAATACGATTTCGCCGCGATTGTGATGATAGCCGTCAAATCGGGAATGCTAAATGAGTTGAGCCCGCGTTCTCTCTGTTTCCTATCGATTTCTTCGTTGAAGTGCACCAATACGACGTTTATATTTTCTAAGAGTTCCTTGAATCTTGCGTGTTTCTCGAACGGTTTCAGCGTTTCTTCGCGATGTAACAACGCATAGATCAACTCTGGATTATGCACTAATACGTTTTGAGATAATGCGGCGTTGAAAAGTTCGAGAAGTATGCGCAAAAAGTCCGCGTAAACGTGCATATCTGTTCCATCTTCTTTTGCGTTCATCCCGTCCGCGTGCAACTGTGCGAATCTCAAATATTTTTTCGCGATCAGTTCAAAAATAGAGACGAGTCTCTGCGCCGCGTAAGCTGAAACATCCCGGAAATGCGGTGCCATATTTGCCAACGCTGCAAAGCAGTTTGTATGTAAATAAACGTCGCGGAGTTTCGCCATGTTAAAACGAACAGTTCGCGTCAACACGATGATGATCAAACTACCAAGCGTTGTTTTTGTCAATATTCTCTCCTTGTACCAGGAAATTTGTTGTGGTATTTGAATTTTGTGCACGTTTGCGTTGAATATCTCGCCTTGCGACATGATTAAAAGAACAATCAATATCATATAGATTTGGTTTTGAGTTCGAGCCGAGGCTTGGTACAACATTTCCAAAAGAGGCATGACGACAACCTCAACGTTGTCGTTGTTCAAACAGTACTCGCAAAAATCGGACGCGCCGAGAATACACGAATAGAACAACAAGACGGAAATATCGTTCGTCAACGCGCGACCAAAGGTTTCATATAACTCTGTGAAGGATACTTTGGCTACCAGATTACCCCCACTGGTTGAAACGCCAGCTACATCAATTCTTGCGTTCTCTTCTTCTTCTTCTTTTTCGATCCCTCCAACGCCGGATTCAATGTCTTTGTTTTCTTCTTTTATATTTCGAATGCTTCGTAAGGCATATCGAAACGAATGCGGTACCTTCGATCGACTCGTCGGATTATTGAAGTTGATGAGGACAAGGAGAAGCAGAGAGGAAACGTCGGCTAAAGGTGATAAAGTGAGCATCACTTTACCAGAGGCGGACGCTCCGCCGGCTTGTAAAGACGACGACCCACCGGAAGAATTCATTTCTGCGCTTGCCGTTTTCGATCCAGGTTTCACGCCGTAGGATTTCAACCACGTCTTTGGCTGTTTCTGCTCAATGAAATTTCTCAACAATGCCGAAACGACATCTTCGTTCGTGTACGCGCCAGTTTTTGCTGATGTTGTAGTCGTTGTAGTCGTTCCGTTTTTGCCTGGCGACCCAGCGGCGCTGGCTGTCGATGCAACTTCGTGTATTTTTTCCAAGAAAGGGTGAGTTGTAGGTCGATTGGTTTTCCCATCGATCATATTTTGCGTCAACTGTGTACCGCTCATGACTAAAAGCAACGAAACGCACGCGTGATGTAAAGGATACGTCGCATCCGTAACTTGAACAGCATTGTTCATACACACCGCGCTCAACAAAGCGGTGCCAAGCTGATGCATAGCGCTAATCGTGGCGTTCTCGCCCGCGTAGTTGCACGCCCACGCGCATTCTTCCACGTTCGTTTCTTCTACAAAGTATTTCAGAAATGCGGAAAGTAAAACGACGGCGTTGATGGCTTTCGTCGGTACCTCTCTCGTCTCGAAGTTGACATCTTCTAAAACTCTCGAAACATAAATCATCAATCTTCCCAAGTTATTCGATGTTCGATGGTTCTGACTCATTTGCTTACCGTATTCGTGGACTGATTTCTCGATTTCCAAGTTCCCAGCCGCGCTTAAAGCTTCGGGGAAATCGCTCAGCGCACCCCACACGTTAGAAGAAGAAGAAGAGGAGGAAGATTCACCACCGGCATCACCTTTTTCGTCGTCGTTCAGTAAGGATATCGGCGTGGTGCCTGCGAGAGCGGCGTATAGCGACTGCACCTCATCCCCAGCGAGATGTGATTGCACCGAAACGCCGTTCCCCATGATTCGCGTGTTCTATCTTTCAAGAGGAGTCGGATTATTCACTCGTGTAATATTTAGAGGAAGAAGAAGAAGTGGAGAGAAGTGTGTTTTCAGGCAGGATCGAACTGGACTCTCCTCGCTCCTTTTCTCTTCTTGATGAAAAATAAGAGAAAACAAAATTCAACCATTTAATCATCTGCCCACGTGTCGTCGCCAGTTTCATATCTTCACACTCGGAGTGAAGAAGATATCAAAAACTGAAAATCAACAGATTTGATAACACGTATACATGATGGCATCATCAACAGCATCAATTTCCGCGGCGTCTGCGCAACTCTGTAACTCTTCCTCGTCGACGTTTCGACGAGGAGGAAGTCGATCCTCCCTCGTCGTCGGTAAAAAGTACAACAACAACAAGACGAGGAAAAGTAAAAACGTTTACGCTTTACGCAACTTTGATTATCCAGAAGCGCTTTTGTTCGATTGCGACGGCGTGCTGTGCGAAACAGAAAGAGACGGACACAGAGTTACGTTCAATAAAACGTTCAAAGAAAATGGGCTCGACCACGAGTGGGGAGTTGAATTATACGGCGAGCTTTTGAAAATTGGCGGAGGTAAAGAACGCATGACGCATTATTTTGATAACGTGGCGCCGAAAGACTCGGAACCGTGGAAATCGACGACGGATCCGGAAGAGAGAAAGAAACTCGTTGCGGCGTTTCACAAGAGAAAAACGGAAATGTTTCTTGAAGTGGTGAAAGCTGGCGAGTTGCCGTTGCGACCGGGCGTGGCGAGGTTGATCGGCGAAGCTTTGGAAGCTGGATCCAAAGTCGCCGTGTGCTCCACCTCAAACGAAGTCGCCGTGCAAGGTATCGTGGATACCATGTTACCGCAATACGCAGACAGAATGCCAGTTTTTGCCGGAGATATCGTTCCAAAGAAGAAGCCAGCGCCTGATGTGTATTTACTCGCCGCCAAAACACTCGGTGTCGATCCTGCACGATGCGTAGTCATCGAAGACACGCACATCGGACTTCAAGCAGCTAAAGCAGCGGGTATGAGATGCTGCGTAACAAAGTCAATCTATTCCGAGGGTGAAGATTTCACCGGAGCGGACGCTGTGTTCGATTGTTTAGGCGAAGCTGGCGAGGAGCGCGCGAAGTTTCACGACTTGACCACTCCCGGGGCATTCTGGTAAGTGAGTTTCCATTCTCTCTTACTTTTTGTAAACTAAAACAATTATAATAAAAGGCTCAATCCACCTTTGCCTCAACACTTAAACGGCGATTGGTACGTCGGCGAAGAAGAAGAAGATAAAGATAAAGAGGAGAAAAAGGTAGAAGGTAGCGTCGTCTACGATAGCACGAAAGCGATTATAGACGATCTTGAAAAACTATGAAAAAGAATCAAATACAAATTAAGAAGAAGAAGAAGAAGAAGAAGAAGAAGAAGTGAGAACACTCGCACACTTTCTACCACTATGAAAGTGTTCACAACACTTTAAGTTTTTTGCTCTTTGGTCCAGGTCTGCCCATATTTTCTACTGAACTACTATCGTCTTTGAGTGGGTAGAAGTGTCTCAACCCAATCAAAAACCCGATACCGAGTGCGATTTTAGCGTGCCCGGAGTGCGTGATGAGCTTTCGCACGTTGTCCCTCACCGCAACGCTTTGTAACAAGGCGCAACTTTCACACTGGGGCCAAAACCTCTGTTTGGGAACGAATCGAATAAAGTTCATGAACTTTTGATACATCGAAACATTTGCGCCTCGGGAGGCTGCGGCATTTGCGGCGCTTCCGAACGCTACTTTGTTCGGCGGCATGTGGTCGCCAATCACTTTGAGCGATTTTTTACCGCAGTGATGACACCCGTATTTTCGCATAAACGTTCGTAAAACTGCTTTTTGCGGTTCACTCGCGTAATTCGATCCGTTTGCTTTGATACTTTTGACTGCATTCGCACCGATCTCGGCAACGTCGCTCGGCATCGCTTTCGAGAACGAACCCCGCGAGGCGAAGAAAAATAACACGCTACCTAACGCGGCGTCAAAAACCGTTTCATCTTCATCCCACGCCGTTTCCAGCGTACCCGTCTTCCTGCGTTTCGTTCTGCGCCACGTGCTATTACTGCTACCGCTATAGCTAATGTGAGGACTACTGTTACTACCACTAATTTGATTCAATCCTGCGCTGACAAAACTCCCCGACGATGTCGTGTTATGCACTTTGCCACCTCCTCGAGACAATGAAAAATCTGATGCGAAAAGCATCGCTTGTCCTGCGCATACGGAAGCCATCATCGTCGATCCCAAGCCTAACACTGGACCAAAATTCGCCGCCGAAGATATTCTAGCAATCAGCGCAACTCTCTGAAACGCGTTCATGGATACAGACATGGAAATGGCAGAACAAGCGCTGCCGATAGCTAACGGTAAAGCGTGCGTTTCGAAACTGAAATGCGTTTTCCAGTGTTCGAAATCAGGAAACTTATTCGCGATGAATCGCTCAAAGGAATTGCTCTTACCACGCGACGACGTCCAAGGGAGCGACATTAATAGCAGAGGTGCAAAGATTTGCGCTTTAATTTAATGTCGTGGTAATAATAACGATGACACGCGCACGAGAAAGAGCTTTTTTTGTTCTGAAGAGGGGGGAAGGATGAGGAGGATTTTCCTTTTTTTCACACAAGTAATACGCAAAAGAAGGAAACGCGCACGTTGTATGTGCCTAAATAGTAGTAGTTAGTACTTATAGTAGTATTACAAGTGGAGATCAGTGTTACAAACGTCTCGGAGGAAGTGGTGGCGGTTTCGCCGGAGGCTGCGGCGTAAGAAAACGCGGTCCGGACGGAGGTGGTGGTATGTTGTTGTTATGTTGCGGCTGCTGCGGCTGCTGCGGCTGCCCAGCAAACCTTTGATTCGCTCCAGCTGGAGGTGCCATGTTTGGCATAGGTGGTGGTGCAAACGATGGAGGTGGAGGTGGAGGTGGCGCGAATGAATGTGGCGGAGGTGGGGGCTGAAATGTGAGCACGTTCTGCTGCTGCTGCGCTTGGTGTTGCGCTTGCGCTTGCGCCGCAGCATTCGCAAACGCTGCTGCCGCCGCCGCTGCTGCTACCGCTGCAGCAGAAGAATGATGCACGTTATGAGAAGAAAGATGAGGAGGGGGTGGAGAAGGAGGTGGGAGGAAATCGTTCGCACCGAACGATAACATAGACGTGGAGTGTACGAGCTCGTTGTTCGCGGCTGTATCGTCAAAACCACCTTTCGCAGCCGTCGTCGTCATATTCTTCTTCCCAGCACCTGCGGTGGCCTCATGCGCCGCTGCTGTCGTGGCCTCGTCCACTTCTTTAAAGCCAAACAATTTGCCAAATCTGTAAATTTCCAAAAGCTGCTCGTCGAAATCGCCATACATTTGCATCTCTTCATATTTCTCATATAGTTTCAGCGCAGTTCTCGCATCTTCGATGGAATCGTGCGTCTTCGATTGAATGTCTTCCTTTAACAGATATTTCGATAAAAACTTCAAACCGAGCTTACGTTGGCGCTTAAAATGAAACAATTCCACGGTATCGATGATTTGAGAAGGAGGGACAACTATATTGATCATCTTAAAGTCTTGCTTCAAACCGTGTCCGACGAAAATACATCCACAATCAATCAGATAGCGCAGTTTCAAGTACGCGTGCTTCAGCTGGGTGATGAAGTGTGAACTGACAGCGGGATCAAGATCACCTGGTACTAATCCAGAAAAGCGCGTCAAATAGTCGTTTACAGGCTCCACTGCGCGTATGTAGTCGTCGATAATTGGTGTAAACTTCTCTGAACCTTGTCCACGTACGACCGAAATCCGCGCAAGACCCAAACGCGCCGGGATCGATTCAACCTCAGAACCGTCTGCTAATTTTTCCATGATTGCCGGAACCAGCTGAACAAATTCTGCGTCGATACCGACCAAATAACCAGGCGAAGGCATATCATCTCCTTGTAGCAAAAATGGTTTGAACGGCACGGACTTCGGAATCGCGACGCCAAGCGTAATTTTTCGGTACAAAGCCTCGGTGATGGGGGAATCCGGCAAATTTAAAGGTTTCTTATCGACTCGGGTATACAAACACAGACAAGGAAGCTTCAAATGTCCGTAAAGCTGCGTGACTTCATCTTTGGAAACTTCAGATACGACAAAATCATTAAATAGAAGCCATTCGCTCTTCTCTGCGCCACTCCCGGAACTGCTACCACCTCCACCGCCTCCCATCTTCGATGACGCGTTCTTCGGCGTGAACGGTTCTGCTTTCTCCGCGCCGAATTCCATGGCGTTTGATCGCAATTTAGAAGATGACGGCGTCACGCTTTTAATTGTCTCTTTGGCCGATGACTCTTCCTTATTTTTTTCCTTATTAGTACTCGTTGCCTTTTTGAATACCAACGGAGAGACACCCGGCGTCAGTCCAACCGGGGACGCCACGTCAAAACATCCAGGCGTATCGACGTATGGCGGCTTCACCTTTATAAATGATACTAAATGACCTTCTAACTTTGAAATATCGCGCTGGGGCTGCTGTTGTTGATGTTGCGGCTTGTCGTTTGGTTTTCGTGCAAAAACAACCAATCCAGTGAGTTCGTACACGATTCCATTTTCGAAGTTTTCAAAATCCTTTGCTTCGCTCCCATGTTTTGCACTCAAAGTGCCGCCTCCTGGGACGAGTTGCATAAAGTGCGGGAGCCAATGCTCATGCAACTTTTCTGAAAATCCCTCCGACCCAGGCACGGCATCGGATTTGACCCCCCACCAGTGCAAATCCAGCATATCGCGCATGCCAAGAGAAATGGACAGGACGTTTGGTAGTTTCTCTGCGAATTTAGTTTGCGCCATTCGCGTGTACGCTTTGTGCGACTCACACCAAGCGCGAACCTCTTGTTTAATGCACATGGATTTCACGAGTAAGTCAACAAAAGATGGTCGGGGAATAGATCGGTCGCTTGGATATTGTAAATCAATCTGAAACTTACGCATTTCCTTCTTTTCATCGCGTGCGCACTGCGCGCAGCGCAACTTTTCTTGCGTAATAATGCCGAAAGACTCTTCCACGCTCGTTAACGCTGTTGAAATCGACGTCTTACCATCGTTTGACGATTCCTCCTTGTGTAACTGCTCCAAAATAAATCTCTGAAATGCTTGTATTCTCTTTGCTGGACTTTTTTCGCTGCGAGCCTCGAGCTCACCGCCGTTTCCTTCGATCAAGCCCAGCGCAGCCGCTTCACGTACTTGCCGAAGCGTTCGAAGAAAATTTAACGGTTGGCACGCCGAACCCGACGGACACGTATTCAGCATATGACTCAGAAATGATAACTCGCACGTCAAACAGAATTCACGTTCACACGTGTGCGACATGACCCGCGAGCGCAACTCGGGAACAAAATGTAACATCTGTAAGACTGGATTCACGTAACAGTTGGCTAAATCGTTCGTAAGTCCAGGTAAGCACGTTTTGTTAAACGATCTGAAATCAAATGATTCGAACTTTCGCTCAGCTTTGAAGCTCCGATTACACTCTACCCGCTGATACAGTTTAGGAAGGTTTTGCTTCGATGCACGATCTCTTTCGAGATCTCCAGCCTCAGCGGGAGGCGCGATTCGCGATTTGAGCAAGTAATAGTGGGCTCGCCGAACCTCTCCCGGTTTCAAGCCACGGTTATGGTAGGGATTATTACTAGAATACGCTGACGCTCGAGTGCTCAAGCCACCAACCATTGATGGTATACCGCCACTATTACCACCACCACCACCACCACCCACACTACTCATTCCCGCGCTATTTGGGTTCACCATACTTAGAAAACCGCCGCTGTTATTGGCTTGACCATACGGGTTGACGGCAACGCTGGGATCCGGGAGATGAAAATTGGTTGCGTCCGCAACCGGGACTGCAGTTTCGTACGAGTTGTAGTTCACTAGCGCAGAATCATTCGTGCACCACGTGTGCACCCATCCAGACGTATCGCCAAAGCTCACGCACTGTCCACTGGATGAGATATCCATAGAATACATAGTTGCGCCTTGCAAATCCACCTGAAACTGATACGGTAATCCGGCTGAATTGTTTATGTCGTTCGCTTGTATAAAACCACTCTCACTCGCCATGAACAAAACACCCGTACTCGCTGGATTGAATTTAATCGCAACTGGTCCAGCAGGGAAGTGCAAATGGTGTATGGCTCTCGCCGTAAATCTCGTATCGTACACTTTCACGAACTGGTCGAGCACGAGAGAACCGCCCCGCGAGGTGAAACCACAAGTTGCCGTAATATCGTTCTGGCACGTCAAGGAGCACACCGCTCCCTGATGCGCGTCAATGCGCATTTCCTCTCGTAATCCATTTCGAGGGTCACGGAAACATAACTCTCCGTGTAAACCTCCAGCAGCCAGCAAACCACGTTGAGTGCCCCACTCCATGCGCATCGTTCCTTGTCCAGTTTTCACGTTCTTAATGACAATGCCACTAACTGGATCGAAATGCACAATTCCAGCGCTCGCTTTTCCTACGTATAACTTTCCACCGACGTGTCCTCTGCCGTGCTCGTACGCCGCACAAGTATAAGGAGAATCTCTTCCTTCACCGGTAACAACGTCGAGCGTCGTTTCACCACCTGTCGTGTGGTATCCTACGCTATTACCGCTCACTGATATCGCGCCACCACCGATTGGAACTACATCTGCTATCGCATATTCCCGATCTTGAATCGCACAGTGTCGTTCGAGCGAAGGTGCGTGCGATAGAGTCAGACTGCCCGTTTCCGTTCCCGTCCAAAGCAATTCTTCGGAAGAGTCGAATTTCGCCACAGTTACCGGGGGCGCCAACACGTGACCGAGTTCTTCTAGATGGTGCGGAAGCGTTGTCGAAACGCCGTACGGATAAAGCGCATCCATCTCGACCGCAGCGACTCTGCGACGCACACACGCGCGAGCGTCGTTCGAGTTTTTTATGGCGTCAATAGCACACAATCCTAAAAGGGATATGAAAATACGAAAAAAGCACCAACACACAAGTTAACATCAAACAACAGGAAGAGCTCTTTGTTCGTTCGTCACAAGAAAGAGCTCGAGTGGAACGAAAGAAAGGATTAAAATATCATTTTGTGTGCTTTTTGTTGCATACGAAAAACACCCTGTTCGGTTAAAATGAGAGGACCAGACTCTTCGTCGACCAAATCTAAAGCGCAAAGACGCGTTTGGATTTTGGCTTTCATTTTCGTAGGGGTTGTGCTCTTCTCTTTCGGCAACAATTTCAACAACGAGGACGAAATGAACGGGACAGTGGGAATAAAAGAAGGTGAACGCAGCACATGGGAGAACGTAAAGCGAATGAGTTATAGCAGTAGTAGTTGGAGTAGCACTAGTAATTATGGAGACGACTCCATTTCATCGACGCAACCGCGGTATGGAAGTGAATCAAACGAGGATGACTCTGCTGAAGAGATTGCAGAAGCAGGCGAAAGCAACGAGAGATACGACGGCGATGGAGAGATGAATACACATGCGGTCATCAAGCGCGACAACAAAAAGTTCTTGAATAATTTCAACGGCGCGGTGGCCATGCACAGAGGCTCGTGCAAAGAAGGGTCTCAGATTCAAACACCGTGGATAGGAAAGGATGGAAAGAAAATAAGCCTAGGAAGTTGCACAAAAAAAGTGCTCGCGGTTTTACCGGATACGGATCCTTTAGCGTTTCGAAGATACAACACGTGTGCAGTTGTTGGTTCGGGTGGGATTATGGTACACAAATCCGTAGCCGCAGATGCTCTCGGCGAAGCTATTGATAAACACGACGCCGTCTTTCGTTTCAATCTCGCGCCGACAAAAGGATTTGAAAAGTCCGTCGGTTCAAAGACGACGATTCGATTGATTAATCGCAAACATTTCGGCTTCAGAGAATTCGAGAACGAAACGTCTTTGCAACACACGACAACTCCGGACGTGATGAAACAATTTTGGGATTACAAGTCTTTGCATCCAGATTTACCCACCTATCCGATCGATGGGAGTTTTTATAAGTATGTGATGAGCGATAAAGACGTGGCAAACTCTCGGCCATCAAACGGATATCTCGGATTGAATCTCGCTTTGATGATATGCGATAAGATTAATGTGTACGGCTTTGCTCGCAATTGGAAACAGCGCAATATGAGATATCACTACTTCAATCGAGAGGAGCCGAACGAGAGCCAAATGTTGCGAGACGGTAAAGGGGAAATGCCTCTTCTGGAGCATCTGGTAAAGAAGAACAAGAATAGAATCAAGATGGTTCACACGTAGTAAAAATAGAATGAGATAGATAACGTTGTAGTCAGTTGGGAGAAAAGTGAAGAGAGTGAGATTGGAGGATAGAGCGGCTTTAGTTGAGTATTATATTATGATTAGGTGAAGTACATCTTTAAAAATGCATTTTTTTTTCTCTCCTAAAGCCGTCCAAATTACAAATGTGATATCGCAAAATTTAAATGGCTGCGAAGTTGTCGCGCGGCGGGCATTCGCATATCTCTGGGGACGCCTACTCTGTCTCGCAAATACTCGAGAGATAACGACACGTTCTTCTTTGTTACCTGCGAAGCGTTTGTACCCAATACGTTCTCACATCCTTGCGGAATATCGCTATTATCCGTGCGCAAAAGCATAGCGGCTACAGTTCGCAACGCTACATCCACTGCTTCAACGTAGTCTTCGTTCGGTGTCGCGAATGGATCTGATAACGGCGCAGAAACTCTCTTTTTCGACGGCGTCGCACTTGCGCCACGACACGCGAAGCGACTGACATTCTCGTAATTACTCAAAAGTTGTATTGCAGCTTCCAATCGATCTCTTTCTGGATTTTCTTTCTCCCAGAGAGGTTCCAGCGACGACTCGTTCAAAGGAGGGAGTGGCAGTTGCCACGATTTACCATCCCGACCATTAATCGCGCTCATCGCCTCGATTTGTTCCTGCGTGTTGTCCTCAACGCAGCCTCCAAGTTGAGGCGGTAAATCATGTACGTGCGTAAAATAATCACTTCGTATCATACGAAACGTCGGTCTGTTCGACATGTTCGCGAACCAATTATCGATGTGCGGCCATCGTTTCGAACCTTCGATTCTCAACCCCTTGTAGTACAACAATGAAGCCGCCATGCGTTCAAGAAACGGAGCAAACTTTATATCGACAAGCGAAAAGCCAGAATTCAGGAAATATGGAGAATCTACCGTCTCGCTAAGTCTCAAATCGACTTCATCCAAGGTTTCACAGAAAGTCGCTCGACTCGCCGCGTCGTTCCAATTTCCAGTCAGCCATTGCATCCAATTAGAGAACAATTTACGCTCTAACCTGAAAAGCGTCTGTGCCTCCGATGATTCATTTGGTGGTAGCATGGCAGGATACGAAGCTACGTCGCTAAACTTTGTCTCGAGAGCTTCTTGGATCACCGCAGACTCTGTCATGAAGACGCCGTCGATGACGACAACCGGGAGCATTCCACTCGGCACATTCTTCAAAAAACTCTGCGCTTTATCTCCATAACATCGCATGTTGATCTTTTCTACCGTGTACGGAATTCGTTTTTCTTCCAGCAACAGCCAAACGGTCTCACAATACGGACACCAACCAGCGTGGTCTCGATAAAAGTGAACGCGAATCTCCTCATCGGTTTTACCAAAAGTTCGTTTCAAACATTTCGGTGACGTCGGGCCTGCTTCTAAATCTATAGTTTCTGGAATGTCGTGTTTCTTCTTTAAATCTGTCGCGATGCGCTCCAAGTCTTTCCATGATGGAGCGTTCGACCCGTCGACCTCGACTACAGTCGCGTTCGTTATTCTTTTCTTCTTGCTCGACGTCGACGACATTGTTGTTGTTAAAAAGTCAATCGCGTTTGTAAAGAACGAGTTATTGGATGAAGCACCGGTTCGCACAACAGTTCCTCTTTTCGTTTTGTTTGAGCGCGTGGCTATTGCCGTCGATGATGATGCACCTGTTGTCGTTCTCGTCGAAGATGAGGGCGACGCTGCTGTTCCACTCATCGTTAGCAAACAAAAGTATGAGGTATGTTTTTGATTAGAGCTTTGAGGAGAGAGTGTTTTAGGGTTTAGGGTTTAGGGTTTAGGGTTTAGGGTTTAGGGTTTAGGGTTTAGGGTTTAGGGTTTAGGGTTTAGGGTTTAGGGTTTAGGGTTTAGGGTTTAGGGTTTAGGGTTTAGGGTG
>Ga0257106_1000135_pt1 | contig 45300 bp, 36 predicted proteins | sample LP_taG_3_FD_190177 | JGI IMG/M metagenome (GOLD analysis project Ga0257106, IMG submission 190177) | Marine microbial communities from Northeast Subartic Pacific Ocean, Canada - LP_J_2011_P26_10m | ecosystem: Environmental > Aquatic > Marine > Oceanic | place: Canada: Northeast Subartic Pacific...
TCTTGCCTTTTCTCGTCCGGCGGGCCCAAGACTCGAGTGAACAGTTCCGCGGTGCCGACTGAAACCGGCTGTAACGGTAAGTGTATTTTTGGTATCGCAGATGCGCCTCCGGTTAAACCTCTCGGTAAATGCCCGGCTAATGCCGCGAATCGAGCGTAAATGGACGGTACCGTCTGCGCGTTAGTCGAAGAGCACTCCAACGACGACGCTAAAGCGATGACTTTCCGAATCGACCACCCTGGGTGTTCGTGTTGACTTCTGGCCGCTATAGCGCACGCGAGCATACCGCCCATCGAGTGACCGATTAAATCGTACTCAAATGTATCCCTTTGTGCCCGGCCTTCGTTGACCATTAAGTTTCGTATATACGTAAACGCCGTCGGCAAATCGTCCAAAACGTACGTATCGAAGTCCCATCCGCCGTATACGGTAGGCTTGATTTTCGGCACCGAAACATATTTCTTCTTCGTTTGCGATTTCTTTTTGTTCGATTCGTCGTATTGCTCCTCGTCCTCGACGTCTTCCTCCATCACGAGCTTCGTGTAACTCTCCAGTGGCGTCTCGTGGTTCCTCGCGTGACCAACCCCTCGAGATTCGCAAATCCAAACTTCTCTGCGTAGTTTTTCCGCGCATAATCTTGGCATGGAAAAACCATCGCTCGCATCAACATCGAACGTGTGCGCGTTCGACGCGCATCCTGGAATGAATATAACCGGCGGCTTCGAGTAATCCACGTTCGCGCTCGACCTTTTCGGAAGATACCGGAGTAAAGAGACGGACCAAATTTCGTTCGGTATCGGCACAAAATGCATCTCGTCCGCGTCGAGTGCACCCATAGCCGCGCGTTCCGCGTCGGTGAGTTTATATATCGTCGGTTTCGTCGCGTCTGGATACGCCACGGGAACCTTATTTTTCTCTCTCTTCTTCTCCGACGAAGTATTTTTCCTTCCCAATAATGCCGGATTATTCGATGAACTCGTCGTCAAAACGCCCCGCGCGGTGTTGTCCTTCCCGTTTGTATTATTCACTTTCACCCGTAAACTCCTCGCCGCTTTCCCTGCTTTATACTGCATCGCTTTCGCCACTCGATCCGGTTGTTTCGCGTTTCTTTTCATCCTTTTCAGTTGCTCGGACGCGTCGAATTCGTCGTACGACTTCAGCAACGAATCAAAAATCCCGCTCGCTGAAAAGTTGGTGTTCTTGGTGTTGGTGTTGGTGTTGCTTTTCCCTCCACCACCAGAACCAGAACCACCACCAGTGTCGACGACGGATTCAAACACGACCGCATCCACGTTCAAATTTCCTCCTTCTTCCATATTCTCCTCGTTTTCCTCCTTCATCGATGCCGTGGTCGAAGAGATGATGTTGTTCTTGGCGCAACTTTGAAAGCGTCGTCGTTTCCCTAACGAGAACATCGAATTGGAAATTCTTCTCAAAGGAGGACGACGAAAGAAAGAAGAAGAAGAACAGAAGCGCTGCTGCTTTTGGTAACATCCAAACGACGACGAAGTAGACGCGACCTCTCTTCTTCGAGGATTCCCCGCGAATGGTGTTGTTGTTTGATGACAAAACATGATTTTGATTTTTGGGTCAATGCGTCAGCGTTTTGGGGGCAAAATGATGGTTTTCTACATTTTATATAATACACTTTAGCGCGCACTTGATGTCGCATTATTTGATGCTTCCTGCAGTTGATGCACTACCAATTACCGAGATATTCGATCGTATTCTGGCGAGCACTCGTTCACGATGGAAGTTCGATCTATTTTAGTCGAAACTCGACGAGAAATACGAGCAATACTCGAGACGACGATATCGCTACTCTCGAAGCGCGTCGAGTCGACTTTGCACGTCGACGACGACCGGCCGTCTTTCATCTTCTTCTTTGGAAACCGATGGGACGACGACCGCCTCAGTAGTATTTGGTTGTTCATGTTCGACGACTTTCTCCGGCATTGCACCCGCGACCTCGCCGGCGAACTCTTTCAAAATCACATCCACTGCTCTCTCCGTTTCCTCTTCCTCGTCATCCGTCGAAGTCATCCCGGCGAACGCGTCCTCGAGAACGTCCTCGATGACGCCCAATTTAAACATCTCTTTGCTCATGGCGACGACGTCTTTGGACGCTTGACCGACGTTCGCGATGGCGTTCATCGACTTTAATATCTCTGCTGATGTTTTTACGCTCCCCGCCTGCGCCAACCTCCCCACGGACTCCCCTAGACGCATGGAAATCGAATTATAGTTCGCCTTTGTTTCGTATAAACTCTCCATCGTTTTCCTCGCTTTCGCGATTTCTTTCGCTAAAACTCTCGCAGAGTTCACGTCTTGTCTTTTCAGGCACGTTTTGATCTCTCGAGTGCTTTTCGCGCACTCTCGTTTGATGTCGTTTATGTTCACGTCTATTCGTCTCTGTTCTTTCCGGATGTTCGATTGCCACTGTTTGGCGAGTTGTTTCGGGTCTGGAGGTTTGAAGAAAGCGATTATTTTCTCCATTTTTTTATAGTAACGTCGCACTTCTCTCTCTCGAGCCGCCAGGTGGTAGGTCACGGGGTATGAGTGGTGGTTATGATGACTTTGTGCGCCGTTATTACCCCGCGAGTGAATGAAGAATTCCCCAGAGATTTCCCCACGGAATGGAATGAAGACGACAACGGACAACGACGACGAGGACAACGATGATGCGCATAGTGATGAAAATAACATCGTTCGAGTGTTATTCTGCGGCGAAGAATTCATCGGTGGATTCGAAGCCACGAAACGCTACGTAGAAGCATCGTCATCGTCATCATCATCATCCGATGGTGTAACGGTAAAAGTCCAAAACTGCTCCCGGGAAAGAGTGAAAGATATGATTCAGGAGTACGACGTGTTGGTCCCACTGATGACCAGATTCGACGAAGAAGTTATTAGTTCTGCTGCTGGTGGTTTTAGTGATCATGGGAAAAAGTTGTCAAAGTGTAAACTGATATTACAATTCGGCGTCGGCTTAGAAGGAGTGGCCATCGATTTGGCCACAAAAGCAGGCATAAAAGTCGGACGAATTCGCTCGGACTCGAACCCGAACGCAACGAGCACGGCGGAGATGGGCGTTTTTTTAACACTCGCGGCGTTGAAGAGAATAAACGAGTGTCAAATATCGGTCGAAATTAAAGTGTTGGGATCACCGATGGGGGAGTCGTTGTTCGGGGCGACTGTTTTGTTCGTCGGATGGGGACGCGTCGCCAAGGCGCAAGCGAAGATGTTCAAGTTTGGGTTTCGATGTAAGATTTACGCGTTGAGACGGAAACGAGAGAGGAAAGGAGAAGAAGATGATGATGAAGACGACGAGTTGTTAGATGGCTTGTACGAGGGCGATATTTCGGACGTAGATTTAGTGGGTAGCTTTCCGAGCGGGCGAAATAATATCGTCGTCATCGCGTGCACGTGTACGCCGGAGAATAGAAAGATGGTGAATAAAACATTTTTAGATTCGCTAAAGTTTGGAGAGGACAGAGTGCCTGGTATAGTTGTGAACGTCGCCCGCGGCGCGTTGGTGGATGAACGAGCCATGCGCGAGGCGTGTGAAAATGGCACGGTTCTGTATTACGCCACGGACGTGTGTTACGACGAACCGGTGGATGTGGGCGGCGACTTGCTAAGCCTCGGCGAAAACGGGAAACGGGCGTCGAACATCTTCGTCACGCCGCACGTCGGAGGCGTCACCGTGAACTCGTACGAACGAATGGGGAAAATCGTCGCCGAATATGCTAGAAAAATAGTCAAGGAGAAAAGAATCGAAAGCGACGAGTGCGTGTCCATCGTCAATTGAAGAAGTTTTTATTATAATACCAATTGATGATATCTACTTGCTCCTACCGTAGTAGCGCGTGTAATTGTACAACATGCAGCATGACTATTATTACTCCTCGTCTCCAATCGCACTTCTCACGTTCGCTTGTAAGTGCGCCGGCATCATTCCACCTCTTTTGCCCATCAGAAAACCTTGTCCGCCAACGTCTTTATTTTCACCCGCGCCCTTGTGCTTAATTCGTCGCTTCTCTTTGCGTTTTTTGTGGAATTTGTGTTCCGGACGCACGCGCTGGGACGTTTTTTTCGTGTCGTTGTTGTTTAATCGCGCGTGAAAGTCGGCGACTAAATCAGCAACGTCGAGGTCGTCTAAATCTTGCACTTCGGCATTGACACTCGTCGATTGTTGCTGCAACTTTAAGAGCGCCTTTTGGGTGTCTTCGGTGATGGCGCCGGCGCCGATGCCGTCGCCCATTTTACCGCGGTACGACTCGTACGGTTTCTCGCAGTGCAACAGACGACCTTCGGCGTACATTTTCAACAAATATCTACCGGCTTTACTATCATCGGGTCGACCGTGGACGAGCGCCCAGCCTCGCGCGGCGCAAAACGCGCGCAAGAGTTCACCCGCGGTTGGTTGTCTGTTTTGGTCTTCGTGTAATGCCGGTTTCGGTAACTGGCAGTGTAACGCAACCTCCAACGATTTACGCGGTATGCGTTCGCAAATTTTCGACACCGGAACGCGAACGTCCGTTAATCGGTCGACTGGTAACACACCTGCGCACACTAAATCCGCTCTCGATGACGCAAAGGAAGGGAAAACTAAACCAGGCGCATCGGCGAGCGTCAATCGAGGCCCGAGGTCGAGCGTTTGATATCTCTTCGTTTTCCCAGGCGTCGCGGATACTCCCGTTTTCTTGGTCCCAATTAACGAGTTCACCGTCGAAGATTTCCCGACGTTCGGGTATCCAACGAAACCGACGACGACGCGATCGCGTCGGTGTTCTGGAAAATCGAGTTGTTCATCCGCGTATAACGTCGGATCGTTTCGAGTGACTCTGGCTGATTTCACCGCTAACCGCTCCAATTCTGCGAGAAGTTCGTCGCGATCGAGCACCCTAGCGCGCGGATCGTTGCGGCCGTTTTTATTATTAGTGCTAATACTGGCAATTGTATTATTTTCTTTTCCTGGTACTGTTGCTGCTTTCGTCGGCGATTGTAAACTCGTCTTCGTTGCTTGCGTCCATCCGGACATCGCCGACGGCGGTCTGAGTTGTTCCGTCGCCGCAATCGAGCTCGCGTCTTCTTCGTTTTGTTTTCCTTCATCAGTCAACGAGGACGACGACGACGACGACGATACATCTCCTCCACCGCCTTCTCTCTCTCCTTCCTCCCTTTCATCCTCGCTGGAGGAGCTCGAGCCGTTCTCGTACTCCCTGAGCCTCGCCCTTTCTTCCGCCTCTAATCTCGCCAACGCCCTCGTCCTCTTCTCCAAAATCGCATCCCGCTCAATCTTCTCCGTCGCCGCCTTCGCGCTCCAAAACAAATATTTCACCCCCATGTCGTCGAATTTATCTGCCCACGCCGATCTCAGCTCCTCGTGCAACAAATCCGCTTTATTCAGAACCATCACGCACTCTTTCCCTTCGTTCAACTCTTTCACGTACCTCTCCAAATCTTCGCACCTGTAAAACATCGGATCCCTCGCGTCCACAATCTGCGCCACGCAATCCGCCAACTCGCACGTCCTCCACAACTGCTTCCAAATCTCCAGATTCTTCTCGAACGGCGTCAATCGCACTCTTTCCGTCTCTTCAATCTCCGCCAAGGTTCTTCGCCACTCGAGAAACGCGTTCTTCTCGTTTTGATCGAGCGCGTCTCTCGGCGTCTCCGTCGTCCACGCCGGTCGTCGAGGAATCCTCGCCGCGTTTTCGTGCGTCAGTTTCGCTCTCTCCACTTCCTCTCTCGTCGCCTCGTCCCCGAGGATATCTCCTCCAACACTCATCTGATTAGTATTCGTATTACTGTTGCTGCTGTATTCCGAACCACCCCCAGTGCTCACGACCACTGGCCCTCCGTACCGCTCTCTTTCCGCGGTAAAATCTCTGTTCGAGAGTTGCGCCATGGCCATCATTTCCTCCAAATCGTCTCTCTCGAGCACGGACACGAGTCCTTCGCTTTCTTTCGTTTTATGTGTGTCTTGGTTCGTCGTGTTCGAGTAGTTGATGTGCGTGCCGTCTTGTCCTCGAACGGAGGATTTGTGCGCTTTCCTTTCCGCCGCTTTTGATAACGCGAGGCCTAAACCGGTGGATATTTTCTTGCCTCCGTTACGACTGCCGCCCATATTGTTTACTCTCTCTTCCGTTTGATGATGTGAACGCGATATACGTTTAGTACGTGCGTCTTTGTTTTGGAGCAAATTGCAAATGTCGCCGCCGCTTTAACTTCACTTTTTCCTCAAGAGTGGAATACTACTTTTAAAAGCATCAGCGAGCGGCTCTCTTCTTTTCGACGAGAGAAGAACAAAGAGAGAGAAAGAGAGAGAGAGTGTGTGTTGTGTCTGTCTCTCTCCTCGATCGCGTGTATCAATAATCGTTCGGAAAGAGTGCGTTGTTGTCGTCCCATCGCGGGGAAATCAATCGAAGAGATCGAATCACATTAAGAAGAGTAAACGCATATATACACACATATAAAGTCATCATGGCGACAAAAGTCCAGCGCATAATGACGCAACCGATCAACCTCATCTTCCGTTTCCTCCAAACGAAAAGCAGAGTCCAAATCTGGCTGTACGAACACGCCGCGAACGGAGATGTGTTGGAAGGGCAAATCGTCGGTTTCGACGAGTACATGAATCTCGTCTTGGACGATTGCGAGGAGGTGAAACACGTGAGCGGAACGAAACAAAGGACGAACGTAGGCAGAGTTTTGTTGAAAGGAGATTCGGTGACCATGATGGTTAAAGTAGACAAATAATGAGTATTCGACGACGAGAAGGAGTGAAAGAACAAGAGACTTCCCCGTTGGGCCTTTTAGGGAGAAAGAACGGAAAACGAATAGAATTGAACGAAAGCGTTTCATTGAAAGAGATTTGAGAGTGTTCTTCGGTACGGTAGTATTCATTGCGCGTGTGATTAGAGTTTTGCGACCAGTGGCCGCCTTTGTGATCGTTTAAAAAGAGCGTATTATAGAGTAAACACGTATACATTTCGAATCGTTTTCCCCCATAAAATGTCTGCTTTGCAATCACAACAACAAGAAAGAGGACAAGGAGGAGACCCGTTCTCGTCCGAATCGTTCGACCCGATCGATTTCATCAACTCCATCTTCCCTTCCAACGAGAGCAATTCTTCCATTCACGAGTTCAGCGCCAACATAAATAACAATCATATTAACACCAACAACGGGGGAAAATCATCGACCATCACGAACACCAACGGGTTCGTCTTGTTAGAACAAAAGCTCAGACAAACGTCAAAACAAATGGACCGCGACGTCCGAAAATCCATCCGCGACAGATCGATATGCGGAGAACGAGTTGCAAATGACGTCGCTTTAGCCGAGAAAGCCGCGGAACAGTTGAAGATGAAAATGCACCATTTATCGCTCGATTGCGAATCCGCGTACGAAAGGTCGAGGGATATTTCGCGCGACGTGGGGAAACTGGACGCGTGTAAGAAACGATTACAGAAAGCGATCACATCTTTGCGACGGTTATCGATGTTTGTCTCGGCGACGTCGCAGTTGGAAACGATGTGTCATCGGAGGAATTATCGGGAAGCGGCGCACTTGTTAGAAGCGGTTGGGCAGTTATCGCAACACTTCGCGGAGTATAGCGACGTGCCGAAGATTCAAAGGTTGAGGGCGAAGTACGAGGAAATCGCGAACGGGTTGAAGACGGCGGTGTTCGAGGACTTTGCGACGTTGTGGCAACCGACGATTTTGATGAACGATCCGAACGCGTTTCGGACGTTATCGGACGCGTGCTTAGTCGTGGACGCGTTGGAGCCGAGGGTAAGGGAGGACGTCGTGGGGAGGTTGACGAGTAAAGAATTGGCGGAATACGCGGCGAGTTTTGCGAGCGAGAGAAATAACGTGGAGAGCGTAGATAGGAGGTGTAATTGGATCGCGAAGAGGGTGAGGGAGAAGAGCACGGCGTGGGGGGTGTTTCCAGAGCGGTGGGCGGTGGCGAGATTGTTCGCGGCGAGTTTGTGTAAAATGACCAGAGCGTTCGTGACGGAAGCTTTGGATAATAAGAAGGAAATGATGCGCGCTGAATACGGGAATAATAATAATATTATTACTAGCGGAAGCGTCGACGATGTGAACGCGTTATCGCAACAGAACTCGGCCGACGCGCAGGTGTTGTTGATGGCGTTGAGGAGGACGCTTGAGTTTGAAGCGGAATTGGACGAGACGTTTGGGAACGGCGAAAAAAGGTCTTCGTCTTCGTCGTCGACCTCGTCGGACGCGACGAACGCTAAGAGCGTCTCGTTACAGGAGGGAGAAACGAGTTTAGATGGTGAGACCGCCTCGGCCGTGCGAGAACGCGCCGAGCGCGAACGCAAACAAAGAGATTTAAACGCAAACAATCGAGGTCGAATGATGCCGATGGATTCCGCCGCCTCGGCGGCCATGAATATCACGTTCAGAGGCGCTATTTCCGGCGCGTTTGAGGGACACTTGCAAAGTTACGTCGATTTAGAAAAGAGACAAATGCTCGACGGCATCGAACGAGGGACGAAAACCGAGACGTGGGGGTCCGCGGATTACGAAGCCGGAGGAGGCGGAGGTGATGGCGCTCAAGCGGGGACGGGCGCATCAGACAGTGGCGCTCCTTCCGGATCCAAGAGTACTTCGTCATCAAACGCGGGATCAACGAGCACTACGAATAAGAGCGATAAAATTCTCATCAGCTCCGGCGATATGTTCATGAACATCAAGAAAGTGTTCAAACGATGCGCCAACTTGGCGAGAGGTCAAACGTTATTCGATATGTTCATCGCGTTTCAAGCGGTTTTAGAAACGTACGCGTTCAAACTCAACGAAAGAGCCGAACGCGCTGCGTCGGCCATCACCAACCCTCGCAATTCCGAACAAGTCAAAATGAACGAAATCAAGGTTTTAGTTCTCATAGTGAACACGGCGGAATATTGCGCGGAGACGATTTTGCCGCTCGCGGAATCGACTCGACGCGCTTTGGACCCGTCCTTTCGCGAGAAAATTGACGGATCCTCTTCCGAAGACGCGTTTCAATCATGCATCGCGAAAACTTTGAACACGTTAGTTCGTTCCGTCACGCTTAAAACGGGCGTCTCTACTGAGGTCTTGCGCGTGAACTGGGGGACGATTGAAACCGTCGGCGACCACTCGAAGTTTGTCGAAACGTGCGCGACGACGTTTTTGAACGCGTCTAAGATTGTTCGCACGAACGCGTCGTCAGAGAACCATTTCCGATTCTTCTGCGAAAAACTCGCCGCATCGGTTTCTAGAGAACTCAGAGCCACGTTACTTCGCGTCAAAAAGTTCTCTATGGTTGGCTGTCAACAAGCGCTCTTGGACGCGAACGCGATCAAATCGCAACTCCTCGAAATCCCTCTGGTCGTCTCCGGAGGATCCGGAGGATCCTCGTCTGCGTCGTCCTCGAACGCAACCAATTCCGCGCGCTCTTTCCGCCGAACCGTCGAACGCGAATTCTCCCGCATCGACGCCATGCTCAAATGCGTCCTCAACCCGGAAGACTCCATCGCGGTATCCCTCCGCGCCATGGACCCGAAAGCCACCCGAAGTGAATTCACGCGCATCTGCGAAGCCAGAGGCATGCGCAAAGCAGACATCGCGCGATTCGTCGAACAGTTCGACCGGCTAGGCACCACCGACGGCGACGATACTTTCGACGAAGCTGTTTCTGTCGCTGGAGCGGCGATGGCGGGAAATTCAGGAAACGACCGCGAAAGAGATTTACGCCAACGCTCAAACTCAAATCTGAAAAATCTTATGCAGAAAATGAGCGCGGATATGAGCGGGATGTTTACTGTCAAGAAGTGATGAATTTCGTCGCAACTGTAACATAGGAAATAGTGTAATGTTCGTGTAAACAGTAGTAGTATTTCTCTCGAGAGTGAAGAGTTCCGCTCTCTCTCATTTTCTCGCTTTGTTGCCCTTTTAAGTTTTTTACCGTTATCCTAAACGCCACAATTCCCGTAGTTGAATGCATCACACGCGACAACGACGAGGACGACGATGAGCAACATCAAAGAGGACGATACGAAATTATTCCCGTACAACTCTCGCATCGTCCGCTTGAAAGACGAGGACCGGTTCCAAGTCTGCTTGGATTTGCGACGACGACGGGAAACGACGACGACGACTGAAACTCAAACGCAAACCGAGGAAGACGAATTGACTTTGAGAGTTCCAAGAATCGGGGACGTGACGGCACAGCTCGCGGTGTTCGACGGACACATCACGAATTTAGCGGCGAAGTACGCGGAGAAGCACTGGTTGGAATGCGTGTTCAAAGCTACGGAGAAAGAGAAGGAGGAAACCGCAAAGGAGAAGAAGAGAAAAGGTGGGAGTAAGCCCGTTTTGAGGGAAACTTCCTCTTTGGAGCCGTCCGACGCGTTTGGAGACGCAGACGATGTTTTGAGCGAAGAGATTGATTTCGACTTGGAAAAAGCGTTGATTCGAGCGACGAGGGATCTGGAAAAAGGGTTCAAACAGCACGGGTTGGAAGAAGGGGACGAACGCGTGCACGTGAAAAGGAGCGGATGTTTCGGAACGTGTTTCGGAGGGAAACAGAAAGTGCCCACGGGCGGGACGACGGTGACGAGTGCTTCCATTCAGAGAGGGTTGGATACCAAAGAGGGCGATGCGACGTTTTATATCGTCTGCGCGTCGTGTGGAGATTCAGGGGCGCTTTTATTGCCGCATCCGAATGAGCACGACCCGGACGATCGCGAGGTGAATTTGCGCGCGCATAAACGGTTGACGCGTGAGCACAACGCCGACGATCCTTTGGAAGCGGTGAGATTAGTGCAATCCGGATGCAGACTTGGGAGAATGCAAAGAGCGGATGGAAGCGAGATTGGTCCTCTGAGAGCGTACCCTGGAGGTTTCGCGGTGTCTCGAGCGGTCGGCGATTTCGCCGTTCCCGGGATTACTTGCGAACCGGAAGTGACGAGGGTAAAAGTACCAAAAACGGGCGCTCGATTACTCGTCGCCAGCGACGGTGTGTTTGCGGCCATTTCAGACGGCGACATTAGCGAGATTTGCGCAACCTTGAGCAGCTCCAAGGAGTGCGCGGACAAGATTATAGAAAAGGTATTGGAGCTGCGAGGAAGACACGACGATATTACGTTGTTAATCGCGGATATACCGCCCCCGGAGGAGTACGTGAAATTGTTTAAAGCCACGGAGATTAAGGATAGATTGCAAGTTAGCGTCGCGAGAAAAAAGAAAACGAAAAAGGAATTGATGCAGTTAATTATGAACGAGCAGAAACAAGCGAATCAGAACGCCTCCGACGGCAAAGGCAAGACAGACGTCTCCTTTGATCGAGTCATCGGCGAAGACGATTACGTTCTTCAAGAGGATGATTTCTTCATCGACGACGTTGCGGATGATATTACCGTATACGGCTTTCGAGGTACTCGACAACAAAGGCTGGTTTTTGACGAGTACCAAATCGGGGCGTTGTTAGGAAGAGGCGCGTTTGGTTCCGTTCGAATTGCCGTGCGAAGAGAAACCGGTGACGTGTGCGCGGTAAAATCGGTGCTCAAAACCTTCGAATCGAGAAAACAAATCATGAACGAAATCGATACCTTGCGAATTGTCAGTGGGAAACATCCAAGTTTACCCATCTTACACGGCGTATACCAAGATAAATCGAACGAGTACGGGATCTGTTATATCGTCACGGAAATATGCGGCGGATCTTCCTTATTCGACGCGATTGCGCGACGAAGATGGTTCGACGAGAATGATTGGCGCGCAATAGCAGCGCAAATGCTGGGTGCGGTATCGTTCATGCACTCATTGGGCGTGTGTCACCGCGATATTAAACCAGACAATATCATGTGTAAAGATGTGTGGACGAGAGAACCGAACAGCGTCCCGCATTTGAAATTGATCGATTTTGGCTCAGCGATATTTTGCTCCGCCGGTGAAACGTTGAAAGGGATGAACGGAACAAAATTTTTCGCCTCCCCGGAAATGTGCAGCGACATGCCGTACGCGAAGAAAACGGATTGCTGGAGCGTCGGTGTGGTGTTATTAACGTTACTCTCTGGCTTTCCAGACGGACCGGCGATAGCGCAAGTCTGGCACGACATGCTTCGCGGCATCTTCCCAAGATTGGACGACTCTACGCCGAGGCACTTCGTGAAGTTGATCCGAGCGTTACTCACGGTCAACGCGAGCGAGCGACCGTCTTGTGGAGAAGTGTTGGGCGTCGCGGACGATTGGTTGCGTTTCTCCTGGTCAACGTTAGAACGGTCAAAGTCTGTCGCCGGTATTAAACATCGTCCGATGCAATCGCAAAAACTGAAAATCCCGAAAAACTTAACCGGAGACGTTGGAAAAAATATAAAGACGATCGACCATGATTTCACAGGAGAAGATATTAACAACAGTAACAGTAGCAGCAGCATTGGTGGACAAAGTTCCGGACGAAGCAGTTTTGAGAGAAGTAGCGGCGAAAATTTAGGGAGGCACTCGACAATTTCTGGTAAGAAGTTCAACGCCGGTTTACTCACGGCTGAAAATTTAGCGCTTCTCGAGAAACGCGCCATGAAGAGTCCGAAATCGAAGAAGCACTTCTCTATGGACGAAATCGAGGAAGGCTCTGAGGAAGATCACGAAGAGAGAGGCGCCTTAGCTGCGCATTTGACTTTGAGCGATTTGTCCTTGGACGAACGACCGAAAAAAAAATGGCACTCCGAATCCGGCGCTCGATTGAACAATTCCGTGAAAAGGATCGCGGCTTCCGTTTTAGCGGCCGAGTACGAAAAACACGTCGCGAACGTGCTCTCTGTCTGCGCTTCCTCCGAGGAAATTCACAAAACGCTCGTAAATTTACAAAAAATGCTTGAACACGACCCGGAAGTCGCCGCGTCTGTCGCGGCTGGCGGATCGACGACCACTGTCCACGCTCGAGTAACCGCCAGAGATTTAGAAGATGCAACGAGAGCTGCTGGTGCTAGCGAGGTTGCCGCGCAATTAGCGACGCTGAGACGATTCCACGAACCTCCCGGTAGAACTTTGACATTGGACATCGAACCTCTCCGCGACCTGGAAAAACTTCACGAACGCCACGACCACGTCTTCCGCGCCGTCGACGCCGCCGCCGATTCAAGAATCCGCATTCGCGAATACACTCGAATGGATAACGACATGCGCTCGCTGGTCCAGTCCAACGTGCACACGGAAATGGTCATGGCCATGCTCGGTAAAGGGTTTCTCTCAGAGAGCGAGAAGGAGAAATCTCGACAAAGTTTAGACGATACAAAGAAGAAAAAGTGGATCACGGAAATGCTCGACGATAGCGTCCGTTCTGGCGTCGTAGGTATAAAAACGGAGCAGGAAGTGTTGGAAGATGGGCAAGCGGAGGAAGTGTTAGCTATGATTCATCGCTCGTAGTTTTATGTTTTTACAACTCCTAAAAGGATATATTTATATCGCTATATCGGCGAGCTTTACCCCTACCGGTTTCTCGCACACCTCCACGATCACCGTTTCTTCCGTTTCCATCATCAACGCCCCAACCGTCTTCCTCTCCATCCTTTTTTCGTCATTAATCCATCTGTATTTATAAATCGCGCCTTGTTCGAACTCCTTCGCGAGCCTTACCACGTCGCTCTCCGCGGTGGCGTCCAAATCCGAAAACGCCACCGCATACCCGTCTTCTCTCCAGTCATCCTCCGAGGAAAACCCAAACGACGGCCAATACGTCGCCTGGTCTTTTCCTTGGCTTCCTCTCGACGCGATTAATTGCTTTATCTTCTCTTCTAACTTTTCATTCGCTCGCTCGTTTCTCGCTCGATCGACTTCGACTCCTCGCGGGTTGTGTCCAGTTAAAGCGAACACTTGTTTCCTCTGTAACCAACTCGGAAACTGAAACGTATCATCATCGCTGTTACTACTACTCATCGTGCTCGTATTATTATTCAAAGTTGGTTTCATGTACAAAACTTTCTCTCTCGATTCCGGCATGTCGATCCACGCTTCGTACGCTCCCGCCCATAAATCTTTCAACTGTTTTTCCCCGCTCGTAGGTGTCATGTAAGAATGCGAAGAAAAACCAACACCTTTATTCAGTGCGAAAGTCGTAAAGGCGTAACAACAGCAACAACAAAGAAATGCGCTTCCTTGTTTTGATGGTGTTGTTGGTGTTGGTATCTTCGCGCTCTTCAATCGGTCTCGAACTGCGAGAGCATTACCGGAGATACGAGACACAGTTGTCCTCATTTTGAAGCATTTTTCCAATTCCAATTTGCGTCATTTCAAAAACGTAAACATACAAACATGGCTGCCGAAGAAGAAGAGGAAGAGTTGCTCGATTACGTAGAGGAAGACGTCGCCACGAAAACAACCCTAACAGCATCAAAAGATGGGGGCGAAAAGAAGGGAGTTAATAAGAAAAAGGGTTACGTTGGAATGCATTCCACCGGATTCCGGGACTTCCTCTTAAAGCCGGAATTGCTCCGAGCGATCGTGGATTGCGGATTCGAACATCCATCCGAAGGTAATTATACACATATATTCTCAAGAACGTGATCGTCCGTTGTTAGTATTAGTAGTCTTTTCCTTTAGACTCTCTCTTTCCTCTCTCTCTCTCTCGAAAACGATGCGAAAGAGAACTCTCAGAGTGCATTCGTATCATAATTGGACACGTAATTGGACAACTAATTGGCCGGATTTTGGTCCAAAAACTCACAAAAATTTCTCAATTTTAGTACAACACGAGTGCATCCCGCAAGCGATTCTCGGGATGGACGTCCTGTGCCAAGCCAAATCCGGGATGGGAAAAACCGCGGTGTTTGTGATTACGGTGTTACAACAACTCGACCCGTCACCTGGGGAGGTTGGCGCGGTGATTATGTGTCACACGAGAGAACTCGCGTATCAAATCTCGCACGAGATGACTCGGTTTAGCGCGCACATGCCGAACGTGAAATGCGCGGTGATTTACGGTGGGGTAAATATTAAGACGCAAAGGGAGGAGTTGAAAGCGAATATGCCGAACGTGATCGTGGCGACGCCGGGGAGGTTGAAGGTGTTGGTGCAAGAAGGGACGATCAGTTTGAAGAAGTGCGCGCATTTCATCTTGGACGAGTGCGATAAGTGCTTGGAGAAGTTGGATATGAGGGCGGACGTGCAAGAGATTTTTAAGTTGACGCCGCACGATAAGCAAGTGATGATGTTTACCGCGACGTTGAGTAAAGAATTGAGACCGGTGTGTAAGAAGTTTATGAACGATCCGATGGAGATTTTCGTGGACGACGAGACGAAATTGACGTTGCACGGTTTGGTGCAACATTACGTCAAGTTGGAAGAGCAAGAGAAGAATAGAAAGTTGACCGATTTGTTGGACGCGCTGCAGTTTAACCAGGTTGTTATTTTTGTCAGCAGTGTGGTGAGGTGCACGGCGTTGGATAAGTTGATGCAGGAGTGCAACTTTCCGAGTATCGCGATTTCGAGAGCCATGTCGCAAGAGGAACGCTTGTTGAGATACCAAAGTTTTAAAGACGGGAATAAGAGAATTTTAGTGGCCACGGATTTAGTCGCGCGAGGTATCGATATCGAGCGCGTGAACATTGTGATTAACTACGACATGCCCGGGGACGCGGATACGTATTTGCACAGAGTTGGCAGAGCCGGTCGATTCGGGACGAAAGGTTTGGCGATCAGCTTCGTCTCGAGCTCGGAAGATTCCGACGTGTTGAGCAAAGTGCACGAGAGATTTGAAGTCAGCATCGACGGTTTGCCGGATGAGATTGACACGAGCTCGTACATGCCGTCCTAATGCCTAATAAACGAATAATACGTCAATTTAGAGAGTGAGTGAAGAAAACACGGGTGGGTACTCTCAAAAGTATATCTCTTCCGCAAAAGAACACGTTGGTTTTGAAGAAAGGAAGAGAGAAAGAATTTTATTATTGTCCAAGAAGAAGATCTTTAATAACATTAAATACTATATATTACATTTACACGTAGTAGCTGCTATTCGTCGCTTTTATCATCAAAATCAAGGCATATCTGCGTGCGCGCCTTGCTTGATGTTTAGAGTGTTGGTTCCGTCCTCGTTCGCGCGAGGGATGATGCTGGACTCCGCCAGCGAGTGTTTACACGTAGGATTGCAAAACACGCCCGAGCACGTGTCGACTAACTTGACGTTTGAATCTTTAAACACCCACCACGCCAAAGCGGTGTGGTGATCGATCCCGTCGATATACACGTCGTCAAAGTCGTTGTGCGCGTAACAGGCTGGCGCGAACACGCCCGCGTTGGGATGTTCGACGACCATTTTCAACTCTGAGCGCATGACTTTCATCAAGTTTTCTGCGTAGATTTCTCGCGCCGTCGCGTTCAAAGACATCAACCGTAAGATTTCGTTGCTTTCTTCTTTCGTGTCCATGCTAAGAATGTCAGCAGAGGTGAGTCTCTTCAGGGCAATCTTCTCGCGTTTGCCTAAAGCGCCTTCGACGGACGGGTTAGACGGATCCGAAGAAAGACCGTAGGGGGACGCATTATCGCCAACCATTTCAGCTAACAAAGCGTCCGTCAACGCTTGCGAAATAAACACGGGCGTTTTGACGTGTTTAAACGCCTCTTCGGCGGAAGCGCATTTCCAGTAGCTCTCTTCGTTCTTGGACACGCACGCTCGATTGAGCGAACGCTTCGCGTGCCAGTATTTGATGTACGTTTCCCATTCGCCGTCGTTTCCTCCATTTTCCATTTTTTTCAAAGCCGCTTTGCGAGTTATTTTCGCTCTTAAAGAAGACGTCGGCGATGATGACGTTGAAGCTGAATGCTCGTTTTCATCATCTTCTGTTTCTTCTTCATCGCGCTTTCTCGTCGGAGGCCTGGGAACTTTACCGAGATCCGCGGTCGATTCCGCCGAGCGTTCTCCAGAGCGCTCCTCCGCGAACTGGTTCCGTTGTTTCTTCATCTCCAGCAATTCGATGCGTTTTTTCGTTCTCTCCATCTCCTCTATGATATTTTTGTCTCTGTTCGCGACTTCGCCGTTACTTTCATGCGCGGCGACAGCTCCTTCTAATACTCGCTCGCGTTCGAGTTGCGACAACTGTTTCTTCATCTCCAACAAATCAATCTTTTTCTTCGTGCGATCAACCTCTTCCTTGAGATTGCGGTCGCGATTCGCCACCGCGGTTTCAGGAAAGTCAACCGGATGAGAGATCGATGAAGAAAGTAACGCTCTTCGCACGGAGCCGTGGCGTCGAGTGTGTTGTTGTTGACGTTTCTTGCTACTTACGAGCGGTTTTACCGCCGTCGTCGTCGCCGTTGAGCCGCGAGAATCTTTGTTATTATTACTGTTATTATTATTAGACTCTTCCGACCTGTGCGTGTACCTGAACCCGGCAAACGGCGCGGCATACACCTTTGGCGCCGGTTTCGAACGACGAAAGTTCGTCCACCAATCCGTGCTCTTCGCTCCGCGCTCAATCATGGTGCGCCATCGATCGGCTTGACTCAACACGCCGATCCCGGCCGAAGACCGTCCGGCGATTAAAACTTTGTCCGCGTTCTTCATCTCGTGTTTTTCCAACAACGTGTCGATAACCGCGTCGACGATGTGCCCACCCGAGTGCCACAACCCGTCTTTATCGGCTTCCGTGCCTCGACCTAAAAACGAGTCGCCGGAGCAGTAATTCACAACTACCATATTCGCGTACATGAACGCCGGGTTGTGCGTCTCGTGCAACTCAGTCAATCCGCTCTTAAACTCGTGCGTCGGCGCGGCTAAACTCGAACTTCCCAACTCTGTCTCCGCTCTCTCCGAGCACTTCTGCCCTTCCACGCACTCGCCTCCTCCGTTCAGCATGATCACCCACGTCCTGTGCGTCGAAAACCCGTCCATCGCCGAGGACGCAATTTCCGCCTCCGATTTCTTCACAAACTTATCCCCGGATCCGGCTAAATTCTTATAGTGCGCTTTCTTCGCGATCCCGGAACTCGGCGCGAACGACGCGTAATAACTCCCGCTCGTCCCATCCAAACACTTCGCGTACGGATACCTCATCTCATCCACGAGCGTCACCTCCGCTTCGGCGTGCCTTCTCGATTTCCCAATCGCCGATTCCCGTCGCGGTCTTACCTTGACGTATAAATCGCCCCCGAATCGCGAGCCGTACGACGCGCCCGTGAGCAAGGCGCCGGAAATGAACAGGACGGTTAAAAGGACTCGCAACGTCGACGCGTTACAAAAGAGTAACTCCTTCGACGTTGAAATCATTCGACTGAGACTCGTTTTCCAATCGCTTTTGTTTGGAGAGAAAAAATTTTCCTTCTTCGACGAATAGTTGGCAGAGGGCGGTGTTTCGACAATTAAATTCTCCTCCACATCCTCCTCCTCCTCTGTTTCCTCCTCGTGGTAGTAGTAGGAGTACTGCTCTTCCTCTTCCTCTGACGACGATGTCGACGACGTGTTCTCGTTTCTGTCGTTGTTGTTCTTCTTAAGGAGCGAGGTCCGTTCTTCGTCTTCTCTTTTATCGTCTTCAACTCTCTTCATCATCGTTTCACGTAATTTATATCTCAAGAGTAAGAACGCGGCCACAAAATCACAATGGAAAATGTAAAATGCGAATACTATTCTCTCGTCTTTCTCTCTTCCTCTCCAAATCGAGATATATATAATACTACTACCTTTATAAAAGCAGTATATAGCTCTGCACTTCTTTTCGTCAAATCGTTTTCATAACACTCTCTGGCCGTTGCTGTGCTCTTTATTGTTGTCTGTCTTCTGCTGCTTTTACTCGCTGGTTTGAAGGAAAAACTTTGTGAGTATTTAGGGTTTTAGTCGAAGCGAGTACATCTCTCGAGAAAAACGCTCGCTGCGCACCATAAGAAGCGCGCACGTATACACACGTATATATTATATGGGAGCTTCGTTTCTGTCCTCCATCTTTTTCTCTCTCTCTTCCTCGAAGCCATCGAAATCGAAGTTTTTATCTAAGATTCCAGTCCCGCTGAAATCCATCTTCCTTCGAATCGTTTGGTTTTGCACGCGTTTCCCGGCGAAATTCGGTCTCTATCTCCTCTGCGTGTACAAAGTCAGACCGAGAAGCGAGGAGAATTTGTTGAAGAAGAAGCGCGGAGGAGGAGGGATGATGATGACTCAAGACTCGCTTTTGATGTTGAAGCAGTTTGGGAACGTTTCCGCGACGGAAAGGAAACAACGGAGACGTAAAGTATCTGAACCGTCGTCTTTGTTGAAGAAGATGAACAGCAAGACTGTTTCTGCGCCGAACTGGATGCGAACGGAACGAACAGACATGCATATGCGATTTGAAGCCGCGAGTGCGAAGAATGCGGAAGCGATGACGAGTAATAGAGATGAGAAGCATTTGTACGTGTTCGTGCACGGATTGGGCGGCTCCGAGGACGATTTACTCGCGCTCGCGACCGAGTTGATGACGCGAGACGAGAACAGCGTGATATTGAGAGTGTCGTGTAACACGCCGATGCGAAGTTTTGACGGGGTCGTTGCCGGCGGAGAACGCATCGTCGACGAGGTGGAAACGTTCGCGGAGGAGTACGGCGAGAAGAGGAAAGGACCGCTGACGAAGATTAGCTTCGTCGGGAATAGCATGGGCGGTTTATATTGTCGGTACGCGCTGACGAGGTTGTACGAGAGAGAGACGAAGACGATTTTAGGGATGGAGATGCACACGTTCATGACGACGGCGACGCCGCATTTAGGCGTAGGCGAGTACGGGTACTTCGAATTAGTCCCGGGACCGCTTCGGATGTGGGCCGGGGAAGGCCTTGGTCAAAGCGTTAAAGATTTAGCGTTGTTCGATGTCGAAGGAACGGAGGATACGAATGAAATGCCGCTGTTAGCTCGAATGACAATCGACGACGAGGAGTCTAACATGTTTTTTATCGAGGCGTTGAGCGCGTTCAGACGAAGATGTGCGTTTGCAAACGCCGCGAACGATTTCCTCGTTTCCTACGAAAGCGCTTCGATTAGACACGAAAAGTTATCGAGAAGACAAGAAGCCGAGTGGGCGAGTTTGAACTCTGGGCCGACGGTTGTTTTCGACGGCGTCATCAAATTAGAAGATCGCAACGCGGGTGGATTAGCGGAAGTACAACCGACCGCGCCGTTGCGCGAACGCGTGGAGAAGTTAGTCAAGAAGAACAGTCGCGTCGGTAACGAGCGATGGACGAAGTTTATGGAACACGGGTTGAGATCCGCTGGGCCTTGGAGACACGTGGACGTGTCGTTTCCTGGACCGTTACCGATCGCGCACAACAAAATAGTCGCGTTGCAACGAAACGTCATGACCGCGAAACTGTTCAAAGAAGGCGAAGTCATCGTGAGAAAACAAGCGGAATACTTGATGAGCGACCTAGACTTGTAGATAATAGTTTTTCATGTAGAAATGTTTTGGTAAACTTGAATTAGTAGATAGAATTACAACATTAGAAGAAATTTTAGCCTTTGTACATTAAATTGTTAATCACGAAAACAACCATCGCTTCGGGCTGTTCGCCCGTAAAGCGTCCGCGATGAGTTTACTCACGAAATCGTTGTCTTCGTATTCCAAACCGCCGTTTTCCACGAATATTTTTTCCACGCCTCTTCGTAACACTATGGCGTAGTGTTTTACGCCGTTGATGATACTCGCCACTTCTCTTTTCACGCTCGTCAGTTCCTGCGTCTTCCCGTATCTCACCTCGTAATCGAACCCGCCAATTTTACTCTCGATGGTAAACGTCTCCGGAGAAATCGTTATTATTTTCGTCTCCGTCACCGACAACACGGCGTCTCTGGCGACGACGAACCCAACTCCCCAAAACGGCACGGAAAACACGGGGAGCAAAAAATGCTGCGCGCCGCCTTGCTGCGCATGGTTCGCTCTCAACGCGCCTCTCGTAAACTGCGAGACGCAAAAGATCCAAAGCGAACTGAATCCAAACTGAGAGACGCCCCGCGCGGAAAAAAATTTAGCCGGCGAGATTTCCAAGTACAACAAACTCGATTTGTTGTTCTTATACGCCACCACTCTCGAGCCGTACGGTTTCAAAGACGTCACCGGCGCCATGCCGCCGTGCTCTTGCGTCAACTTCGAATCAAACGCCTCGTTAATCAACTCCATTCGTTTCCGTTCCTTCACTCTCTCTCGCGCGCTCCCAAACACCCATGGAAACAACCCATACTCGTCCCCGTCAATGGCTCGTCTCCCGCGAACGAGAGCGCCGTCGTTCTTAAATATGGGATGTGTTCCGGAATACAAATCCAAAGGAAACACCGGCGTCCAAAGCAAAGCGACTAAAAACGCAATCGCCACCGCGTACGCGTGCGTCACCGTCCATCGTCTAACCTCTTCCAACTGCTCTAAAAACACCCCTACCTTCCCCATTTTTCGTCTCTTCTCGTCTAGTAAAAACTCTCTCGCTTTCGGTACCTCTCTGCTCTCCCACCCGGTCGGTACCTTCTCCGAGGGTAATTTTTCTAAATATTTCTGCACCGCCCTCCGTCGTTCCCAGTTTGTGATTAAGTTGTGGTTGTTCAAAGGCTCGTTCGTCATCGGGTCCCGCAACGGCAACCCCGCGCGTCGCAGCTTTTCGAAGAACGTTTCGATGGATTTCCGTTCGTACGTGTTCCCGGAACCGGCAACCATGACCGGGTCGAGAAAGACGCATCTCGAGATTGGACATCGAAGGCATTCGCTCTCGTCCTCCTCGCTGTCGCTGTTTTGTTGTTGTTCTTGTTGTTGTTCTCGCGCATCATCGGGGTCCCGCACATTCATTTGACGAGGAAGAGGATACATTCTGAGTTTTGAGAAGAACTCTGATCTCTTCTTCTTTATTAACTTCTTCTTTTTCTATGCGCGGGGAATTGCGAGGTTTTGTAACGGTGTTTGGATAAGAAAATACGACCAAAAAAAGCTTACGCTTTGGTGGCGATCGAGAGTAATATGGTTTATCAATGAATGATTACGTGTGCTACTTTACTCAAAGAGATGATGGGAGTAGAACTACTCTCTCTTTACTTTTTCTTAAACCATTTCGGTCAAGTCCGGCATGTCCTCGTCGTCCGAGGAGATATCGTCGAATAACTCCGCGTCTTCGTACTGGTCGATTTTCAACATCTTGTTCGCGTCGAACGTGAACTTGTTCTCGTCTTCCAACTCTTCGTCTTCGTCTTTCCAGCTGTCAAAGTCGGTTTTGACGTTGCGGAACTTTTCGCGCGTGGCGAGGAGCCGAGGCCAGTGCGGAGTTGGTTTTGGTTTGAAGAGAACCAGGTGGACGGTTTTATCCGTGACGGTGAGTTTATGCGAGATTTGGTTGGAAAACACGGCGTTGTAAAGTTCCAGTTCGATGGCGTGCGTTTGCTTTTTACGTCGTCTTTCGCGAGAGAGAGGAGAACGGAGGCGTTGTTGGCCGTCGACGACAGAGGTCGGCGAGGCGGCTTTCGAAGATTGACCGCTTTTCTCGCCCTTCAGGAGGCACTCTTCTCCTTCTTCTTCTTCTTCTTCGTCTTCTCCTCCAAACGCTTGTCTTTTCAACTTCTCCCCGACTGTTTCCACCGAACAATCGTCGATCATCAAAATCCCCTCCTCCTTCTCTTCTTCTTCTTCTCCGCACACATCTAAACTCTCGCACGAAAACACAACCGCGCTCGTTCCAACGTACCCCAACACCGCTCCTTTCCCTTCCTCTTCCTCCCTCGCTTCCAGCGGGTACGGATTTCGTACCTCCAATTGAATCGATTCTCGGATTGCATTTTTGATCTCGAACGTTAAAAAAATGCGATCGCGTCGTTGCGCCCAAAGCACCGTCGGGAGGAGAGGTCTCGTCTTCTGAATCATCGTCGTCGTCATCTTCTTCTCTTCCTCCTCTTTGTTTTCTTTGTCTTCTTCTTCTTTGTCTTCTTCTGTTTGCATCTCGTAAGTCATAAACGGTCAAACACTGATGAAATGAGATGAAGAAAAAATGAATGAATTTAAGAAAAACGCTTATAATGCTCGCATGAAAATGGCAGACGGCAGACAAAAAAAAATTCTTCATTCATTCGTTCACGGAGAGAAAAGAATTGAATTTTCGAGAGAGAATTGAGACGAAAATCAAATCATGAACGACACGGCGGACGAAGAACACGTCGGAAGAAGACAACAAAAAGACGAAGAAGAGGAGGAGTGGACCACGGTCGTGCAAAACGCGAAAAGGAAAAAGAACAAACCGCCTCTGAGTAAAGGAGGAGGAAAGAAGTCGAATGAATTTGAATCCAACGACACCATCGATTCCAACAATACAAGCGCGCAAAACTCACGGAGAAACTCTTTCAACGTCGAAGAACAACACAAAAAGAGGTTTAACAACGCGAAAGGTGGAGGAGGTGGAGGAAATAGAGGTGGGATTAAAAGCGTGAACTCGTGGGACGCGTTGTTGAAGCAGAGAGATGAAGATTCTGACGAGGAGGAAGAGGAGGCGTTTGAAGACGCTAAGGAGAAGTTAAACGCGAAAGACGGAGCCGCCGAAGAAGAGGAACACGGAGAAGAAGAAGATGAAGACGAGGATGAGGAGTTGAAACAACGGAAACAGAGAAGGAAGGAGAAGAAAAAACTGCGGAGGAAGATGAAAGCGGCGCAGCAACAGATGCAGACGGAAGAGACGAAGGAGGAAGGAGAGGCGTTGGAAGAGCGGAGCGTCGCTGTATCTTCTGAAGTTTCGGCGACTTCGAGGAGTAAACTTCCCGGCGCGAGGAGTAATATTCAAAAGGACGACGACGATACTGTGACGACGATGAAAAGGAACTCGGAGAGTTACGGGTCGTTGAACTCGTTAGACGAGGACGAAGAAGAAGAAGAAGAAGAAGAAGAGATGGACAACAAAAACAACGACGACAACGACAGCGAAGAGTGGAAGACGGTGGAAAGTAAGAAGAAGAAATCGGGATCGTCGAACTCGGCGTCGGCGTCAAATTTAGCTAAAACGGCCATGATGCGAAAGAATTCAGGGACGACGGAATTGACGTCGATGTCGTCGTCGTCGCAACATTTACAGGAGGAAGAACAACGCCGTGGCGGTAAAAACAAGCAGAAAAAGAAAAAGAAGAAAAGCAAGTCGACTAAAAAGTCAGCAGAAGAAGAAGGAGAAGAAGAAGATAAAGGCGGTTCATCGTCCGGGTATTCTTCCGAACCGGAGTCGCCGTTAGGCACGGATAGCTCGTTTTCGCTCTCTACGCCGAATGCGAATTCGAGTCAGGAGAACATCGCACACATGCGAGTGCTGGAGAAGAAGTCGAAAGAAACAGCAACAACTACATCAATATCAACCGCTACGACACCGATAAGAAAGAAGACGAAAAGCGCCGTCGAGGAGATTGCACAGATGATCACGAAGAACGCCGCGTTCAATTCCGACGACGACGATGATGTCAGCGAACGACGCAGGAAGCAACACGAACGAGACAAATCGTCCACTCGCTTTCCGAGCACGGAAAAACTCATCGTATTGCCGCCGAATTTGACTTCATCGACTTCGCCGGTCCATCGACCGTCGTCGCCGTCGTTAGGGCGCGCGAGGCGAGAAAGCGACGAGAGTGGTAAGATTAACGCGTTACGAAGACAACTGTCCTCGGCGTCCAGACAACAGCAACAGTTACAACAACAACAACAACAAAGAGGCCATCACGGGCACACGCTTTCCTCCGAACGCACTTTCTCGGAAGATTTACCCTTAGTGCCCGGTCGATGGGCGCATTTTGTGAACAAATTAGACGAGTGGGTGTATTTCTTCACCGACGTGTTTTGGAAATCTTTAGGCGCATTTTTGAGCACCATTTTGAATTGGTTCCGGGGAGGCACGAGTAAGAAAACCGAAGAAGCGCAACGAAGAGCGAGAGCGAATTTGAAACGCATACGCAAAGAAAACTCGAGTCAAAATTTACTTTATCTGTCGCAACAATCGACCGGAAGAACGCCTACGTATACGAGCGGTTCAGATGCTGGATATTTAACGCCTCCGTATCTCCCCTCGATGACGGGTGGCGCGAAAGCGCCGCCGGCGCAGCTCAGAACACCCGCGGTGAATCCGAAGAAATATAGCGGCGAAGATCAAAAAGATAATTTTGGCTTGGACAATCGAGCGATATTGAATCCTTACTTGGGTTGTTTTGGCGGCGCGGGCGACCGCGCGCCGAGTTTTCGACGCGCAATCGTCCCGGAAGAGGATCCGTTTGCACACAACGAACTCGTTTCATGCGTCGGGTGTTCGAAGACGAACGTTCTACCAAACGCAAAAATCGTCGCCACCGGTGGTTGGGACGGGACTATTCGCAGTTGGCGCTGGAATCCAAACGTCGGTTTGTCCGGCGGCCACTCTTTATCGGGGCACACCGACCGCGTTGAGTTTCTCTCTATTGCAGATTATAGCAACGCCAGCGCAGGCATAATTCAAAAACCTTTCTTGTGCGTGTCCGGTGGTAGAGATAACACCGTTCGAGTTTGGGATTTAGAACGATCGCGTGAAACGCGAAAGATGTACGTCTTCGACGCGGTCACGTCTGGCGCTGTCGATTGGCAATCGGCGACCATCGCGGTTGGCTCGAGATCCGGCGCACTCGGTTTGTGGGATTTAAACACTGGTCAGAAAAGAGCGAGTATCCGAGGTCATCAAAACGACGTCACGTGCGTGATTAGCTACAACGAACCGTCTTTGGATGGCGCTGGTTTGTTTGTTTCAGGAGGTGCGGACGGTGTCGTCAAAGTCTGGGATCCGAGGCAAGAAGTTGCCGCGGCGACCATGACTGGGCACAGACGCCGCGTTTTTTCCGTATGCGCCGGACCTCCCGGAGTTATTTTCGCCGGCGATTTCTCCTCCTCCGTGAAAACGCACGTGTTAGCGAGACCGTCCGCGAGACCTCGTGATTTACCAAACGCACCAAGAATCGACGGGTGCGAAGCGCCCATTTCCGGATTAGAGTATTGCTCTTTACCAAACGCCACGCCGAAAAGTGCGACGAATCAGAGAAACTTACAAAGCGGCCAACCCTCTGGAGTGTTGGTTTCCACCGCGGCGTACTTTCCACCTTCGCAAAAGAGTAGAGAAACCCCGCTCTCTAAAGCAGTTTCGAACATTGCGAGCACTTTGTTGTTACGTAAGACGTCCGCGAACGCCTCGTCGGACCATCACAAAGACGACCTCCCGGTGCTCGAAACCGCCACCAGCGGCCAAAGCCAAACGTCCACCTTATCCAGCGCTACGACCATGGGTGTCTCCGGATATTACGACGACGATGACGACACTTCCAACGACTCCGACGACTCCGACTCCTCCGACGCCCCTCTCGGCCTCCTCCACGTCCGGTGTGTCGACGGCCAAGGCGTCGGCCTCTCCGGCTCGCTCTTCGTCGAACGCGAAGAGGGCGAAGTCGTCTTGGACTCCGACGTCGACATCAACGACGGCTATCTCTACTCCTTACCAGGCACGGAAGGGCTCCTCACGTGCGCAGCAATGAGCGCTAACGAATCCACCTCTGAAGTCTCCATCTTCGCCGGCGCCGCCTCGGGCGCCATCTGCGCTTGGTCCCAAGGCGGCGGCTTAACCGGCTTGAAACCCGCCGAAACAAATAAAGACCACGTGGAATACAGCGACGACGAATTTCACAAAGATTGGATGATGAATCATAAAACCGATGGGTTTTGGAAGTCCGAGTTCAGTGAAAGCGTCGACGTCGGGTGCGAGAAGTATTCCGTAGATTAATTTAATTAATTGTATTTTTATGTTTTCGAATTGCGAATTGATTTGAATCCCTAAACCCTCACGTATCAAAAGATTTAGAGAAAGACGGAAAGAGTTTTCCCAAAGCGCGCACACATCCGAAGACAGATCTCTCTCTCTCTTTGGGGTGAAAGAAACAGCAACAACGAGAAGAATACCTCGTCGCATTTTATTATCGTTTGATAAAAGCGCTCGATATTCTTCTTCTTCTTTTTTTTACCGTCATCATCATAAGCGTCTATTCGTTTTCACGTCTAACATTTGGAACATTTTGGATTCCCCTCGTTGTTTGACCCATTAAGAAAAAATGGCCTCGGACGATGATGATCTGGGAGATTTGAGAGCAAAGATCGACCGCAAGGCGGAAAACGCGTGGTTCGGAAAATATCGCTCGTTTTGCGTGACCTTCGGCACGTTCGGGAACCTTCGAAACGTCGTGAGAGTTGATGACGCTGGTGGTGTGAAAAATCCAACAAGAAACTTGAAGGAGGAGGAGAAGAAGGAGAGTCGGTTGCTGAAACTGTTTGAAACGCCCGATTTTATCGACATTTTCTTCGGTGATCACGAAAAACATGACAAAGGATTCGCCGAACGTGGGGCAAAGTACGACGTTCTCGCGAACGAGCGCGTCGGGAAGGGCGCTTTGCTCAATCAGACGGACGCGATCTTGCTCGCGTGCGCCAGCGAAAAGATTCGGAAGAAGTTATTGGAGAACGAGAAGACAAAGAATTTCGTGAAAAACGCCATTTTGTTTCCGTTTGAAATGAGGAATCCAATAATTGCCGCGCAGGCGTGGTATGCGTACAAGAATAGCGCGGTAATGATCAACGCCACGGAGAGAAAGAAGCAAAAATTGACGTGCGATTTTTGCAACGCGTTGGACAGAAATCCGTACGATCCAACGTTGCTCGCATTTTTTGTGAGAGAGGCGAACATTGACTACGTTTCGCGCGCGCAGAGAGTGCACGCGCAAGAAACGCGAGGAAATTTGTTGAGAGCGCTGACGGGTGGCGACCCATCCACTGTCCAAGTAGTCCCATCGTATACGCTCAGCGAACAAGGCTACTCGGACAGCGAAGAGGAGGAAGCCGCGCTTGAAGAGTGGAAAGAACTCGACGCACAAATTCCGGTAATGACGCCAGAAATCTGGAACACACTTCCACAAGAAGTCAGAGACCAAGGGCTGTCCATGATGAATGCGATAAATGCGATGGGATTGATCGACGGCTTTGCCGGGGAAGCGGCAACGCAACGAGCGGGAACAGCCGCCCAGACGACGACCCCGGCGACGAGCGCAAAGAAGAAGGAAACCCGTCTTTTGGCCATCCTCCGATGCGTCCTGTTTACACTCTTGGACTTTTCGTTAGCCGTCCCTTTGTTTCTTACGATGTGCGTGATCTCTCCAGTTTGTTACTTTTTGGACCGAACTCGACGATACGCGTTATCGTTCGTGAAGCACGTGTGGGCGATTTGCACAAAAGAGAAGAAGAAGAACGCGGAAAAAGAGCAACAAAAGCCGAGGAAGAAGAGGGATAACCCGTTCAGAGGCATGTTTGACCGCTAATGAGAGTCGTTTAAAAGCGCGCAACATGAGAGAGAGAGACACAACACTTAAAATTTTGCAACACACACAAACACCTCAGAAAAAAACCACCTCGAAAGCGCTTTATATACCTAAAGAAGTTGTTCTCCTTTTGCGAAGAAGAGAGAAGCGGACGACGTAAACGACGACAAAACAACACCAACGTAATACTAATACTAATACTAATGTTCAAAAAGTTTTCCTTGGAAGACTTCCACGGGAGCACGCAGATCAAATCCTCCGTCCAACGCGCGATTCGATCGAAAATCGCCGAACAGTTTCCCTCCTTGTGTTCCAATCGTCTCGTCAAAGATGAAGACGAGGACGAAGAAAAACGCCGCCAAAAACGCCGGGATTCGTCGGATTCAGATTCAACCTCGTCGTCTTCGGACGAGGAGGAAAATGATGAAGGGCCGACGCCGTTAGATTTGTTGTTGCCGAAAAAGAACGCGGAAATCCGAGTCGGGAAGTTGGAGAACAAAGTGACTGTCGTTTTAGTGGGAAACGAACCTCTCTTTTTCCAAACTGTGAAAGACGGACCGTATTACCCAACCTTAAAAGTCCTCCACCGATTCCCACGAATGATGAAACGATTACGAACAGACAAAGGGGCGATTAAATTCGTGTTTAAAGGATCAAACATCATGTGCCCGGGATTAACGAGCGCGGGCGCGACCATGCACGACGAGGTGGAGGAAGACGAACCCGTAGCGATATACGCGGAAGGGAAAGAGCACGCGTTAGCGGTCGGGACGTGCGTTATGAGCGCGGAAGCTATGCGAAGGGAAAATAAAGGCATCGGGGTGGAGTTGTGCCACCATTTAGGCGATGGGTTGTGGGAGTATCTGTCCAAGGTGCACGAGTAGTTCTTAGTTTTATTATGCGAGGATGATGCTATTACGTTTTAGTTATTATATTACAGCGCTTCTTCTCACTAATCGCTCCCTCCGCTCATCTCTTTACCTCCCCCGCTACCTTTCCCGTACGTTTGCTTCCCCCACGAAAACGGCACGTATTTATGTTTAATCATGTGTCTCAACTGCTGCTTCATCGTCATCGTGAACAACATGATAAAATACATCAACAATATCGGCCAAAACACGGGCACGTCAAACACCGGGAAGAAGGTCATGGAGAAGGAGACGAGCAAGCTCTTCGCGGATTTGACCCAAAACTTAAACTCTGGCAGTTTTCGAACGAACGGTCTGCAACAAAAGTAATAATGAAAAGAGAACCGGTCAGCGACGGCAACGGCCACGCGTATATACATCGGCGCGTCGATAAAATCAAACGCGTCGATATCCGCGCTCGAATATCATCGCGAAAACGCGACGAAGCGGAAAAGAAGAAGAAAAACGAGAAAGAGACGATACGCAAAACCGCGTAAACGGTGCTCCTTTTCTTCTTCGAATGCATTCGTAAAACGATGACGCTCGAAACTTTTTCCTAAAACGTACCGGTACTCTTCGTTATTGCTGCTCGGCAAAGTCGGTCCTTCACTCGCACTCAAACTTGGGTCTCTCGCCGGCGATAAAAACCCAATCATTAAGTTCAGGTTATAAATCCCCAAACCATACGTCACGATGTAATACCCGTGGACGAAATACGCTCTCAGCGTGTACATAAGCGCGAGAAAAACCCACAAGAGCCATCTGTGAAAGGCGAACGGGACGGATCGGTCCAACAGTCGTTGCATCCGTTGCGAGGATTGGATTCTGAGTTTTGCGAAGTAATCGTTCCTGTCTGGGTCTTCAGAGGCGCCGTACGCGAATGATTCTGACATTTATTTACGTTATATGTATGTATATCTTCTCTTTCAAGCGAGCAATCGAGCAAGTTGTTGTTTATGTGTGATGTGTAATCTCTTATATCTCGCGCGCGCGTAAGTAAACTCTTACGTTTTGAAGTGAAAAAAATTTAATTGACTGAAAAAAAAAGTTTCTTTTTTCCCTATTTTTCCCCTTATAAAACTGCTTTTGTTGAGACATATTACACACGCTCTCTTTAAGCTTTCTCCGAAACAGGAGCAACGAGAGAACAACCTACGACCTTCGTTCTTTCTTTCTGCTGATTGTTGCTCGTTTTCTGCCTTTTGTGTTGTTGTTGATTGCTTTTTTTTATAACACAAATTATGATGGATTTGGAAGACAACGAGGGAGAAGGAGGAGAATCATCGGAGGAGGAAACGGCGTCGTTGCTCGCGTGGATGTCGGCGAAAAAAGAAGCGATGCTGGAAGAAGAGGAGGAGGATGATTCGGTGCCTCGGCAATTGCCACCGAAACTTTCCCCAATGAGAAAGAGAGGCGAAGTGTTGACGCCACCGAGCAGACTCTTAGGGGAAGAGACAAGTTATTCTTCTTCGGAAGAGGAAGAGGAAGAGGAGTTGACGTTTACGACGAAAATGGATGATGATGCGAACAAGATCGACGAGGAGTACTTCGCCAGCGCGACGACGAATAAGAATAAGAGTGGTGTTTCGGCGGAAGCGATAACGACAACGGTAAACAAGCGGCTAGACGGGATGACGCTGAATAGAGAAGAGGAGGAGAAGTACATGCGAAGGAATCCGCGACGAGGGGTGGTATCGTCGTCAGCGGCGGCGTCTTCGCCGTGGGAGGAGAAATATGGGAAACCGATGATACTTCCAGAGGCGAAACCGATTGGGAGTTACCCGATGACGGATTTGGAGAGGAGGACGTTGGAGTTGCGCGCGGATCCGGCGGCGAAGGACGATTTGGAGAGAGCTATTCATCTGGCGATGGAGAGAGCGACGATACCGATAAATGGTAGTGTTGGGAAGACAGTGGTGAGCAAAGACGTGGGAAAAGAAGAAGAAGAAGAAGAAGAAGAAGAATTAAAACGCGCCGCCGCTCATAGTAGAAAGCTCGCGTTGCAAAATAGAGATTTTAGAAGTGTAGAAAACGTCGCGGAAATCAGGGAAGGCGCGGCGAGAGTGAAAACGTGGTTTCGCGCGCTCGGCGTCGAGCTCAACGAAAACGTGTTGGTATCCGTCAGAGATGACGACGAAAACGAGACGGACACGTTTGCTCGAGCGTTGACCAAAGCTGCCACGGATGGGAGTTTGTTGAAAGAAATCGTAGAATCCGAATCAAACGTTCGTATTCCATCGAGCGTCTTTGCGGCTTCTTCGTCGATTACGGAAGGCGTTTTGAAACATTTGCGAACGGTTCCAGGTGTTAAACCGCGGTTTTTGTGGTGCCAAGACGAAATCGAAACGGACGTTAACGTCGAAGCGACGGTTGGTTTGTTCGATGATATCAGAACGTGCGGTAGATGGCGCTAAAAAATCACACTACTCATTTGTTTTTACTATTATTGGACTTTTTGCGCGCCTCCTCTTCTTCTTCCAAGCCTTCCCGTTCGAGAGAGTCTCGGAAAGAGAAACCAGAAAACCCAGTATTCGCCTTTGGTCCGTTCAAACACCGCTTTTACCCTCGCCTCTTCCACGTGCTTACTCAATCCGGACGCGTCTCTTGCCATCGACTCGGGACTCCCGCCGCGCTCTTCTCTTTCCCGTTTCGCTTTTAAAGACGCGACGTAAAATTCGCCTCGTTTGACCGCCATGTACGTTTGGTAAAATAAACCAAACGTGAGAGGAGTGATGGTTGCTGTTGCTAATACGACTATGCACCACGTGCCAATCCACGTGTCTTCGCACGCACTCACGTATTTCAAAGCGAAAGTGCAATACTGTATGAGCGCTCCGGTTGACGTCGGGAAATGCCCTATGTGTTCGTACGTGTTCTTGCTGAAGTTGGAATATTTATCCGTGCCACTCATAACTCTCTCGTACGGTTTCATAAACGTCGCTCTTTGCGACGTGAACGGTAACAAAATGGCAACGGTAAACGCCAACGCGCATCCCAACGAACACCACAAGCAAAAACACGTAAACGCTCTCACATTATGTTTGCCGACGCAGTTTTGTAAAAACGGACAGTGGTGGTCTAAATCGACTATGCACTTATTGCACGTGGAGCAATGAGAGGTCCCAAACGGTTTCACGTCATCACATTTGATGCAATACGCGCAATTTCTAAACGAGTCTCGAGGCACGATGGTCGTCGGATGTCTCTCCGTTGTCTCCGTGCCGTTTTCGATATCCGTCTCAGTCTCGTTCTCCAGATTTTGACGTTGCTGCTGACACCACGGCACCGGCATAATCCCATTCCGGTTACTATTTCTATCACTATTATTACGTCTACCACCACTCTCTACGTCTTCCTCGTCGCTTTCGCCTTCGCTCCCACTCATACTCCCTTCCCCATCCTCTCGCAACTGGCGAATGCTCTTCGGCCGCGAAAGAATCGACACCGCGTAGTTCCAGTAAATGTTCGCGCACGCGAACATCAACAGGCATCTCAATCCAAAACTCGTCGCCAAATCCATCATCCCCGCGTTCGTCGTCGTTTCCATCATCTCCCCTTCAATATTTAAAACTCTTTCTCTTTCCGTCGTCAACTTTGGAATGGACACTTCGTACGTCCTCGAGACTAAATAATACACCAAACACAGGACGGTTGGTATTAAAATCCTTCCCATCGTTCTCGCGAGACATCTCGCCGGCAAAACGAGACAAAACTCTTTCAACCCTCTGCCTCTGCATCCTCTGCATCCGCCTTTTCCTCCTCGCGCAAAAAAGGCGGCAGAAGAAGACTCGAGCGACGAATTAATCGCCCCGCAGTGCCCGCACAAAAACCGGGGGGCGAGCTTCTTCGGGAGATTGGATTTCTCTCCGTCGTTTACGTCATCATCACCGAATAAAGGAGGAGGTTGTAATCGCGCCGAGCATCCCCAACATTGGACGAACGAAGAAACTCCCTCTCCTCCTCCGAGTGGTGGTGGTGTTTTTGTTGGTCGATGCATCACAGATGTCGCATCATGTTTATGCCGTTTTTTATGTAAATCCTTCAGAATTTCATCGCTCGGGAAAGAGAACAGATGTCGTGGAAACAACGCGAAGTTTCAGCGATGATGACGGCGACGACGAGGAGATATCTCCTCCTCAGGCATCTCTCCTCCTCGCATGCGGGAGGACACGGAGGTGGAGCACACGCGCTCATCGGTAGGGGCTTTTGGAGGAGTCAATATCATCATCAATGTGCGAGCTTTAAGAAGAGCGCTTTCCCCGTGGTTTCCCGGGAAGGATTAGTGTTTTGGAGAGGATTCGCCGCGCGGAGTAGTACTAACACCACGCGCGATGGCGGAAGGAACCAGGCGTTTTCGAGTGCTTCATCTGTGTTGTCTTCGAACAAAAGCGCTTCGAGCAGCAGCGGGGGCGAGACAGACGACGACAGTGATGATGAGAACAAGAACTACTCAGAGAGAGAAAAAGAAGAGCAAAAACGAGGACTACTACTGCGAGAAGGAACATCCGAAACATCCTCCTCCTCTGTGAAGAATAAAATCGTAAACATTCCAAACGCGTTATCCGTGGGTCGAGCGATATCCGGTCCAATCATATCTTACATGATCATCCAAGGTCCGGGCGTATATTCGAGCGAGCTCGTGTTGACGTCGATAGCGCTGGCGGGGATTTCGGATTACGCGGACGGGTACCTGGCGAGGAGATGGAACCAAACGAGTAATTTTGGTTCTTTTTTCGATGCCGCGGCGGATAAGATTTTCGTCAGCTCCGTCGGGGTCGGGATGGCGGCGACTGGGCAGCTGCCGGCGTGGATCGTTGGTCTGTTCGTGTTGAGGGATTGTGGTTTTTTAGCGAGCGGGTTTTGGCGGCGAGCGAACGCGCTCAAGTTTGAAAATTTGACGTGGCGACAGTATTTTGCCATCGACACGGTGAAGAGGGAGGATGAAAGGGAGGACAACGGAGTCGTAGAAGAGAGTGGTCGTGTTGAGAGCAGCAGTAGCGTGGAGAATAGCGACACCTCTCGAGTGGCGGCACGGAAAGAGAAAAGCGATTGGGAAGCGTTCAACTCCACGGAAAAGTGGGAACCGCTCTTCGTCGGCAAAGTCGCCACGGCGTTACAAATGGGTCTCCTCGCTGTCGCGTGCGGGCAAACGCTCGACCACATCCCGCTCCTCTTCGACACGTACGAGACGCAAAAGCAAGTCATTTCCACCACGACTGAAAACTTTGCCCACTTCACCTTCGCCGCCACCGCCTACGCCACCGCGCATTACGCCAAAGCGTACTTCTCGCACCCCGGATGGAAAGAACTGAAGCAAAAGCGAGAAGAGAGAAGAGAAGAGAGAAGAGATTACGTCCGAGCGAGCGTTCGCGATATTCGTGATTCCGCGAAAACCAAGTACCAAGTGAGCAAAGAGAAAATTTTACAACGCGTGGCGAAAAGCGAAACCGACTTTCGACAAAGACGACAGAGCTTAAAGCGACACAGGCAACACCAACATCAGCAGCAGCAAGAGACGACGACATAAAGCGTCGCCGAATATTGAGCACGTGACGATTGATTTTAGACCGACCGAACAAGGAGCGCAGAAAGTATCTTCGGGAATAGTTCACATTAGTTATTTAGTTAATAAGTCTAGCAACAGAGTAAATGTATTCGTCCCAACTTTCCTCACATCCCCGACCAAAACGACACGCGCGCGCGAGAGAGAGAGAGAGAGAAGAAATGAACGAACCGAATTTACCTCTGGACGAAGCCGCCAAAACTGCCTTATTCCACGCGCAAAACGCCGTCCTCCACTGCAAAGAAAGTTGGAAAGAACTCAAAGACGCGCTCGGGAAAACGACGAGAAATATCGCAGAAAACGTCGACTCGAAAGCGTGCGAAGCGTGTTTTCTCAAGCTCGAGGAATCGATCAACCACGTCGAGAGGACGTACGAGGAGGTGAAACGAGACGCTGTTTTATCGACGATGCTTCGCGAAGCGAGGGAATCGAGACCGCCGTTCGTTTTAACCGTGAAAATTCCAAAGGAACGAAGCGTGTTCTTTGGGAGTTCGCTCGGGAATTTGCTCTCGCATTACGAGGGGAGATTTACACAAAAAAAGGAGTTCTTTGAAGCAACGGAGAAAAAAATGAAAAAAATGATTGGCGGAATGACACCGTACGACGGCTCTGTGATCGCGTACGCGTTGGATGAACGCGGGAAACGAATCGGGTTCAACGCGTTCGAGGTGAACGAGAAGTGTCGCGTGGTTAAAGTTATATCGAGCGGGAATTTTGAGTGTCGAGCGCCGTGGGACGGGTGGAACATCGAGAGTATTTTAGAGTTGGAGATTGGGCCGGACGACTGGAAGAAGAGGAAGGAAGAGGAGAGAGAAGAAGAGGACGAGGAGGTGGTGGAAGAGCCGACGAAGAAGAGATCGAAGAAGGTTGCGAACGCGAAGAAGAGCTGGACGGACGGACCGGGGAACGTTGACGCGAAAAAAAAGGACGAGGATGCTTCTTCTTCGATCGCGTTGGAATTCGCGAAAGTATCGCTGCGGAAAAAGAGCGTCGCTGAAATGGTCGGAGAGAAGAACGAAAAGAAAGCGTTCGAGAAGTTTACGAAAATGGCGAGAGAGAGGGCGAAGGAAAATATCAAAAAGTATTGCGGCGACGACGGGAAGAAAGGCGCGGCGGTGATGGCGTTGGCGATGTTGTTGGAATGGTTTGAAGATTTTCACACGACGAGTAGAGCGGCGAAGAAAGCGAAAGAACGCGACGATAACGGCGGAGGAGGAGGTGATGAGATGGAAGCCGATCCGAGAACGTGTGGGGTGGAGGTGCAAAAACGGTACTTACCGGAGTATTACAAGGATAGCGAGACGAAAAATATGACGTACCAGGACGTCGCGAAGCAAGAACAAGCAAAGGAGAAGAAGGGGGAGAAAGCAGAGGAAGGAGAAGAAGAGGAAGAAGGCGAGGTGAAGGAATAACAATATGTACCTAGGTACAATATGTAGTAGATAGAAATAGAAATTTAGAAAATGTAGACACACAAGCAGCGCGTAACTAAATAGAAATTGCAAAGTGCTACTAATGATAGGTAGTGCGATTAGATACTACTACATAGTAAAACAAACTACACGCATTTTTTCTACAAACCGTCGAGGTAATCCATCTTCTCGTCAATGGTCAATAAACTTTCCTCGTCCAGCGTCCAACCCATGGCGTTTTCGATATCCGCAATCTGTTCGACTTTCTTCACGCCGGGGATGGGAATGGTGCCTTTGGTCACGCAATAATTCAACATTACCGATACGCTCGATTTCCCTCCGCTGTTCACTTGACCGATGAAATCGCAAAGTTTATTCATTATGACATATTTCTCCGCGATTTCCGTCGTCTTCAACGCCTTCAAAGGCGAATACGCAACCACTTTCACGTCTCGATCTTGACAACTCCGCAACAATCCTTCCTTTTCCGCTTTCCGATTTAAAATTGAATACTCCACTTGATTTGACGCCAACGGGATCCCCCTCTTATCTAAAATATCGTACGCTTTTTCCAACTGCTCTTTGTTATAGTTGCTCACGCCGACCGCTTTGGTCAGTCCCAAATCTAAACTCTCCTCGAGCGCGCTCATCAAAACTTCTTGCGAGAACGACGGGAATGGGAAATGGATCGACCACAGGTCCATCGGTCGATTGTTCATTCGTTTCACGCTCTCCTTCCCGGCTAGAACTAAGCTTTCCTTCCCGAGTCGAAACCCGCCACCTAACAACGCGTTCGTCCATGGAATCGTGAACACTTTACTTCCAATCACGACTTCCGATTCGTCGTCCGCTTCCTCCTCCCGACACCTCGACAAGATATGTTCGCTGCTCTGTTCAAATTTTGTATTCTTATACCCGTACACCTCCGCGGTGTCGAAGAAGTTCACCCCAACTTCCCTCGCTTTTCTGTACGTTTCTTTCAAATCTTTTTCTCGGTACGTCTTGTTGAATCCGTAGCTCTCGTCGCCCCATGAAATGGTCCCGAGGCCGATTTCGGATATCGGGAGATTTTCGTTTCCGTCGACGGTTTTTAGATACAACGACTTCGAATTATTCGATGACATCGCGCGACAAACCCCCTTTTCGACGATGATTTTGCTCGTTTTTCTTTGTCGTCTCGTAAAAGGCATTCTGCTGCTCGCATTGCTGCTGCTCGGCAGCGAGATTTGAGGAGACCGCATCCCGGGGAAAGACGTGTGTATGATGTGGATAAAACTCTGGAGAATTGGAAAAATCTCTTCAGAGTAAGAGAGAGAGAGAAATATGACGCCGGAGGAACAGGAACAAAAAGGAGACGAAGAGTCCGAGCGACTCCGTTCTCTTCGACGAAAAATCCTCGGTCACCGCGCTATTCTCAAACGCGCTCGAAAGATGACGCGCATCGCGTTTGATGCGTGGACATCCGCCGTACATTTGAGGAAGAAATTAGAGCGGACGAAGAGCAAAATGGAAACGCGCGTGCGTCGGAAACTCATCAAAGAGTGGCACTTGACGACGGTGAAAGCGAGAAACGCGAGGGAGGACAGGAAGAGGGTGATGAAAACGACGTTTCGACTGTGGAGGATGAGTTTGAGAGTGAAAGATGACGACGAAGGAGGCGAAGATGGGACACCGGGAACGACTGCAAATCGTAACGGTCAAAACAAAGAAGAGGAGGAGAAAAAATTTTCACTTATGCGAAAGATGTTTCATCGATGGCACATATCCGCGCTGACGAAAAAACGAAACGAGCGAGAGAAGGAATTCGTGAAGGTGGAAGTGCGAGAGCGAGTGTTGGGAGAAAACGCGAAGGAGATGAAAACGCGATGGAAATCGGAGGCGAGGAAGACTCGAGCGTGCGAAGACGCGTTGGAGGCGTTGCGGAGCGCCGCGGTGAAGGAGTTGGAGGGTGAGAAAGAGAATGCGCGCGATCATCGCAGAGATTATGGTGAGTATGACAATAATATTAATAATAACGGCAAAGAAGCGGACGAGAGGACGGAGCGCTTAAATAAGAGACGGGAGCGGTTGCGAGAGGCATTGATGAAACAGAAAGTGCGCTTGCTCGAGGAAATCGAAAGAGAAGAAAATCGCGAACGGATACGAGCGCGGTTCGGGAGCTAGATAGCATAACGTAGTCAGCGCAGAGACAAAAGCAAACAGTCCGCAGCAAAAGCAATAGCGTGATAGGAAAATGTGAAGTACGACTTAGTAGTAGGATATTTATTAGAGCTAAAATGTACCATATCTATAATTTAGTAGTCGTCGTAGTGACGAACTTTCTTCGGCGGCGCGGACAAGAAGTCGGTATACTCTTGCGCCGGCGCTTTTTGCCACTTGTTCTCCGCCCACAAGTCCGGAGTCAAGAACTCGTACGTAGATCTCAACGCGAAGTACGTCGCCTTCACAAAGTTACCCAACGTTCTCGTGTGGCCTCTGGAGCACGTAAACACGTCGTGAATACCCGCCATGACTAAAACCTTCTTCGGCGTTTGCGCGGCAACAACACCAGTACCCTTCGGCGCCGGAATCAAACGAATGTGAACGGAACCGCACTTGCCGTGAACCTTAGTCGGCACGGTGTGCGGCACGCCGAGCGCGGCGCCCCAATAGCCTCTTCTCACCGGAACCATGTTCAACTTGGCCAAAATCATAGACCCTTGAATAGAGTGCGCAACTTCCTTGCACGCTTTCACGCCCAAACCAATGTGACCGTTGCTGTCCCCGACGACGACGAACGCCTTGAATCGCATGCGTTGACCCGCGGAGGTTTGCTTTTGCACCGGCATGATCTTCATGACTTCGTCCACCAAGTTGGCGCCGATGAAGTAATCGACGATTTGGTACTCTTTGATCGGGATGGAGTGGAGGTAGATTTGCTCCAGCGATTTGATTTTGCCCTGTTTAATAATAGTAGAATAATAATTAAGCGTTTTGGTGAGCGTGACGTCTTCGCATCGATGAAACCGGGAGGACGTTTCGAAAATCCTCGCGCTTGCGCAAAAGCCCTCTCGTCTTGGGTCCTAAAACGAGACAAAGAAGGAAAAAACCCGCGCGGAAATCGCGCGCGATGACCACGTCGCGACGCGCACATCCACATAAAAATGCCATCAAAACATCCCTCCATAATGTCCCGAACGAAGCGCATCCATCCCGCGCTCGTTTTTCGCGCCTCCTCCATGATGTCTCTCGATATATATAAAAACAAAAACGTACCGCTTGGACCAATCTCCCTAACTTTGTGCACGGCGTCCAGACGTCTTTCTCGTCCTTCCCACCTCTGCCACCGCGACCACCGCGACCACCGCGACCACCACCGCGACCGCGACCACCTCGGTCGCCGCCGCGACCGCCACGGTCACCACCGCGACCTCCTCGGTCGCCGCCGCGGCCAAAACCGCGCGAAAATCCACCTCTGTCGGATGATTCTTCAGCCATTTTTTTCTTGTTGTTGTTTCGTGCAAAAATTTGCTTGTGAGAAGTGAAGACATTTGACATTTAAGGCTTAGTAGTATAAAATACGCTATTCTATTCATACACAGTATTACGCAAGTACAACAGAGCATCAACCAAAACGGCATGTAGTGAAAGGAGTAGTAGTAGTATCAGTGGTTTTGTACGGATCATCATTCATTCAATTCAGTCTTCTTTCAACTGCTTCCTGAGCGGGGACTGGCGGGAGAGCAAGCGCCAAGAGTTCACGCTTAAGCGGACGAAGTGAAACTGCGCGAGCGCGAACCAGGCGGCTTGGATGCCGAAACCGGCTTTTAAGGTGAACCCTAAACCGATCCAAGCGAGAAGGGCGTTTGGGACGTACGCCATGGACATGAATTTGGTATCTCTTCCGGCTAATAAGCATCCCTCGGAGGCCATGGAGCTGGTGTGTAAAAGCAACGCCAAGGAAGACACCGGGGAGATTTCTTTCATCAAAGCCGCGACCGTGCTGTCTGTGGTGAAGGAATACGGGAAGTAGACAGGAACGATTCTGGAGAAAACAGCGGAGAAACATCCGATGCACAGAGCGGCCAATAATAAGCGTTTGGCCATTTCAAACGCTCTCGTTTCGTCGCCTAACTGCGCCGGTAAGAACGTTTGCGCCGCTTGCGACACGCCGTCGCCGATCACCGCGAAGAAGAAGTACACGGTGAACATCACCCCGTTCGCGGCAGAAAATGCCGGTCCTAAAGCTGTTCCCGAACGAATCGTACTTCCGACGAAAATAGCTTTCACTAACGTCACGAAAAATACCGGCGATGCAATCTTTCCAATTCGACTAATCGCCGCTAGACTCGGCAATCGCAAAGGCATCCGCAACGGCGGCGGCCCGTTTAACCGGTACCCCAAATCATCTTTTCTCGCGTCGCATTTCTTTCCTCTCGTAACCATCGCTCTGACGAACAACACGGTCACCACAATCTGCGCGAAAGTTGTCGCCCACGCCACCCCGGCGATCCCAGCTTTCAAGAAAAACACCGCCACGAAGTCGCCGACGCCGTTGACCGCGGCGGCGACCAACGTCGCTTTTAAAGGCGTGTACGGATCTTCCGTTGCCAAGTGCGCGGATTGCATCACAGAGCAAGCGATGGCCGCTGGGAACGCTATTAATCTAATCTTTGCATACGTCGCCGCGTAAGGAATCAACGCCAACGAATTCGCCCCGACGTACTTCGTCAACCCGGGAACGTGAAACGCGAAAAGAATCGCGGCGACGACGCACCCCATCCCGGTACTCATGACCAAAACATCGTTCACCGTCCTCGCATCTTCCTCCACCGCTTCTGGCGTATTCTTCCTCCTCGCTACAATCCGGTCTCTCGCGATCAACGTCGTCGCGCTCACCGCAAATGCCGAACACAAAATGTAACACGTGTGCCCCACGTACACGCTCGCCGGCGATATCGCCGCTAACTCAATCGTCGACGTCAATCCAACCATCGCGGTATCTAACAAACTCAAAATTGGATCGCACAACCATATCGCCATCGTCGGTAACGTAAACGCGATCAGTTCTGCAACCGATGTCACTTTTGCCGTTTGCGGCGACGGTAACGTGTTTTCGATGGCTTGAGCCGTTAAGTCTCGTTTTTGTAACTCGTTGATATCTTCGGTTATGATTTCTGAATCCGGAGGCGAGAGGATGAACTCGTCCACTGAGCTCGACGTCACGTCGACGAGAACGACATCGTCTGAACCTTCCTCGATTGCCATCTTTTTTGAAACCTTTTTTCTCCCTTTACTAAACCGCCGGGGCTTTCCTCGCGCGTTCGTTAAAAACACATTCGACGACGACGGAATCTCATCACGGGGAGGAGGAGTCGTGTGACGACTATTCACGGCCCCAAGAACGCGTAAAGGAGTGCGAGGCATCGTCGAAGAAGGCCTCTTATTTGTCAGCGCTGCTCGAACAACCGTCGTCGTCTGAACCGTCATCCTCACTCTTTGGTCGTTCTCGTTAAAGCGTAGTTTTTTATGCAGCCAATTTTGGATAAGACACACAAGGCAACACCAACAGTAAGCAGCGCAAACGGAACGAGATGAATACGCACGCAAAAGCGGAATTATTAAATGACTATTATTATTGTTACAGTACAAAGTAGACTAGGAGGAGACTGAGGAGGACATGGTGGCGCTGAGCGCTTTGGCGACCGCGTCTACTCTCTCTTTAATTCTATCCTCGTCGCCTCCCGCTCGAACTCTTTTCCCGTATTTTTGCATGAACTTGTCCGGATGCCAGCGGAGGATGAGCTCGCGGTAGACTTTTTTCTTGCTGATGCTTGTCCCTTGTTGTTGGTGTTGTTTTTCTTGTTCGGAAACTTTGCGTTCTAAGAGTTTTGCCATTTTTGGCGGCCACGGGATGTCGTTGTACGTCAGCGGGAGGCGAGAGGTGGCGGAGGAGGCGTCGAGGGATTCCCAGCGCTGGTCGAATTTGGACCAGCGGCGTTCCCGTTTCGCCGAGGCGGATTCTTTTTCTTTTTTCGAAGAGGATACCGAGGACGAGGGTTTTTGTTGGTGTTGGTGTTGCCTAGTGTTCGTGCTCGTATTGCCGCGTCTATCCTCCTTCTCCTCGTGTTTGGTGAAATACTCGTGATGGTTCCTCTGATCTTCCTCGTTCTCCTCCGCTTCCAATTCCTCCGCCTCTCGTCTTGCCCAGAGCGTTTCCCGATACGCGCGTTCTCTGGCCGTCTCACTCGTCGCGCCTTCGCTGTACCCAAATCCAGTCGCAAACTCAGTTTTATCCTCGTCCAAAGTTCCGTTGTTTGTTGTACCATTAGTATTCACGCTCTCGCTCCCTTTACTCCACACGCTCGTCGGCGCTTTCGCTTTCGCCCAGTTGGCGTCCGGCGGTCTCGATGAACTCGAACTCGTCGTCGTCGAGGGTGAATTCCGGTACGGACTCGATAACACCGACGTCGTTTTTGTCGTTTGTTCCACCCAGTGACTCCCGTTCCAACTTTTCTGTTGTCCACTCGTATTCGCCGGTATCGTCGCCGGTTGCCCTTCTATTTTAATATGACTACTCTTCCGCGCCCGTCTCGCTAAAACCAAAATCCCAATCGTCGTTGCACACGCCGCAAACAAGGCAATGTTGGCTAGTTTTTTCCAGAAATCGAGCGTTTTATCCTCCTCCTCGAAGCCTTTCTTCGAAGACTTTTCCTTTTCCTCTTTTATCGTCGTCTGTATCGTTGAAACAGAAGGGGAGAATCCAAGCGCATTTCCCCCGTCAACCACCAACAACATCACGATGACAATGATGCAACAAAGCGAGAAAAGAAGCAGCGGTTTCTTACCGGACGATCGAGCGGACGTGCAGAGTTTGATGACAAGTTCAACCCCTATTTTTACGCTATGTGGTGGTTGTTGTTGACTTGGTCCCGCCATGTTTGATACTCTTCGTGTGTTTTACTTTGATGTGTTTTGGGGAAATCTCTTCACATGTGCTTTGAACGAATCCATTCAACGTAAACACCTATATCTTCTTGTGTGTTCTGCTGGTGAGAATAATGGCGACGACGACCTCTGAGAACGTAAACGACGCAGACACTCTCCCGGATTTGGATGTGATTTGGAAAATCGTCTCCCCTGGCGAACTCGAAGTTTGGCAAAGTTCGAACGTCTTTACTTTAGAATCGGAATTGGATAAAAGCGATGGATTTTTCCACTGCTCGAACACGCTTCGGATCCGGAAAACCGCGGACTTGTACTTCAAAACAATCTCAAATCACAGGATGGTTAAAATTGAGACGAAAACGTTGACGCACGGGAACACGCGTTCGGTGATTTTTACCGCGGAGGCGCCGACGAAAGAGGAAGTGGAAGAGAACAAGGATTCGATATTTATCCACTATTTATTGGTGGAAGGCAAGGCGTGTTGCGCGCACGTGTTCGCGAACTTTGAGAAGTATCCGTTGAAGACGGAAGACGTGATAAGTGGAGTGTTTGACATGCCGTGGGTGGAGAGCGAAGGGAAGCATGAGTTTCCCGGTTTAGTTTCGGCGTAACGCGGTATGACGTGGTGGACGCGTGTTAGAATATAGTTGTAATAGTTTTATATATACTCTGTGTGTGTTCGTGTCTCTCTTTCTTTCTCTCTCTCTCTCTCTTTCTTTCTCTCTCTCTCTCTCTCTCTCTCTCTCTCTCTCTCTCTCTCTCTCTCTGTGTGTGTATTTACAGTTACGACGTGTGTAACTCGCCGTGTTCGTATCGCCAGCCTTCTGGTAATGGACAGTTATTGTTGAGGAGGTATTGTACACATTCGGGATGTTTGTTCCTGTGCGCGTAGCGTACGGCCGAATAGTCCCACGGCGCTTTGGCGGTTTCGTGCAAGTATTTCAAACAGTCCAAGTGGCCGTTCATGGCTGCATACTCACACGCCGATACGTCATAGTGACCATACTTTCGCTCGACAAGATATTCGAGTATGTGAAGACGACCATTTCTAGCCGCCCAAGCGGCAGTTTGCGAATCCCAAGGCGCTTTGACTTCTTCGCGTAAGTATTTGAGGCACTCGAGATGACCGTTTCCGGCAGCACATACACACGCATACGTATAGATAGGACACTCATTTGCAACGCAATACTTGACCATGTCCATATTACCATGATATGCGGCCGCATTAATCGGCCCTACACTCCACTTACACTTTTTCTCCTCTCGCGCCCACTTGAGCAACTCGAATTTATTCTGAGAGCAACCTGATAGCAGAAATATGTTTCGCTCCAACATCTCGGCCACAACGATTTATTCTCCCACACAAACTCCAACGTAGATATCGAGGACATCTCGCTCACTTTAAACATCTTCTCCAAATCACCCGCACGAGATGATCTCTTAATCAACGCTCTCGTCTCACTATTCACCTCGTACAAGAATTTCACATCGGTCGCATTCAACCTCGGGAGAATGTGTTGGAAACAAATATCGTCGCATTTCACGATCAAATCCCACAAATCTCTCGCCCCTCTCCGTCTTTTCTGCCCTCGCGTCTTAACTCCAGTCGACATCGCTCCGCTCTCTTCTTCTTCTTCTTTCGCTTTATTATCAGAAAGATGATGCTGCAACAGAGAATGAATCTTTTTAGTGCATTTGCAAAAATGAGCGTTTCGCTCGTTATTAATATTTTTAAATATTTCTCTTATACTACACTTCGAAAGCGCGCACTTTACACACACGAAAAGAAGTTTCAGAAAAAATGCCAACCACCACCTCCTCGTACTTCAACAAGTTCGCAAAGTACGCGTTCATCGCGTTCGCGTTGACCGGAACCGCGTATTACGCGTACAAGCAAGGGTACCTCCAGAACGATGATTTTGATGGAACACATCTTTCCCCGTTGGAAGATGATGATGAGAAGGAGGAGGAAGAAGACACAGAAGAAGAAGAAGACAAAGAAACGTTCGATGATGAGAGCGTTGTTGAACTTCAAACGGCGAATTTGAAAAGAAGAGGCTCCTCGACGAAACCTCCGAGAAGTCCCCCGCCTCCGCTGATGAGGAGAAATCGAGTAAAAGAAGCAGAAGAATTAGAAGGAAAAAATGGAACAACGAGCAGAAG
>Ga0257106_1000136_pt1:0-7500 | contig 45147 bp, 52 predicted proteins | sample LP_taG_3_FD_190177 | JGI IMG/M metagenome (GOLD analysis project Ga0257106, IMG submission 190177) | Marine microbial communities from Northeast Subartic Pacific Ocean, Canada - LP_J_2011_P26_10m | ecosystem: Environmental > Aquatic > Marine > Oceanic | place: Canada: Northeast Subartic...
ATATATTTTAATATTAAAATATATTAAATTAATAATATTTAGTATATATATAAAATATTATTAAATTAAATTAATAATTAAATAATATTTTTAAATAATATTTAGTAAAACTAATGACTTTAGAATTAAAAAAATTTGAAATGAAAAATATTAGTTTCAAACCTGATGAAAATAAAGGACCTGTTATTGTTCTTATTGGACGTCGCGATACAGGTAAATCTTATCTAGTTAGAGATCTTCTTTATTACCATCAAGATATTCCCATTGGAACTGTTATTAGTGGAACTGAAGCAGGTAATGGGTTCTATGCTGAACATGTCCCGAAACTATTTATCCATGAAGAATATAATACTGCAATTATTGAAAATATTTTAAAGCGTCAGCGCACTGTTTTAAAACAAATTAAAAAAGAAATGGAAACCTTTAGAAAATCTACTATTGACCCTCGTGCATTTGTTATTTTAGATGATTGCCTTTTTGATGCTAGTTGGACCAGAGATAAAATGATGAGATTATTATTTATGAACGGAAGACACTGGAAAATGATGCTGATCATCACAATGCAATATCCCCTTGGTATTCCTCCAAATCTCCGTACAAATATAGATTATGTTTTTATCCTACGCGAACCATACATATCTAATAGAAAAAAAATATATGAAAATTATGCGGGTATGTTTCCAACTTTTGAATCCTTTTGTCAAGTTATGGATCAATGCACGGAAAATTATGAATGTTTAGTAATTAATAATAATTCTAAATCTAATAAATTGAGTGAGCAAATATTTTGGTATAAAGCTGACCATCATAAACAATTCAAATTAGGTTCAAAAGAATTTTGGGAAATTAGCAAAAATCTTGAATCTGATGATGAAGAAGAAGTTTATGACCCAAATACACGCGATAAGAAAAAAGGACCTAAAATTAATGTGCGGAAGAGTAAATGGTAAGCAGGTAGGGCGACCTGCAAACGCCTTATTTAGAAGAAAAAGAAGATAATTGTTTAATTTGTTTTCATAAAATTTAATTTAATTATGAAAACAAATATTTAGTAAAATCGCTTTACTTCTGGGAAAAGCGATACTACGCTTTTATAATTATGCTTTTAAATTATGAAAGCACAAATGAAATACTTTTGCTTTTATAAATTTGTTTTTTAATTATAAAAACAAAAACAATTTAAAGAAATAGTAATAAATAATATTATAAAATGACTTCATTCAATATTGTAGACTTAATTACAAACAATCCTATTACAAAGCTAACTGAAACACATAATAATAATTTATTAAATAAAGTAAAAAACACTTTCAACGAAACAGAGCAACAATTATTTATAGCAAGTTTTTATAGTTATTTAAATTATCATAAAACAGATGATTATATTGTAGATTTAGATAATATTTGGAAATGGTTAGGATTTAATAAAAAATATAATGCAACTACTTGTTTAGAAAAATATTTTAAACTAGATAATGATTATAAAATTTTTGCTCCTGATGCTTCAGGAGCAAAAACTAAAGGTAGTGGTGGTCATAATATTCAAAAATATTATTTAAATATTAAAACCTTTAAATCGCTTTGTTTAAAAGCGGGAACAAAAAAAGCAGATGAAATTCATGAATATTACATTAAGTTAGAGGAACTTATTCAAGAAGTATTAGAAGAAGAAGCAAGTGAAATGAAAAATAAATTATTAATTAAAGAAAATGAAATATCTCAAAAAGACAATTTATTAAAAAATGCAAATCAAGACAAATTTAAAACTATTGAAAAAACTCTTGTCTCTCAATTTCCAGTAAATAATGAATGTATTTATTTTGGAACAATTAATAATACTAATGAAAAAGGAGAACAACTAATTAAATTTGGACATAGCAACAATCTTCCATTAAGAGTTCAAGACCATCATAAAACATATACTAACTTTATTTTGAGAGATGCCTTTAAAGTTCATAATAGACAAGAAATAGAAAATGCTATTAAATCACATCCTAAAATAAAATCCCATATACGCTGTATTGAAGTAAGTGGAAATAATAAACATGAAATTTTAGCATATGATGCAACTTATTTTACTATTAGTCGTCTCTCAAAAATCATTAAAGATATTATATCTGAAAAAACATATAATATTGAAAATTTTAATAAATTAATAGAAGAAAATAATAATTATAAAACAGAAGTTGAGAGATTAGGTAATGAAAATGAACAATTAAAAATAGAAAACAATGAATATAGAGAGAAAAATGAAAAATTAACACTTTCTCTCAAAACTATTACAGAAAAATGTGAAATTAATCAAAATAATAATATTTTAGAAAATAGTTTTAATATTGATTCCAACCTAAAATCAAAATTTGATAAATTTATTAATGAATGTTGTATTTTACATAATGATTTAGAAGTAGATTCAACGACTATTGTAGCACAATTCCGTATTTATAATAGAACTAAGCCTACAAAATTATTATTTGAAAATTTCAATAAATATATGAGAACGCGTTTTTTAGCGTGTCGTCTTAAAAATCAAACTTCTAATCAAGTATGTCATGGATTTAAAGGAATAGCATTGAAAACAATAGAATATAAAAAACTCTATAGTTCTAATGAAGTAGAAAATTTTTTATTTGAAAATTGTGCTTTCTCTCCAAACTATCGCGGAGCAACTAATAAAATTGTAGAAGAATTTATTAATTATAAAAAAAATAATAATTTACTAATTAATAATAATGAAGACAAAGATATGAAAAATTATTTGAAAAATTGTCAATATATTGTAGGAGGACCAATCCGGCTTCATAATATTGATGCAACGTTTGAAGGATATTATGGCATCTCTCTAAAAAAAGATTTAGAAAATAATGAGCGAATTAGTAGCGCTTCATCTGGTAAATGTGTTCAAAAGTTAGATGCAAAAACAAAAGAAGTATTAAATAGTTGGTCTTCAATAGCAAAGGCAGCATTACACGAAGAATTTTCATCTGCAAAAATGAGTCGGGCTATTAAAAATAATAGTTTAATTAAAGATGCATATTATGTAAGTGGGGAGATCGCCCCACACGCGATTATTTAAAGTGGGGAGATCAGCAAAAGCCATATGCGATTATTTAAAGTGGAAAATTATATCATTTTTATTATAAAAACCACTTTTTATTCATAAAAACAAAATTAACTTAAAAAATCTAAAAGCCCTTTTTTATAACTATAAAGATATGTTACAAATGTTATTACCATTAATGATAGCATAATTGTTATAATATCACTTCTGCTATATTTAAAACTATGTAAGATTAACATAGTAGTTGTTAAACAAAGAAAACTTAATACTCCTAAAATAGTATGTATTAAAAATCCTTTAACTGCGAGTGGATTATTTTCAGCAACAACATTGTATTGCATTAAATTAATTAAAAAAAAACTGGCACTAGCAAAAGCAAAAACATTGACAAAACTATAAAATTTGCTAACATATTCTAAAAAAGTTAATGCTAAAGATATTATTAATCCACTTGTAAAAAAATAGAAAAAAAATGTTCTAATCAATACTTTAACATCCATTATTTATTTATTATAATAAATAAATATAATAAATAAATATTATAAAAATTATATTTATATATTATTTTATACTTTTATTACATCCACATAATAAAATAAATTCTTTAAATTCATTTATAAAATTATTTGTAAATTCTCCCATAAAATGTAATATGTTTAAACAATTTTTATAAATTTTTTCTTCATGTGTTATTATACTATCTTTTTCCAAATCCAATAGTGTCTCACAATTATGTGCTGACTCCAATAGTTTTGAAAATAGATAATAATGTTGTTCTTTATTGCAATAATTATATTTTATTTGGCGTCTATTTTCTGTTATTATTTGTAAATTAACTAAAAGTGTCATTCCTTTTTCATCTTTTAATATTTCACTTTCAATAGAATCAACTAATTTATATAATGATTTTGGATTATAGTTATAAATATTTTTTATTATATTAATTCGTTCGTAATAAAGTTCTTTTAAACTATAATTATCGTAATTATAGTTATGATAATTTGGATCATTATATTTCATATTACTAATAATATGAAATATAATATTTATAGTTTTTCTACTTTAACCGATTTACAAATTAAATCATCAATTTTTTTTTGTTTTTTATTAGTTTCTTTATAATCATAACTACATTTATGATTAATCGGATCTTTATGAAATCTGCAATAAATATTTTTACACTTACATGCAAAGTCAGTTAATTTAATTTTCTTTGTACATTGAATAAAACTACAAGTTTGAGGGGTTGTTTCAATTTTACTCATATTACCTTAATAATAGCAAATAATTTATTTTTATATTTTAAATAAATTATTTCAATTTTATTTTTTTTTGGTTTTTCGTTTACCTTTACCTTTACCTTTATTTGAAATAGAGCTAGAACCGGTTCTACTTTTAGTTTTACTTTTAGTTTTACTTTTACTTCTACTTCTACTTCTACTTCTAGATTTAGTTTTTTGTCTTTCATGTCTTTGTTTATCATGTTGTTCTTTTTTTCTAATATTTATTATATCTATAGGTGCTATTATTTTGGCTTGTCTTATTTTATTTTTTAATCCATTTTCTAACCAATCAAAATTGTCCTTACTTTTTATATATACTGTTTTATTATAACCTTCTGTAAGTTTCTTAAAGCAATATACTAATAAAATATCATCTATTTCACTTTGATCGGGTATAATTGGAGCATGATCAAGTTCTTTTAAATTAAAATGATCATAATATGATGTTAAAATTGGTGTATCAAGTTTACAAAAAACGTATAAATTTCCAAAACCATGTAAGTAATTGTTTAAAAAATTTTGGAGTCCTTCAAAACGTCCTGCGTTTTTTATACTGTGCGTTTGACAGAAAATAATAATAAAAACATTTTTCTCTAAATAACCCTTTAATACATCAGCAATTAATAACTTATCATTTAAAGAAAAATTAAAAAAAGTATTTTCTCCATCTATTAATAAAAATTTATTAGTTTTTGTAGATAATTTTTCAATAACATTATTTACATCACGAATATGATCTTCTTTAAAAAACGCTAAAGTTGTTTTAAAATATGTTTTAGATTTTTTAGAATTTACTACATTATAAGAGAATCCAAACCTTTCTTTAGTTTTTTCACTAATTTGAGAAATTACATCTTGAATTGTTTCAGTTTCTTGTGTCATTAAGTATATATATATATATTAATAAATATATTTAATTAGCTAGTAATTTCAATCAACATTAGGTTTATCAGATACTTCTTTTTCTGTTCTCTCTTTTTGACGTTGTAAAATTTCACTTAAACCATGATCATTATCTTTTTGACTTGATAAAATTACATCTTCTGCTTCAAATAATTCTTTACGTAAATCTGCCGTTGCAGCATCATCATTTTCGCCGGTTCCAAATAATAAATTCTTACCAGGAACATCCATTCTATCTGCATTTACTAAATTACCATCTTCATCAATGGTTTGCATAAGTTTATTGCCTTCTTTTTCTGCTTTTGCAACATTTTCTTCAATAGCTTTACGTTTAGAATCTTTTACACGTTTCTTAAATTCTTCTTTAGAGACTTCATCGTTTTGTTTCTTTTGTGCCATTAATTCGTTTAATTCTTTTTCTAAATATTCTACACGACCTGTTTTATATGCTTCCGGATGGAATGGCATCCACATACCAACTGGTCCAACATAAACATCGTGATTTGAATCTTCTTGACGTAGCATTTTACATTTCATTTCTGCTTCTTCTTGTGTAGCAAATACACCTCTAACTTTTAGACCTCGTGTATTTGTTTGAAATTCATGTTTTTCATTATATTCTTTAGTTAATTGTTCTTCTTTTGCATCAATGAAAGATTTATATTCATCATCTAAACTTGTTAAAAATAAATTGTCTTTTTCTTCTTCTACAAATTCTTCCATATCTTTAGTAAGTTTGTTAAAATCAACATTATATTTATAACTTAAGAAATTCAAAAACTGAGTATATTTTTCAAAAGTCTTTTTAAATTCAAAATTTTTCAAGAATTTTTCAAAAAAAAATAATTGTTTATTTCTAATTATTTCTTCAGGAGAAATGAAACTTAAACAAGCAAACTTTTGTCCAGCAATTGGTTTATCTTCATCTAATAAATCAACATATTTAGTATTTTCTGTGGTTTCAAGATTTTCTTTTTTTGCTTTAGCAGATTTTTTTGCCGACATTATAATATTAATAGATTACTTTGTTTAAATAATTTTAAATACTAATTTATTAATTAATTTGAATTAATAAATAAAAAGTTTATATTTAAGTAAAATAATAAGTTTAATTATTTTATTTTTTTCTTTATATTTATTATAAACAAAATGAATCCAGGTATGGGAGAACTCGTCAAAAGAGCTATTAAATATTTAGTTGAAGGTCTTATGGTTGCGATTGTTGCATTTGTTATTCCACCTGAAAAGCGTGCTTTAAAACTTGAAGAAATTGCTATTATTGCATTAATGGCTGCTGCTACATTTTCTATATTAGATACATTCGTTCCCACTATGGGAGCCAGTGCTAGATCAGGTGCTGGTTTTGGTATAGGTGCAAATCTTGTTGGTTTCCCTAGATTTGGTTAAATTGAAATATGAGAGCATTTCAAATAAGTAATACTTTTTAATAATATATTTTTTTTTAAAATATATTATTTTTTTTGAGATAATTATTGTTATTTTTTCAATAGATTTTCAACGTTTGTGGGTTCTCTAAAAAATTGAATAGAAAAAAATTTGAGTTAAGCAATAGTACCCAACCAGAAAACAAACCCAAACACAACAACGCACAGATGTCTTGCTACAAGACATACGACATGACGCTCCTACGCAAGCTCCCAAATGATGTTCTTGACCACATCTGGTCTATGAACCACACTTGGGCAGCCAACATCTTGCAACAAGCGGTTCGCTCGTTCATCAAGACCAAAGTTGTGGAACTTGTTTCCATGATTCAGTTTGCATCATTTGACTGCAAACTGAATACATCTGTAAAAGGCTATAATGTCTTTTACAGAAACAAGGTGTTGAACAGGGGCGATGTGTTGAAGACTTTTGGTTCTTGCAATTGTTGCGCAAGACACCAAACAAACAAGCCAAGAAGTTTGACCAAGTGGGAAGACTTGACAACTCCCGAAACTCAGTGGACAAATTGTAATTGCTATTGCAGGCATCTGTCGCGCTGGATTTGCAGGGAGGTTGAGTAAATCAAAAAACCAAAAAAAGAAAAACCAAAAAAAGAAAAACCAAAAAAGGCAAAAACACCTTTTTTTCTTTTTATCCCTTATTACATAATAAAATATAATTCTTTAAAAATATGAAAAAAATTGAATAGAAAAAAAATTGACATTAACAATAGCAACCGATCAAGAAATATACAATAAACACTCTATCATGTCTTGCTACATGATATATGATACCACTCACCTTAAC
>Ga0257106_1000136_pt1:10000-45147 | contig 45147 bp, 52 predicted proteins | sample LP_taG_3_FD_190177 | JGI IMG/M metagenome (GOLD analysis project Ga0257106, IMG submission 190177) | Marine microbial communities from Northeast Subartic Pacific Ocean, Canada - LP_J_2011_P26_10m | ecosystem: Environmental > Aquatic > Marine > Oceanic | place: Canada: Northeast...
ATCTTTTTAATACTTTTTCCCACCTGGAAACATCTCCCATAGGTCTAGATAATTCTTGATACATAGCCATACGTAAAAAATTAGGAGGACAATAAGCTATACCATTAACTTTAATACAATTTTTATGTAAATTATTAAAAAGATGATCATCTAATTGTGTAACATCAGCAATTGGAATAAAATTTACAAAAACTTTATATGTTCCACCATGAACGCCTGATTTTGCTTCAACTTCCTTATAGCCTTCTTTATAAAAAATATCAGCAATTTTTTTCGCATCTTCAAGTGCATTTGCAGTAAAAAAATCATAATCAGGTATTTCTACATCTTTATTATAGAAGCGAAATTGTTCAGGTAATATATTATTAATTGCGGTTCCACCGTAACATAAAATTTTATGAGTACGTAAATAATGTTCTAAAATATGAATAAGTTTTTGTATATCGTCACTTTGTGCTATTTTTTTACCCATTATTTCACCTGCTTCATCAATTGCCTCTCTTAATATTTCTAATTCTTTTTCTTCAAAAGATTTGGTATCCATAATTAGTTATTATATTTATATAATATATAAATATAATAAATATATATTTTATTATATTTATATTCATTGATTATGTATTGGTATTTGTGTTACATTTACCATAAATGTAATACATTAAGTAGCTATCTTTTTATAAATTCGATCATCATAGTTCAGTTATACTAGGGCTCCCGAGGGTAAAATCTGTCGAGTAGCTTATATCAGTGGTTCTGTCATGTCGTCGTTCATTTCTTTTAATTACTATTGCTTTATTGTTGTCATCAGTGAATAAATATTTATTATATGTGAGTAAATTAGCATCAATTGTTTGAAATTTCATTGCAATAAAATTACAACCAAAACTATATGGTTTTGACCATTCATAATTATCAATTTTATTATTTATATTTGGCAATACAATGATTAATGACGCTGAAGTTTTTCCAGATATAATTGTAGACCCTGAATTATCAACGTCTTCGGCTGCTACTACAGTATTATACCTATATTCATGTAAAAATGGTCCTCCTGATTTTAAATTAACATATTTGTTTAATGATGATTGTTCAACATTACGATAATTTTTAGCATTTACCATAATAATAAATTTATTTTTTAATTCATGTAATTGAGTATTTATTAACTTATCATCATTTAAATTACATATTTTATCACTATTATCAAATAATATACTATTAATATAATTACCCATCAAATTGTAAATATCAATATTATCACTCATTATTCTAAAATGTAAAAACAGTGGATCTTCATAATTATCAATATAAATATAATTATTAAAACTTTTTATTACTTCCAAAACTTTACTAAATTTAAGATAATTATATGTTTCTTTTATTGAATTATTATTAGCGGTCGAAGCAGCTATAATAGGTTCGTTATTATATGAATATATTTCAAAATCTAAACATCTTGCACCTTGATAAATGCATTTTTTTAATGCACACTCATCTACCCAATTATTTTTATAATTATCAATACAACAACAATTATAAGCAGTTTTAATAACAAAATTTTTTAACATATCATGTTTATACTCTACATTAGTAGGTATTGACTTATTAGTTGTTCTCATATCATTATTTTCTTTATAAATTGAATTTAATCTTTTACAATTTAGATTTCTATTACTTAATGTTCCATAAATCCAACTTATTATAAAAAATGAAATAACAGAAATAATAAAAATTGTTATCATAAGTATATTATTATCAGAACCTGTTATTTGGTTAAATGTTTTACCGGCAATATTTTTCATATCATTTAATCTATCTTGTATAATACTTTCTGGCATTATTTATTAATTAAATTATATATATATTATTATTTAATATAGATTTAATAAAAAAAATAATATATATATTAATATAGTGTTTTAATAATGGCTGGTGGTTTATTAAATTTAATTGCAATTGGAAATCAAAATATAATTTTGACAGGAAATCCTAGTAAAAGCTTTTTTAAATCTAAATATGTTAAATATACAAATTTTGGATTACAAAAATTTAGAGTTGATCAAACTGGTAATAAAGAATTACAAGTTTTAAACTCGACTACATTTAGTTTCAAAATACCAAGATATGGTGATTTATTAATGGATACATATTTGGGAATCACTTTACCAAATATTTGGAGTCCAATTTATCATTATACTTCAGGTGATTTTCCTCAAACTATAAATAGCGAATATAGACCATACGAATTTCAGTGGATAAAAAATATAGGTAGTCAATTAATAACAGAAGTTCAATTTACATTCAATGGTCGTTTAATTCAATCATATAGTGGTTCATATATTCAAAATGTAGTTGAAAGAGATTTTGATGCTAATAAAAAAGAACTATTTAATTTAATGTCTGGAAATACAAGTTATCTAAATGATCCTGCTAATTATGCTAATAGAAATAATAATTATCCTAATGCATTTAATTATAAAGACACAATAGATCCAAGTGGAATAGAACCTTCAATAAGACAAACACAGTTATATATTCCAATAAATAGTTGGTATAGTATGGCTTCTACAATGGCATTACCATTAATATGTTTGCAATATGATGTATTAGAAATTAAATTTATTTTGAGACCAATTATAGAATTATATACAATTAAAAATGTACTATATGATATTAGTGCCAATCCTGAAAATATATATCCTTTAACTTATAATGAGTTTCCAAGAATACAACCTATATTAAAAGATGATAGAGCATTTGGTTTTTTTAGATTTATTCAAGAACCACCAATAAGAGATATAAGTTTTGGTTATAAATATGTAGATAAAACTATGAAATTTAATGGAAAAATACATTTAATAACAACTCAATGTTTTTTGGGAGATGAAGAACGTAGATTATTTGCAAATGGAAAACAAGAATATTTGATTAAATTAGTATATGAAACAAAAAAAGAATTAACTCAAAATAATGGAAAAATTACATTTGATAGTAATGGGTTAGTATCAAGTTGGATGTGGTATTTACGACGTGATGATGCAAAAGAACGCAATGAATGGTCAAATTATACGAATTGGCCATATGAAAATAAAGAACCCAATAATTTACAATTATTAGACATAAGTAATAATGGAACATCAGAATTTATATATTATAATGGTCATATAAATAATGTCAATTATAATCTGGGTAATAAAAAATACTTAAATTCAAACTTAAATCCAAATAATTTTATATTAGATGAACTGAAACAAATATCAGATTTATCTAAAAATATTTATATAACAGGAAATGTACCAGATGATTTTAGTCAGAAAAATCATAAAAATATTTTAACAAAATTCGCAATAATTGTTGACGGAAAATATAGAGAAGATGATTATCCAAGTGAATTATATAGTCAAATAGAAAAATATAATACTTCTAATGGTTATAGTAAAGAAGGATTATATTGTTATAATTTTGCATTATCAACTGACCCATATAAATATCAACCAAATGGAGCATTTAATACAAATAAATTTAAAACAATAGAATTTGAATATAATATTGCAATTAATCCCCCATTAGAAAGAGACAAAGTTGATTTTAGAACAATTTGTGACCCAGAAACAGGTGTAGTAATTGCTACTTCAAAAGACCCGGGGTCAATTTATAAATATAATTATGAGTTACATATAATAGAGGAACGTTATAATATATTAAAATTCCAAAGTGGAACAGCAGATTTAGAATATTCCCGATAATTATTTATTTTCTATTCTTAATTTTAATATATTAAATTTTAATATTTTTAATATATTATAAAACTATGGTTCATTTAAGTAACCCAACAATGATAGGCATAATGATTTTTTATTCAATATTAACATTTTTCATAGGTCCTTTGATAACACAAATGTTTTTAGCCGAACATCCCGACCAATGTGTAGCAGGATTTTTATTAGGTTTTACAATTAGTGTTTTACTTTGGATGAAATATGGTCGTAAATATGCTAAAAAATAATTTTTTAATTTCTTTTAGATTTTCTTCTTCTTTTTTTTCTTCTTTTAGTTTTTTTTCTTTTTCTTTCTCCAAAATTAAAAGGCTCTGGTAATTCATCTTTTATTGTAGTTAAACGCCTAAAATCAATTCCACTTTCTTTTTTTTCTTTTTCTATAAATTCATTAAATCTTTTTTTAGCACTTAAATAATCTATTAATTTTTGATATGCTTGTTCGACTAATATTTTATCTACATTTTCTAATTTTATATTGTGAGTATCAATTGTCATTTCGTATAAAATTTCTAAAATTTGTTTACATGCTTCATTTGATAAATTTTTTTCATTTAATTTTATACGAATTATATCTTCTAATGTATTCATTTTATATATATATGTAGATATATATAAAATAATTTACATTTTAGTTTTTGGAACTTTTCGTGTTCCATATCCATTTTTTATGCGTGATTTTTTTGCTAATTTTAATGCTTTTGAATTAGTGTTACATCCTTCTACTAAAATATTATAATCTACAGCAGCTGCTTTGCCTCCACTAATACTAGATGCTAAACGAGCAATACCCCAACTATGTGACGTTTGGCTTGGACGAGACCCAGATGAATAAAATGCTCCTATTCCTTTTTTAACAATTTTATTTAATGCTTTAATGGAACAACCAGTTTTTTTTGCTAAATTATTATTGATAACGATTTTATTAACTTTATATATTTTTTCGGCATTTATAAGATGTTGCGATTTTTTATTTTTAAATGATGTTAATGATTTTCTATTAATATAAATACCTTTTTTATATGCAGCTCTAGATTTTTGAAGTTGTTTTTTTTGTTTTGCTTTATCTTTTTTGGAGAGACGTTTTGGTAAATATTTAACGGGAACATTCATAATTAATATAATATAAAGTTTATTATATTAATTAAATATTTTTATTTATATAAATCAATAAAATAATATTCATAAAATGTTTTATTTAATGTAATTTTTAAAAATAATAAATATATAAAAAAATAAATAAACTAATAAAAATATTATTTATATATATAATTTTTTTTTTATCAATAAAAAAATGTTTTCTAATAACCATTAATAAAATAAAAAGTTCTATAATTAATATTGATAATTTCATAAAAAAAGGATGATAATTATTATTAAGAATTATTTCTCTATAACTAGTAAAAATAAATGCAAAAAAAACCAAATATAGAGGAGAGAATTTAATATAATTAAAATAATATAAGAATGATAATATCCATAACCATAAACAAAATATAAATAATAACTTATACTCAAAGGGCAAAATCATTAATTATTTAATTATAATATAATAAAATAATTTAATATATTATAATTAAATCAATAAAAATGAAAGAAAAAATATTAAGATTTGAGAGAGGTCCTCTTGGAAAAAAATATACAGCATTTATTCGAGATAAAAAAACTAAAAAAATACGCAAACTTCATTTTGGAGCATCAGATTATGAACAATTTAAAGACCGTACGCCATTAAAATTATATGCTCATAAAAATCATAATACCCGTCGTCGTATGCAAAATTATTTTAACCGTCATTCAGGAACAAAAAAACGCGGACAAGCAATAGCATTAGAAAAGAAAAAATCTAAAGGTTATTATACTCCTAAAATATTAAGTCATGTATATTTATGGTAAATTTCATTTTTCACCTGTCTGTGTATTTTTTGTGGATGTTTCAATATAATGATTTGGATTGTGAATTATAATATTGAGAGTAATATAATTAGTTGTTGGATTTGGATTGTTTTCACAATTCCAACAAATATTATCTTCATTGACACATCCCTCACAACCATTACACGGTTCTGACAAACAATATGTATTGTGTTTGCAACTAACGCAATAATTGCAAGCCATTTTGCTTTATTTGATACAATCGTATAATTATAATTTTTTTCTATTCAATTTTTTTGAGAATCCCCAAAGTATATAATATTATAAAAAAATTATTTTTTTATAATATTAAATTTTAATCAAAAATCAAAAACCAAATTTTGTTTCATTGGTATTAATATTAACATCCATATATGCATTCTCTAACATATTGGAAAGAAGAGATAAACGAGTTGACTTTGTATCATAAACCATAGTTTTAAGTTGAGGAATTTCTGTAATGAGCCGAAACTTAACAGGAGTTGTTGGGATTTTATTATAAGCTTGTGGGTTGCTAATTCCGCGTGTTGGTGTAATCTTTCCAACAAGATTGGATTGTATCATTGAAACCCGCTGAATAGTTGGTTTGGGCATATACGATGTCATAATTAGTGCATATGTTGCAGTAGCATAGATAGAGAGCATTTTTTTGTGTTTGGGTAAATATAATTATACAATAATAATAGTATCAATTTTTTTGAGAACCCCCAAAGTATAATTAATATCAAAATTCATGAAAATGTTTAAAATTAAATTTTTCTAATAATTTATTATATTGTATTTTTATTTTTCTATAATTAATTGCTTGTGGAGTGAGCCATTCATTTTCAGGATATTCATATAATTTCAAACTAGTATATAATTGTTTTGCTATTTTTTTCCAAAACGCTAAATAAAATTTTCCACTACACATTGATAAACAATATTTAAGTATTATCGCGGTTGATGGTATGGATACCATTATTTCATTATATTGATCACTTTCTATTTCTAATGCAAAATCAATGGCAACACAATCTTTAAAAATATAATTTATCCAAGCATTTTGAATTTTTTTTGAAGCATTATTTCTAATATTATTTCTAATTTTAAGAATATATACACAAATTTCTGTAGGTAAAATTTCCCATGACATTTTTTTTAATAGATTTATTGGTAATAGGTTTAATAAATACTATTTATATTATTATCAATTTTATTTAAAACTATTTAAAGATTTAACTCTATTTAAAATGTATGCTAAAAATTCTAATTAATCCTATTTTTACAATATTTATATGGAGCACATGATGTCCTCATTGTGAAGCCTTTTATTTTTTTTAAGCAGCGTTTTTTAGTGAAGCGACGTGGAAGATTAAAAACTTTTCCATGTTTGTTTTTGCATTTTTTTGCTTTTTTTCCAGTTTTACAACAGTCTCTCATTAATTTATATTTTAAAAATAAAAAAATATAAAAAATAATTCTATTTATTTAAAATACATATTAATTATAAAATATTTTCTATTTTTTTATAATTTTTATTTTTAAAGTTTGAGAGAGAACAATTATTTTAATCCATTTTAAATTTCATATTTTTTCGTTCTTTAAAAGTTTTTGCTTTACTACGTTGTCCTAAAAATTTAAAATATTTTTTTGTTAAATTATACCGTTCTCTCACAAACTTTGCTTTTTTATAGCGAGTTTTTTTATGTTTTAACATTGCTTCCATTCTTACTTTCATAATCATACCAACTTGCCATATACGTTTATGTGGATATTTTTTTGTTTTATATAGTCTCTCTAATTTTTTTATAGTTTTTTTTATATCATCAGTATTGCTATATTTAATACTAATAGTATCAGACGGATCTTTATCAATATATACATCAAATGATTTTTTAGGGTCATTAGGATTATAAAGGAATTGCTTTTGATGGGTTGTCTTGGGTGTATTTTTAATATGTTTCTTTGTTTTATTCATTATATAATAAAAATAAAACATTTTTATAGCATTCTCTCAAATTTTATAATTATTAAAAAATTGATTTAAAAAAATTAAGTAATATCAAATGAAAAATTTAAACAAAATGGATAATTTAAATAATCCCGAAAGTGAAATCTATAAAAAAACATTAGAAAAACAAAATTTATATATTTCAAGAAAACTAAATACAATTAAAAATAGAATAATTGAAGATACAATGGGTTGTTGTGGTGAAAAAGAACAAATAGCTACACATTTAAATATGGGTCTTGCGCAAAATCTTGTTCAAACATTCTTTAAAACAGCCGATAAATGTGTTATTTGTAATGGTAAAATAGGAGATAATAATATTAGACAAATTGAAAGAGCACATTGTAATATTTATTCTCGATATGATTTGTTAATGATGGCAATAAATGATTTATATATTGATAATAATACCCCAATAAAATCAGGAGATATTCTAAAATTATTTATACAAAAACATGAAATATGTCCAATTTACATGTTATGTAATCTTTGTCATAAAAAATATGATAATTAAATATAAAGAGTTTTAAATGTTCAAAGATATAAAAATAAAACATTTTTATTATGTTCTCTCTAATTTTTCTAGTTATAACTTTAATTTTTTTATATTTTTTTATTTTTTATTATATAATATTAGTATTAAATAAAATAATAATATTATCTTTTTACTTTCTTCTAGTTCTTTTTTTTCCTCGTCTTGTTTTTACTTTTTTTTTCCTTTTTCCTTCTCCTTTTCCTTCTTCATCATCTATTCTTTCAAATTGAAAAACTATAGATGATCTTTCACCTAATCCACTTATCTCTTCAGGACCATGTTCTATATCTCCTTTAAATATTAAACATACACAATTCTCTCTTATACCGTCTATTTGATCCCATAAATTTATTGTTACTTTTTTTTCATCTTGTGAATATGAGTTTTTATAAAAAGAAATATTTCCTCCATCTATTTTTTTATCTTTAATTAAAAACCATATTAATGTTATTGTATTATAAGTTACACCTGCGCGGTCATCTTCATGTCTGTCTAATTCACCTAATTTTTTTTCTAGTTTGTTTGTTACATATGTATGAAATTCTGCTAGTTCTGTATCTTTTAATTTTCCTATTTTAAATTTACCATTATCATTTGCAAATTTTTCTGCTAATTTATAAGATATTATTGATAAAGCATTAAAGTCTAAATTTTTTTTAAATAAATCGTCTATTTTTTGATTCATAGAGTGGTGAAAAATTTGTTTAGAATCTCTTGTTTTTATATATTCTAATAGTTTTTTTATTTCATGTGATTTATTTTCTTCTAATAATTTGTATGCTTTTAATTCTTTGCATTTTTGTATTGGAAATTTATATAATCTTATACCGTCAATATATTCATTTCCTAATAGTTTTTTAATTTTATTTTCAGATTCTTTATCTAAATAATGTTGTAAATCACTTAATATATAATTTTCTAAATGTCCATCAGATTTTGTTCTTTTTAATGTTTGTTTATTACTCATTATATAATATTAAATAAAATAATAATATTATATTGTTACTTTCTTCTAGTTCTTTTTTTTCCTCGTCTTGTTTTTCTTTTTGTTTTATTGCTTCCTATATTTCTTTCTTCAACTTCAAACATTTTAAGTAATAATTCTTTTAACTCTGTTGCGGGCATTTTTTGAATAACATAAATTATATCGTTTTTAGTTACTTGTTCGTTCGTTCCTGATATACCATGAAAGGAGGGTCTACCTTCTTTTCCAAATGTATATGTAATTCCTTGATTTCCACTCATTATAATATCTACATATTATAATTATTCTTAAATTTTTTTAGTTCTTTTATTTTTTCCTCCTCTTTTTTTTCTAGGTTTTTTCCTTTTTCTTCTTTTTTTTGTTGTTTTTTTATTTCCATTTTTATAAGATGTTGTGTCTCTACTATGTGTTCGAGACAATTCAACCAAAGCTTCAGCAGCTTCAAGTCTTCGTTTTCGAGTTTTTTGATCTATTATCTTTTGAACATTGGTACCTTGGGGGAAAACAAAATTTGTTGCATAAGGACTAAGTGAAATATGTTTAGGGCTGGGCATTTTTTTTATATATATATATATAAAAAATTTGAGAGAATATATAAAATAATATTATAATTTCTCTCAAATTTTTTTAGTTTTAATTTTAATTTTTTTATATTTTTTTGTTTTTTTATTATTTTTATGTTTTAAAACACAATCTAATTTTTCAATAACTTGTAAAGAACTACTTAAAGCACCTTCACACCAAGCTTGATAATTAGAATAGTTCTCTCCACAAATATAAAAATTAGGCATTAAATTTAATATTTTATGAGAGACATAATAGCTATGTACATTTTTTTTCCAGCATGCAACACCAGATTGCCAATAATGTAGTTTAATGTATTTACTTTTAGGAACATCTATATTAAAAATAGCACTTAATTTTTTATTTAATATATTTGCTAAAATAGATGTACCCTTCTTTTTTAATTCATTCCAATAATTACTACGAGTTGAGAGATTCTCATTGTATGAAGACATAATTAAACCTGTTTCAACATTAACGGGTATAATAAATTGTAATTTTTCATTTGTTACTGTTTTCGGTATGTTTTTAAACCACATTTCTCCATTTTCATTTTTATCATATATTTCAAAAATACGCACTTTACTAATTTCGTTAATAGTGTTTAAATCTCTCGTATAATCTTTTAAAATATTGAATTTTATTAAATCACAACGAGGTAATGCACATATTATATAATTAGCACTAGCAGTAACAAGTTTTTCATTATTTTTATATTTTATAACATAGTTTTTAATATCACTATTATGGTTTATATTGATTACATATGCATTTTTTTTAAGTTTGTAATTTTTATTTTGAGAGACAATAGAAACCATAGATTCTATAATACTACTTAATCCATTAGTCATAATAAAAAAATTACTTTTCAAATTATAATCTTCTTTAAAATATTTGACTGCATTATATGAGTTAAAATGTTCTAATTTTTGTTTATATTCAAAAGTGTTTTCTATATTATTATAATCTTTTTTATTGAAAAATTTCATTAATAATTCTTTTAAACTTAAACTTTCTAAAAACGATTGTTTTAATTCAGATAATTTTTTACTATTAAAAAAAGTATATAATAGCTTACTATATTTTTCTTTAATGGAATTTTTATTACTGCTCTCTCCATTAATAGAATTATATTCTATATAATTTTCGGTATTGTTTATGGAATGCATATATTTTTCTAATTTCAATTCTTTGATTAGATTAACCATTAATTCGTGATGGTGTCCAATTCGTCCTGCGCCTAAATCCATGGTGTAATCCACATTATCTACTTTTTCATGATGAGTATAAACTCTTCCACCAAATCTCTCGTTTTTTTCAAGAAGTAAAACTTTTAAATTGGGATAATTTTTTTTCAAATTATACATAGTATATATTCCACTTATTCCACCACCAACAATTATTATATCATATTTTTTCATAGTTTTAATTATCTAATATAATGAGAGAAAATAATATTATAATATATTATATTATAATAATGATACCCAGTCTTATTGTTGAATTTATTGGAACATTTATTTTCTTATCAGTAATAGTAAGAAGTTCTAATGCTCTTTACATTGGTTTAACTTTAACTTTAGTAATATTATTGGGAGGGTGGATATCTGGTGGTAATTATAATCCAGCGGTAAGTTATATGATGTTGTTAAATGATAAATTGGATTTAAAAACAATGGCTATGTATATAGTAGCACAAGTATTGGGAGCAACTGCTGCATTTATATATTATAAAAGAAGCAATTAAAAAAGAAGCAAGAAACATAAAAAAAATTTTTTAACTTTTTCTGTTTTCTTTTTTTCCTTTTTCCTTTTTTGATAAATTAGCTATATAATTTATATAGCTAATTTATTCATTGTCTCAACTAGATCCTCAACATCCCAAACAAGAGCATCGCAATATTCTTTTGCTGTCAAAAGATTGTTGCGATACTCACCATCATCTTCTTTTAAGACCGAATCATAGTATTCGTTGCGCAAGAGAAGGTCGTTACGGTCCTCTCCTTCCATTTTTTTGGAATTTTTTTTGGGGAGTTTTTTGGGTGTTTTTTTTGTCTTTTTTTTTGAGAGTTTATTGATTCAATAACAAAAAATATCTGAATCAATTTTTTTGAGAACCCCCAAAGCTTTAAATTGCCTCACAATTTCCGGTTTTAGGATTACGACGAGTTCCATTTTTACACCTCGGTTTTTTGGTGCCTGTTTTAACTGGAGAATTTTTTTTAGTTCTTGGTTTACTTTGTTTTTGACTTTTACCTTGAACTACACCAAAAAATTCACACATATTTGTGGGTTTGTGTATTCTGTAGCCTTTAGGGCATCTTTTTCCTATAAGAGCAATTTTATGATTTTCTATTAATTCTTCATATTTAGTATCTATTTTTAATGGTTTTTTATTTTCATCTTTTGCAATTGTTTTTTTGTCTGCCTTTTTGTCTGCTTTTTTGGTTTCATTAACAATATAATCAGGACTATAAGGAACAATATTTCCGACTAAAAATTTTTTGCATCCAGTTGTTAATTTGAATTGGTCTTTATCTTGTAAATGAACTTTTATATTTGCAATAGGAATTTTTCTTTTAAGATATTCAATAACATCAATATTAACTAATTCAAAAACAAGATTTCTAGGTAATAATATTTCTTTTTCTTGTTTAAATTTAGTTGTTCTAACCATATCAATTATTGGAATACCTTTATCAATTTGTAAACGATATAAACAACATTGTGAACCACGTAATATACCAGAAAATCTTAATGCAACATTATAAACACTGCTAACAGAAATAAAATTACTAATTGTTGCTTTACTACCAATTTTGTCTAATTTTTCAAAATGTGTTTGCATACCCCGATAATAATAAGTTTGATTATTTTCATTTCTTGGTGCTGCTTCTAAAAATGCTTTATCAATATCTAAAACTTTTTGTTTAACATTTTCAATAGCTTGTTCTATTGTTTTACCAAAACGTTTATAATATTGTTTAAATACTGAAGTATTAAAATAATCTTCGCCAACTCTCAAATAAAAATTAATTGCACCATCCCATTGATAGGAATAATTTAGTAAAGCTTTTGCCATAACTTCTTCAAAATAAACTTCCTTTTTTATTGGTAAATTTTTTTTAGCATTATAGGTTTCCATTTTATTAGTGTCTGTAATACGTTTTTTTTCTTCTATTGTTGCCCCTTTTGGTGCTTTTAACAAATTTTTTGTACTTAATGCTATTTGACTCATTATTAAGGATTCTTTATTTATAAAATCATCAAATTCATTAGAAGAAAAATTAAGTTTAAACATTCTATGTTTATTCACATCTTTTGAAATCGCTTCTTTTAAATCAATTAAAATAGGTTTACCCAAATAATAACCTAAATTATAATAACTCATTTTTGATTTAAATGTTTCATTAACCATAAGTTGTCCTTGTTCAAGAATACATTGATGATATATGTGTTTTAATTCTGGGACTTGTAAATAACTTCTTTTAAAGAGATAAATTTTATCACTGATTTTATTTTTTGCAGCAGAATCTGAACGACTAAAACTAACATTTTTAGCAGATTTGTCTAAAATTAATAATATATTATCATCGGTTTCATTTAACCATTCATTTATTTCTATTGTTTCCTTTGTAATTGGATCTTTTCCATAAATCATTTAATATTATATATATAAAAATATAATATTAACCAAATCAAATTAATTTAAATTGAATATTATGGTTTAAATTCAGTATAATAAGCAGTTGGACCACAATCTTTAAATTTATCATTACCAGTAATACTTGGTTGGCATTCATATTTATTATTTGGGTCAGTTTCATATTTGAAGAAAGTTGGTGTTTTAATTTCAAGATTATCATTTTCAAAAACCAATTGATTATTTGCACTATGTGTTTTTGGTCCTAACATATTTGATATATGACGCTCATAAAATCCATTAATTGCATTTAAATATTGATTAATAACTCCAACAGGAGCATTACCTCCAGGTGGAACATTTTGAAGTCTTCTAAATTCGGCAGATAAATCGGAAATAGGACCACTATCAAATGGTGTAGTTTCTCCAAAAGTAACTAATGAAGGATCACTTACACCAAAATAATCTCCATAATATTCACCACTTACTGTAAAATCCATACTTAAATCAGATGATTCAATTTTACCAAAACAATTTAAAAATTCATTTTCGTTTAATATATACTCATTCGAATTAGGTATAGGATTATCAAGAGATATAATATTATTACCATTAAATTTAGATGGTTTATATTTAAATGTATAAAATTGATTATTTGAACTATAAGTAGTCTGTGCTTGTTCATAATGATTAACTAAATCATTTAATATAATATCAAGTCTTTGATAAAATTGACGATCACTCATATTTTCAGTTTTTAATGCATTTAATCGTTTATTATGTCTATCAATAACACCATAAAAGCTATTATTACTACTTTTTGGTAGAGTATTTTCTTCTTTAATAGCACCATCACTAATATCTATTAATTGTTGTTTGCTAATAATATTATCAATAATAGTTTTTCTAGTTAAACCAGATTTGCGTAATTTTGGATCTTTTAAAATATGACCATTATCACTAATATCTCTTTTAAATAATATTCCATTAAAATCATCAATATTAGAACGTGCAGCAATATAATTAGGATGGTTAATATTATGATTTATACAGAAATTTATAAATTTATAATAATTTGGTTGATTTAAAACATAATTATGCGCATTTTTTGAAATATCAGTTAAATTTCCAAATTCAGATTGGGTTAATCTTAAATTAACACCATTATTATTAGATAAATCAGTATAAAATTGATTACATTTACCTGTAATATTAAAAATACTATTAAAATCATCATATGTTTCATAATATTTAAGAGTTTGATTTTTATAAAAATTACTACCAGAGCAACATGTAATATTATTTAGAGAACCAAACATATTATTTTGTAAATTTTCATTTGAAATTCCTTTTCTAGTATCTTTATTTAACATATTATCTCTATATTCATTACTAATATCACAATTAGATTCCCAAGGACAAAAAATATAACCTGTTTCTATTTTTACAAATGATACATCAATTTTTTCATCACCATCAATATTTATAAATTGATGACTAAAATCATAAATTTTAATACAATTTCCACTGGTAGGTTTAACTTCACATTTTGAGCAATCTTCGGTTTTATTATAACTTTCAAAAGACTCAACAGTTTTTAAAGATGAAAAATACAGAATATATATGCAATAAATAATTAAAAATGCTAATATTAAAAATTTAGCGCTATTTTTAATAAAGTTTAAATTAATTTTAGTATTAAATAATTTCATAAGTTAGTTACTATAATATTATATTATAATTATAAATTTTATTTATAAATATAATCTTTAAAAATTAAATATTATTGTTAATTTATTTTCCATTAACTAAATTAGCATTATATTGATTATTTACTAAAATAAATTGACAATTATTTGCTAAATCTTCAATTTTTCCAGAATTAGTATAAGTACATGTGCTTCGTAATCCTCCCAAATAATTTTCAATAGTATTGTTTAGAGGTCCCTTATATTTAATTTTAATTTCTCTACCTTCTGATGAGCGATAATTTGTATTATTATTTGTTGCATAATTATTTTTCATAGCATAACTAGAACTCATACCATAAAAAAATTTATAACTTTCTCCACTTTCCTCATCTACTATTAATTCTCCAGGATTTTCATCGTGTCCTGCAAATTCACCACCAATCATAACAAAATCAGCACCGGCACCAAATGCTTTACCTAAATCACCTGGACAACTAATTCCACCATCGCTTAATATATAACATCCACTATTTTTTGCAGCTTCAACACATTCTAAAATACAACTAAATTGTGGCATACCAATACCAGTTTGAATACGTGTAGTGCAGGCTGAACCACCGCCAATACCACATTTAATAATATCAACACCACATTCAATCAAATCTAAAACACCTTCTTTTGTGGTTACATTTCCAGCAACAATAATTTTATATGGATATTTATGTTTAACTTGTTTACAAAAACTTTTAAAATTACTAATATAACCATTAGCAACATCAATACATATAAATTTAACATGAAAATTATCTAAAATATGCACAAGATTTTCAAAATCAGTACCGCTAATTCCTGTGGAAATCATAAAATAATCGGGATCTAATTTAACATTTTCTTGATTTTCATTATATTTAACAAGATCTTCTAATTTATGAAATTTATGTAAAGCAGTAATAATTTTTTGTTTACTCAAAACTTTATAAACATCAAGAGTACCAACAGTTGTCATGTTTGCAGCAATAATAGGTAATCCATTAAAATTTAGCTTATTTTTAAAAGTAATATTTCTATTTAAATGTACTTGAGAACGAGAATTTAGATTGCTAGATTTTGGAAGAATTAAAACATCTTTAAAATCATAATATTTGACATCATTTATTATTTTATTATTTTTACTTTTTGTTTTATTCATTTAACGCAATAAAATTTAATATAATTATTTATAGTTTAATTATTTTAAATTGTTTTATTTTATTATAATAAGATATAATAATATGGCATATAGAACAATATATAAAGAAGATATATTAGATTTTGTAGGTAATACTGAATATTGTCCATCAAAAATAAATTTAGTAGACGGACAATATAGAACAGAAACAAACGGTAATGTAACAATTACTGTAAATAATACAATAAATAACGATTTACTAGGTATACCAGATAAAAAAAAAAATTTAAACAACGGTTGTTATAAGGTATCGCCATATAATGGTATTGGTTGTGATGAAAATGATTATACAGGAATCAATTATGAAATCAATAACACAAAATATAATATTTGTCATAGTTCTCCTATACAAACATTTTTTAATTCAATAATAGATGATCCAAATTTAATAGTAAAATTTATTAAAATATTATTTGTATCAATATTTGGACTTATAATTTTAACAATTTTTGGTTGTTGTTATGAATTTTGGGCTCGTTATGGTGATAATATAAATTGTTTTTATTATTTTAGCAAGAAACAAAATCTTGGTATGAATCAAAAATCAATTATTGATGACAAAGGAAGCACAAGCAACAAAATTAGTTTAATAGATCATATTTATCCAAGTCATATAGCAATTTATCCATATCAAAAAGGAAGTTCTACAATTGTTAAGGCCAGTACTGGTATACATGTGGGTGGTGCTGCAAAAGATGACGGTTTTAAAATGCTTTCATACGAAGAGTGCCCCATAACGCATACAGAAGACTCGGCTACACCTTCAGACAACAGAGTATTTCCATATAATTTAGTGGATATAGTTAATAAAGAGGGTGTTTCAGGATATATTAAAAGTCCAGTAAAAATACTCGTTTTTTCATTTTTATATACAGTATTAATAAATAGATTTTTTTTAGGAAAATTTCTTAAAGCTTTTTGTAGTTTTTACAAAAATACAACAAATAAAGGTAAGGATGCAACTTGGTCTAATGCATTTTTTGTATTAGTGTCTGTTATACTTTCACCATTCATGGGTATAGGATTTTTAATTTTTATTAGTGGACTTTTTTCATTTTTGTCATTTTTTATAATACCTGTTATTATGGTTTGTAATAATGTAATTGGTTCAGTGACAATAATAGATTTCTTTGATTATAATAAAGTTAGGGAAGAAGACAGTAAGAGTTTAACTCACTATTATCCAATTATTAACCCCGAATCTTTTTTTAATTTTTGTAATATTGCGGACTTGGAAAAAAAAAGAAAAACTACAGCTTTTTACGTTTCAATTTTTTATATACTGGTTTGGATGGTGGCAATTGTAATAGGAGCTGCTGTTAATGGCGCAGGCGGAGGAGGAGGCTTTTTCTTTTGGTCTCTTAAATTATTTTTTCCAATTAATTTTGTATTATGGTTAGTCCTTCGATTTATTGTTTATGGTTTACGAAGCAAACCAACAATAGTATCAGATTTAGGAGACGGTTTAGAATACTTTTGTAATTATCTTCAACAACATATAATGGATGTTATATCTGCATTATTTTTAATTTTTTTAATTATGGTTATGTGTTTTTTATATATGATAGGACATGGTATAGGTAGTGTATATATGGTATTAAGTATAATTTTTAATTTCTTTCGTATTCCATTTAAGTTTTTCATAGAGTTATTAAATATCTTAAGAGTACATAGTGATTTATTGACTATATTATTTTGTATAGGAGTAATAGGTTCTGTTGGAATGGTTTTCACACGAAATACAACAGGTATAATGAGTTTTATTTTAACTATAATTATTTTATATAAATTAAGTAAAGCTTTTAATAAAGATGTAAAATAATTAATGTTATTATTAAAATTAAAATATATTTAATAATAATAATATAAATATATTTGATAAATATTATTATTTAAAATAATGGGAAGACAAAAAAAAGAAAATAAGAAAGAGCTTCCATTTGTAAGTATATGTACACCAACATTTAATAGACGTCCTTTTTGGGAATATACAATAAAATGTTTTAACCATCAAGATTATCCAAAAGATAGAATGGAATGGATTATAATAGATGACGGTAGTGATTTAATTGAAGATATAGTAAAGGATATACCACAAGTAAAATATTATAAATATACAACAAAAATGCCACTTGGAAAAAAAAGAAATATAATGCATAAAAAGTCAAAAGGTGATATAATTGTATATATGGATGACGATGATTATTATCCTCCTGAAAGAGTTTCTCATGCAGTAAATATGTTACAGACACATCCAAATGCGTTATGTGCAGGTGCAAGTGAAATATATATATGGTTTAAACATATACAAAAAATGTGGCAATTTGGTCCATATGGTCCAAATCATGCAACGGCAGGAACATTTGCATTTAAACGCGAATTATTAAAAGATCATAGTTATGATGATCACGCAGCATTAGCAGAAGAAAAAGCATTTTTAAAAAATTATACTGTACCTTTTGTTCAATTAGAACCAAAAAAAACAATATTAGTATTTTCACATATCCATAATACATTTGATAAGAAAAAATTATTAGAAAATGGTGAAAATCAATTTCAAAAAACAAGCGATCGTGTAGTAAATGAATTTGTAAAAGAAGAAGAATTTAAAGAATTTTATATGAATACCATTGATGATTTATTAAAAGATTACAAACCAGGAGATCCAGAAAATAAACCGGATGTATTAAAACAAATAAAAGAAATTGAAGAAGAACGTAAGAAAATGATTAAGCAACAACAAGAGCAAGCTAATGCAAAAATTATTTTGAATCAAAATGGACAACAAACGGAATTAAATAATCAACAAGTTGTTCAAATAATGCAACAACAACAAGATCAATTACAACAATTATCACAATTGATACAAGAGAGAGATAAAAGAATACATGAATTAGAAAATAATAATAATATATCTTTTATAAATAATGATAAGGAAATAGAATTAAATAAAAAATTAATTGAAAAAGAAATTTTTATTAATAAATTAGAAGAAGAATTAAAAAATAATACAACTACAAATTATCGTATTATTAAAATGTTAGATATTTTAGAAAAAAATAATTCGAGCACATCTAATCTTGAAAATATTTTAATTTAGAAATTAACTAAATAGTAATATATTATTATATTTAATTATTATAATAATATAAACTATGTTAACAAGTTATTTATGTGGTCCAGCTATAATATATATAGGTTTTAGTTTAATTCAAATTATAATAGATGTTTATAAGGAAATATATAATACAGCCTTTATAAAATTTATTGCTATGTTAATAATGTCTTTAATAATAAATATATTATGTGATATGGGTTTAACTGTTTTAGCTTGGTTTTTAGTGTTTATTCCGATAATATTAATGACTTTAGTATCTACTTTATTGTTACAAACATTTGGAACAAATCCAGATACAAATTATATGAATTCTAAAGTGAAAGATGTTTCTGGTAATTATTATAAAGATTTATCAGGAAATTATTATATTGATGGTAATATATTAAATACTAAAAATAAAGATTTAAATGTTTCAACAATAGATGATTCAAATAGAATAGATAGAGATAAACATAGAAATAAGTTTTATGATGATATTGAAAAAGTATATGATTTATCAAGTTCTAAAGTAGATACTTATGATCTATCAAATAATTTTAAAAAATATTTTGTTGCACATAATTTACTTAATGATTTTAATAATAGTTTCTTTATTACTAATATAAAAAAGTTTTTTAACACTTCAGGTTATCGTGCTAATCAATATGCTATTGATAGTAACGGTAATTTTAGTAGTAATTATAGTTCTCCATATATTAATAATACTATAAATCCGTTGTATGGTTATAGCAATACAAATGCACCACACTCAGGCTCAATACCGATGGACTTAAATAAAGAATTAAGAAGTAATTTAAGGGTTGATAATATGTATGGTTCGGATTTTGAATCTTATGATAAAAAATATAATAATGAATTTAGAATGGATGGTTATGCTATTTTTGGACAGCAACAAAGAAATTCTATGCAAAATAAATTTCCAAATGATACTAAAGAACAAATAGATAAGAAAATACAAGGTGAATGGCAAAAATTAAGTGGAGCACAACAAGATGCATATAATAGAGAAGCCCAGGGTAAAACACATAAAAGCTCATATGATCCAAATAATTTATCTGGATATAGAAGACCATTAAGTAATTTAATAGGTAGTAATAAAAGATCAACAGATAGTTTAAGAATAGAAGCTTGTCCTCCTGGTAAAATTAAAAATAGTGGAGGAACATGTGTAGCACCATGTCCTATTGGTAAAGAAAGAAAAAATGCAAATGGAAATTGTGTTAAAATTTAAAAAAATATTTTAATTTAATTAAATTAATATTTAAATCTAATTAATTTAAAAATTAATTAATTAATATTATAATGCATAATTTGGAGAATGAATATACATTATGGATACATATGTTATATGATAATGATTGGACAATAAATAGTTATAAGAAAATTTATAATTTTAAAACTATTGAAAAAGCTTGTTGTTTACTTGAAAATTTAAATAATGAAATAATTGAAAAAACAATGATATTTTTAATGAAAGATGATATAAAACCAATATGGGAAGTAGAAGAAAATAAAAAAGGCGGTTGTTTTTCTTATAAAATTACAACATGTTATGTAATAAATGTTTGGAAAACAATTGTTTATTTATTAATTGGTAATAAGTTAATAGATGATGATATTGTATTAAAAAATATAAATGGTATTTCAATAAGTCCAAAAAAAAATTATTGCATATTTAAAATATGGATAAATGATGTAAATAATTTTAAAGATTCTTCAATTTATAATTTTATTAATAATAGTATAATAAATTTAGAAAAACAAGAAAATAAAGAAGAAAATAAAGAAGAAAATAAAGAAGAAAATTTAAATAATATAGATCCGTTTAATATAGATATATTATGTAATATAGATAAACAAATTTGTTTATTTAAAAAACACGAATGTTTGTATTAATTTTTTTTTTATTTATTTTTTTTTGTTTATTTTTTTTTGTTTATTTTTTTTTGTTTTTTTATGTTTATGTTTATGTTTACCCGCGACTGTTCTTTGTGTGTTTTGTATACTAAATTTAATTTTATTTTCTATAATTGAAATTTCATTTGTTATATTTTCTTCTTCTTCATCTAATATATATTCTAATTCCTCAATTTTTTTTGTTAATTCTTTTTCTTTTATCTCATAAAAATAAATTTTTTTTTTATAAAATTCTATTATTTTTATTTTATTAATATAACTTTTTTGACTTTGATGTTTTGTTTTTTTTTTAGAACTTTTAGATTTTTTAGAATTAATTAAATTTAATAATTTTTCTTTATAATAATTAATATTATTATATACATCATTTCTTTCATTAATTTTTATTTCATGTAAATCCTGGTAATTTTTTTTATTTTCTTGAATTTTATTAAATTTTTTTTTTAATTTTCGTATTTCTAAATCTTTTTTTTTTACTTCATTAAATGATAAAGAAGACATATATTTATATAAATATATAAATATTTTTTAAAAAGGTTTTATAGTTGTAAAAACTCTTGCCTTGTTTAAATATTCCCATGTTTTTTCATAAAATACGATATCATTTAAATCGTAATAGTAAAAATTCATATTTTTAATATTATTACTTGTATCATATGATATATAAAATTGTGTTAAATGATTTTTTTTTAATTTTACATTTTCATTGTTTAAATATTTAAGACAAAATATAGGCCAATGAATTGCAATTTTATTATTATTGTCCCATAAACCATCATGCCAAATAACTTCATAAACTTTTTTAATATCATCCATAATAAAATTATTATTACATATTATTTAAATAATAATTTCAATTTTATTTTAAAAAAATTTATGATTGAGATGGTAATGCTGCTAAACACAATTTAATTTCACCTAACGATGCTACATTATATTTAACAATTAATGGTTTATTATTTTTTAAAAAAATTTCTATTTGACTACATAAATTAGTACATTTAATAAAATAAACTAAATTTTTTAATGAAAATTCTCCTTGTATAATATCATCTGAATTTTGTTTTTGTAAAAATTGCATACTATTATTTGCAGATGTTTCGGATCGTCTAATTTCTGCTTTAGCATATTGACCACAACATTTAAATATTAATTCATCTCCGACTGATTTAATTTCAAGTTTTTCAGAAATATTAGCTAAATCACGTATGATTTTTTGAAAATCACAAGATGGCATATTTATAACTGATGAATATTTAATATCTGGTAAATCTAAATGTTCTTCTTCTGGTTCTATTAATTTTAATTTTTGTATTTTAGATTGTTTAATATCCCCATTTTCAAATTTTAGTCCGAGTTCTGATACAACCCCATCATTATAATCATCTTTTTCTATATAAATAGTTAAAGTATCGTCGTTATCTATAGAATTAATTAATTTAAATAAATGTATCATATTAACAGCAATAATAATTTTTTCATAATTACATTGATAAAATTCAAAATTTTCTGATTTTAAATTTAAATGTACTAAAATAGTATGTGTTTTATCCATATTAATAATTTTAATACCATCTTTTGTAAAAACAATATTTGTATCCAATAAAATATCCTTTAAAGCAGTCATTAATATACGAAACGGTGCAATTTGTACAGTTTTTATAGTTAAAACATTATTATCATCTGAACTATTTAATAAATTACAATTGGACATTTTATTCTTTATTTATAATATTATTATTAATAAACTTTAAATAGTTAAATATTATTATTATTAAATTATTAAATTAAATAATAATTTTATTATTCATCTGCAAACCATTTTGTTTTAGTACCGCCATCATATTTTTTTGCATAAGCATTAATAATTAACCAATTATTAATTGATTCAATATATTGGTCATCTTCAAAAATTTCTACTAATAATCTTCCATATTTATCAAAATCCATACAACTTACATAAACCAATTTATCTAAAATTTTTGCACGTAAATGATCCCTCACTTCTTTACCAAAAGCTTTTTCTTTTAAATTTTTTGTACGTATTTCAGGCGTATCTATATTGATTAGGCGACAATTCCAACGATAAAGACGTTCTGGTTCTAATTCACTTAATGGAAAAACAATTTTAACAGTATCACCATCATATACATCTACTACCTTTCCCATACATTTTCTACCTTCAAATGAAAATATTTGAGTTTTTTTACTTGCTTTATTCCAATCAGTCATTAATAATCAGTAATATTAAAATTGATAGATATATTTTTATATTATAATTATTAATACAATATTTTCAATAATATATTATTAGTAATGGAAATATATATAAAAAATTATGATACATATATGTCTATTTTAAATAATGAAAAAAAATTTGAAGGTAGATTATTTATAGAACGTTTTTATGAGATAAAAAAAAACACAAAAATAAAGTTTATTAATAAATCAAATAATTGTTTTTGTAATAAAACTGTAAAATATTGTGAAGTATATAATAATATTGATGATTTTGCTATAAAAATAAATAATATTTATTATAAAAATATTTTTAATAAATATTATTCAACTGAAAAACAGGCAAAATATAAAGTTTTAATTATTTATTTATATTAATATAAATATTTATGCTACGCTACTGAGAGATTTTGTATAAGGATTATTTTTAAACGCAGTTAATAATGATTGGTCCATGCGTGCATTATTGAAAGTATTGTCATATGTTTGTATTCCATTTACTTGACCCATGAACTCTGTTGAAGGAATAATATTTGGACCACCTTGTGCAACATTACCTCTGTTATTATTAAACATTCCTTCATCCCTCTTAATTTCTACATTATTATCATGATTAAATAAACTCATATTTCCTTGATTTGCATGTAATTCATATGTTTTATTTACATTATTTTGTTGAGCATATGCCGAATTATATGTTCTGACACCTTGTCCCTGTGAAGACCCACCTCCAATATGTTGTTGATTTGTTGTTGTACGTTGATTATTATAATTTTGATGTTTTGTTACTTGATAACCATCTCCTCTATGGCTTTGTGCTTGAACATTAACATGATCTAATCCAATTTTTCCAGTTGTCATTTCACGATTTGTTACTTTTGTTTTATCAAGTTCATTAAACATATGACCAGTTGATAATAATCCATTTACATTTCCACTTTGTCTTAAATTACCTATAATATTTTCTTTACGAGTTGGATTTAACATATCCATAATTGGTGCTATAACTGCTTTTGCCATTCCATAAACACCGCCAAATTGAACTTCGTTTCTATCTGTTGTTCTATTATTTGGTAAAACTTTATAACTATTTACACCATAATCATTTGGATTTGCAGAACCTTGTCCTTCTAAAGTTGCATTACTTATTGGTAATGAAGATAAATTTATTTTTTTAGATTCTTCATAATCAGGATTAGTATATGTTGTTTGTCTTTGTCCTCCTGCTCCATAATATTCACGTGTACTATCTATTCTATTTTCCATTGGTATAACTTGAGTGCTTCTAACAGTAGGTGCCTGTTCAATACCAGTTGTTGTAAACCATCTTGTAGGTCCTGCTTCATAATATTTTTCAGGCAAATGTTTCTCTATTTTACCTATTCTGTCGTTATCACCCTGGCTCTTTATAGAACTAATTGCAGGTCCTTGATGTCCATTTAAATCAAAACTTTGTTTTTGGTTATTTGCAACTCTTAAATCATCAACCGATTTAGGCATCCAAGATTCACGTGCCATCATGCTGTTATTAAATCCTCCGGTTCCTTCTGTTCCGCCTGTATTAAAACCTTTTTCATCTTGTTTTCCATATCCTAAATTTAGACCAGGAGCAACACGTTGTTGTTCCCATAATGTTACATTTGACATTTTCATCGATTCATTTACTCTAGATTGGAAAAAATCACTATTATTAGGAGTTCCGTTTTGAAAATTGGTATGTTCGTCTGGTTTAAATAATGGTGCTTGTTCACTTTTACTAAATTGTTGACTACCATAACCAGTTTTACTATCTAAAATAGATTCTGTATTATTAAAATCGCTTGTTGCTCCCCGAATTTTTCCACCAAAAAACGGTTTCATATTATTATGTTTAAAATTATTTACATCTAATTCTTGACCATTCATTGATTTAAATTTATTTGATGCCATAGTTTCTCCTTCTTCAGTAAGAGTATTTTTTGATTGTTGAACAAAAAATTTATCTGTATGTTGATTTGAATTATTATAACTATTTACTAAATTAGCATTTTGTTGTCCAAAATCATTCAATTTTCGTGTATTATAATTCGAAAAACCTTCTTTTGTATGTCCTACAAATGGCTGTTTTAATTTACTTCTATTTGCATCTCCACTTATAAAAGTATCTGCTTCTTTTAATTTTTCTTGTTCCTCAATAAAACCTTCCTTTTTTTTTTCTTGTTCATTTAAAATATATAAACTTCCTAATACTACTATAGGTATAGCCAATTCTGCCATTATATAATATAAAATAATATATTTATTATTTATTTTATATTATACATAAATCATAAACTTAATGATTATTCATTGCATAATAATCTTTTTCAATAATTCTTGATGATATATTATTATGAAATGGTCTGCAAATATTTTCTTGAGGGTCCATTAATAAATATTTAAAATTGTTTGGAATATTTGGAGTATTTATTGAATCTAATTCTCTTAAAGTCCATGCTGGATGTGTTGCTCTTGATTGTCCTGTAATTTCATTACTATTTACCGGATAACTATTTGCATAATATAAATTATTATTAGTAACATAATTAGTATAATTATTTTCTTTTATTAAATCTCTATTTAAACCACGTGTTTGACCACGTAAATCGCTTTCTAAAGCAATTTGATTTTGTGATAAATTCGCGCCCCATTTTTGCATACGTACATGTGGGTCATCTAAAAATGGCAAATTTAATCCATTTCCAGGAACACTAATACCATAATTTCCAATATTTGTAGTTTCTTCTAAATACTTTTGGATTCTACATGGGTCATCATAAAATCTTGTAAAAGCCATAGTATAGTATATTTTATATTAATAATATTTTATTTTTTATTAAAAAATTATTAATTTATATTAATTTTAAATAGTGGGTTTTCCTGCTTCACTTAATAATATATTTAATGCATTTTTTAATACTATTATTTCCTCTTTTTGTGAATTTACTATAGTATCTAATTCTTTTGTTGCTGCTAAACCATGTATAAAAATATCATTATACCGCACATTATATTTATTGTCATTTTCTGAAACTACATAATTTAAATTGCTAATATCTAATAATTCTTGAGCAATTAATCCACTTTCTTCCAATACACTATCATTTGGTTGTATATTTCCACTATGGTCGGCTTTATATTCTAATTGGGTTTTTAGATATTTTTTTGGATTTAATAAACGTATTGTTTGTAAGCCATTATTTATTATTTTTTCTTGTATTTTATATCTATCGTCCGAAGTTAATTGTGCACCATAATTATTATATATATAATCTGCTCTTAATGAATTATGTATTGCACCATAAGATGTAATAAAATTTTCATTTGACTCTTTTAAATAATATTCAACACCATTATAACCAGAACCTATATCAATATTACCTACTATACTATTTCCATCACTTGACATGTTAACAGTATTACCAACTCCAAAAAGGCCGTTCTGTGAATTTCTTGCTACTTCTAGTAAATTTGGTACCCATTGATCTCCTATTTTATTTATTATAAAGTTATAATCCACAAAATGAAGACCACTTGCAGAGCCTGCATATATTTCATCACTTTTAGCAATTGCTAAAGCTGACCCAAATGTTACACCATGTGACGCGCCTGTAAAATCACCACCTCTAAAAAATGTACTATAAGTAAAACTTACATCAATATTTGGTCTTTCTAATATTATGATACATCCCTTATGATCGTCGTATCCTCTATCATTTACAACTAAAGTTAATCCATCATTACTCATCATTTGTTTAGTGTACAAGAGGATCTGGCCCGTCAAAGTTCCCAAATGAACTGTTGTATTTGTTCCTACTATTTTACCTATTGGACCAGTAGAATCAATATTAGGATTTCCACTAGGATAACCATAATTTATATTAAAAATTCCATCAGTTGAATCATTAAATAGTATTGTTTGAAATATAAAATAATCATTATGTAAACCTTTATTAGCAAGTGTATTACCATCTGGAACATCTCCACTAATATCACTGAAATTATTAGTATTACCAGTTTGCATATTAAATATTCCTTCAGGACTAGCTTTTAAAGTTGGGGAATATAATACAAATACTTTATGCAACGGATAACCATTAGTAACTAGACATTCATACCACGTTGATGTTAATATTGTACCATCAGTATTTGAATCAAATTCCCAATTTGTATATTCAATAGAATTGGCAGTTCTTGAGCCAGTTAAAGTGCTTTCTATACTATTAGAAATTCGAATAAAATCATTCCAGATAGGATTCCCCGCAGCATGATCCTGAAAAAAAGATTGATATTCATTCATAACATCCGAATAACTTCTATTTCTTTGTCCTCTGTATAACATATATATTCCACTAGTTGTTTTAGAACTCCAAAATAATCTACTTCCATCAGGAGTTAAATGTAATTTATTACCTTGATAAGTACCATTATCTAACCAACTACGATAATTTTGAAGGGAAGTTATATAGTTCCAATTAACTTCATCTTTTTTATATATAGAAAGACTCCCTCTACTACCGTCATAATTATAATCTCCAAATAAAAATTCATCAAATGTAAGTGGACCACTTGTTTCGCCGTAGTATGTTAATGGTTTATGCCAATAATCAAATTGTGCTTCTAAATTATGTGTAGTATGTGTAAAATAATAATTTTGTTTTGTATATCTATCATATATTCTATATTCACCGGCGTAATTAATCATTGCATAATTATTATTCCCATTAGTACGAATTGCTCTCGAATGACGTATTACACTATTAAACTCTACATAAAGATTAGCACATTTAAAACTACTACCCGTTGTTATTCTTTTTTCTAAAATAGTATTATTGTTTAATTTTAATTTATTATCAATTATATTTAAATTTCCATTATTTATATTTAAATTTCCACTAATTTCTACATATCCAAGTGAAGCATCATTATTTGATGTTAAACTATTGTTAATAATATATTGTATTAGATTCTCAAAATGTAAATTTCCATTTGTCAATTTAACATTTCCACTCAATTCAACATTTTGAGAATCTAATACAATATATTTTTCAGCATTTTTTGTTGTAGCATAAATTTGACCTAAACGATTAGACATTTATATATAATAAAATAATAAAATTTATTTAATAATATAATTTTTTTATTATTATTTTATTTTTTAAAAAAAGCGCATATTTAATTATTAATCAACACTAAATACATCTATCTTTGTTGCTTTATTAGTTAAATTACCATAAGACCTATATTGTATTGTTGTATGAGCGTCTAAATCTATACGAACGAATACTGTTTCATTCACATCTAAATCTACTATACTCTGTACAATAACGTTCCTAGAGTTTTCTACATTTGGAACACTCGTAGAGGTCATACGTCTTCCCGAAGTGCTTTCATATATTTCCAGCACTGTTGTCAAGTTCGTCCCACTTGTAAATAGTTTATATGAAGCAGTAAAAAAGTATTTACCCGCACGAGGAGCAGTAAAACCACCATTTACTATAATATTTGGGTGGCTCTCATAGTCTGTAACAAACAAGGAGTTTCTTGTATCAATAAAAGCATTTGGCTGGGCTGAATTATAGAATACTGTAAAGGGGCCCGTTAAAGTAGAAGACGCATAAACTTTATAATTAGGATTCCATATTGGTGGATTATTTGGACCTTGTGAAATTATTGATTCTCCTGATATTCCATAACCATTATTACCAGAATCTGGTAATTTTATTGTTCCACTAATTTCTAGATTATTAAATGATGCATCATTAATTGCTGTTAAACTATTATTAACAATATTATATGATGTGCTGCCACTATTCTCTCTAAAATTAATTTTATCAGTAACAGAAAAATTGCTAAATATTAAATTTTGACTAACATCAAGATTTCCATTTGTCAATTTAACATTTCCACTCAATTCAACATTTTGAGAATCTAATACAATATATTTTTCAGCATTTTTTGTTGTAGCATAAATTTCACCTAAACGATTAGACATATATTATATAATAGTTAATAAAATTTATTTAATAATATAATTTTTTTGTTATTATATTATTTTTTTGAGAGAAATAATATAATTATTTTATTTAAATAGTGGGTTTTCCTGCTTCACTTAATAATGTATTTAAAGCATTTTTTAGTAAAGTATTTTATTTTTTAATAAAAAATTATTAATTTGTAATATATATATATTAATTTATTTGAGTTACTATAATACTAACACACTTTTTACGGTTAATTTCAATAGCCGAAGGAATAAGACGCCAACCACTACCAGTTGGGTGTATAGTTATATAGAACCCTTCACCTGATCCAAATGAATGAATATGTGATAGAATCATTGGCTCAACATCGTTTAAATAACCACTTGTTCTACTTTTCGAACTTTGAGCAATTTCAGTATCATCTTGATTTTTTAATTTTAAATACGCACCGGTTAGTGAATTTTGTTGTGCTTGTAATTCTATATAAATATCTATTTTATAAATACCAGGATTTGACACTTTTATCAGATAACCATATTGAAGATAAACTCCATATGAACCTAAATTTGAATCTTCTTCTAGTTGCAAACTGTTATCAGTACCATTACTTGGTTCGTAGTTAGTATTTGGGGAAGGTGGAGTAAAATTTAAATAAAATCTACAATAGGCATTTTGAGATTTTAAAGTTCCATTAATTTGAACATTTGAAAAATCAATTACTAAAGTATTTGAACCATCAACAGTAGTTCCATATATACTTCCTAAATCAGTCATTATATTATTTTATATATTTTATATATTTTATATATTTTATATATTTTTATTATTAAATTAAAAAATATATAAAATAAATTTAATTAAATAAATTAAAAATAAATTAAAATAAATTTAAAATCCATCATCAGCAAATTCAAACGCATCTTGTGGGTTTTCTACTTTTGTTGCCAATGAATATTCGCTTACACGCTTTTCAAAGAAATTATCCTTTCCTTCAATGCTAATGTTTTCCATCCAATCAAATGGATTAGAAGATTCATAAATTTTATCACCACCTAGTTGAATACTTAATCTATCCGCAACAAATTCAATATATTGCTGCATTAACATACTATTCATTCCAATTAAACGACAACTTAATGCTTCATTAATAAATTCAGTTTCAATAGTTACTGCTTCTTTAATAATTTCGTGAATTTTCGGCTTTTTTAATGGCTTTTCTAATTTTGAATGTAAAAGCACCGCAAATTCAGTATGTAATGCTTCATCGCGTGATATAAATTCATTTGATAATGTTAATCCAGGTAATAATCCACGTTTTTTAAGCCAGAAAATAGCACAAAATGCACCTGAAAAGAATATTCCTTCTACACAGGCAAATGCAACAAGACGTGTCGCAAAACTGGATTTTTTATCATTAATCCATTTAATAGCCCAATCTCCTTTTTTCTTAATACATTCAAACTCACTAAGAGCATTAAACAATTTAGATTTTTCTGTTTTGTCTTTAATATAAGTTTCAATTAATGTAGAATACATGATAGAATGAATATTTTCCATTGCAATTTGTAACCCGTAAAATGCTCTTGCTTCACTAATCTGTATTTCAGACATAAAACGCAGACCTAAATTTTCTAAAACAATTCCATCGCTTGCGGCAAAAAACGCTAATATCATAGAAATAAAAAATTTTTCATCACCACTTAAGATGTCCCAATCTTTATAATCTTTAGATAAATCAATTTCTTCTACTCTCCAAAATAAATCTTCTTGTTTTTTATACATTTTCCATATGTCTTGATCAACAATTGGAAACATAACGTAACGATTAGCGTCTTCTTTTAACAATGGCTCTACTAAATTTTTGTTCATCCTAAATAATATATGTTTAGATTTTTATATTTTTTTAATAAATATTATAAATAATTTTTTTTATATTTTGTTATACTATAAATATGTCTTCGTTAACAGTAAGTTTAAAAAAAACATTAACTTCTTTAGGTGGAAATAAATTAATAAAAAATGATATGTTTACAAATATTGCTTTAGTAATATTTATAATATTAACAATAAATTATTTAAATACAAAACAATATCAAGCTACCATATTTTTATATATAGTTGCAGCAGGAGGTTTTTATTTATGTAAAAGTTTATCATATGGTTTAATAATTTCAATAGTTTTAACAAATTTATTAATATCTATGAATTATTTTAAATTAAGTGAAAATTTTAAGGATGGTAAAGAAAAGAAAAAAAATAAAGATAAAAAAAACGATAAAGATGATGAAAAAAACGATAAAAATATGGATAAAGCAATTAATAAAATAAAATCACTGGTTTCAAGTAAATAAATAATATATGTTATTTAAAATATATTATTATAATTAAAATTATATATAATAATATAAATAATGTTAACTGGTGGAAAAACAGCAAAAGATGTTTATAATAATGATTTAATAATAAAAGAAACTATAAAAAATATCGAAAATAAAGAAAAAGATATAATAGATAATTACACAAATTTAATAAATTTAAAAAAAGTAGCAAATAAAAATATAATGCCTCGTATAGATGAAGTATTAAATAAACAAATATTATATTTAAAATATAAAACAGAAACAAAAAAAAATCAGTGTAATGCACTTTTAAAATTATTAGAATACATAAATACTTTAAATGCAAAAGATAAAGAAATACAACATGAAATAATTTTGGATAAAATAAAAAATTTAGAATATGAAATTAAACCATATAATATTTTATTATTAAAGTAAAAATATATTTTTATATATTTTATATATTTTTATATATTTTATATATTTTTATATATTTTATATATTTTTATATATTTTATATATTTTTATATATTTTATATATATAAAAATATGAAATTAAATAAAAGTTCAATAGTTAAAAACTTATTAAATAATAAATATATTCTTTATATTATTGCTTTAATATGTTTATTTGATATTTTAGGTTATATAATGAGATACGAATTTGGAGCTGTAGTATTTTTCTATTTGATTGGTTTAATAACTTATACTTATACCAAAAATATGACAGTAATTTTAGGAACATCATTAATAATGACATCTTTATTACATTTAGTCAATTATTCTATGGGATTAAAAGAAGGATTTAAAGAAGGAGATGATGATACAGCTTTAACTGAAATGCTAACTGCTGCGACAGAAGATGGAGAAAAAGAAGTACAAGAAGAAGAAGAAGAAGAAGAAGAAGAAGAGGAAGAGGAAGAAATAAAAGAAGATTTAAAAGAAAAAAAATCTAAAAAATCAGGTTATCAAAATAAAATTAAATTAAATCCAGGAATGTATAATACTCCAAATAAAGAAGATTTAAAAAAACAACTAGGAAAAGCATCAAAGATGGAAAAAGCGTATGATAATTTGGATAAAATGATAGGTCAAGAAGGTATAAAATCAATATCATCACATACAAAAAATTTAGTTAAACAACAGAACGATTTAATGAAACAATTAAAAGATATAACACCTTCATTAAATGAAGCAGTTGGTGCTATTAGTAAAATAGATTTAGGTAAAATAGGAAATATGTTTAATTCAATGGATTAATTTATTAAATAATAAATTAATATTATACTTATATTTATATAAATTTATGTATAATATAAAAAAAATACTAATAAATAATTATATATTATTTTCAATATTAACTTATATTTATTTAATTTTTAGAATAAACAATAATAGTTATAAAGAATTATTATTATATATAATTTCATTTTTTTTATATTATTGTTACAATAACAATTTTAAAAATTGTTTTATATTTGTGTTTTTTGTATTACTAATAAGAGAATTATATAAAATTTTCTTTATGAATATCGAAAATTATGTTAATAAAGAAGAAAAGGAAATAGATGATATAGTAAAAAAAAAAGAAAAAGATGGTTCAAATACATCAGGCTCAAAAGAAGATGAGTTACTTGATGAAGATGAAAAAGAAGAATTGAAAAATGATAAAAAAAAGAGAAATCAATTTAAAATTGACATAAAAAAAGATACAAAAGAAGAGACAGAAAAATCCAATATAAAACCAAAAATATAAAAAATTATTATAAAAAATTATTATAAAAAATTATTATAAAAAATTATTATAAAAAATTATTATAAAAAATATATTGTTAATATAATAGTATTATTTATCTTTATTATGGTAAAAAAATGTCCACCAGGAATTATATGTATTGAAAATTATACTTTTTTATTTTTTGGAATATTAATTTTAACAATTTTATTTTTTATGTATATTAAATACAATAAAAATTTAGTACTGAATAATAATTCTAATTTATATTGTTCTTGTAATAAACCTTCTGATTTATGTAATTGTAAAAAAAATATTGTAAATAATAACAGCTATTATAATAATGATGATTTAATCTCAAGATTAATTCCAAAAACTGGAAATAATGTTAATGATGTATTGTTAAATCCATATAGTGCTCCATTAAGAGATGATCGTATAATTAACAATACTAATTATAATGGACCAAAAATACCAATTAATGTAGCTACGCAATCATTTAACACAAATTATCGACAAATTGGAATTTTAACTCGTGTAAATGGAGGAGAAACAATATTACCTTTAATGGGTCGCCCATTATTTAGTAATAGAGATAAATGGAATTTTTATACAATGAATGATAAAAATGCAATGATAAAATTACCAATTAGTTTTAAAAATAGAAGTTGTACAAGTCAACAAGGTTGTGATAATTTATATAATGGAGATACAGTACATGTAGAAGGATTTAATGATATATTTAGAGTAACTATTTATGATAATAATGTAATGGAATATATTCCATATTTGTGAATTTGTTAAATTAAATATTTATATAGTTATATATATTTAATTTAATTATGGTTAATATAAAAAAAAATAAAATAGGAAATGATAAAAATGGAAATTTATTACTTCAAGCTGTAGAAGGACAATTTATAGATTTTTCATGTTCTCAAGTTAATATAAATAATTCAATTGCTATAAAAAAAAATATAGAAATAAGTGGAAACATTATAAGTAATTATTTAGATAATAGATTTAAAAATTTTAATTTAAACACTTATAAAGATGTTTCTTTTGGAAATATAGAAATAAGTGGTGTTTTAACAATAAATAATAATAATGTAGCATTATTAAGTGATGTTAGTAACGCAATTAATACTTTAGTAAATGGTGCACCAGAAGCATTAAATACATTACAAGAACTAGCAGCATCATTAGATAATAGTAGTAATTTTTCATCAGTAATAGTAAATAAAATAAATAATATAGATGCATCATTATCAAATTTAAATTTGTCATTAAATGATAATTATGTAACTGAAGTTTCTTTTAATGAATTAGAAAAAAGGTCAGATAATTTTTTTTTTTTTTTTAAATTAAAACCGTGGTCACTTGTTTATAATAATGGTTATTATAATTATCCAATAAGTAATTATGGAAATGATTTTAAGTATAATTTAGGTGATTTTTCAATGTCACAT
>Ga0257106_1000137_pt1 | contig 44930 bp, 23 predicted proteins | sample LP_taG_3_FD_190177 | JGI IMG/M metagenome (GOLD analysis project Ga0257106, IMG submission 190177) | Marine microbial communities from Northeast Subartic Pacific Ocean, Canada - LP_J_2011_P26_10m | ecosystem: Environmental > Aquatic > Marine > Oceanic | place: Canada: Northeast Subartic Pacific...
GTGATAGGTCGACGCAACAGCGCGGCGACGGAGGTGAGTGCGCGACGACGCCCTGTGACTCTTTCGACTCCACCGAGACGAGATCTGAGTGAATCCCCTCCCCGTCTTTCCAAACGCAGGCGCTACGAAGGAACTCGAGATCGACACCGAGAAGGACAGGGATGGTCGCGCGCTCCGCGAGAAGGTACTGAAGACCGCTGCGGAGAGAGCTGAAGGTTTCGAGGATGATAAGAAGTACAGGGGCCTGAACAGCTACGTGGACTACAGGGCGGGGTTCCGCAAGGAGCATTCAATCGCGAGCGAAAAGGGTGGCGGAGCGCACGGCCCGATGCGAGCTTCGTCAAACGTGAGGATGACTTTCATCATGGATTACAAGCCCGACATCTGCAAGGACTACAAAGAAACGGGATATTGCGGCTTCGGTGACTCATGTAAGTTCTTGCACGATCGCGGTGACTACAAGCAAGGCTGGCAGCTCGACAAGGAGTGGGAGGAGAAGGAAAAACAGCGAAAAGAAGCCCTGGCGAAGCTGGAGCAGTTGGAGAGGAACATGGGGGAGGACGGCGTGTGCGTGCCCTTGGAGGAGGAGGAGGAGGACGACGACGACGGTATCCCGCCCGCGTGTGCCATCTGTGAAAACACCTGGGACACCATCAGAGACCCGGTGGTCACCAAATGCAAGCATTACTTCTGCGAGCACTGCGCTCTCCGACACAACGCGAAGGCGAAGGCTTGTTTTGTGTGCCACAAGCCAACCGGGGGCACGTTCAACACGGCGAAGGAGATCGTTAAGCGCGTCAAAGAGATGAAGGAGTCGGGTGGGAAGTGGGGCAAGAAGGTCAACAGAGACAAGGTCGCCTCCGAGTACGGGGACGTGGGCTCGCAAGGTTGGCTTCTCGGATGAGCTTGCAATACAGTTGATAATAAAAACACTCACAGCGCGCCGACCCACTCCTGGATAACCGGGTTCACCGCTCCCGGGTTATCATCCTGCAGGCAGTGTCCTTCCCCCGGGAATACCTTCAAGGTGGTTTTCGGACGGTTCTCGGGGAGCTTCATGAAGTACTGCCCGAGGGGGAAATCCGGGGGCGTGATCGAGTCCTCGTCGCCCCAGAGGATCAGCATCGGGCACTTGACGTCTGGCATTAGCTCCTCCGGGCGAGGTCCGGGGGGTCCCGTCAGGATCCTCACGAAAGCGCCAAAGGCCCCGTCCCGTTCCGCAGCTGTGCAGATTGACTGCACGAGCGCGTCGTCGACCCTTGAAGGATCCTTGTACACCCCCTGCAGAGCGTTCCTCACGCTCTCCTCGTTGCGAACGTTGTCAAACAGAGGCTTGGCCACCGGCGTTTTCAGCACAAAGTCGATGATGGCGAGGACGACGTTGAAGATGGGCACCACCGCCTTGTACTGCCATCCGAACCCGTCGAAATCTCCCGGCATGCGCTTAACCTTGTTATTCATCCCGCCCGCGCAGTTGAGGAGCACGACGCCCGTGGTGCACTCAGGCTTCTTCGCAGCGGCGTGGATGGCGGTGAGGCTGCCGATGGAGTTGCCAACCAGCACGGCGGGCTCGCTCACGACGTTGTCCACGAAGTCGACCACCTGATCCCTCCAGAACTCCATGCAGTACTCCAGATCGGGCTGATCGGACTTGCCGAACCCCACGAGGTCGAGCGCGTACACCCTGTTGGTCTCGGACAGCGCGCTCAGCTGCTCGCGGTACTGGAACGAGCTGACGCCGAAGCCGTGAATCAGCACGACCGGCTTGCCGCTGTTCCCGCGCTGCCTGTACGCGCACTCCATGCCGTTCCACCGATACGTCGCCAGCTCGGCGTCGCCCTTGGTGGCCACATCGCTCGAGCTCGCGTACCAGCGAGACGCACGACGGGACGAGGCGGATGCCTTGGATCGCCTGGATATCGGCACCCTCGGCCACGTCGCTCGACAAGACGACACGCTGGCCATCTTTCTTTGCGACCGGCGTTTGTGAGTGAAAGAAGCCGGCTTCGGTTGATAATAAACGTGGATGAAAAGGCGTAAATCAAACGAATCGTATGGTAATCAGGTACACGCGATTTGTATTAGTCATTAACAGCGTAGCGAATTTTTCTATTTGGTTCGCCACGTGCCCAACCAAACCCAAGTCGACGTCACCACTCGGCGGAACGCAGGTGGGGCGTCGCTCGAGCTATCGATCGTGATCGATTCGTGCATGAGCAAGGCTTCGTTGACACTTCCATCGCGCCACAGCACCGCAGCACAGGTCTCCGCGTTCACCGGACGACGAGGCGACTTCCGCCGAAAAAGTACTTTTGCCCCGCCGCATCGCTCCCGCAGGGCACCCGCGACGGCAGCCATGGGGGGCAAGATGAACGACACCGGACCGGTCGTCAAGGATCTCGTTCTCATCGGCGGCGGTCATAGCCACGTCTACGTCCTGAAGATGCTCGGGATGAACAAACTGCCGGGCGTGCGCGTCACCCTCGTGGCGAAGGAGGTTAACACTCCTTATAGCGGAATGCTCCCTGGGCACATCGCCGGACACTACACCTGGGACGAGTGTCACGTCGATCTGAGACCCCTGTGCACATTCGCCGGACATCGACTGATCCACGACGAGGCCGTGAGTATCGATCTGGAGAATAAACGAGTCATCCTGAAGGGTCGCCCTTCGATCTCCTACGACGCCCTCTCCATCGACATCGGCATCACCCCCGCCAAGGCTGTGCAGGGAGCTTCCGACTTTACCACACCGGTCAAACCCATCTACGGTTTCGGAGAGCGCTGGGAAGCGATATTGGACAGAGTTCTCACGACGTCCACGCAGACCCGTGTCGCGGTGGTGGGAGGTGGAGCCGGCGGAGTCGAACTCGCGCTGGCGATGCAGCACCGGCTTCAGGCGGAGCTCGAGAAGGCTGGACAGTCAGCCGACCGCGCCGACTTCAAGCTGATCACCCGCGGGACACTCATGCCCACGCATGCGAGCTCAATTCGTAAGACATTCCTGGACATATTTCACGACCGGGGTATCGAAGTCATCGAGGGCGACGGCGTGGAGTCCGTCTTGAAGGGCGAACTGGTTCTCTCGAGCGGCAGAAAAGTTCCCGCGGACGAGTGCATCTGGTGCACTCAAGCGGCTCCTCAAGGTTGGCCCGGAGACGCCGGTCTTGAAACCGACGACGGATTCATCAAGGTATCTCCAACTCTGGAATCGACCAGCCATCCTGGGGTTTTCGCCGCCGGAGATGTCGCCTCCGTGGTTGGCCATCCGCGCCCAAAAGCGGGAGTGTTTGCGGTGCGCCAGGGTCCTCCACTGCACAATAACCTCCGCCGATATTTGCTCGGAGAGAAGCTTGTGGACTTCAGTCCTCAGAAGGTGTTCCTCGGGCTCATAAGCACCGGTTCAAAACACGCCATGGCTTCGTACGGCTCCGTCAGCTTCGGTGGGGCGTCATCAACAGGCGCGATGCTTTGGAAGTGGAAGGACCGCATCGACAGGAAGTGGATGAAGATGTATCAAGAGATGCCAGTAATGGAATCTCCAGTACCTGATGTATCTGAGGTTGCTCTCGCGTCTGGCCCTGCAACTATTGCCGCCCTGCAGGCTGTCCCCATGCGTTGTGGCGGTTGTGGAGCTAAGGTTGGGGCCAGCGTACTAAGCCGAGTGATGGCCCGCCTCAACATTCCGACTCGCCCTGAGGTTGAAGTCGGACTCGACCAGCCAGACGACGCGGCCGTCATCACGGTTCCTCCCGGAATGGTCGCTGTGCACACCGTCGATTTCTTCCGTTCGTTCGTAGATGACCCGTACATCTTCGGTCAAGTCGCGGTCGTGCACGCGTTGGGTGACTGCTGGGCCATGGGAGCCGAGCCGCACGCCGTCCTCGCAGTCGCGCAGGTGCCGTACGGTCTCGAATCTCAGGTCGAGGATGAGCTGTGGCAGATGATGTCTGGAGCCACAGCGGTGCTCGAGGAAGTTGGGTGTGCTCTGGCGGGAGGGCACAGCTGTGAAGGGGCAGAGCTGGCCTTGGGATTCTCAGTTCACGGAGTGGCCAAGCGAGAAAATCTGATGAAAAAGGGAGGCATGAAACCGGGCCAAGTTTTGATTGTCACCAAACCTATCGGCACGGGCACGCTGTTTGCCGCAGACATGCGGGCGAAAGCTGAGGGAAGATGGGTGACCAAAGCCTTGGACAGCATGCGACAGCCCAGTGCGGTTGCTGCTCAATTACTGGTTGAACATGGTGCCAAGGCTTGCACTGATGTCACGGGATTTGGCTTGCTCGGACACCTCGTGGAAATGTGCAAAGGCGCAAATTTGGCTGCAGTTTTGGACCTTGACGAAATTCCAGTGTTGGATGGAGCGGAAGAATGCTTGAAAATGGGAATAACATCTTCGCTTCAACCTGCAAATTTTCGATTGTCGAGGGCTGTTGCCAATCAAGATGGAATTGCGAATAATCCCAGGTATCCGCTGATTTACGATCCACAAACCGCGGGAGGTATGCTGGCTACAGTTCCGAAAGAAAATGCGGATGCTTGTATTGAGGCTCTTCGTCAGGCTGGGTATCCTTCAACCTGCAGGATTGGCGAAATAATCGAGAACTTACCAGCGGTCGCCACCGCACCGGAACAAGTCGTTTTTGTTCAAGATGCGAAGAACCAGTTCTCTGCGACGGGCGAAAGTAAGGAGCGAGTTCGTCCAATCGATTTGAACAACTGCGACACCGGTGCATGCGAGATTCCGATTAGCAAAAGACAAAAGTCCAAGTAGAGTGTGACCCGTTCTATGCTCGAATCCCGCGATAAATGAAATCAAAACTACGATTTAAAATCCTACTGATCTGCCTAGACCATCTCATCCGAAATCATCAACTCTTGCATTAGTTTGACGTCGTTAGGGTCGACTGCGTTTTTCATCAACGAGGTTGGAATGTTCCGTGAAAGAACGCCCGTTAATATCTGCTGATTTAGCGGCTTCGCGACGTAGTCGTCCATTCCAGCCTCCATGCAGTCCCTCTCATTCATGGACTTGATTCCCGACGACACTGCCACGATGGGAACCTTTGAAACAATTGGATCATCAAGCTTACGGATCTCCCTGGTAGCTTCCAAACCATCCATAACAGGCATTTGGCAGTCCATTAAAATGATGTCCGGGCGCACATTTTCGTTCTTCGCGTTCACGCAATAGTCCAGCGCGGCCTTGCCATCATTCACGCACACGAGCTCTATGTCGTGGATGCGATTGACAAGTCGTTTGACAATAAATTGCGTCGGAACGCTGTCCTCGGCGTATAAGACTTGGATTTTTCTCTTAGGAGAAAACGAGTCAATGACTGGGTGCAAACTGTCCTTCTTTGACTCCGCGATTTGGAGAAGAACTTCCGTATTCTGTTCAAGCCTGTCGTTCGCAGTGCGAAATAGACGATCTTTTCCTTCTTCGTCTTGTTCTAACGCGGCGAAAAGCTCCTCAACAGTGACGGAAAGGCATTCAACGTTTCCACGAGCCCTTACTGAAGCAGTTCTCTTTCCATGGTAATCTGTGTCCCCATCAACCTGCATCCTCAGAATCGTCTCGAGAACTGCAATTTCTCCAACAACCACACCCTCACCGCGCACCGCGAGGACACCGAGGTGCTGTGCTTCATCTTGTGAGGTTGTATCACTAGCTTGTTCGGCGATTTCATCATGCAGAGCGTCGACAAGGACTTCGCATTCTCCAGCGTTGATGAAGTACAATGTTTCCCCGATTTCTCCTTTGCGCATGATAACGTCTCCTGTTTTGAATTCCTCCGTCTTGAAATTGGGACGAAGAAGAGCGGCCAGTGGATCCTTGCGGACAGCATCTGCGATCTCCTTTTCGGTGACCGTAAGCATGTCGGACTGTTTGAGAGACGGTGGTAATGGATCTGTACCGTTCTTTGTCGTCCAAGCATGGGTCATAACATCCTCTATCGACGCACGATTTTCAGGCTGAATTTGGAGAACGATCGTCAGCAAGTCTTTCAACTCCGCTGATAATTCCGGCTTCTCAGGAAACTGCAATCCCTGCCGCTTCGCCATTGCGATGATCTGGAAAATTGTTCGTCCTATGAAGGGCAGTCTTGCTGTCGCCATGTGAAAAATGCAAATTCCAAGTGACCAAATATCCGCGGCAAATGGATCGTAACCATCTTCTCCCAACATTTCAGGGGCGATGAAAGCTGGAGTCCCGACAATCCGCTTGTTGGAATTCTGTTTATTGGCCTTTCCGATGAAAGAAACCCCGAAATCAGCGATCTTCACCGTACCATCGCCAGACTTCAAAAGGTTTTCTGGTTTCAAATCCATGTGAGCGATTCCCGCCACATGGTGAAGGTAATCCAAGCCCTGAATTATGTCCCGGATGTAGGACAGCAAAGTTTTTTCTTTCACTGGGACAAGGTTGTACCTTGTGAAGATAGGACCAGAGCTGGCAAACTCCAGGACCAAGAGAAGTTCGTTGGTCTTCGCGTCGTCAATAACCTCGAAGAGCTTCAGCACGTTGGGATGCTTGAGCTTTTTCAGCACGGCAATCTCCTTCCTCACCGCAGTCTCCGCGACAGCTGCGTTGCTGTTTGTGGCCTTGATCGCGTAAAGCAGGTTGTCGGCGGCGTTCAGGCCAAGCATGACTTTGGCGTGAACACCGCGGCCTAGGTCCTTGACGATGATGTACTGATTGAGCTGCTTGTACTCCTGCTCCCCCATCTTCACGGAAGTTTTCGTGATGGAGTCTGTGTGCTTCGTCGGCTCGTCCCTTCGCGACGCGGTTGACGCCTCTGAGGTAAACGAATCATCCGACGCCATCGAAAGCCTGCTGAGTCGCTGCCCAGCCGCAGCCGACACGTCGACCTCTGGCTTGGCTTGTCCCACCGAACCCAACGATATTTTCACACTGTCCTGGCTCACAGTTTTTGACTCGCTCGGGTTTGCTTGCACGTCGCCGGGAGGCCAACCAGCCCCTCGCGAATCATCTGCAGTGCTCTTTGTCACAGCCGGGTCGCTGGCCTGCTTTGCGCGATCTTCCGTGGTCCCGCTGGATATCTTAGCGCTCGTCGGAATCATTTCGGCCGGCACGTCGCTCCTATCATCATCCCCGGGTGCCGTGCGATTGGTCATATCGCCTGTTGAAGCGTTGCCAGACCCATCCCTGCGGAAACGATGGGCGAAAACCGTGAGTTTGCGCGCTTGAAGGTCGTTCGGGTCACGTGCACGAGCACGACGAGACATAAATACGATAGACGCGATGCCCAAAGAGAAGATACAGAAGCGCCTGGACGACACAACCCATTCACCGCCGCGATTCCTGCCTCCTCCAGTCACCACACGCGGAGGAGGTTCAGGGCTAGTTCCTGGAAACCCGAAAACATCGGGGATGGAGAAGCGCTTACCCTGCTTTGCTCAGGCACGGCCCCATGATTGCAGGCGGGTTCCCGCAATCTCCTGCGGGTTCCTTATGCTACCCTCAGTATGTGCACACCTACCTATCTTGCACACTTTCACCAAACGCTCCGTGCCCAGGCGTGCTCGTGGGTGGGGGCGCCCCCGTCCCAAACAAAACCTGTGACTCAGCGCTATCATCACCAAATCGATCAAACAGTCTGAAACTTCCGAAAAGCGTTTTTCCGCGCAGTTTGATTTTTCCATTTTTCGGTCCTTTTTCGAAGCATTCTCAAAGGTCGCGAGAGCTGAAATATAATTGCGGGACTGGCCTGCTGGACAAAGAACTTACTCATCGACACAGAGACCAGTAGTGTTACGTGAAGTCTATCTAATCTATGCTCACTGCCTAACTCCAGAGGAGGGTCCGACGGGAGCCTCGACATCGGTTCCACCCCCCGTCTCTCCGTTTACATCCCTGTCCTCCAGCGGCGGCGCCCCGAGACACCCGAGGCTCCCGCCGCACCTCAGTCCTCCCTCGTCGTCGTCGAGCCAAAACGTGACCACCGTGCTGATGACCACGAAGACCAGCGACGCCAGGAAACAAGCCGCGAGCCCGTCGTTGACGTTCGATCCCACGTACGAGTATAAAGCGCCAGAGATTATGGTACCCGTGAGTCGTCCGAACGCGTTGGCCATGTAGTAGAACCCCACGTTCATCGCAACCTTGTTGCCCTCCGCGTACTTCACCACGAGGTACGAGTGTACAGCGCTGTTGATGGCGAATATGATTGCGAAACTGAACACGCCGATCATGAGCGTGGCAACCTTTCCCGTGCTCGAGTCTCCCGGTTCGTCATACATGGAAGTCAGCGCCATCGCACCCATGAAGATTGGGCAAACGGCGAGCACCGCGTTCCACAGGATGCACGCCCACTTGTTTGGGGGCGATTGTTTCAGCGGCGCGAGCACCAGCTGGGGCGAGTAAGACTGACACTGGCCGTAAATTATGATGTACGACGCGAGAAGTGCACCGACGGCCGCCCGGGGCCACCCCAGTCCCTCCGGCGATCGCAGATAGAAGGGCAGAGGCACCTCGAACCAGAGGTCACGACTGCCAAACAGGAACAAACGCGCGAGGCTGAGGTAGTTGATGTTGTCGGACTGCTTGAAGACCGCAGCGAGCGTGATGTTTTTGGACGCCACGCGCCCGAGCTGGGTGGTGAGACCGAAGATGGCGAACGGCAGAGCGACTACGATGAATCCGATATTCACCGATATCGCCGCCTCGTAGCTCCAGTCCAGAAGCGCGGCTCCCATGAAGTAACCGACACCCTTCAGGGAATTTTTGTATCCCGTCAGCGCAGACACCAACTTGAATAGCCTCACCTGCTTCTCCTCCGGCGTGACGAGCTTCGTGACTGTCTTGCCGCCGAGTTTGGTGAGATCCTTGGCGATTCCGCACATAGCTTGCGCGATTGTGACGTACACGATGGCCTCCCCTTTCGACCAGTCGTCGCTCCAACCGTAGAGCATCCCCAATCCAACAATCTGGAGCAGAAGACCGCTGATTAGCGTGGCGCGTATGCCCCATTTCGACCCAGCCACCCCCGCTGCAAGATTCGTCACGGCACCCATGAGCTCATAAAGCGTGAACATGATGGCCACCTCCATCGCGGTGAAGCCTTTGTTGTACGCGTGGAGCAGAACGAGCATGCGAACTGCGCCGTCGGTGACGGTGAACAGCAGGTATGTGATGGTGATTATGATGAACGGCCACAGCGCCTTCAGTTCGCTCTTGGATCCAGCGGCCGCATTCCCTCCGGCCTCCACCTCCGCGGGATACGTAGACGTCCGGTTCGCATCCTCGCCGATTGAAGCCATCTGACCCGCGACCCAGGTTCTGACGACAAGGAAGGAACCTTGCTCGGGAAAAGGAATATATTGCTCGGCTGCTCTGCTCGGCACCCTGATGTGACTCAGCCAAACTTGCAAACCTTGGCCAGCTCACTCAACGCGAGCGCTGCCGCCACGAAACACTCGAGCGGTAAGATGAGGGTTTGGTCGCGCGTACCCATTGTATGCTTCCTGTGCCTCAGCCTCGTCGTCGGTGAGGTCGCTTCGCTGGCTCCAGCGCGCCCTGGTCGTGGGAGCGTGAGCGTAGGACCTCGACGCGGGAAATTGGCGCCCCTCGGAAGTACGGTGGATGGCGCCCCTCTCCCGAGGTATCGAGTCGACCTGGACCAACCCCCGGGGGTTCGTTGGAACGATGTGATGAAAGAGAAGCGGGCCGCTGCGCACAAGACGATCACAGGCCTCTTCACACTGCTTCCCGAGGAGATTCACACGGAGGTCGACAAGCTGGTGTTGCACGCCGAGGCTCGTCTGCCAGATTGGGCGAGGGAGGAGATGCAGGGGATAGCCGCGGCTTTGAACGTAACTTTCGGCGATGTCCTGTTGGTGAACTTCTTTTTCGAAATCACGCCATTCTGCACCTCTATACTGGCGCAGAACTCGAGAACAGGTCACCTGTTTCACGCCCGGAACCTGGACTTTGGCTTTGGCATGCCTTCATTCTCGGACAACCTGAGGGACCTCGCAATGGACGTGGAGTTCATCAAGGGCGGGGAACCGGCGTTCATGGTGACAACATTTGCCGGTTACGTGGGTGCGGCCACTGGAATGCGACCCGGGGTGTTCTCGGTGACCGTGAACGAGCGGGAGATGACCGGTCCCCTCCCAATCCCGAACCTGCTCAAAGGCGTGTTGAACCTCATCAACGCACTCGAAACGACGGATGCGTACCCGGTGACCTGGGCAACGCGAGAGGCTCTCGAGGACGATGCAACGACGTTCAAATCTGTGGTCAAAATGTTCAGCGAACGCCCGCTGGCGACACAGATATATTTGATCATCGGAGGAGCCGCGCAGGGAGAGGGCGTGGTCCTGACCCGCGATCACAACTCGTTGTTGAACGCGTGGGAGATGGATGCCGCATCAGGGGAATGGTTTCTCGTGCAGACAAACTACGACCACTGGTTGCCGATGCCGATATGGGATAATAGGAGAATACCAGCGGAGAAAGCCCTCAAGAAGGTGGGCACTGACGCAATTTTGGCCTCGGCGATATATTCGAACGTCCTTTCCCTGGATCCCATCCTGAACAAGCTCACTGTATATTCGACGATCATGTCATGCGGAGAAGGGAAATACGAATCGTTCTCTCGGAAATGTGATGGCTGCTCTCCCATCTGAGGTCGAATTCGTAGCTTAGCTAGTACGAGTACGGTTAGACGCTACTCGATGTTGTATATCACAAACATTACGGTCTGTTGTTGATGTCTAGAATTTCGTTCGCCATCCAGGTGAGCGCAAGCGCGATGATTAGCGGCATCCCATAAAGTGTTGGTGCTCCAGCGAAAGTGAAAAATACATCGCCACAATCGGAAACCCACAGGGGCTCACACTCTGGCAAAGCGGGTCTTCCCGAGATGGGATCTGCCGGCCTTGGTCCACGGAAGGATTCGCTGTATGCATCGTTTTCTTCATCGTAGCCACAGCCGGGTATCGGGGTACCATCCCAATCTGTTGGAATCCTGATGCCGAGCAACCCACCATCTGGTGGACTCAGTTCCATGTGCACAAAACTGTCACCGTATCCTGGATGACACACGCACGTTCCGTTCACGCAGATACCTCGATCATAACACGTCAAGTTCTTCTCGTTTGCAGGATTCCACGGACACACTGGAATGGAGCAGTCTAAGCCTTCGTATGCTGGTCTACCATCTTTTGTGAAACATTCGCAGATGCCATACCCGAGGGAGTTGTTCCGCGCGTGATCGCAGATACCGTTGCCGTTGCAGTCGTTCAAGCAATCGTACTCGCGACAGGACTCTCCCGACGCAGGAAATTCACAGTCGCACTGTCCAGTGTATCCATTGCATGATCCACGATTGTTGCATTGTTCGCAAACTTGATTGTGTCCAAAGTAATCAAAGATGCAGGAATCGTCAGGGCAGGAGACGTTGGAACAGTCAACGCCCGTGAATCCATCATCGCAGACGCAAAAGTTGTACTCGCAGACACCGCGTCGCGAGCAATCTTTCGGGCAGGACGTGGGGAAATACTGCCACAGATCATCCAGCTCTTCGTAGCAATACTTCTCGCCGTAGTCGTTTGGAGTTTGGATCCAAAGGTCTGGATTCGTACTGAGGATCGGGTTGCCATACTCGTCCACGTCAATGGCACGAACGGTGATCTTACCGTCTCCAGTCGCGTCGTACTGCGTGTCCCATTGCCTGTCGACGTTGTTGATGCGGTCCATGTTTGACACTACCATGCTCTTCGTCGCTTCCACGTAACTCGCACCCTTCAGACACCCGTGTCCTCCGAAAACAAGGGCACGACCAGCCTGTTGCGTGGAGCCAGTTCGGAGCTGAGAAGTGTGGCCAATGGGTACCATCGTGGACCTGTAACGCCGCGAAGGATACTCACCCTCACCTTCAACCTTGATCCAGGTGTCGCCCGAGATGTTGTAGTACCAAAGATCGCCAATCTCATCGTCCCACGTGTATCCGCCAAACACAAGCATGACTACATGGTCGCCTTTGATGCTGATTGCGGTTGAGTGTCCAAACCTCGGGCTCGGCCTGATGGGGTACCTAGGATGAGGGAACAACTCTTCCCACTCATTCGCGGTGATATTGTACTTCCACATGTCGTTGAGGTAGTACTTCGAGTTCAGTGATGGGTAGTCAGTCGGCGTGCCCGTCGGGTAGATGCCGACAAAGTTTGTCACACCTCCAAAGGCGTACCCACCGAAAAGGTACACGGAGTCATCGTAGTTCGCGAGTGAAGGGCTGTGGCGGCCTCTGGGTCCAAACACGTCGCGCTCCGCTGTCCCGTCAACCTCTGACTGGTTCTGGCACGTCGTGCAGAACGGCTTGAGTTGTTCCCACTCTCGCTCGGTCACGTTGTAGGCCCACAGGTCGTCGTAGTACAGCGGGTCGGTGGGCTCGTACTTGTTCTGGCTGTCGTAAATCTCGTGCGATATGCGAGGCTGACCTGGTGCCGGCGGCTGTAACCTCTGACCGTGACCGCCGAACATGAAAATCACGTCTTGGTAGTCCACCATCGCGTGCTTCCATCGCCTGGCCGGGATCGGTTTGGTGAAGTTTGAAATCTTCACCCACTTGCTCCTCGGCACGTTGTAGTGCCACAGGTCATCGCAGTAGTCGATGCAGTCAACGCTGTAGCCTCCGAAAAGCACGATTGTATCGCGCTCTCCCGTCAGTCTGTTGAGCACCAGCGACGTCTGATGCTCCCATCGGCCGCTCGGGAGGTCGCGGTACGCGCGATTCACCCCGCTCTCGAGGTTGGGCTCGGCGTAAGGCCTCAGCCCGGTCCAGTCGAAACACGTCGTGTGGTACTCGCACGTGGCACCAAACTTGCGCGATGTCACCGACAGAGCCTCCCACTGTGCCCTGGTTTCATCCGGACAGGGTATGAACGTACCGTCGTCCGCCTTGATGTACCTGTGGCCGTCCTCCTGGTTCGCGCGCTCGCTGGAGCACACCGAACACTCCTCGCAAACGAGCTCGTTGGGATTGTACGCGGTCCAGTTGCCCGTGTTCCAGTCGTACAGCCACATGTCGTTGAGGTAGTCGCCGTTCGGTACCCTCACCTTGCCCCCGAACACGAACATTCTGGACTCATCGGACACCATCGCTGTGTGGCCGCTTCGACCCGGGGGGCCGTAGTCGCCGTGAAAACCGCGATCGCCCAGCGGTTCCACCTTGGCCCAGACGTTCGAAGCCAGCGCGGGCTTGGGCACGTGCCCGCCGGGAAGGAGGAGTACCAGCAAGAAACATAACGCGAGACGACACGAGGTCCCCCCGGTTCGCGGAACGGGCAACCCCGCTCCCATTGTACCTTCCTGCGCGCCCGTGTATGCTCCGTTGTTGCCTGAGCTTTAAAAAATAAGTTCACGACGGCAGGCCTCTCAGCTCCGTTAACAAATCGACGAGCACACGGAGCCGCACGGGGTGGTGCTATGGGGCGGCTGAGCGTAGCTGCATCTGTGAGCGCTTGGGTTAGTTCGAGTAATGCAGAGGAAGCCGCCGCGATCGCCGAACATGCCTCGACCTCTGGATACGCGTCCCTCTGGTCGGCTCTTCGAGGTACACTCGGGATGCTCGCAAAGGCGGGGAAAACGAGATCAGCAGCGCTGGAGCTGGCGCTGGCGCTGGTGCTGGAGCAAAATCCGTGCGTGACAGGGGACGAGTCTATCCAAGAAACGGCTGACCTTTTATTGGTTATAGCGCGCGACGATGACCGGTCCGATATCCGCGTCGTGGCTCTCCGGGTCGCCGCAGAGGTGCTCGCCGTGCGCTGGAGGACCAAGCTGCAAAACTTCGATTCGGGAATCTCAAATCATGCCGCTTCCCTGATCGCAGCTGCCTCCGCTGGAAGGTATCCATGGGAGGATGCTGACCTGGTCGACGAAGATGAGCGGGATGCGTCTTTGGCTGTGATTGATGCCCTTGACTTACTGACCTCGACGGAATCGCCTGAGATCGCCGACAGCGTCGCACGTCGGGTCGCGAATGCCTGTGAAAGGGTAAAGGAGTTTCTTGGCGGCGACGGCGCGCGGGGAAGTTCGGGTGCTCGGGGATTCGCGATACATTCAGAGACTGCTGGTGAAGCCGTGAAGACGGGTATCGGGCTGTTGGTGCTGAGTGTCTCGAGCGGTGGTCGGCGACTTCCTGTCGATAAAGTGCTGCCGCAGCTGGTTCTCTCAACGTGTGTCATCATGGGTGCGGCTGAGGGTGGAGGAGACGCGGACGTCTTCCGCGACTGCCGCAGACTTCTCAGTGGAATTGCCCAGGCTTCGCATTTGCTCCCTGATGGCCTGACATGTGTTGGATGCGCTGCGAGAGAAGCCGTGTTAGGATTGGAAAATCAAGACAAAGAAAAGACGTCCCGTGATGAGGTCTTGGCGATACTGAAGGGCGTGACGGTTCTTGCTGAATCCATCGCTTCAGGACAGACGGAAACAGGGAGCAAGAAGCATCACCGCGTGTTCAACGCCGTTGCACACGCCCTCATCAAGCAGCTGGAACCACCTTCGAATATTGTGGCATCCACTGCCCGGGGAGATCCAGCGTTGGATCTGATTGCTGATCCTTTAGCGGCGGCATCCGCGCCACAGCTCGCTGAAGTTGCCACAGCTCGCATACGCGCTTTGTCAGCGATAATCAGTATCCTACCGGCGGAGGACAAGCAACCTTCGAAATCTCATAAGGATGACGGGCAAGTTAGGAAAAATAAGGCGCCGGAAACTACGAAGACCGAGACGGTGTCTCGTAGACCTCTCATCATTGAGTTGATTGATGATGAGAACGAAGAACCCACTGCAGATGACGACGAGGATGAAACGCTAGATGAACAGAATGAAGTCATGAGTCTTGCTGCTGGTGTTGCGATGACTGCGGCTGCTTATTGCAGAGGTGGTGATTTGCACGGTGCAGGCGGGTTGCCAAAGTGGAGCTCGAATGAGGCTTCAGCGGCTGCCAGGAGTTTGGTTGAGCTAATGTTCGATCACGGTGCAAACGTTGGTGCCGGTGAATCACCACGAGGCTTCGGCGACGCTGTTCGTGACTGCTTAGCAAGATGCCTGGGCGAGACAGCCGCATCTCTTGCGTTTTCCCTAGCGATCGAACCCGAGCCACAATGGGGTGGTTCTGCTGGAAGTCGTGATGACCGCAAACCTCGACCACCAGCGCCTGAACTTCCACCGCATCTCCCAAAGCAGCTTGCGAAACCGACAACAGAATCAGCTTTCGTCGCTTCTGTGCGTCTCCGATGGATGATCGAATCTTCTGGGTACCCTTGGCTCGGGAAAGCTGATAAATCCGGAAATGAAGATGCAAACGTCATGGTCTCCCGCGTCGTGCCGTGTGTGCTTCGTGCAATGGACCACACCAGCTCTGTCGTTCGTCGTGAGGGATGCGCAGCTCTGGTTGCTCTGATCTCAGCCACTAATCGCACCGAGCTCCGCTGGCACGGTGCTGCACTACTCGACGCGGCTTCTTTAACGTTTTCAGGATCGACAGTAGAGGTGTTCGGGGCGGCAGCAGCAGCTCACACTCGCGTAGCAGTTGCAGTGTGCGCTGATGATCCTAGAGACCCCGGGCTGATGTCGGCCCTTGAGGCGATGATACAGGCGGCTAGTTCACGCAACCATGAGGTTGGCGTCGCCAAGGCGTGGGTACTCGAGTTCCCCACGATCTTGTCCGCTGTAAAGCTGAGTGCCGCCGCGCATCTTCCACGATTGTTCCCTGTTCTTCTCGACTGGCTTCATGCACGAGATGATTCAACCGCGATTGGTGCGGCTTCCTGCCTTGAACTTCTTTGCACGATGACTTGGCCGCGTGTTCCCAATCACGCTGCTTCTCTCTGGCCAGACATTTCCCGCGCTTACAGAGAGGCTGATGCTCGCGGAGGAACCGAGATGATTGAACGTTTTCGGTCTACCCTTGAGCGTCTCGTCGCCATCATCCAGCTGGCCTCTGGAGAGAAGTTTGATGAAGTATGGAGAGAGGCTTGCAATGAGCCCATACCTGCTCAGCTCGCGCCTCTCATCTCGTACCTGGAGAATCTGCCTGCGAGGGAAGGTGGTTCAAATGAATGGCATAGTATTCATAGCTAGCTAGCTAGTGCTCTAGAACTAAGTGTTAGATGAGTCGACATTCAGAGATCACGTAGACCTCACGACCTTCCTCTCCGGAAGTATCAACGCGGCCAGTGGCCTTTCGATCCGACCTCCACATTCGTCAACGATTAGTCTCCGCCTGTCCCCAATCTCGAGCACGCCGTGATGCCCACTAGCGATTATTACGTCATCCGGCGTGTCTTTGGGAAGATTCATGACGTTTGCTCTCCCCTGAAGTGCTTCGATCCAAGCCTGGTCCACTCTCCTCTCACGCAGTGCTGTCATCTGAACATCAAACGGACATTCTCCTTCCTCCAACCCTGCGTGCACGGCGATCAGCTTTTTCCCATGTTCATCTACGTCCTCAACCTCAACCACAAATTCAAGCGACGCCAGTAATTTCTTGTGCTCCTCCGGCATCTTCCTCAAGAGATCTTCGCGGTCACCAGGAGCAGCGGAGTAGGAAGCGAACGTAGCGTGGCTGTCGAAAGCGTTGATACCGTCTTCGGAACCCTCCCTCGAGAAGGCGCCCCAACGCCGACCCTGCAAATGCATCCCAACGTGTGCTTGTTTCTCGGAGACATCTTGCCATAAAGGGTATTCCGCTCGGCGAGGTTTAAACTCTCCCTCTGCTACAGCACCACCCTTGATTGGTATAAGACCGAGGAACGTGGCGAAACCAAGATCGTGGTTGCCAGCGAGATGTCTCACAAGCATACCTGGGTGCTTGTCCTTTAGCGACGCCAAAAAGCTGAAGACCCCCGATGTGTCTGGACCCCGGTCGCACAGATCCCCGAGGAAAATGACCGTCGATGATTCGAATCTCTCGGGTCCGAGCTCCTGTTCCAGCTCACCCCACAACGACGTAAGCTTGGAAAGGTGTCCATGGACGTCGCCAACGAGGATCGTGGACCGACGAAGACCCATCGAAGGAGCCATGCTCGACGCGCGCCCGAGAACAATCCTCGCTTTTTGTCTCACGGGGAGGACACTACGACGAATAATATGGGATGCGCCACCCGTCGGCGAGCGCAGCATCGGGCGCAAGGAATACTGTCACCTCACGTCTGTGATGTCACCTCAAGTTTCTCAGAGTTCCGTAAGTCTTGTCTGTATATTTCACGATGTTCAACAGACAAGCTCTCGTCACAAGGCACAGCGCGGGGTTGGCTTTGCTGTGAATTAGTGCCCTCCAGTGGACGGGCCGAGTACATAGTTAGCGCCCAGTAGCCCGCTCAGGGAGCCAGAACCCTGATGAAGAGGTGCTAGGAAGCGGACCTCAGATCGTTCGAAAGGTCGCGGAGATAAAACCGGGATGGAGGTCATAGCCGCGACTGCCCTTGCCGCGGTGCCCATCACCCACGGCGTTGCAGGACATCGCCTTCATAAGGATGCTACAAACTCATGGCGTTTCAGGAACATATTTTTCAGCGGTGGATACAGGTTCATGACCTTCCAAGGCTTCAGCTGGAGCTTCTTCGTCGTCGCCCTTGTTTTGGCGCTGGGTCGGATGTTTCTTCACATCGAGCAGATGTCTGCGGTGCGCACTCACGTCAACGAACGTTCGTTGCTCGGGGGATCCATCTGCTCGGCTCTCATCAGCGAAGTTCTCATGGTTTCATCCCTGCTCACGTACCATCGCGGACATCACGCTAAGCCTGGGCAAGGTCACAGGCGGACCCCCTCCGCGATGTCACAAGTGCTGCAGACGAGCGGAACAGCAATCATCACCGTGTTGTGCTTCATCCTAGCCTTGGTCGGTTTCGGGCTTCTGATGGCGGCGCATCACTCCCAAGCGAAGTCTCCTGTCGCCCAGCTCATGTTTGTTGCGCTGGCGCTGTCTTGTTTCGCTATAGCCGTGCCGGTCACGCACGGGGTTGGAGGCCGACTTAAGTTTGCTCTGACTGAGACGTGGTCGTTTTGCAATCCGGGTCGAGGAGGAATGCGTTTCATGCTGCTGCAGGGGTTCGGCTGGGCTTCTTTCGCCTTTAGCGTCGCAGGATGTGCTGTGACGGCGGGTGTGATGATTCGAAGCGGGTCGGCTGCTCTTTTTGGCCGAAATGGAGAGCGTATCAGCGACGATGACCTCAGAGTGATTGCTGTCGCGTCGGGAGTGGCGGGCGGCGCCGGTTTCGCGGCTCAGATTATATTGGCGTGTTCACTGCTGCATTTTCAACCGCAGGCATCCGCACCCGCGAGTGCTGCTGAGTCCGTTTCTGGTCCGGATGAATCGTCGGGAAAGGACACGCCGTCCACTCGATCCTCTTGGCTAGGCTTCTTCGAGATGCTGCTTGTGTTGCATGTCATCCACGCCCCGCACCTCCTTCTGATTGCCATCATCGCCACCGTGCTCGTCGCAGCACCCAGCTTGGCTTGGAGTGCCACGACGTTTGCTATAATTGGCGTGGCCTACTCGCCAACATGTATAGGGGCTCCGGGAGCCACAGGACTTAGAACGTGGACGGGTTTTCAGCTGTGGGCGACGAGGGTCGTGGAGGATGCTGCTCGCCGATGGCACGGCGAATGTCGAGTCGTGCGAGACGGATCGTGGAGAAAAAGTAATCGTGAGGAGCGTCGGTACATTTTTGGGTACCATCCACACGGGATGTATCCCGCCGCAGCGTGCTGGTTCCACCTCACGCCGCAATTTGCCTCGTTGTTTCCGTCGGTTCCCCCTCCCGTGACCCTCGGCGCCTCTGTCATCTTCAGGGTACCCATTTTGAGGGATGTCGCAATGTGGGCTGGCGCACGAAACGTGTCGCGCGGCGTATTTTTGAAGAGCCTTCGCGAAGAGGGCGCCGTGGTTGTGTGTCCCGGTGGGCAGGCGGAGCTCGTGGAGCACGTCGGAGGGGATTTCGACGACGAGGTCACGCTGTGCACCAGACACAGGGGCTTCATCCGAATCGCGATTGAGGAAAAGGCAGACCTGGTACCTGTCTTTGTGTTTGGAGAGTCTCAGGCGACGCGGAACCTCATCAAGTGGAAGGCTGCGCAGCGATGGACGTACAAACGCCTCGGTTTCCCCATGCCGTTCCTTCCTGGTGGCTTTAAGGGTTACCTGCCGTTTCCGGCGCCGTTACCGCTGAGCTTCGTGGTTGGTGAGCCCTTCAAAGTCCCAAAGCCGGGACCGGAAGGAACCGCGTTAGATGAGGACGTGGAACACACGTGTGACGAGTATTACCGGCGCATCCAGGATCTTTTCGAGCGGTACAAAGCTAGCAGCGGTTTCCCGCATCTTCGATTAGTGCTCAAGCATGATTGATGTGTATATTACAACGTTTGTGTGTGTTTGTGTGTCGCCTCGTGGTGCTGTGCTTGTTTTGTACACAGCTGTGTTTACGCACGTGCCGTTCGTATTTTGCCTCATTCGTGTGTCGCTTAGGCAACGACAGGGGTCTGCGCAACGGCGTTGTCGTCGCAGGGCTTGTTGCGAGCGGAGCGACGAACTCCCTCGGGCGCAATCCTGCGCGGCACCGGCTTGTAGGTCATGGCGTAAACGTTGAGCTCGGGAACTTCCCCCGCCTTTTGCTTGCGCCTGGGGCGGGCCTTGGCCTTGACCTTGGACGCAACCTTCAGCTTCTGGAAGGCAGTGGGCGTCTTCTTTGATTTCTTGGACTCGGTCTTGATGGCGAGGGACTTGACCTGCTTCGCAGTCTTCTTGGAAGCCTTCTTGGGAGCCTTCTTGGGAGCCGCCTTCTTGGCACGCTTCTTCGGGGGCTTCGCAGCCAACTTCTCGGCCTTCGCAGCGAGCTTCTTGGCGGCCTTCGCAACAGCCCTGTCGATAATAGCCTGCTCGGCGATGGCTTCAGCGTCCTCAATCTGCAAGAGCAACGCTTCCATAATTTCCGGGTCCTCGCAGCCGGGGCATTCCATGAGAGTAGCGTACGTGTCTCGCAAGTTCTTCACCTGCAACGAACGTGTGAGAACGCGAGTGTCTGTGCGCGGAGGAGAGAGATGGATCGACCTGGCGAGAGGTGACGCACGAGAGGTGCCTCCAAAACGTCATACCAGACATAGGGTGGCTCCTGTAGGGGTCCATGCGGCTGCCGAACATGATATCGCCTGCGGGTCGGGTTCGGGCGAGGGGGAAGACGAGGCTGTGAGAAAAAGTAGTCGCGTCGCTCGAGGCGCGGGTTGTGGTTTCGCGGGTCCACCTTTGTGAATCCCTCGCAGGTAGTGGAGCGGGAGTCTGATTTCACTTGAAGGAGGTAAGAAGACATGGAGGAGAGTGTGGGGGTCGCGAACGAGAGGTCGCGAACGAGAAAAGTGAAGCAGTTAAAATACGTGCACCCCATGCAGCCATGGCGCCTCGGCACCTCCAAACTTTTTTGAACTCTTGCCACGCACTTCACGAGGCGCGGTCTCCTCACCGCTCCAAGACGTGAGACCCGAGTTCACTCGCGATAGGGTGTCGTTTCAGCTGTGTTCGAGAACCAGCATGCTCGGCTGAACCCTCGCACCTCAGTGATATCGGTTGACGGTGCCGAAGAAGGGGCGATCTTCGCGGGCTCTTTTCCAGATCGCGATGGCGCCCAGGTCAAGGGATCTCGAAGAAGACGACCAGTTGCATACCATCAAGAAAGTTTCTCTCGAGAAAAGCTTCGAGGAGGTCCAGCAAGCTAGTTTCGACAGGACTGACTCTCACGACCTGTACGACAAGTACATTCCGCTGAGCGTGGAGGAGCTGCAGAAGCAGTTGACACAGCACGAGAAAACGGTATCGACGGTATCGTATATGTCAAACTTGACTGACGGAGGCAATCGACTGAGAGATCGCATCGAGCTCTTGAAAGAATTGATTCCCCTCAAGGAACGAGAGAACGAGATTGACAGAGAGCGCGCGGCGAGGACACCCGGGGCAGCGGAGACTCGAGGCACGCGACCACAGGACAATACCTCGCCCTTCGACTTTGTGGATGAAGTTGAAGTTGAGAATGGGAGTGGGCGACCACGGCGTACCATGAGCGCGCATAAAGCATCGCAGCAGAATCAGCTCAATGAACACCGGAAGCAACAGCACCACAATTTTCACTTGGTGTCTCAGAAAGGGGGAAGACGCGGACGCGGAAAAGATATGCTTGCTGCTGCTCAAGCTCGAGGTGCTGATCCATCCCCGGCGCCGAAGAGAAACGTGTTCGAGCAGGTAATGCAAAGGTCGGCGAAGGGATCTGGGACCAAGCCCTCTTCGTACCCGGGTTTGGGAGTGGATCCCCGTAAGAGTATTTTCCGTCGTTCGATGGGAGGTGATACGGATTGGTTTCCCGACGATAGGCGGCCCGGACGGCTGTCAAACGAAACCAACAGGGCTCAGCAGCAGGCGGCGCACATCTTGTCCCCTGGCACAACGACGAGAAATAGAAGGAAATCTGCCGCAAACGCAAAGCCGGAGACCATCGAGATCCTTGATTCAGACAACGAAGAGGAAGATGGCAGCGGAGAACTCAGAGGTCCTCAATTCGAACCTTCTTTCCGCGTGTCCAGTCGACCGACTCGTTCGACTGTCCATCTCAATGTCGCGCAGAAGATTGGCGAGATATCGACCATCTATCCTCGAGAAGCTAAAACCCGGGGATCCCCGAGGAAAGGTCGTGCAGGAGGGCAAAAAGGGACTGGCACCGTGGAGGTGACATCACGCGATCTCCTCACACTCGAAGACAACGAGTTTTTGAACGACAGCGTAATTGAGTTTCGCATCAAAAAGTTGTGGCTTGAAGAGATGAAGCAAGAGGATCGCGACCGCTGCCATGTGTTCAACTCGTTCTTCTTCGAGAAGTTGTCGAATGTTCCGGACCGATTAAATGAATTTGGGGACACTGCTTGGGAGAAACAAAAGGCGGCGCACGACCGTGTCAGCAAGTGGACGAGGGGAGTTGACATCTTCAAGAAGGATTTCGTGTTCTTCCCCATTCATGCAAGTTCGCACTGGAGTCTTGTTATCCTCTGCCATCCCGGAAAACAGAAGAACGGTTCTATTTCCTTGTTGGACAACAGTTATGATGACTCCGGCACTGAGCCCACTCTTCTGCATCTCGATTCCATGAGCGGTGGTCACAACACTAAGAGAACGACCGCTGAGTTGCGCAAGTATCTCGCTATGGAATGGTTGCGAGTCAATCCCAAGGAAGCTGACAAACACACAGATGCCGAGGATTCCTTGCTTCACTTCAACGCCAAGGATATGCCTCACTACAGGCTGAAGGTCCCTCAGCAGAGCAACGGAAGCGACTGCGGAGTGTTTCTGCTCGAATATTTGAACAGGTTCGCCATGAAGATGCCGAAGCAGCTGACTAAGGAAGAGATCGCGGCCGCGTTTCGCAACGACTCGTGTCCTTCGTCATCAGCTTTGCCGCAGGATTTCCTTCGAAGGGACTGGTTCGTATCCGAGGAGAGCATGGTGGCTCGCCCCCAAATCATGTTGATGATTCTGGAAGAGCTGAAGACTGCCATACCGGAGCTCAGTGGGTCGGCTGATAGGAAATCCAACGACGAACGAAACAATCGGATCAGAGCAATCGAGGGGGTGATGGAACAGGTGAAAGATATGATCACATCGCGGAGGGTGGTTGTGAGTGATGCGGAAGAAGTTGTGTCGCGAAGGCGCCAACGTGCAGCTGCCGCGAAGGAAGAGAAGAGAAAGGAGCGATCACGTGAGCAGGAACGCGACCGTGTGGTCATCGATTATGGACTTGAGCAGAAGCTACCACGCAGAAATGACGCACACACCCGATCTGCGGCGATAGGCAGTCGCGAGGGTATCCCGCCGGAACGTTTTTACGGGAAACTGGATGAAGCAACTGACGCTCCGGGCAGAAGGAACGCGAAGGATCGACGCACGAATGGCCGAGATATTGACCTGACGAGCGTTATGGACGACGAAAAGGAGTGTGATGATGGCCTGGGCGACTCTGGCGACTCTGATTCCGAAATGGCTCCGAAAAGCGACTCTGAATCCGAAATGGCTCCAACGATGATTCCAAGTCCTAAGCGGGATGTTCACTCAGACGATGAAGACTGGGGAAAAGTTAAATCATCCCTCACCGGTACTCCGACCCATCAGCCCAACTTGAGGTCGGCAGCTTCTGGGGCGAGTGCAGGTGGTGAGTACGCACCCGATCCCTTCTCTAACAGACGAAAGCGAGAGGGCTCGGATTCACCACGGGACGCGTACCAATGGGAGGGGCGTTCCCGCAGGAAAAGCGAACCGATCCTGGAAGTGGAAGAAATTACAAACACACAAGACTCGATCGGCCAGAGTGTTTTGTCGGGATGAATGAAGAGATGACACGACGCGAAATGACCTAATAGAACCTAGAATTGATATTGTAGACGTCCACCTCCTAGCTAGCTGCGTGACGCCAGCCGCCTGATGACCTCGTCCAGCTTTTGCGTTTTCTTGTCCGAGTCTCGCAGACGATTCAGCGAATCTCTCAACTCCTCATTGCTCCGGTTCGACCGCTCATCCGAAGCAGATGCTGCAGCTCGAGCGGCATCTCGCTCTGCCTGCACAGCATTTAGCTCGAGCTGCGTATCTTCTAGACTGTGCATGGCGTGTTCTGCCGCGTACTCAGCATCTGAAGCGCGCGACGTTGCCGTCACCAGCGCACCAGCCGCACGATGCGCCACCGCGAGAAGTACCGACGCACCTTTGTCGTCCTTCCGGCCGCCAGCGTCCATCCACTGATTGACGAGCTGCGAATTGGATCCGGATTCGAAGCATTGTCTGAGCGCGGCGGACAGCACGGAGGTCGCCTCCTCTGCGGCTCCAATGAGATTGGAAGAGACGGAAACGCCGCTGTGTCTTGTGTCTCTCGTCTCGCCCCTCCGACTCGACCTGAGCTCAGCCTGAGCATCGGCCAAAGTAGCGTGAACTTCCGCTAGCTGCTTACGGAGATCACGTGATGTCGCCTTGTGCCGTGTCGCCGCTTCGGTCCTCGTCTCCGCGTGACGTTTTGTGTCATCTACGCGTTCGCGAAGTTGGTCCATTGTCGCCTTGAGGACGGCGTGCGACTGCTGCAGACTTTCAACTTTCTGCCGAGCATCCTGCGCCTCCTTCTCTCTCGATTTTGCCACTTCGTACGCCCTACTCACCTCCTCTCGGGCGGCCTCGATTTGTTCCCTGGCCATCCTCTGCACCGTGGCGAGGAGCTGTCCGGACGTGTCTCCCATCGTGGCTTTACTTTTCATCTTCTCACGCGACGCCTTCCCTTCCGCCAGCGCCGCCGCTAGCTCATCTCGTGTGCGTGAAAGTTCATCCCTGAGGTTCGTCTCTACGTCACCTGCCGACTCCTTAAACTTTGCCAACTCCGCGGAGAGCCTCGCCTCCGCCTCTGCGCTCTCGCGCAACCTGAGCTCGTGGTCCTTCTTCGTTATCACCTCCGCGCTCTGCGAGTCCAGCTTCCTCTTGAGTTCGGCTACCTTTGCGCTCGCCGACTTTTTCGCCGTCTCGAGTTCGATACGCAACGCCGCGGCCGCGCTCTCGGCTGCGGCAGCGCGCTCGACTTCAGCCTCGCACTTCTCCTTGTAGTGCGTGGCCCTCGTCTTGGCCGATGCAGCAGCTTCTCGCGTAGCCTTAAGGTCAGCCTGCAGCTTGTCGGCGCGTTGCGTCGCATTCTTGGCGGTTATCTGTGCCTCCTCCTTGAACTTGACCGCACTCTGCAGGATATTCGCGGAGTCCTCCTTGAACCGCGACGCCGTCTTCAGCTGGGCCTTGACCTCGTCGTGCTTCGCCACGAGCGCGGCGAAGCTCTGCTGCATTTCGAGGAGCTCGAGCTCTTTCTCACTGAGGTCGTCGCGGAGCGCCAGTAACTCGCCCGCAGACGTGGCAACGCCTATCGCGGCGCCTATCTCCGCGTCCTCATCGACAGAGGTCATGACTCGTGGCACCGCCCGCTCAGCGGCGGTACCTCTGATGCATTCGTTGTTTGAAAATATAAGTTTCGGTTCGGCGACAGACAACAACGGCAAGCACGAAAATGCACGCAGTGAGGTAAACGAGACCCTCTGCAGAGACAATACGATTCCCAAATAAATACGAGCTAATGTCTACACTTGTGCTATCCGCCGCTAATCAAGTGCGTGTCATTTCTCCCCCTCGACGTTTCCCACCACTCCTTCAGCCTTCCACCGCAGGAGCTCGTCCACAAATGCCTTGGCCTCCTCGGCGCCACCCTGCGAGTTGCGGGAACGGAAGGTTCGATGCGTCAGATGTTGGAACGAGGTGTCGAAAACAGGAGGTGGATCGATTGGATCTTGGTTCGTCGTGTCAAGTGAGACGGGAAGTCCGCATCGTGGACAGACCCACCTTCATCTTCACGCCGTGCTTGGCGAGCAGCGCGGTGAGCGCGGCTCGCTCGGTGCCCATCTCCCTCTCCAGCCATGCACGCAACGCAGCCGCCCTTCGCTTGGCGAGCTCATCCTCAGTGGCTGGGATGGCCTGTTCCTCCATGATCGGAGTGCGCATCTCCGGCAATCCGCGCATGGAGTCGAAACCCCCACCAGGAGACGCGTCGTCGCCCTTCCACCTGCGATCGAGGGACATCGGGGCGAATCTCGCGGGGGTTGCGCGGACGCCGGATCCCCACGCGAGCCGAGTCGCCGAACCGGGTTTGACCGCGCCGAACGCGGCTCGAAGGGCCGCACGAGTCGTCATGACGAGCGGTTCGAAGGAGACCACGACCTTTGTGTCGGAGTTCACCGCGCCGTCTGCACGCGAGCGGGCGCCCTGAACTGCCGACGCTTCGTGACGGCAACGAAGTGAAATGACCCACAAGCGACGGTTGCGAACTGGAGATTGCCGGTTCAAACAGGGCGAAACACAGCTCGTGTGACAATTTTTGAGACCGGAGCCCCACTGCGGTTTCAACATTTTACGACGCGGACGCGGAGACCGGGGACGCGCACCCGTCCAACGAGAGGTGGATATCGCCCGACGAACCGGAGGAGATCGGCGCAGCGTGAACTCCACCGGGTACCATGGGCTCGCACCGATCATCCCTCGGCTGCAAGCGCCCGCGCGAGGAGACGGACCCGATGGAGGAAACACCACGACCTCCCGTTGGGTACCCCTCGCACGAGTCAAGGGGCGGTGCCAGGGCGCACTGCGACGACGACGCACACAACTCGCCCCCGCGCCACACGCCGGGCGTGACCCCAGGTGAGTCAAACATACCTCAATTCGTCCCTCGAGGCCCGAGATACCCTTCCCGACGACAGTCAGGCGCGCGTCGCGCCCCCAATCTCCTTCACGAACGTTCAAGCGAAATCTGGGTGCACACTTTCACGCCCTCGATCGAGGGGATCCGGCTCGGACTGACCGAACGACCGCCCCGTTCTCTTCCCCCAGGTGGATTCAACATCATGCGAAATAGATCCTTCGATACGTTACACATCGATTCCGAGGAGCGCGATAGGTGAGCTTACTATCCGGGGCGAACCCCCGGCTGCTGCGGCGCATCCCCTTGGAAACGCCGCTAACAAAAATTCAACCCGACTTTTGAAAATTTTATCCCACCGGTTCGCCGTACGCTCCGCGCGTCGTGCTGACCGCCACCCGCCCTCTCCCCCGCGTCCGCCCTCGCGCAGCTTATCACGCGGCGATGCATTGCTGCGCTCGACGTCCCCAAAGAACGGTGGGAAGGATGAGGAAGATCTCTTCGACACCCGCGACGCCGCGCAGGCGCCGTCTGCGGTTCACGACACGCCGCGCCACCGCCGGGTGGAGAGCCTCGGGGGCGACGACATCACGCTGAGCCCCGGTGAGCTCGGCGGGTCCCAGTACATCATGTCACCCGGGCATCAACTCAAGAACCAGCTCGGGCGGACCGAGAGCACCATGTCCGACGGACACAGCGGCCTGCCGAGCAGCGTGGAGGAGGTTGCCGCGGAGGTGCCCAAGTCGCAACGGCTATTTCCAATCTTCGCGAAGGGTCGGAAGACGGTGCATCTGGTGAGGCACGGGCAGAGCACGTACAACGAGGCGATCAGCGGGCCCGGTACTTGGAACGAGCCCAACATATTCGACGCTCCCCTGACCAAGCTCGGCAGGAACCAGGCGACGGCGCTTGGATCTTTCCTGGCTAAGCTCCCCAAGGATGCGGTGTGGGTGACGTCTCCGCTCACTCGGGCCATGGAGACGTGTGTGTACGGGTACAAAGCCAACCTGCAGGTGAAGGCGGCGCAGAAGAGAAAGGGGGCAGCGATGCGAGAGGCGGCGAACGGCATGGCCTCTCATCAGAAGACCGGGAGTGGTCTGCCACCTTCCGGACGGCGCAGGAGCAGGCTGTCCAGCGGAGGGCTGCCGAGCGGCGCGGGGACGTCGCGCGCGAGTGACGAAAATGGATACCTGGACGGTGATCCGATGGTGGGCACCACGCCCGCACCGAATAGGATCGACGAAATCGATGAGCCGGGCTCGAGGGATGCTGGCGCGGTGAGTGGCGGAAGGTTTCCCTCGGCGCTAGCCAACGGCTACGGCGAGGAGAGGACCCCGGCGCCAACTCGCGAGCCCCTGCGAACCGTCGGGTCGGATCTCGGTGAGCTCGCGCCGGATGCCAACGGGGCTTCGCCGTGCGATAGCGATTTCGACCAGGCTGAGATGATGGCGTGGGGCGACAAGGTGTTCGTCAGCCATCATCTCTCGGAGAAGCTGAGCACGTCGGGTGATATCGGTCGGTGCAAGGGTGTTCTCATCAACGAATTTCCGCTCCTCGCCGGGGGATTGTCTCGGCTTCCTGGCGACGTCTGGTGGTACAACCAACAGCACAGACCGAATGACGCGGAGCGTCAGCAGTTCTCGTCGCACGAGCCGAGTCAAAAATTCATCGACCGCGTCGAGAGGTTTCGCAGCTGGCTGACCAGTCGAGACGAGAAGGTTTTCGTCGTGTTTGGGCACTCGACGTTTTTCAAACACCTGACCGGCGGGCACAGGAGCCTGAAGAACTGCGAGGTGCACACGTATCACTTGTGATGCTGCAACTATAGCATATTATGGAAAGGATTCACCGTTTCTTAATCGTCACGCCCTCTCGACTCCACCCCTTGTTCCGTAGACATCACTGCGCAGCGGCCTGGGCCGGCGTCTTTGCCCCCTTGATGGACAGAGCGTGGATGTCCCCCATCATTCCAGCCAATGCCCCATTCACGAGGCGGTGACGAGCCAGTAAGGCCTTCCCCTCGAACTGTTTGCTCACCACGGACACCTCGAAGGACGATCCGCAGCCATGGTAAGGGTCAAGAGAAGCGCAATGGAGAGAAGGTTAGGAAAGACGTGAACAGTAACTCGGGGAGATGCGCGGAACTGCAGACGAGGGATTGCCTTACTCTCCAGAGATGTCAACGACCGAGACGTCTTCCGCCTCTAACGCGGATCGCAGGGTCTCCTCGACCTGCTGAATTGTCGGCATCGAATCGACTGTGAGAAGTGGTTCGGGCGCAAGGAGATCTGACATCAGAGCGCATGAAGCTCGGCGACTTTTTGCCGCACACCTCGGGGCGCTCCCCCCTTCTCACGGGGAGGGACCCTTTTTTCCTTGGGGAGGTCGTCGACGGCCATGGACACTTCACCGAGCGGCGACTCGGCGGCCACCCTGCTGGCGAAGCTCCAAGCTCGCAACAGGGTCGAGGTGGACGCATTCAAAGCCGTGTTCGAGGCTCATGCGGGGGCGCAACGTCAGGCTCGGGTTCTGCAGGAGCGCGTGGCCATGCTCAACCGGCGGTGCGCGGAGCTGAGCGAGAATGAGGAGAAGATGGAGGCTGACCTCAAGGTAGCGAACGAGGCGGCGGCCAAGGGGACCGCGGTGAAGGACCAGTCGGCACGCATCTCCGAGCTTCAAACCGAGCTCGCGGCGAGCTACAAACAGCACGCGGAGAGCTCTCAGCAAGTCATCGCGGCGAAGGAGCAACAGGCAAAGGCTGAGCAAGAGTTGGTGACCGCCAAAGACGCACTCGCGGTCGCCGAGCGCGAGCGTGACGAGGCTCGCGAGCGCGGTTCAGAGCTAGAGGCTGCCCTGGAGGAGTCTCGAACCGCGGCGGCGGCGGCGACATCCGAGGCGGAGGCGAGGCTGTCGGCACGGAACGAGGCCGTAGCGAAGGCCGAGGCGATGGAGGCTGAGAACGCGTCGCTGGTCGAGAGGCTGATGCAGCTGAAGATGGCGGAGGCGGAGAAGATGAACGAGATCAACGACCTTTACGACAACCTGCAGCGACAGAAAAAGTCGGCGGAGATGAGGGCGATGGCGTCGGACCTATCCGCCGCGTCCGCGGAGAGCATGTCTTCGCTCACCGGCGCGGTGGGTGGAGCGAACGCTTTTGGAAGTGGATATTTCCCCGCGCGCAAACGTCTCGCCATCCGAGCCAACGTCGGAGGCACGCATCGCGTGGCGTTCACTCCAGGAGGCGACGTGCTGGCCACCGCCGGGGACGACAGGACCGTGGCGCTGTTTGATGCCGGGTCCGGGAACCCGACGGGCCCTGAACGACTGACGGGTTCCACCGGGGCTATGCTCGATGTTGACTTTTCCGGCGGCGACGGCGGCGGGGCGGGATCGGTCCTGATGGTCCTCGGAGCCGGGACGGATCGAGCGGTGCGTCTCTGGGACGCCACCACGGGCAGGACGCGGCACACCCTCACCGGCCACGCTGAAAAGGTCGTGTCCGCCAAGTTCTGTCCATGGAACTACGCTCGAGCAGTGTCGTGCTCTCACGATCGCACTATAAAGGTCTGGGATCTTGAGCGAGGTTTCTGCAAGGCGAGCATCATGTGCGCGAGCAACTGCAACTCGGTGACGTACGGCGAAAGCGCGGCGGTTGTCATCAGTGGTCACTACGACGGTGCGGCGAGGATCTGGGATCTCAGGCAAAAACCCGGAGCAGCGTGCGATCCCGTGGAGGTTCGAGGGCATTCGCAGCACGTGACGGCGGTTACGATGATGCCGACAAATCGCAGCCAGTTCATCACGAGCAGTCGCGACAACACGCTCAAGCTTGTTGATTTGCGGAGCGGTCGGGGCGATGTGGTCCGTACTCTCAAGGCGAGCGGTTACCGCAGCGGTACGCAATGGGCGAATCCGTGTGTTGCGCCTGACGGACGTCATGTGGTCGCGGGTGGAGCTGACGGTGGCGTGTTTGTGTGGAACGTAAACGACGGCGGACTCAAGGTTACCCTGCGCGGGCACGACGTCGCAGTGGCCACTTGCGCGTGGTCTCAGAGCGGGCTAGTGACGGCCGATAAGAACGGCGTCGCGATTGTTTGGTCGGGTTGATGCCTGACCTAGATAGAATATTCTTTACGACGGAATCGAACGACGAGTCGCCTCATGGTTTGCAACTACGCTGTGATAAAATTGTCTTGTCTACTTTAAGCCTCGATTGCCTGCGGCGCGGACATGTTGGCCACCGCCTCCAGGTTCTCCCTCCAGCTCGCGAGCTTGGTCTTGAGGTCCTTCCACTGATCGTCGCCAAATACCCGGTGGTTGACCCTGGTCACCACCGCCACGCCGCGCACCTGGTCCATCTTGGCCTCCACGAGCCTGGCGCCAACCGCCCTGACGATCCAACTCTCAACCTCACCCTCGCCGCACTGAAGAGCCTCGGCGACCTGCGCGTACGTGAACTCACCCTCAGCGCTCTTCTCCGCGAGCGCGCACAGCGCCAGGAGCTTCATCTTGCCCATGCACTCCGCCTCCTCCAGGCCGAGATCCTTGAACACAGCCCCGTTGGACTTGGCAAACGCGGTGAAATCGGCGACTCCGTTCCCGGTGAGCATCGTCGTGAGCAGCTTGAGGGCTCCGGAGGACTTGGTACCCTCGAGCGCCTGCACCGCGGGGGACCCCAGCAGGTCGCACCTGAACGTCATGTCCGTCGCCTTCACGAACGCGGTCACCACCGCCTTGGCAACCTCCTCGCCCTTGGCGTCGAGCTTGTCACCCGCCGCGAAGGTGGAGAGGAACTGGAGCTGCAGGTCGAGGATGCGCTTGGCCTCGGTGGAGTTGGGATCGGGGTTGCCGGAGGTCTCGGCGAGCATGGTGAAGACTTCGCTGAGCACCGCCCGGGTCTCCGCGGCGTCGAGGTTCCAGGACTTGTAGTTGTCCTCGACGTGGTGCGAGATGGGCGCGACGAGCTCGGCGAGCTTGGCCTCCCTCACGTAGGCGAGGATCTTCTTCAGGATGGGGAAGCGAGCCTTGGCGTCGGTGGTCATGTTGTACAGCTGGAACAGGGTCGCGGCGCGAAGGGAGCCGCGATCCGTGCCGGCGAGCGCCGCGGCGACGAGCTGGTCGACGCACTTGGCGGCGTCCGCGGGCGAGAGCCTCTGGGCGAGGCCACCGATGATGAGGACCGCAGCCTCGAGATCCTTCTCAGGGGCGTCGGCGAACAGCTTACCGCCGTGGGCCATGATCTTGGACACGACCTCGGTGAATTTGCCGGCCTCGAGCAGGGACTCGCACTCCTTCACGACCTTGCCGTCGGCATCGCCGATCAGGCCCGCCACCAACTGGGCGACGGAGATGATCGGGTCCTCCTCGCCCATCTCCACGAGCACACAAGTAGATGCACTCATATTTCGTTACACGCTCGCAGTATATGTGCGGCGCAGTGTATATACGCTCGGCTGACGCTCGATGCGACGCCCGCGCGGTTGGAAAAGGGCCGCACCGGGAGGGCGCCCACCTTCAAAACTCTTTTTTTCCGCCGCCTCGCAACAAACCCTACTTGAGCGAGACTGCTGACTGAAACTCATACGTTTTGGCCGATACCAGCCAAATCGGAGGGATTGTCAGCTCGAACGTCGACAGCTCCAAGCGTCGAGTCGGGACGAAGTTCACACGAGAGAGAGCCCCGGGGCGACGCGCTTTGGGGTTGGTATCGATGGCCGCGGCGGTGGCTGTCGCTCCCGTACCCTTCAAGGATGAAGACGACGACTCATCAGACGACGACTTCGCCGACGAGCTCGAGGCGCAGCTGTTCGAGGCGGAGGTGAAGCGAGATGCGGTGACTGGCTTGAAGAGGGAGCGCGATGAGGGGCGCGACGAGGAACCGTCCGCCAAGAGGGTGGTCCGCGACGCCGGGCGCTGGGAGGAGCAACACGACGGAAGGGAAGGACTTGCCACTCTCCCCCTGGAGCTGACCCTGCAGATCCTGCGATGGCTCTCCCCCGAGGACCTCACGAGCGTCGGAACCACTTGTAAGGCGATGGCTTTCGCCACCGCGGACGACTCGCTCTGGCGCAGGTGCTTCTGCTCGAGGTTCGGACACCCGAAGCTTACCGGGGTGCGAAGCTGGCGCGCGCTGTACTTCCAGGAGGATGCACGCGAGCTGAGGCTGACCACATCGTCGGCACCTCCCGACCTGAGACACCTGTACGCGCAGATGCAGGCGGCGAAGAGGGCGCAACCGCCCGAGACGCACGACGACGCCCTCCTCACGCTGACGGACGCGGAGAACGTGAGTCGGTGGAGGGCGCAGCGTGGTCTGAGCGACGGATGGAGCGACCCCGCATCCCAGCACACGTGCTCCATCGCCAACGGATGCTCCTATCGCAGATTCGGCGCGGACATATTCGTGTGCGAGGGAACGGGCCGCGCGCACATGTGCGACGACAGTTGCCGCGAGAGGGTGGTCGACATGGACGGAATGTCGGAGATGTGCTCCATCTCGGGAAGATCGTTCGACAGGTTTCTTGGTGAGGGTGCGGATGGCATGGCGACGGGGGCTATGGACGGCGGAGCAGGCGAGGTGGGCTTCACCGGAGAGAGGGGGTGGCTTGGCAGAGCCTTTGAGGCTGGGTACGGCGCTTCAAGCGAGCGGGAGATGTACGCGGCTCTGTGGGGCGGCGACGGCAGCGCGGGCATGAGGGCCAATCGTGGGGTGGACTCCGACGACGAGGTCGGATCTGACTCCTCGGACTACGACTCTGAATCATAGGCGTGTATGATGTGTATGTATATTACCTAGAACACGGAATCACTCGAGTTGTTCTGAGACTTTGAGCCCGAGTCGTAAGGGATGGAAACGTCCAGCTCGTCGGGCACCTCGTCGAGCTCATCAGGCACGAATTCCTCCTCTTCCTCGATGAACTCCTCGATTTCAGCCGAGCCTGAAACGCCTGGAGAGCTTTTCTTGCCCTGAGAGCTCCCGCGACTCTGGCGGGGGCTGGCAGCGGGCGACTTTGCCGGTGACTTTGCAGGTGACTCGGGGGGAGCCGCCGCGGGAGATTTGGGTGCGGGAGACGGCTCCGCCTCCGCCGCAGCCTTGGGCTCCTCCGCGGCCTTGGGCTCCTCCTCGACCTTTTCCTCGATTTGCAACGGCGGTGCGTTCTTAAGTTCCTCCTTCTCCTTCTCAGTGAGTCCGCCGATGCCCCATCTGAGGCCCTGCGCGATTGGATCCGAGGGGATGAATTTCTCCTCGTCAATCTCAAAATCGTCGTCGCTGTACTCGGTCTCAATCTCCGTCGGTGTCTGGGCCTTCAGCTCCGCCTTGTGCTTCTCTTGCGCCTCGAGCTTCGCCCTGGCGAACTTGGCCTCGAGCGCCGCCTCCTCCTCCATCTTCTTGGCCTCAATCTCGGTCTTGGCCATGGCCTCCTTGTACTGCTGCCGTTGCTTCTCAAACATCATTTGCCTCTCGTGATCGGCGATGGCCTGGCGCTGCTTCTCCTGCTGCATCTCCAGCTTTTGAAGTCGAAGTTTGGTGACCGTCGACGCCGCCGTCTCGTCACCCGGCTCCGGAAGATTTTGCAGCCTTTCCGGTAGGAGGGCGTGCATCGATTCCAGGCCGAGGTCCGCGGCGCTCGCGCCCGGTGCCATCATCGCGGTCCTGTACGCGCCGCACGCAGCCTCCGCAGCCACGCGTCGGTCCTTCTCATCGTCCAACAGCTTCTTCCAGGCTGGCTTTTGCTCGTTGATGGTGACCCATGCCTCCTGGGCGGTTTTGACCGCATCCTCGGCCCTCTTGTTGGCGAGCTCGTACTTAACCTTCAGGTCCTCCGCCATGCGCACGGCGGCGTGCTTGTCGTGGACCAACGTGACTCGCTCCTTCTTGAGCTTGTTGAAGTCGCCGCGAATGTCCGCGAGCTCCCTGCGCGCCAAGTCAGCCTCCGACTTGGCCCGTTCCATAGCGGCCACCACCTGAGCATACGCCGCGCTGTCCTCTTCGGTGTAGGAGAGGGAGTCCCCGTAGGTGAGGCCCATCTTGATGCCGCCGCCAAGATTCTTGGGAACCGGGAGGGCGATGCCGCGCTTGGCGAGAGCCCTGCGCGCGACGTCGAGCTGCGCGTTGAGGTCATCGAGCTGCTGCGCGAGAATCTCTGTCGCGGTAGCCTGTTGGCCGTGCTTCTTCTTCAGCTCCATGGCATCCCTGCGCGCCTGCGCGATGGTGGCAATCTCCACCGCGTGTTGCGCGCGGTCGAGCTCAAGCTTTGCCCGCTCATCCTCGAGCGCCATCATTTCCGTCTTGATCATCTCCAGGCGACGCTCAGCCTCGGTCTCAGTCTCCCTGCGTCGCGACAGGGCACGTTCCTCAGCCTCGGCGGACAGTTCCGCGTACCTCATGGACCAGGATCCCTCCTTGGACTTGATCTCGGCATCGCGCCTCTTCAGGTCCTCCTCCTCCCTGGCGCGGTTCACGGCGCGCTCCGTCTCCTCGCGGTGGGCCTCCTCCTTCGCCTCCCTCAGCTTCTCGTGCTCTGACGCGAGCCTCTGGCGGTGATCGTACGCCGCACGCTCCAGGGCGGACTCGGCGGCCCTCACGCGCTCCAGCTGGCTCTCCTCCCTCGCGCGAAGCTTCCGGAGTCTCTCCGCGTGAACGCGCTCGAGTTCCTCCCGCGCCTCCGCGAGCTGCCTGCGGTGCTTGGCAGCCTCCTCGAGCCTGGCCTGGCCAACCTCGTGGTCCCTCACGCGCCTCACCTGCTCCTCCATCTCGTGCCTCATGCGGTCCTCGCACTCCCTCTGGAAGGAGGCCATGCGCTCCTCCGCGTCCCTGAGCGGCGCGACGCGTTCAGACTCAACCGCGCGTTCGTGCATCTCGTCAATCTGTGCGAGCCTGAGGGCTAAGGAGCTGTTACCCCCGTGGTCCTCCGTCTGGGTGGTGATCTCGCGACGCGCGCCGCTGCCCCCCGCGTCCGCGAGAGCCTGCAAGATGCCCAGCAGCAGCGGCGGCTCCGCGCCGTGCTCATCCGGCTTGGGCATGTACTGCACCACCGACGACGTGGGCCCGAGGCCGAGCACGCGCGCGAGCTCATCCCTGGTCATCACCTGCTGGTTCGTCAAGCCGCACTCGGGCTGGAACACGGACAGGGCGTAGCCGTAGTTTTGGTGCTGGAGGTACTCCACGTACAGGCTGTTCGCCGCGCGCTGCCACAGCGACTGCTGGCCGGGGCCGGGGCCGCTGCCCTGGAACACGCCGGGGTCGCGTCGCTGGAGCACGCCGACGAGGCGAGATCTGAGGGTTCCCTTCAGTCCGTCGATGGTACCCGCATTCTGAAGCTCCTCGAACACCTTGCGCCGGAACTGGCGATCCGAAAGCGCGGAGGCGTCGAGCGACATCCTATCGCTCTGGTCAAATCGACGAACGAGGGCTTTTTTCCTCCTCTCGGATGAACCAACCGGGTTCTTGCGCCGGGTTACTCCAAGAAGCCTTCGTCGCGCTCCGCTGAGATGCGCGCGTTCGACGTCCCGGATACAGGGAACACGTCGGCGCGTTCGTTCGGTGTCGACCGCGGCGCGATAACGTCTGGGCGGTGTACGGAGGCGAGGTCGATGATGGGCAAATTCAAACCGGAAACGGTCAAATTTTGAATTCGCAAAAATCAGACGTGTCAAATACTTGTACAAGCAAGCGGAGGTGGACGAGGGTGAGCCACAAGGAAAGAGAGCCACGGAGAGGTCAACATGGCGAACGAGAAGCGTACGATCCAATCGTTCTTCACGCCCGTCGCGAAGAAGGCCAAGCCCGCGGCGGAGGCCCCCGCGGCGGCGGACGAGGCTCCCGCGAAGGAGGTGGAGGCGAAAACCGACGAAAAGGCACCCGGATCTTCCTCCACCCTGCCCGATGCGCAGCGCAAGAGAGCGGAGCAGAACAAGCAGGTGGCAATTAGCAAGGCGCTGCAGCGCAAGGCGATGGAGGTGGCGCAGGAGGCGGCGGCGAAGGGCGAGCCCCTCAACCTGGACGACCTGCTCGTGGAGGATACGTGGCGAGGGGCCCTGGAGGGCGAGTTTGGCAAGCAGTACTGGTCGGGCCTGAAGAAGTTCCTCGTCGGCGAGTGGGGATCCGGGAAGAAGGTGTTTCCGGCGCCGGGCAACATCTTTCGTGCCTTTAACACGTGCCCGATGGAGCAAGTCAAGGTTGTCATCCTCGGTCAGGACCCGTACCACGACGACGGCCAGGCGATGGGCCTGAGCTTCTCGGTGCCCAAGGGGTGGAAGGTTCCGTCGAGCCTGAACAACATCTACAAGGAGCTCGGCACGGACCTGGGGTGCAAGAAACCGACGCACGGCGATCTAGACAAGTGGTCGACGCAAGGGGTGCTCATGCTCAACGCCAGCCTCACGGTGCGCGCGCATCAGGCCAACTCCCACTCGAAGAAGGGCTGGGAGAGCTTCACCGACGCCGCCATCCGAACACTGGCCAAGCAGCGCAAGGGACTGGTGTTCCTGCTCTGGGGAAAGAACGCCCAAGAGAAGGAGCGTCTCATCGCCAAGGACGCCGGGCACCTCATCCTCAAGTGTCCGCATCCCTCCGGCCTCTCCGCACACAGGGGTTTCTACGGGTGCAAGCACTTCTCGCAGGCAAACACATTCATCGAGAAAAACGGCGGCGGTCCCATTGACTGGCAAATCGTCTAAGGAGGTCGAGGGACCCATGTCGCAGACGTGTACGTGTAGCTGTAGGTATTCTTTGAGCGCAAAAGTTCGATTGATTCTATTTTCTTCGTCTATTCTAAGATTGGTGTCTACGTGATGCGCTCTGAAATCAGGCATCCTCGGGCAAGATGCCTTTCTTGTCCATTAGGTCAATCAGCGCGTTGACCTGGTTGCACACATCCAAGATCTGATCGTCGAACTGCACCATCGCCGCGGAAGCGTCTTTGGGATCCTGGAAGTAGATGAGCCCGTCCACCTGGTCGATTTTTCCAGTCATGCGCTCCTCGCCAATCATCTTCGCCGCCGTTTCCTCCGCAAGCCGCGGGTCCACCCCGAGGAGCTGACCCAGGTCCGTGACCATGATGTTGTTGTACAGCTTACTGGCGCTCAGCAAGTTGTGCTCAATCACGGCTCGGCTGACGATGCTCATCCCGTCCTCCGACTCGACGCCCAACTGGTGCGGCTTGAGGTTCGCGCTGAACGCCTGCACCTCGTCGTTCCGGAGGATGCGTTCGAGGTACACCTTCTCCATGAGGGAAAACACGGGCAGCCGCGCGCACCGCTCGTCCTTGTACAGAGTGGTCAGCACACGGCTACGCTGGGGGCCCGCGGCGGCCAAGATGGCGCACGTGATGGCGTTGGTGAGAGCCGCCGCGAGGTCAGCCTCCCCCACCTGCTTGCCCTCACCCGTCACGAGCCCGATCTTTGTCTGCGAGAGATCATAGTATCGCAAAGCCGCCTCGACGAATCTGCCCTTGCCGTCGAGGATGCGCGCATAGCACGTCTTGAACTGATACTCGAGCGTATCGTCCTGTTGGGAAAGATTAGGTACGTGATGCGGGGTCAGCGAGCGGACAATGGTCGGTCCACGTAAAACGTCGATACGACGGAGGGTTCCGAAAAGTCGACCTCATACAGGCATGTGTAATCCAGGCGCGGGCCCTCGGTCGCAACGCAGCCGGTTCGTGTCGACGATTCATCGACGCGGGTAACGCTGCCCGACTATACGCGCACGACGTAACGGCCCATGCACTTCAGTGTGGTTAAGGTTGTGATAATCATCGGTCGACTTGGGCCCTTTGAAAAGTTGGCAGGAGGGGCGCTCGGGATCTCGTCCCCGCACCTTGCAAGCCGAGAGAAGGAACGATGCCTTCTTTATGAAAGTATCCGCGTTGACTGCGTCGTCGTCTTCGAGGTAGAGCATGGCGATTTGCACGCACTTCCGCAGCTTGTACTCGTCGCTGAGCACCCTGGTGCCGCTGTCTAGGTCGATTCCCGCGAGCATCTTGGCTGCGCGGCTCCACTCCGCGTCGTTCTGGTACAGCTTCGAGAGACCCTCTCGCAGCACGCTGACTTGCTCGTCAAAGGACATGACGCGCGGGCTCATCTTCTCGAGCGCGAACGCCGCCGTCTCTTTCTGCTGCTCCGCCGGCAGCGTCGTCACCACCTCCTGACACAGGGTCTGGAGGATCTGTCTCGAGATCACGAGTGGGACGTCGTCCGACATCATGTGCGTCACCATCGCCTTCAAGCCTTCCACGTTCCCTCCCCCGGCGAGGCACTCGGTGACGACATCCCGATACTGGGCGGTCCTCTCCTTCTGATCCGCCACCGAGGCGATCTCGCTGAGACGGGCCTCCATACCGCTCGTGAATAATGACAAACCCTTCGAAGTTGACAGTGGAGTGTTAACAATTTGGCGTCCTCTGTTTAGTATAGGGTGCGCTATCATTAATGCTACAGCTTGTCTCACAGCTTCTTCAGGGTAAGGAACCCCTCTCCACCCGGCTCGCCGTTGTAGGTGATGGCGATCTTCGCCTTGGCCGGCAGCGCGAGGAAGTCGATGAGGGTCAGGCCGGTGATGTTCCCCGAGGGGTGCCGCCCGACGCTGGTCAGCCTCCCTGACGAGTGGTGAAGGACGTAGCTCGCCGAGTTGACCGCGGCGAGCACGGGTTCACCGTTCACCAGGAGCTGTATCGCGGGTTTCTTCCTCACGAAGAACCCAAAGTTCACCTCGTACAGACCCGGCGCGACGGTGACGATGCACGACTTGTCCCTCTCCCAAATGAAATTTACCGGATCCGTGTTGACGCTCTGCACGTTCCACGGCACCCCGTTCCCCTTGTTCACCTGCCCGCTTTTCCAGATCCACCGGCCCAAGCTGCTCTCCCCGACCAGCCCGCGATTAACCAGCGCCTGTGACTTGAGGTGCGCGTCGAGATCCTCCGCCGAAGCCTTGAGCTCCAGCTCGCGGCTCACCTCTGCGAGCGCGTGGTTGACGTCGTCGACGCCAACCTTGACGTCCACCAGCGCGCAGACGTCCTTCATGTCGCTCTTCACCGCCACCTCCTCCTTCGTCGCCAGGCCGAGCTGGCTGATCTCGAGCCTCTCCAGCGCCTTGTTCACCGAGGTGGCGTCGGCCTTGCTCCGCAGCGCCGCGTCCACGTCGTGCGAATCAGCCTTGCGCGACATCGCCTCCCACAAATCCTCCATGCTCCTCTCCCCGCCCCCGGTCAGCGCGGCCAGGCTGGGTCGTGCGGTCCCCGGCGCGAAAGAGTTGGTCCGCGGCGCGATCGCGAATCCTTCTCTGCCCCCTCCCCCGGCCTTTTCCACGCACTCGGCGAGGAGCGCGTCCATCTCGTTCACCTTTCGCTCAACCTCGTCCGCATCCGCCTTGCGCGCCAGCTCCCTGCTCATGAGTTCCTCCTGAGCCTTGAACGCCGCGTGAACGTCAGCCTTGGTGGCCCTCAGGTCGAGCTGGTGCCCTATGTCCGAGGAGATGTGCTTCAGCTGACGCAGGGCGGCCTCGACCTCCGGCAGCTGGGACCGGGACCCGCCGCGGCCCAGCTCCTTGGAATCAATCGCCCTTTCGAGAGATTTAATTGCGTCGCCCTGGGCCCGGAGCACGTCGTGGAACTCCTTGAAGGTGACACGCACGATGTCCTGGATATTGCGCCATTGATTTCTTCCTGCCGTCATGTCGTCGACACTGACGGTGTGCGAGACCCATTCGGGTCTCGAGTGCGCCATGGCGAAGCCCGGGTGCTCGGCAATTGTGCTGGTAAGAATCGGCACCGGACCGTTGGATTTTCCTCGGAACAGCTTTCGGGACCAAAAGTTTTGGACCCGGGATACCCCGCGGCAAAAGGAAGCGCGTGACGGCTGTACATCCAGCCGTCGCCACTTTCTGAATCGAAGGAGTCGTCAGGAGTGAACGTCCGAGGCGTTCGACCCATTTACCGACGGGCGCCGCCGGCCAGGGAGGCGACCGGGGATTTGGTTTTGAAAGGGCCAGCTGGGGAAATGAGCGACGATGACGAGGTCAACACCGGTGTCGAGGGGAAGGCCGAGGAGCTGACGCGGAATGTTGTCGACAAATTCGCCGAAGCAAAGCGTCATTCAGACCTGGCGCACGCGGAGGAGCGCGCGCGTCGATTCAATGTAGGGGAAAGGGAGAGGTTCGCGAAAGAGATTGGGGCTGACCGCCAAGTGTCTCAACCGAGTGGGTCCGGACGGGACTTGGGCTCGGTTCATGCGTCCACGAGCCGACGGAATCCGGGTGGCGATGGGGGATTAGACCTCGACGTCGGTGAGGCCACCATCGACCTGACCCCTCAGGAGCAGATGCAGTTCATCCACAACCTCACGAAGGCGAACGCCAACATGAAGATGAAGGTGTTTTACGCGGAGAAGCGCATCGAGGAGCTGACCGTGGCCACGGGACTGGACGAGGATCAGCTGCAGGGACTCGACAGCATGGTGAAGAACAACGTCGAACAGTCCGTGAAGATCGAGGAGCTCCAGACGGATTTGAACGAGAGGAACGAAATCATCGGCACCTGCAACAAGCACATCGCGTCGTTGGAGAGGGACCTGGAGGAATTGCGGCGGAGCAAGGAGCTCACCGCGGCGGAGAGGGAGACCCAGGCGCAGGCCGCCGCCATCGAGGCTGCTACCGCCGCGGCGACGGTCGCCGACGTGCTGAAAGAGTTACAGGATCTACAGCTGGACAATTCCTCCCTGATGGAGCGCGCCGCCAACGCGGGGGCTGAGCTCTCGTCGACGCGGGAAAAAGCCAAAGCGCTCGAAGCCGACCTCGCGGCGCAAAAGGCGGAGTCACGCGCCAGCCTTCAGCGTTCCATGGTCGCCGTGGCGTCTCAGCAGGCGGCCGAGGAGGAGATCGTGTTACTCAGACACCGCCTCAACGCCGCGATATACAAGGCGGATGAGGCTGTGGCGGACCGCGAGGTGGCCTTAGCTCGGGAGGCGGCGGTTCGAGAGGAACTCGGCGCGAGGGAGGCCATCGCCGCGGGATCGCTCGAGGCCAAGGTTCAGGCCATGATGGACGCAGAGGTGAGGCGGAGGGACGAACACGCCAGGGCGTTGGACGCAGCGAGGGCTACGGTTCTCGCCGCGAGGGAGGAGACGGCGCAGGCGGAGCAGCGCGCCGAGACTGCCAGATCCGGTCGGCGTCAGGCCGCCATGGACATCGACCAGCTCAAGGCCCAGTGCGCGAGGGAGGTGCAGGCAGCGAACGACGCACGTGACAAGGCGATGAAAGAGGCACAGGCTGCCATTGAAGAGAACGAGCGCAAACTGCGGGAGTCGGCGCAAAACGCGGAGGAGGCTGTCGCGCGCTCTCAAGCCCACGCGAGGGAGGAGATTGAACTGCTCAAAAAGCGCTTCGACGTCGACCTCGCGCAGGCGCGTCAACGCGCGGAGAGGACCGCTGATGAGACTGTGAGAAAGGCTCTGGAACGCTCGGACGAGAAGCTCGCGTTGGCCGTGCAAGCGAAGGAAGCTGCCTCAGCTGTCAACAGGGCTCTCAAAGACGAGCTGATGGAAGCGCGTTCCTCACAGGCTGAGGCTGAGATGGCTCTGGCCACCGCGAACGCGACGTGCGCTGCGCTGGAGCAGGAGGTGATAACCGCGCACACCGCCGTCCCCGTCAATGGGGAATCTCTCGCGAAGCAGATCGCGGATCTCACGGAGAAGGCAAACTACGCCGCGGATCTCCGGGATGAAGCGGTGACTGAGCTGGAGCGAGTCACGGAGGCTCTGGTTAAGGAGCGCGGTCGCGCCGCCGAACTCGACGGGGAGTACCAGAGATGCGCAGCAACGGCTGAGGCCCTGCGCGGTGAGGAGGATCGAATGGCCACCGAGCACATGGCCAGGTTGGAGGCGCTTCAACAGGCGGAGGAGACGCTCGACGCCGACATTCGCGAGTTTGAATCCGACCGCGCCGAGCAGCAGCGTCGACTGGACGAGCAGCAGGCTCGACTCGATGACGTCGTCCGACAGACGAATATTATGGCGAATACCCCCAAATCGTTGCCGACCGGTGCGGAGGGTCAGGATGGGCCCGCCCTTGTTGAGATGCGCGAGCGCCTGGTCGCCGCGGAGACTGCACTGTTGGTGTCCAAGGAACGCGCCGATTCCGCGTCCGAGGCGCGTGATGTCGCGTTGGCTGACCTGAAGAAGCTTCGCGAACAGCTCTCCGTCACGAAAACCGCTCTGGAGACCGCTCGCATCGATGCGGACAAGGCTTCCATCGCCCGCGCCAAGCGGGAGGCTGGAGAGGAGGTGCTTCGTCTGAGGAATTCGGCAGCTGCTGTCGAGTCTGCATCGCTCAAGGAGCGCATATCCGCGCTCGAAACAGAGGTTCAGACGCTTCAGGGTGACCTCAAGGAAGCTCGTGACAGCGTTGGCAAGGCTGTCGTGTTGAGGCCCGTGATTCGGGAGGATGCGCCAGACCTGGTCACGGCGCCTTCTAAGTCATCCCCTCCCACCGCTCCAGAGAATGCGTCGGTGAAGGATCGCGCACGCTGGTTCCAAGAAAAGGCGGTCGAGAAGACGCCGGGCTCCACATCGGTGGTTAGCGACACGGACTCCGCCGCCTTCTTCACGCCGCAGCGGGGCTTCGACGACGAGGAACACGCAGAACAGCTCGCCGCCCTGCGGAGAACTGTTCACGACCTCGAGGCGCAGCTGGCGGATGCCACCGCGGAGATCAAAGTCCGCGACAGACGTCTCCAAGCCGCCGAGACTGACCTCGGCGATACAACCGCGGCGGTCACCGAGCTCGGTACCCGGGTAGCGAAGAGGGAGCAAACACTGGTCGCCAAGCACAAGCAGCAAGTGAGCGAGCTCGAGCAGGCGCGCGTCGCGGCGGAGAAACTCGTCAAGGTGACGCAGAACGAAGCCGACTCTCGCATCGAAGAACTCACCAAGCAACTCTCTCTGAAGGAAGCCGAAGTCGATGCCATGGTGAAGCAGCAGCGGCAGCTCGAGGAGGAGCTCACCACGCCGCAAAAGGCGGCTAATCCCCTGTTCACGGGCGAATCAATCACCACGTCGGAGAAGATTGCACCCGCGATGATGGCTTACCAGTCGCCTCCCGTAGCGACTCCCGCGTCCTTGCAGACGGATGTGATGCTCGAGAAGGGTATTCTCGAGTCACAGCTCACTGAAGCCAAAGATAAGATCCGACGACTGGAAATCGAGTCGCAGCTCGCGAAGGATGCCATGACTGAGGCTCGATTCAGAGCTCAGTTGGCGGAGTCATCGCCAGTGATGTCGCGAGTTCCCAGCGGCGACGATGTCGCAAGGAGCGATGCGGAATGGAGGGCGAAACTGTCTGAGACCAAGTCTAGGGCGGCCGCCATGGAAGTCCGTCTCCAAGAACAGCTGGATGAAGCGGTCGAAAAGTCGGCCGTTCAGGAGAGAGAAGCTGATGCGAATCTGCGGAAGCAGCTCAACGCCGCGAGACAGAAAGCTGCCGCTCAGATTGCCGAAGCCGAGGAGGAGTTTGAAAATCACATCGCGCAGGCGAATAAGAAGATCAAGAGGTTGGATAACGAGTTGAGGGAGGCAAAGGCCGAGCTTGAAGCATCCGGACCGGGTCTGAAGGCGGCTGCGCCATCACCCGTGCGGACAGAAGCTAAGCCCGCGGAGAAAATCAGGGATGATATCGAGAATGAGCTCAGACACAGCTTGAACAAAGCCCAAGCCCGCATTTCTGAACTTATTACCGATCTGGTCGAGACTCGTGAGCAACTCTCGTCACTTGAGGCAGAGTGGAAGCTGAAGTTGGCGACTGCTAACGCAAAGGCAAAGGCGGTTGAATCTCGACTCCAGTCTCGATTGGCTGAGGCCGAGGACAACGGTAAGGACCAGGTTGAGACGGAGTGGAAAGAAAAGTTCACAGCGCTGAAGGCCAAGGCGACTGCCGACGAGGCAAGACTTCAGGATCAGCTGGATGAAGCGCAAGATACCATCTTTTCCATGGAGCAGAACTTCGAGCGAAGGTTGAGGACACAATTATCTGCCGCGAAGCAAAAGGCAGCCGCCGATCAAGCCGACCTCACAGCTAAGTTTGACGAAGCCGAGGATAAGCTTGCTGCCATCGACGTCGAGTGGAGGGCGAAAATGTCCGAGGCCAAGACAACTGCTGCTGCCACTGAGGCGGGTCTCCGTGCTCAGCTCGCGGAGGTTGAAGAAAATTCCCTCGCCGCAGAGTCGGTCGCGGGTGCGGGTGAGGCTGAAAGCAAGCTAAGAGCCGAACTCGTGATGGCTCGACAGAAGGCCGCCGTCGAGATTGTTGACCTTAAGGCTTCCTTGTCGGCGGCTGAAGAGGAGATCGTCGCCCTGAAGTTTGCTGAAAAGAACCACCGGGCCGCGCTGGAGCGGACAGAGCAGCGAATGCGCACCGTCGTCGATGAAGCTCTGCAACGCGCTTCGGAATCGGAAGAGATGATGAAGGCGCAGATGCAAACAGCCCTCGATAAGTCATCCGCGGCTAAGATCGACCTTCAGCTTCAGCTCAAGAAGGCGGCGATGAAGGCTGAGTCTGATGAGGAGGAGCACGCCTCTCAGCTGGAGGAACTCGCGTCCAAGCACGCTGCGGCGGAGGCTGATTTCAAGATCCGCCTTCGTGCCACCGAAGACAGGTTCCATGCCCAACT
>Ga0257106_1000138_pt1 | contig 44826 bp, 16 predicted proteins | sample LP_taG_3_FD_190177 | JGI IMG/M metagenome (GOLD analysis project Ga0257106, IMG submission 190177) | Marine microbial communities from Northeast Subartic Pacific Ocean, Canada - LP_J_2011_P26_10m | ecosystem: Environmental > Aquatic > Marine > Oceanic | place: Canada: Northeast Subartic Pacific...
AAAGGGAACAAACTGCTAATTTTTCTTCAAAGAATCGCTTTTGACCAAAACTCACACAAAAAAATGTCTCTCTTGATATACGTAAAGGCCAATGGAAGAAAATCTTGGACGACCCGGCGTTTGGCCCGAAACTGACCAACCGATCGAACGTGGATCTCAAGGACAAGTGGCGCGGCGCATCCCCGACGCCGACGAAGAAGACGAAGACGCCGGTGGCGGTGAGCAAAGCGACGAAACCGTCTTCGGCGAAGAAGTTGGCGTTTACGAAGAGTCCGCCGATTGGCGTGAGAAGATCGCCGTCGAAAACGAGACCGAGTTATACGAAGACGAAACCGGCGCCGCCGCCGAGAAGGCCGAGCAGCGCGAAAAAAGCGGCGAAGCCGGTCGCGGCGAAGAAGCCGTCGGCTCCGGTGAAGAAGGCGAGTTCGCCGGCGCCGGCGAAGAAGAGCGCTCCGGCAAAGGCTTCGAGCGGCGGATGCGTTATTATGTAACATGTTTTGAACTTTTACTAAAGAGACCGAGAGAGAGAGATAAAAAGAGGGAGAGATGACGAGTGATTAGGAGAGAGAAAGAGATAAAGGCTATCGTTCGTTATATGTAAATGAAAAATTTTAGAGGAAAGAGAGAGAGATTGAAGACACACGAGACGTTATTCGTACTTAGGAAAATTTTATATGAAAAAACTAATTACTATTTTATATCACAACACACGACAGCATCTTTAATCGGAATTGCTGCTGACCATTTCGATCCATTGTCTCAATAAATCGCTAATCGTCGACGGTAATTGGTTCGATTCCTGAACGACCACGTAATACGGAAACGGAAACGAGTCCAAGTATTTCGTCATTTTCGGTTTGCCTTTTTCAAATGACACGGATTGCATGTCCAATAAAGACTTTTCTGGGTTATCGAGGACGATAAACGCGATTAAAACGCCTTTTTGATTTCCAAATTCGCGCATGACTTTCGTTAAGGCTTCTTTCTCGTGGAATTGTCCGTCGGCGATGATGAGGACGAGTTGTTGGAGGTTCGAGCCGGCCTCGGCGCTGCCTCGAGAACTGGAATTTTCTCGCGCTAAAGAAAGTTGCTGGTGCAAACTCTCCAGTAAAGTCACCATCGGCCGATCGGACAACGTGCTGTCTTGACGAAATGTGAGCTTAGAGACCAGTTTTGGGCCGTTTTGGTCCACAAAAGGTTCACCGAGTGGGTGTAACGTCTTCACGCATCCGCCGAAACCGACGACGCCGATGTCGCCAACTTCTAATCGACTCATCGCTCTCGCCAATAAGACCATCGCCTCGAGCGCCGCTCGGTCGCGCTTATTCTCCGACATCGATAACGAATCATCCACGGCTAACACGACTTGGTACCTTCTCTCAGACGGTTTCGATCGACGAAGCCAAATTTTGTCCTTTCGGAAATCGGAGGCGATGTACGGGATGATTTTTCGCATGTTCAAACGTTTTCCGGTTCGGTAGTCGCCGCGTAACCGAGATGCTAACGTCGGTTCGAGAATCAATCGGAGTTGCTCGCTCAATTCGCCAGAGAGAGAACCGGTTAAATCTTCTAGAGTTCGCCAAAGATGTTCGGCGGCATCTTCGTCCATTTCGGACAAGGCGTTGTCTTTATCTTCTCGGAACATTTGTAAATCTTTCTCGGCTTCCGCGCGCGCGAGTTCAATCTCTTCTTCGGTTAGTTCGCGCGTTCGGTTGACATTCTCTTCTTCGTTGTTATCGTGCTCGATGTTGGCATTTTTCAGCTCGACGATAGCTTCTTCGAGTAAGCGTTTTTCCTTCAGTTCTTTCTTCTTTCGCTCTTCGTCGGTTTCGTCGTCAGATGCCATTTTTTCATCGTCGCCATCCTTTTCATCGTCGTCATCCTTCACTTCACCTCCATTGGCGTCAACATTTTCTTCGAGTTGCAACTCTTCGTTGGGCGCGAAGTTCTTGTCGCGTTGACTTTTCTTCTTGTTGCTCTTCTTTTGTTGCTGCTTTTCTGCCATCTCGCCGGAGACGTCTTCCTCGTTCTTCTCCATCGGATCTTCTTCATACTTCTTTTTCGCGTCGAGATCAGCCTCATCAACTTTCTTCATCTTTTCGTCTTCCTTCTTAAAGAACTCTTCGGCGTTGATTTCTTTTTCATCGTCGTTGAGCCGTTCCTCGTCTTCTTCGCCAGTATTCGCGCCTTTGAGTTTTTGCGTCACGGCTTGTTCCTCGGTCGCCGGAGCCAACGCGGCTGGTCCTTTCTCTTCGTTCTCTTCGTCCCCGTGCATGAACTGAAATTCCGCCGCGGCGTCGTTTTCGTTTTGAATTATATCGTCCGCATCGCCTACATCCTTTGTGTTTTGGTCTTCTTCGTCATTGTCGTCGCTGACGATCGATAAGTTCTCGCGCCATTTCTTCATTGCCGCGGCGAGGGAGCGGTGAGGGTTCATCTCCGGACCACCGCTCTTCTTCGATTTGTTCTCCTCGTTTTGATTCGCGTTGTTCTGCTCGGCGTCGTCCATGGGTTGTGCGGAAGTCGGAACCGCGGCACCTTTACCAGCGGCTTCGCCGTCGCCGTCGCCATCGCCGGCATCGTCCTCGTCCTCGTTTTGATTCTGAAATCCAGCCGTGGATCGCATCGGCGCTTCTTGCTGTGCTTCTTTTTGCTCCTTCGCGAAATTCTGGTCGTCGTCGTTTTCACGTTCGTCTTGGCCGCCAGCGTTTTTGTTTGGTTGTGTCCGTGCGCTTCCATCGCCGGCCGTTCCGCGTGCACTCGCCGCGCCTTGTTCGCCGCCTTGACCGTGTTGTTGCTGTTGCTCGGATTCGTCGATTTCGCAGTCGTCTCCGCCGCCGCCGTCTCCGGCACCTTTCGGTCCAGCTTGATTCCGCGCGTCTTTATCCTCCTCTTCGTGTGCTTCCTGAGCGTTAGCATCGTTAACCGCGTCGTCTTTACCGTCTTGACCGATTTGACCGTCTTCCTCTTCTTCCTCGTTATCGACGTCCATGTCGTCATTGCCGGCTTCTTTTTCATTCTCCCGCGCGTCGTCGTCTGGGTTCAACTCGGCGTCGTCTCGATCGTCTCGATCGTCTTTGTTTTCGCCATTTTCACCGGTTGAGTCACCATCATCGTTCATGTCGTCGTCAGTTGGTTTCGATCCGTCGTCTTCTTCACCTTTCTCTTCTTCCGCTTCATCGCCTCCGTCGAGTTGCATGTCGTTATCTCCGAGATCGATATCCAAGTCATCGTTCGCATCGTCGTCCCCGTCTTCTTCTTCACCCTTTGGCGTGATACCAGTAGCATCTTTGACCTCTTGGTCGTTCATGTTATTGTCGTCTTTCGTATCGTCGGCTTCCTCGTCTGGACCTTCATTCGCATCCTCTTTATTAGCCTCCGGCTTGCCTTTCTCCTTGTCGTCTGGTTTTCCAGGAGGTTTCTTTCCGTCCTCTTTCCCATCATCTTTCCCTTCCTCGTCCTCGTCTTTCCCTCGCATCTCTTCGTCTCTGGCATCTTCTCGTTTCATCGCGTCTCCTTTTTCAAACTCATCCGGTCCCTCGTCTTTCCCTTCCTCTTTTTCCTTCTTGTCGTCTTCGTCGTTCCATAACCTCTCGTCGATGATGTCGTTACCGTCTTCGTGGTCCCCCATTTCCTTCTCCAAATCTTCGTCTTCGTTGCCATCTTCTGGTTCGTTTTCCACGTCGTGCGTGACGCCCTCAAAGTCGGATTTCATCTCAATGCCGCGGTCATCCTCTTCTTCTTCTTCTCCGCCTTTTTTCGTTTGTTCCTTCTTTTCCTCGTCTTGTTTCTCCACGTCTTCCATGCCCAAAATTTGTTCCTCGTTATCGATTTGCTCCGAAACGTCTTTTTTACCTTCACCTTCAGCCGCCCCAGTACCGTCTTTGTCGTCCGAGAGCTTCATGTTCTCGCCGTCACCGGTACCTTTACCGTCTCCGTCGTCCTTGGCACCGCAGAAACCTTCCTCGCAAAGACCGCAGAAGACGGCGGTTAACACTTTGGCTAATTTCGTCGACGCTCGATGGTACTTGGAGTACTCGACGATGGTTTCTTTCGCAACTAAAGCGATGGAGCGGAACATCGGAGCAAGTTTTGCCGCGTTTGCGATGGCATTTTGACGATTTTTTTCAGAAGAAGAAGAAAAGGGCGAAGTGATACTTTCCGTGACGCGAGCGTAGGCGAGAGAGGCTTCGCGGATGGCATCGCAGAGCGTTTCGAGACGCTTGGCGCCGACGGCGTTGCCGCAGTGTTTTTCGTACACTTTGAACGAGGCCAGCCCGTCGTCTTCACCGTCGTTGTCGTTGTCGTTTTCGCCATCATCAGTACTCGCATTGGCTGCTTTCTTTTCCGTTTCTTCCTCTTCGTCCGTCATTGCGGCTTTGTGAACCCCTTGCGCCCAAATCAACGCGCGTTCGATGCACATCTCGAGCGATGCGTTGAACGAATTTAAGCCGTCGATTTCGGCGGCTTTAGTCTCCTCAATTTCAGTAGCGGTATTGTTCTTGTTTTCGTTCCTCTCGAAGTGAGTAATCGCGGTGGATAAGATCGTACCTAAAAGTTTGCGCAACGGATCCCAACCTGGGCAGTTCTCGCAATCCGCCGCGTACGTGCCGTAGGTCTCCACGACATCTTTCGATCGCGCAGATTCTATAACCGCATCGTGCGCGGCTTCAATATCTTTCGACGCAACTTTTAGACGATCAAGTGCCACGGAGAGAGCGCGTTTGGCTTGCAAACCGAGCATTGGCGCCGCTCGCCACGACGCGAACATTTCTTTTCCAGAAGTAGTATTTTGCGCCGTTGACGACAACCGAGAGCTCGCTTGTGCGACAGCCGCAAATGACAGCTTCACGTACGGATTGAGCGCTTCTCGAGCTTCCTCGCACCTCAATTCAACGTTTAGCAAAGCTTCTCTCGCTGTCTTCTCGCTCCATGAGCCTCGAAGCTTTGGAACGGATTCGCAACTCGAAGACGCGACGGATGCCAAAATGGTGTCTTTCGCCGCGTCGGAGACGGCTTCGATGAAGGCGCGCACATTGCACATCCATTGAGCGAGAGTTACACCCGATGATGAACGAAAAAGTGAAGGAGTATCTTCCTCTTGCATGCTACTCTGTTCTTCGGCTTCCTCGACCAGTTTTTCCAACGAAGAAGCGAATTCATCCAAGACATTCTCTGACGCAAGTGCGGAAGATAACGTCTTGCGTTGCGCGCGAAGCCTGTGCAAAAGATGTTCGCACATCGCCACCGCTCTGGTCGTTTGAATCACCTCTAAATCAGGATTGGGAGGATTATTATTCGTCACGTTTTGCAATCTTTGCACCCGAGACATTGCAACGTAATACGACTGATCGGCAGAATCGAGTTCGTCTCCTTCTTCGGGAAGAAACCTTTCTTTTTGCCCGGTGGAGAGCGGTTCTAGAGGCGGTTCGGTAAACCATCGCGCAGGTTCGCGAAATTTTTCCGGAACCGCCGCGCGCTTGTGCGTGATCCCGAGTTCAGGCAAAGTCTTCATGAGATCGTTGAGAGCTTTCTTTTTTATGGCTTTTTTCACCGTTTCGTCCGTGCGCAAAGCTGTAGCTCTGCGCGCGATTCGAGACGCGAATGCGTCTATGTCGACGCCTCCGGCGCGAATTTGAGATCGGCGTGAAGTTTCCATGGTCGACGTTGCCAAGACGGATGTGATCTTCTTCGTCAAAGCATCTACGCGGTGTAAAAGAGAAGTTGCGTTCCTTTCTTCGCTTTGAATTGATTTCAATCGAGAAACTCGAGCGAGTAATTCTTTCGTCGTAGTATCAAACGCCCGCTTCTTCACCGTCAAATCGGCATCCAACTGTTCGAGCTTTCTCTTTGCAATTTCTTCTCTTTTGTCCCGCTCGCGTTTCATCGTCGCCGCTTTGACCGCTTTATCGAATCTCTTTTTCTTCTTTTCCTCGTCTTCTTCTTCAATATCTTCAAATATCACTTCCAAGGGGTCTTCGTCCGTCGGCGCTGCCGTCGCCTCTTCGTCGTCTTTTGATTGCTCCTTCGGCAAAACGGCTAACCCGGTGCTGTTTCTCGACGCAGATTCCAAGATGGGTAAGACAAGTTTTTGCAAAGCGCGATCAAACTGACGAACGTGTTTGTGCAAAACGCGCTCGTTGGATTCCGCTTGTTGTTTCATGAAGTGGTAGCCGCGGTTTTCCCATTTCGCCAACTTGGCATGATCCTCGAGCTTCCTCGCCGGCGTCGCGCGTTCGTTTTCAATTTCAGTTTCCACAGCAGGTTTGAATTGATGGTAATAACGGTACGTATTGTGCAGCACGCATCGTAAGGCTGCATCGCCTCTTCTTGGAAGTAAGTTCAAGGCAGCTCGAGCGCGAATATCGGCAGTTAAGTGATGTTCGAACGTTTTCACGAGAGAGAGTCGTGCGAGGAATTCCCCTAAAGTGGAGCCTTGGAGGTACTCTTCGAGCGCGCGCGTGATTTCGCGAATGCCTTGAATATCGCCTTCGTCTTCTTCTTCATCGATTTCATCCATGGTAGTGATAGTCTTGTCGTCTTCGACTGCATCAAAAGAGATGGACGATTGCACGGATTTCAAAAGTCTGTGCAACGCGAACCACGTTCGCCTGGCTCGCGCGGCGTGTCTTTCCGAACACCTCTCTAACAGTCTCGACCACGCGTGTAACTCACGTCGTCGCCAACGCATAGCCACGTTTGCCATAGCCGAAAGCTCATCAAGTAAAGACGTTTCAGTCGATGCCGATTGTTCCCACGTTTGCGCTCGAGCGAGAAGCAACTCGAGACCAGTTAAGAAGGTTTTCACGGGACCGAGCAAAGGCAGCTTTAAAATCCGATCGCAAATCTCCGCGAGTTGCGTCAACAAAGGATGTTCTGGCCATTCTTGCAGCAGCGCGGTAATTTTACGTCGACAATTTGCTACGACTGGGAGCGCAAGAGAGGTTTCTCCCGGTGCGTCGCCTCTGGACATTTCGTGATCGATGGCATCCGCGTGTCTTTGCAATTTTTTGTGGTTGAACTTTTCGTCTTTTGACTGATCGACACCTTCAGGCGAGTCTTCGGACATCGTGCCTCTCGAAACCGCAAGATGTTCTAAACACACTCGGGTCAAGTTACCGAGTTGACTGGTATCATCGAGCACTCTCGGTAACGATTGCATTCTGTCGTCCTTAATCGCAGCGCGTCGCAAGATCATGAAACCGACGTCGTGCGCGTCGACGAACGACGTGGCGCGATTCGCGAGGGGTTCTGTGAGCTCCTTTGCGTTCGTGTGCAAAAACTTAGATGGGTTCACGGCGCGTCGTTCCGTATCGTATGAGGTTTCGTTATTAGCACCGATTGAAGTGCTCGCACCAATCGCACACACGACGTCGTGCGTTGCCACGAGCTCAAGGAGCAGAGCGCCTTCGAGCAAACCGGCTGTTTTCGCCGCAATCGCTGCGTTATTGTCCATCTCGTCATCTGAATCGTCCTCTTCTGATTTCTTGTTCTCGTCTCCTTCTTCGACACAATCGTGATCGAGTTGCAAAATATCACCCGGCGCATCCTTGAAATCTTTCCATTGTTCGACAAAGGTACCAAAAGTCATTTCAGAAAATCTCCTCTCAGTTTCGTCGTCGTCGCCTTCCATGATCTCCATCGCCGTCGGCGCCGCTACGACGCGACGAAACACGGCAATCTTATCATCATATTCGTAAAGGGTGTCATCTTTCTCCATTTCAATATCTCGCACTGATTTCCAAAGATCGGCTAAGCGGTCAAAAACAGAAGACGCGTTTTTCCACAGCTGCGGCGAGAGAGACTTTTCTTTAATCACGTCGTCGCGAACTTTCTGCATAGCGACTTTGAGCACCGCGACGCGGAGTTCCCCTGATTTTTCGAGCTTTTGTAACGATTTGAGCGTGGAAACGTCCGTGAGCAAACTTGACGACGCTCTTGCCATGCTCTCTACGTTTCTTTCTAAACTCTTTTCATCGTACTCGTCGGAAGAAGAAAACTTGAAAAGCTCTCTCATCGCTCTCGTCGCCAACGCTCGAGAAGGGTCTACCATACCCCCGCTTAAACCATCCTCTAATAGTTTCAAGCCTCGGGTAAGTTCCGCCGCGGCGAGTCTCAGCGGTTTCGTGGCATCCGCATATCCTGAATACTGTGGCGTCTCTAAAGTTTCCGACCAGTGTTTAGCGGCATCTGAAAGCACTTTCACTTCTTGGTACGCTTTCTCAAATGCACCGGCTTCAGAAAAGGTGTCTTTCGAAGACGCTTTCAAGGAACCTTCGAGAGATTTTAAGGTTGCTTCGAGCCTTTCTGGCTCCGCTAATCCGCCTTTCTCGTGCGAAAAACGATGAATGTGGCGCATAAGCTGACGCCATTTTGGAACGCTCGGTCGAGGCGCGAACATTCTTCGCAACTTTATTTGATGCGCTTCGAGTTCAGTCTTTGCCTGTTCGACTCGTTGCTTCTCGGGATCGGCATCGCTACCCAAGGCGAGAAGCGGCGATCGCTCGTGAAACTCAATGATTTCGATTGCTGGAATGCTCTCAAAATTAATTTCTCGATCTACGCGCTTTGCATCGTTACTTGTCTCCGCCATTGGATCCGACATCCCCGAAGGGAACATGCAGTGCAGCCGCAAACACCCGAGACGGGTCCAGGCCATACCTCGAAGGAATCGGTCGCGGTTTGCTCTTTGATGATAACCTATATTACTTATGTAATGCTCAGACAGACATTCGAATAGACCTTCGAGCGTCACGCTCACCGACGTTGAAGAATATTTGAACTGTTGTGTCAAATTTCTGCTCACGACGTTACGCTGCTCATCGAAAAGGGATTGTCGTGTCACGTTTCCTAAAGTAGTATTCTTGGATACCAACTCTTCCCTCAACCCTAATGCATACTCACATATCATGCCATCTGCACCGTAAGCGCACATGGTGTGGACGAAAATACCACGCAACGTATTCCAATCTTTCGCACTCTCGTCCTCAGCATTGTCCCGACGCATTCTCAATTGCCTTGCAGCCAATCGTAATTGCGCGACTCTTTGTCCGCGTTCTTCAAGACCGACGGTGGAGACGAACAACGCCGAGGTCAGGATGGTTTGAAGCGCGCGTTCTGTACGGGCTGGTCCATCGCAGGAGAGCCATTTAGTCTCGAGCTCTGCCAATACTTGCTCATTTTTCGAGCCTATATTGATCGACGATTTTTTAGTCGTCTTCAAAAAATGGGGAAGCTGCGAGAGCGCTCCTGAGCGATGCGCGTCGTGCCAAGATAGAAAAATTTCCAAAGCTCTTCGGGATAGAGCAGACGCATCTACGGTCGTTTGTCTGGGATCACTCATGTCCCATAGGAGTTTTCGATGGCCTTCGAAATCAGACGCAGCACGCGGAGAGTGAGACACACCGAATGATAAAGCCTTCGAGGTTGCCTCATGTAGTCGCTCCAAGAGCTTTTCTCTTCTATGATGATCCTTTTCCTCTTCATTACTACTGTCAAAACTCAAAATCAGCGCGAGACGTGCGAGAACTTCTCTATCAAGCTCGAGAGAGTGTAACTCTGCAAACGGAGAAAGCTGTGCGTTCTTGAACGTAATATCCTTCCATTTTAAAGTCCAGTGCGGAAAAGAAAACCTCGGCGGAGCGAGAACCGCCGACGAGGTTTCCAGCGACCAAGATTCATCGTCATCGAGCGATTTGACAAGTTCTCGGTTTGGAATTTCAAACGCAAATGGAGCATTGGTGTCATTTCTATCCAAATCGACGGTATCGTTGTCCATTTTCATCATCGCATCCGAAATTTCTTCTTCGAACTCGCTCGATGACGACAACGAATCGTATATTTTAAGAATGGCCTTGGCGCGCTCTTGCGTAGACGCATCCCACGCGCCCGAGTCCACACAATGCTGATACAGTTGACGAGAAAGCAGCGATGGTAGTGCCGTAGCATCATTATCTGCTATCCCATTTTCGCTCGAAGCAATACCGACGTGCGTGAAGCTGAAAAAACACAACGCTTCCAAGGCGGTGAATCGTAGTTTCGCCGATGCGCCTAAATTGGCAGCCTCTTTAGCCAAGAATGCAATCGCTCTACTCGAAGGATCATTCCTCGAAGAGCGAGTGTAATCCAAAAGTGTGTTTACTCGGGAGCCGTTGTTTTGGAGTGCTCTAGATGCTATGCGAACGATTTCCTCGGCTGTGCGAAGAGTATCACTTTGCGGCAAGGTTGGTTTCCCGATAGCGTGCCAGAGGAACGGTACTCCTGGAGGCTTGGATGGAACACCAAATGCTTCGTCTACGAGAAGCGAACGCTTTTCATCGCGCAAGCCTGCTCTATCATTAGGAGCAGTAGTGTTTTTATTTTGCAAGGATAACCAACTTTCGTAATTTTGCGCGGCTTGTTTTGTTTGTAACCAAGCCACCGCAAGGTTTTCAAGCGCCGCGTCGAGATTACCGTTGGCCACCTCAAAGTCTTCATACGGCGTTGAACGAATGAGCACATCAAAATGTGACTTCCACGATACGAAACTATTCAAAAGTTTCATTGATTCAATATTCAATGGCCCAGTACACGAGAGCGACTCCTGAAGCAAAACTTCGTTCGTTTCTTCTAATAGCTGGTTCGCAAGAGCTATTTTATCCAGAGACGCGTGCACAGCGCTTTGCCTCGCCTTCTCTTTCGCGTTCTTCGCGCGATAGCAGGACATGGTCAAAGCTTTCATGTCACCAACGTGCGCAGTTGACGATAAGAAGCATGTATCTGTATATGCCTTTTCAAAGGAATATCGCGCACAGAGGGGCGCAAGTAGTTGAACCGTTTCCGCCAAAGGCTCCCTATTTTCAAACAACCGCTGGAAAAGTGTCCAGGCGAGAACACTCGATTCGATTTGCGGAACATTGCACGTTGATGTGATGGCACTCGCGAAAAAGTTCCAGCTCACTCGGCTTTTATCCAGAGATGCTCCAGATGAGTTTTTTTTAAGCGCGTAAATCGTGGAGGCTCGGAAGAGTGCGATTACCTTGCTGTTCCACGCGGCTTCGTCTTCTTCGAGAGAGGTTTCAAACGCACCCCCTTGAAAATACTTCATAAGCTGCGAAGTCGGTAGGTTTGCTACGAGCGATTGCTTCTCGTGCAATATCAACAGTATGTCTTCGTCTTTGCTTTTATCCCTCGACGTTTTCTGAACAAAGCACTGCGCAGCAAGAAGTGCGGCTGCGTGCGTGGACAGCGAAAATCCTGAGAATTGCTCCAAAGACGTTAGCGCCAATCGATCTTCTCGCGATATCCTATTTGCCGTAGCAAGACGATTCGGCCAACCAGATGGTGATGATATGAACGAATGCAAGGTGTTTCCAGCAAGATACACCGAATTCATATGTGGCACAAATGTTTCATCGTAAACGAAGTTCGATTCTTCGCTGGGCACGTTATACGCATGCGGTAAACTCAAACGAAACGCTCGCATGACGGGTACTCCCCTATTGACGAGCTCGAGCGCGAGCTCGGCCCATCGACAGGAATCGCGCGACGTTAAATGCACGTGATTTCCAATCGTCATTTTGAGTTTAATGATCATAGCAAAGTGTGTTTGCACGATCGCATCTGCTAGAATACCATTTGGGATACCCTTTGCCAAGACCATAGATTTGATATCCTCGTTAATCGACGGTGAAGAGCTCGGCATTTCCGCCAGTCCCAGTTGTTTGGAGAACAAGCTTGTCTGCTCGTTGTCTGACGGGCTTTCGTATCTTTTTGGATGCAAAAATACCTCAACTCCACGATTACGCATCGCTCGCGATACTTCCCCTCTTCTTGGATCGACTGCTAAGAATAATCGAAACCCTTCGTGCGCCTTTACGATGCGGCTTTCGCCATTTGGTAAGAAACCGCATTCGTTTACCAACAAAGTCCCCTCCGGTTCCAGCAAAGGATTCAAACGATCGAGCACGGTTGGGGAGCATAGATTTGCGTTTTCGAGTAAAACCCAATCGCCTCGTTCGACGGCTTTTAGCAAAGCCCCGTCGACCCACTCGAATCGACCGGCATCTTCCTTAGGTCCGACATTGAACGAAGTTGGCGTGACAATGGCTTCAAAGTTCTCATGAAGCCAGGAGATTTCAGAATGAACATCGTCTTGCAAAGATGATGCGTTCGAAGTAGCTGCGGCACTTAATGCAACGATTACCTCGCGGAGAATGTACACTGCGTTCTCCGCGTCGTTTTCTGACATTGCTTCTGATGTCTGCGTGGCGGCTCTGTAGGATTCCCACATTTTCCAAGCGCGCGTGGTTGAACTCACATCACCGAACGCACTCGATTCGCAAATGCCTTGGAGTAGACTAAAGATGCGAGATTCAAAGTCCACGCGATCTCTCGACGACTCTTTTTGCTCAAAAGATCCGAGTAATTCGCTCGTATCCGTAGCTGAAGTCAACGCGATGCGTTGTAAATCTTTTCCGGCAAGTCTGGCGAGGGCTTTCACCAGCGTCGTTTTACCAGACGCGGCTTGTCCGACAACGATTGTCATCCATCCGCGATCGATACAGAAAGAAGCCGCTTCGAGGGAATCTAAGTTCCCTCTTAGAATTGCGAAATTTTCGTCAATACAAGCAATGCCAGCATCAGCGCTAGATTTTGATGTGGAGGATGTATGTCTGCGTAAAACTGCATTGCCAATTTCGAGATATCCATCCTTTCGCATTTTCATGTGGGAAGCGGTTGGAATCTCGTCTGCGTTAAGACCGAATGCTCGAGCAAACGCGTGCTTTGCAATGATTCGGTCGTTCACAGTTCGTAAGCGCTGAGTATATAATGCATTAAATACCGATGCGCACACCCGGACGTATGAATTTTCATCCATCTCGTTTTCTGGGACGATAGAAGTAACGAGTTCGCACCATCTCATGATATCTCGAAGGTTGAATTCCCACGGTGCACCGGCTCTAGCAAACCTATATCCAGTCGTATCCGTGGTACTACTCAAACGAGCTAACTCTGCATTACAGTGGACCATCTTTTCGATGACGCTCTCGATAACGTTCGGATGTAGACTTTTCGCGATGTGCTCGACGTCGTTAATACGCATGGGCTCAACGAATACTCTAGTGAAACGATTAAGAAAAGATTTTGGCAATCCTTTTCTTCCACCGCCTTGTGCAGCAGGGTTTTGAGCTGCAAATACTCTAAATGTTGATGGGCATTTGAACGTCTTACCGAGCTCTGGCACAAACACTTCTGCGCGATGATCGAGCGCGGCATTCAAGCCCTCTAAAACCGGTTGCGGCGCCAAATTCAATTCGTCCAAAAGAACCCAATCACCATTTTTCAAAGCCGCTAAAAATGCTCCATCGGACCATTTAAACTCACCGGCTTCACCATCAGATGCTGGTAGATCTGCTCCCAGAAGATCCATCATATCAGTCTGCTCCGAGAGATTTAATCTTACCAGTTTGTGCCCAGCAGCCTTTGCCAGAGCCGAGACTATAGACGTCTTACCAACTCCGGGTGAACCTTCCAATAATATTGGTTTCCGAGCGAGTTGTAATGCGCGAAGGAGTCGCGCAACGTTCCGCCTGGTTGACGGGGCAGTTAAAGCGAATTCAGATGTCGAGGGAATCGGATGCGTGCCACAACTAATCGTGAATGACGAGATGCCAAATCGAGTGCCGTCGTCAACTGCGCTGCAGTTGAGGAGATCTTCCTTCTCGTTTTCTGCACTCGGATCGTGCGCATACGACGCTCTTTGTAATATTTGTTCGTTCAAGGTTCGGATCTGTTAGAAAAAGAAAGAGAAGGAAGTTCGGTCAATATAATCAATAGCGATGATAGTAAAATTGTGAAGGCAGAGAAACTATACCAATAATACGCTCAGGGTTGTAGGGATTTCTCATCATGGAAGATCAGAAACTTACCAGGTACAACAAAAACTTCACGGCGCAATGTAGTAAAAAAAATGCAGGCGAGATCGACATCGACGTTTCAAAAAAAAAATGTGATTGCTGACGTACCTCTGTGTCTGGTATGCGCGCGCGCAAATACTCGACGCATTTTCGATTGAGCGCTTTAGCTGTTTCCTCTGGCATCCCTAAACCCAGACCGAGGCCATCTAAAAGCGTTAAGTACGCCCCGTGAGCGAACGCAGCAAATCCTAACAGCGCGTTCGGCCCTTTTCTATTCTCTACTTCGTTGATGAATTGAGCCCAAGCCAAAATATCTCTGGTTTGCAAACACGCCTTTGCTTGTCCGGCGCCGGCGATGCTTTGATAGAATTCCCAGAATAAGGCTAATTCTTTCGCATGGTCGTGCGCGTAAATAGTATCCATATTTTGAGAATGAACCAGACGCCGTGAAACTATCTCTTCCATCTCTTTTGCCGAAGATACGCCTCCGACCCAAATTTCTGTGAATCTGTTTCGCAGCGCCGGAGATAACTCCTTCTTTCCGAAATCCCCACCCGGGTTCATCGTTCCTATCAATCGAAAATTCGGGTGAGCGATGAGCTCTTCGACATCGATACCGCCTTTTTCAGGTAAAGTAATCGCTCGTCCGGGTTCTAAGACGGAATTTAACCTCTCCAATACGGAATCTTCTGCGAGTGAAAGCTCATCGACGAGTAAAATATCCCCTTCGCGCATGGCTTTAATCAAAGGTCCATCTTCCCATGCGAATGGTGCGTCTCCTTGTCTTGCAGGTCGAAAGCCTCCTATGAAATCACCGGTTTCCGTGTGTTGGTGACAGTTTAATACACGTAACTTTTGTCCATGAATCATTGCAAGGATCTGCACCACAGTTGTCTTCCCGCAACCAGTTTCACCTACAAGCAAAGCGGGTTCTTTATGCTCAACGCAGGCTTCGACCAAAGCATATAAACGACGCATAGCGGGTGTCCACGCGATAGAACGTGCCATGATGATTTCTTCAGCTGAAATGTCGCAATTTTTACCCGTCAAAGCAACTTCCAAACGTCCTTCTAAATTTTCACTGGATGCCGACTCGTACAGTTGTTCTAGAGAAATCTCTGGGACTTTTAAAGCTTTCTCAAGAACTCTCTTCAGCGACATCCTTTCGTTTTCCGATCGCAATCGCTCGCCAAGCACGCGAAAGCCATCGCTGGCTAAGTTTTCGTATCCAACGGATTTCCTATTCGCCCAGCGAAACAAATCGCGGGCGGTGATGTATCCATCTTTACCGGCAAAAGCTCGAGAACCTCTTCGCATACCTTGCAAAGCGCGCATAGATTCTACGAGCTTCACGCAATAGCTCGGTGCGATTTCACACCGCTTATTCAGAATGACTTTGAGTTCTTCGTCGGGAATGTCTCCGATGTGTAACTCAACGAATCTGTTACGAAAGGCTTTCGACAATACCTTGCGCCCTCCATAAATTGCACCTGGAGGATTTTGCGTCGCAAACAGGACAAAATGGGGGTGAGGTCTAATCGTTTCTTGAAGCTCGGGAACAAAAAGTTCTCTGTTATCGTCTAAAAGTCTATTCAAAGCTTCTAATACATCAGAAGGCGCTAGATTCAACTCGTCAAGAACGACCCAGTACCCTCGGCGTACCGCTTGCACGAGTGCGCCTTCTTGGAAGGTCAAAGCACCTAAAGTGTGAATGAAAATAGAAAGTGGTTAGAGATGATAAATCGATAAACACAAAAGCACAACGAAACGTAAGATGCTAACTGAAGCTGAAGAAGAATATAGCCTTGGAAGTCACGCGAATGTCCTGAGATGCTCCGGTAAAGAGCGACGACGGATTCCCGCAAGCGACCAACTCCCGAGGCGCATAAATCTACGGACTGCTTTCCGATCCCCCGGATTCTATTGTATAAGAACGACGGATAACGAACTAGCGTCCGAAAAAAGAGAAGAAAAAGATAAATATGAAAGATGTAAGGCCATATACGTACCCTTCTCATCCGTTATGTACGTGCCAAGGTACTCTTGTAGATCTGTATGCTCGTGATTGTTGATGCGCATGAAACGATGTCCAGTACGCTTCGCGAGATATTCAATGATGGAAGTTTTTCCTGCTGAGGTCGGTCCTTGCAATAAAATTGGGTGTCTTCTGAGAAGCACCGCGCGTGCCAAATTCGAGAGGTGTGATTTGACGCTCTCAGTCACGACGTAACCTATGATATGTAAAAGAAAGAGATTAGGTGTCAAAATGAATTTCCAACCAAGGGAAGTGCGGAGAAAAAAAACATAAAAAAACATGTTGACGTTGGTGGCTCAGTAGAAGAAATTCAACCATAATATCTTTTTGTGCATCATAAACGAGTTTAAGAAGCGCGGATATGTGTTCATCATTGCCAAGTCGTCTTTCGTTTCAAAGAAAAAATTGCGCGCAAAGAGAATATGGTTACCTTCGGGATCGACGCGTTCTAATTCTCCGGCTTCTACCCAAAAGTGCTCGATGAGAACGTGTGTATCGTCTTCCGGTGCCGGCGGTGGTTTCATGATTCCCTGTGTATTTATGGTATAGAGAGAAGAAGAAGTTTATACGGTGTTAGTACTACGAGGCACAACAGCAAAAGATGTGCGGGACAAGTCTTCCGAACATTCATAGAGTCGTGACCGGAATAGGTGTATTGTCCAACAATTGAATATACCGCAGTTTCTAGACCGAGCACGCCATGGAATATTGACAAGCTCAGCGCTTAACTGCGGATACGAACAAATCACGATGATAATAATAGCGCACACTTACCTTGATCGCCTTGCCACCCAACAGATGCTTATGCATCAATTTTTCTAAAATCTCTTGACCTTCCTTTTTTAAAAGCGTCAGGAATGACATCGAGAAACCATCCATCATCGCTCTTTGGACGCCATATAACGGACTCGCCGCAGAAACGTACTCTAAAGCTCGCGCCAGGGTTCTAAGTGAATATCGAGGCTTTTGATCCGCCGAGTCTAAGAGAACCGTGTGCGCCGCTCGTTTCGCTTCAACGTAGAAGTCGACGATTGGGGCTATTACCCCACTCGGAACATCTCTTAGATATCCACGAACCAAGAGCTGCAAATCTTCTTTGGATTCCGTTTCTCCGCAATACACCTCCGCAAAGCGGTGTTTCAAAGCGGGGGGTAAGTCGCGTTTACCAACATCAGTCGCCGGATTCATAGCCGCGAACAGACGAAACCGTGGGTGACGATACACTGGAGTCGCATCCCCGCGCTCGGAAAGAACAACGGAGCCTTTACGCGACTCTAACACGCCATTCAGTCTTTCGAGTGTTTCTGCAGGTGCTAAATTGATTTCATCGAGAAGAATCCAGTGACCTTCGCGTAGTGCTGTGACTAAAGCACCTTCTACAAAGGCAAAAATAGGTCCACCCCCAGAGGACGAGGCCAAGTCCCCAATCGCTCGTTCGGCTACGACTAAATCCCGATCAAACGATTGCCAAGATTCGACGAGATCGTCTGAAATCGTAAATGCAGGTTTTTTTGCAGCTTCTTTTTTAATTGTGCTTCCCGCTTTCTTCTTCATAGCAGCGCTTGTCTTTTGACGCTTGTTACTGGTATCGGCAACTGACGAGGTACATACTTTTTCATTTTTACCCTTCTTGCCAGTAGTTTGTGAACGCGTTGCCCGTGTTGTAGGCGCGGCAACTGCAGGTGTCGCTTCCTCCATGTCATCGTCATTGGTGAGAAGTTCTTCTCCGTCTTCAGTAGAATCAAGCATCTCATCTTCGTCATCTTTATCGACGACGGACGCCACGCGATCCACGCCGGCACGGAACGCCTTCAACAAGTATATCCATTTTCTTTTTTCTGCAAATTTAGATACTCTTCCTAGAAATTCAGCGTTAGATTGACTCGGGAAAGTTTCTCCAAACAACTCAAGGAACCGTTTCAGCAACGGCAAACACAAATGTCGCGCACCGGCTGGTCGGAATCCTCCAAGAAAATCACTTGACTCTGATTGATTGGAAAGATTCACAACCGTCAGTGGCGCACCAGTTAAACGCGCAAGCTCTTGAACCAGGGCAGTTTTACCAGTACCAGTTTCCCCTACGAGAAGAGCGGGTTCGTTCACTGAAACCGCGCACGAAACTCTCTCGAGCATTCTCAGCGCGTGGCCCGTTTTTGCAAAATTCCGAAAACTGCCCACCGTATCCTCGTTTTCTTCGCAAGGTAACATGGTGCGTCCAACGCGCACGCTATCTTCTGACGACAAAACATCCGGTTTACGAAGTAAATCTGTCGTATTCGCAGTCTCTTCAGGATTTAATCCCCAAATTTCAGCAACCGCTTGTAAAGCTTTTCTTCGTCCGATACCGGGAGGCAAAGCGCCTAATAAAACATCAGCCGCTTCGTCATACATCGCCTGGCGAGTTTGTGGAGGAGGCGCTTTACCTTTCTTCATGAGCTTGAGTTCCGCCTTACGCAAAGCGGTAGCTCTTTTTGCCCAACGGAGTAAATCTCGAAGAGTGTATGTCCTACCCACAGAGGCTCGAGACGACGACGCGGCTTCGCTGGACGCTAAATCTTCCAGAGATGTCATCTTTTCCGCATCCTCCGCCGCTATGTCTAATTCGTTCGTATCGTCCGTGTGAACGTTCTCGACATCCATCATCATCACGTATTTGTCATCGTCGGCGTTCGCGTTGTTGTTATCAAATCGTTCGTCGCCTAAACCGGCTAACCGCGTCACATGGCCTCCGCCTTGGCCCACCAGAGTCTGCGCGACTCTCATCGTCTTAAGCATGCGTCTCTTTACGTCGACATCGCCGAATTGCGGATATATTTCCGCGAGTATTCTGCCAGGCTCCTCGCCGCTTGGTTGTTCTACGCTAACACGAGTCCATAAACCGCTCAACGGATCATTCTCGCGATTGGAAACTTTGGACCCGCCCACCGTGGCAGATCCAAACAGCTGAAATTGGGGATGTGCTACTACAGTTTCACCTCTACCGGCAATGTATAGCTTACGTTCTTCCAACAGAGGAATTAAAGCCGAGAGAACTTCGAATGGAGCGACGTCTACGTCTTCAATCAAAACCCATTTCCCAGATCTTACAGCTCTCGTGAGCGACCCGGGTTGCCATTCGAATTCTCCCGGACTTGCTCCGCACACGTACGCTCCAAGGAGCGATTTTGAATCTGTGTGAGCATCGAAGTGTAAGACAACGACGTCGTTATCTTCGTAAGATCGTCCGAATCTTCGGGCAGCTTCGCGAAGCGTCGCTGATTTGCCGCACCCAGCCGGTCCTTCGAGTAAAACGGGCCTATTTTGACACAAGGCGTACGCGACGGCAACCAAGTTACGTTCTGCAGACGGTACTAAAACAAAATCCGTCACGATTCTGCTAACCTTCTTCTTGTTATTGTTCATCTTACCACTTGTGGAAGCCCTGTTGTCATTTCCTCCATCATCATCATCATCATCATCATCATCACGTTGTGTGCGTACTTCGATGGCGCCTAAGCGTTCGTATCCGGGAGCCGCCGGTATGCCCTCTTCTCGTACTCTTTCACTCTCGTCTTCTAGCTCCGTGCACTCCAGAGTATGGCTTCCTTCTACTTTGAAACTACTATCATGTTCATTCTGTTCTTTTTCGCAAACTCTGGGTAGCAAAAACGACGCGCGTTCAATCCGAAACGCCGTTTGGCGTTCCTCCCACTCTCGTTGGAACTGTGCCAGTGTCACTTCGTCTTCGTCACTTAAAGTCTTCTTTCTTGCCGCGTGCACCGCATCGTCGCTCAAACCCAAAGCTTCGCAAACTATTCCACACGCAATCCATCGAACGTGAGCGTCTTCGTGCGTCAAAAATATCCCACATTGGCTCCAATCCCAGGAGGCGCCAGAAATCGCTCCTTTCTTACACCCAAAGCACTCGGCGATATCCATTGAACTCCTCAAAACCATCCGGAGATGCGCGAATAAATCCTCCTTGCTTTTGCTATTCTTTTTCTTCGTGTTACTCGTCGTCTTCCTCGTCGTCGTCCTCGCGGCTTCTGCAGCTACTCTCGAAAACACCGGATGCTTCTCCCTCGCTAAAACTCTCTCCGATATCAACTGCCGGCAGTGCGGCAGCAATTTCGCCACCGATATCAACGCGCACATCCCTCGCTCTCTCTTCTCCACGTCGCTCGTAAATCGCGCGTCATTTGCATCGTTCATAACTTCCACGGCTCTCGCAAGCACGTGCAAAATCACTCCGCGCAAACACGAGGCCAAGACGATGCTCTCTTTCGCGTCAGAGCTGAGCAGCATCTCGGCGGCGGCAGAGAGCGCATTTTGCTCCGATACACTTTTTCTGTTCATACTAGTATCCTCGTCGTTTGACAAGAGCGCACGTAAAGCATCAGACGTCGACGAGGACGCCGGTAAGCGTTTCTTAGCCAGAGATAAAGAGGTGAGCAGTGCCTCGAGGAGAGGAGATGGGTCGTTTGGTTTTCTTTTCCTCGTCGTCATTTTCTTGATGCCAAACGTGTTTGGGAGAAAATTTAATGAAGAAAACCAAAATTAAATGTACAGCACAAAATGTGCATCCGCGAGACGAAAAACGCGACCGGATTTTTAAACGTAAACGTATTATATATGGTATTAAAACAAGTTTTTTTTATATGTGTGTTGTGTGATTAATTTTACGCCTTCTTTGGCTTGATCTTATCGGAAAACGCCGCGCACGCCAACGCGGTGAGACAGATGGACATGGCGACGACGCCGTTCGTGTATTCTTTCGGCACCGTCATGGCTTTTTCGCTCATCATCAGCGGGATTTGCAACAAGGCGACGGTCGCCATGCGGTAGAGAGCGAAGGATTTTTGCTCTTTATCCGAGCCGGACATTAACATGAAGTAGGTCATCATATTGACCATGAACCACATGCTCGAGGTGAACACGTTGATGTCGTAAAAGACGGAGTCTTTAGCTCGGCAGAATCCTCTGCCTTGGCAGGCAATGTAGTTCTGCGATGGGAAATCGCCCAATTGAAAGGTCGTGATGTAGAAGAAGAAGCACGCCCAGTAGATGATTAAGCATCCGTGAGTCAATCCTTTGCAACCTTTTAAGAAGTGTCTTTTGGCAGGTTCCATGCCGCCCGCCAACCCCGCGCTCATCACAAATGTTAACGCGAGCGTTAAGAATCCGCCCATGACGTGTTCCTTGTGAACAAGCTTACCGCCGAATTTTTGGGAGGAGAAGCACGCGTGCACGGCCAACATCAACATGTTATGCATGATTTGACCGTTGCAAACTCTTTGTTGCACGGCTTTGCTACATTTCAACGCCGCGTAGAGCAAGTCGAGCGTCATGACGAACAAACCGAGACCTCCCCAATCGCTCGCAGATTTTCGCATGGCGTTATTCTTCTGACCAAAAAACTTCTCAGAGAACGACGGCATTCCAATTCTGTCCCCGAAGAACGCGGTTAAGTAGAAAGCGCACAACGCCGCTTTCAAGAGTAAAACTTTTTGGAGTTTGGTGTATTCTGCCATCATTTTTTTATGCTTGAGTGTGTAATAAATTTGTATCTGTATTTTTAGAGAGATGGTCAGTCTCTTCGCGTCTCTCTAATGAATCATCATCCTCATCCTCCGCACGCGCGCGCCGAAAAGCGTCTCTCTCTCTCGAAGAAGTGGACAAAAGAGGCGCGGAAAAAGAAAGCTTTTCACGAACGCGCGCGGGGAAACATCACGCACAATTGTGTCTCAATTATATTCTCTCATTGAAAATTTCCAATCTGAACACAGAAAATTAAAGAAAGACCAAACTCTTTTTTGGAGAGAGAAGAGAGAAAGAAAGAACGCGTGGAAGAATAAAAGCGCGCAAAAACAACACGTGAGAGAGCGAGAGAGAGATGATATATTTGCGTTGTTGCGCGTAATACAAAATAATCACCCACGTACCGCAACAAATGAAAGTGAGGAGGAATTGGTAATACAGGGGAATATTTTTCTCGTTCCCCCTTAAATTTTTTTTGTTTTGGAAAAGTGTGCATGGGGTGTTTTGTGTCTCTCTCTCTTTCTCTCTTTAGTATTACAAGGGTGCAGCGGCTGTAGGACGCGTGTAATTATTCTGATTCTGTTTCTGATTCTGATGCTGATGCGTATAACTCTCCATCTTCGTATCGCCAACCAGGTGGGAGAGGACAGTTGTTGTCGAGGAGGTATTGTACACATTCGGTTTGGTCAATCTCGTGCGCTACTCGTATGGCCGCAGAGTTCCAAGGCGCTTTGGCGGTTTCGTGCAAGTACTTCAAACAGTCCAAGTGGCCGTACGCGGCTGCAGTAGCACACGCCCGTTCGTTATATCCATTATACATACGCTCAACAAGATATTCGAGTATGTGAAGATGACCATTTTGAGCCGCCCAAGAGGCAGTACTCGAATCCCAAGGCGCTTTGGCTTCTTCGTGTAAGTATTTGAGGCACTCGAGATGACCGTTTTCGGCAGCACTTGCACACGCAATCCAATCGATAGGACACTTATTTGCAACGCAATACTTTACCATTTCCAGATTACCTTGTTCTGCGGCCGCATTAATCGTATCTTCATCCCACTCACACTTTTTCTCCTCTCGCGCCCACTTGAGCCACTCGAGTTTATTCGTTTGAGCAACATTCTGGCAGAAATATGTTTCGTTCATCTCTTCTTTCAATTCGTGGTCAAACGTGCCCCACGGATTATTCTCCCACACAAACTCCAACGTAGATATCGACGACATCTTTCTCACTTTAAACCTCTTTTTCAAATCACCCGCGCGAGATGATCTCTTCACCAACTTTCTCGTTTCACTGTTCACCTCGTGCAAGAATTTCACATCATTCGAATTCAACCTCGGAAGAATGTGTTTGAAACAAATATCGTCGTTATTCACAATCAAATCCCACACATCTCTCTCGTCCATCCGTCTTTTCTGCGCTCTCGTCCTCACCCCGAGAGTATAAGCAGAAGCAGAAGCAGAAGCAGAAGCAACAGCAGAAGACATGCGCGCGTCGTTTGTCTGATTCTTCTTTAAACGCGAAATGTGATTTCTTTTTTTCTTCAAGGAAAGTAAAAAAGCGACCGTTTCTTGCCTTTTCTCTGAGACACTTGAGACCAAAACAACACAAAAATTCTTCTCGAGACCAACACAACAAACACCAACACGATGATGCGCGACGACGAGCACTACTGAGACTACTACTCACACACAACACGCGCGGAACAAAAAATGTCACCACCGCTGCCCCCATCCTCCTCGTTCTCCTCCGATTATTCCTTTGCGTTTTTCGGGACAAAGATGAGGGAAACAACCGGTGGTGGTGGACAACAAAATCAACATCACGAACAACCACTTTCGAAGAAGTTTAAGAAGAACAAACAAAAGGAACAAATCGCCACGGACGAGCGAGGCCGCCGTCGCTTCCACGGCGCGTTTACCGGAGGGTTTTCTGCGGGGTATTTCAACACGGTCGGGAGTAAAGAAGGGTGGCAACCGAAACAGTTCAAGAGCTCAAGAGCGAATGACGAGAAAAAACAACAACAACAGACGTTGGAAGATTTCATGGACGAGGAGGAATTGGAAGAGTACGAGAAAGGGAAGATGAGGACAAACGCAGAGTACGACGCGTTCGGGAAGGAAGGCGACATGATGGCCGGGTTCCGACGGATCGAAGGCGAAGAAGAGGAAGAGGAGGAGGAAGACGGAACAACCGGGCGGCGGATGGCGTTCGGTACCGCCGCGGCGGAGGAGAGGACGAAGCGAGAAGAAGAAAAGAAGCGAGGGTTTTCGAAAGCCTTGGCGAAAAGTATACTCGACTACGTCAAACCAGTCATTAGTGGCATCGGGACGAAATTGTTGGTGAAAATGGGATGGAGAGTCGGGAAGTCCTTAGGGAGACGTAAGAAGAAAGTGAACGGTAAAATCGTGTTCAAAGCGACGAAAGAGGACGAGCAGGCGTGGAGAACACGGTACGGGCAACAGCTGGTGTCACTGTTAGGAGGAGGAGGAGGAGGAGGAGGAGAAAAAGAAGATGCGATCAATGTTAAAGATAACAGTTGGGGCATCGGGTACGATCCGTACGCAGGAGCGGAAGAATTTCGGAAAAGAGACCAACACGAGTTGATGAAGAAAAGAGAGCGATATTCGAAAGAAGGCGAGAAGAAACAGCGAGGCGCGGCATTTGGGTTAGGCGCGTTTGAAGTAGACGACGATATGAACGTATATGACGAAAGACCTAGGGAAAAGAACGCGGAGTATACTTTTGAATTAAACTCCGAGGACGAGGAAGAGGACGACGACGAGAACGATCGATTCGGGCGCGGAGCCGATCACCGGCAAAAAGACGCGTTACGGAATCCTTTAGGAGTAAAACGGTTACCGGATCGTGCAACAAGAGACGCGATCGAAAGAGGGCATAAATTCCCAGGATTTGTGGAGAGTGATGCGGCACCGGAAGAAGTAGAGTGGTTTCAAGCGCCGGAAGTGCCGAGAGAGTTTAACGAGCGACACGTTTTCGATACAGACGGCGTTACCAAAGATACCATCGATAAGGAGAAAGAAGAGGACGAAGAAGAAGTATTACCGCCGCCGCCGCCTCAAATGCGCAAACTTTCCGAGGAGAAACGTAAAGTCATCGAATCGTTGGCGCGTTTTGTCGCGCGAAACGGCGATGCGTTCGAGAATTTGGCGAAACAAAAGCAAAAGAAGGATAAGAAATTTTCGTTTCTTTTTGGAGGCGAAGGCGCGAGCTCGTACGCGTATTGTTTGAAAAAAGCAAAGTTGGAAGAGAAGAGAAACGCGCGGATAGTGTTGGCGAGCGCGAAAGAAAAGATTGCGCCGTTACTTTCCGCGGCAAAAGGGTACGACATCTCGAAACAGCAAAAGCACGACGCGGAGTCTCGAGGGAAACTTTTAGGAGAAGAACCTTTGAAACGCACGGTGCCGCCGCCGCCGCCGCGACCACCATCAGTCCAAGACGAAATGATGAAAATTCCAGCGCGAGGTCAACCAATCGTCGACGACGTCAAGAAGGTCAACCTTTCAGCCGCAATCAATGAAAAAGATAAAAGTCAGATCTTAGCGACCATGTCGAATATGTTCACCACCTCGGGGCATATCGTCAACGCGGAAGTGCCGTCTGGTGGTTTACAAACCGCTAAAGAACTCGCCAAGATTCGCGAAGAGAGAGAGAAACTGGAAGCTGTCGAGGCAGCAAACTTGAAGAACGTCGAGAAAGAGCGAGATGCGCAACGCGAGGCAATGTCGAGGATGATTGTAAACACGAGAACGACTATACCGTGGTCGCCGGCGTTACTCTTGTGTAAACGCCTCGGTATTCAAGACCCGTACGCCGGACGCGAACACGCGCGACCGTCAAAGTTCAAAGCGAGCTTTAAAACAGAAACTGTGGATCTACTCCCAGAGACGACGCAGATCCGTTTGGAAAAGCAGCAAAAGTTCATGTCAAAAAATGAAAGAGAAGATATGACGAATAAAAAGACAGACGACGATGACGCAAAAGTGGTGAAGGCGCCAAAAGATGATCAAGACGATGTGGGAGAATTGGACGCTCCAGGCCAGTTGATGCAAGTGCCTCCACCTCCTCCTCCCTTACCTTTACGCGAGAAGCCGATGGATTTGTTCAAAGCTATTTTCGAAGACTCCGACGATGAGGAGGAGGAAGAGGATGAAAGTTCTTCCGAAGAGGAAGAAGAAGACGAAAAGGAGCAGCAACAACGACAACAACAACAAAGAGAGGAAGTAGAAGAAGACCTCGACAAACCGATGCCTTCTCCGAAATTCATCCCTAGACCGAAAAAATCTGTCGAATCGCTTCCTCCTCCACCACCGCCAGTTTTTGGAAAAAAGGAGGAGGAAAAGCCCCCTGTTTTCCTTGGATCTTCCGCGTTTGGAAAGAACAAGAGCGATAGGAAACGAAGTTCTGAAGATGATTCCGACGACGACGACGACCGAGGACGCAAACGTTCGAAGAAGAAAGAAAGAAAGAAGAAGAAAGAGAAAAAGAAAAAGAAAGAGAAAAAGCGCAAAGATAGAAAAGAGAAGAAGAGAAAGAAGAAGCGCAGTCGACGAGATGAGAGTTCATCGAGTAGCAGCAGCGATAGCGGCGATAGCGATAGTTAAATTCTAGTAAATATTTCCTAAATGGAATCTTCATCCTCATTGACGTCGGCGACATCGTCTTCTGCGCTGCTCCCGGTCCATTCACCAAAGCCGTCCTCGGACTCCGTCACAGAAATGCCACTTTCCTTTGCGCGCGCCAGAAACGAACGGACTTTTTCCCTCTCTTCTTCCGTCAACTCTTTCATCAAATCTTCGTCTGCGTCGTAGCTGCTTTCCTCATCATCGTCATCGCCGCCACTAGCGGTATTAGACGCAGGAACGGTTTCATATTCCGTCGTCGGTTCAATACTCGCGCCGACAAAGAAAAATACATTGCGCAACGCGTCGATGCGCATGTCGCTCACGCAATCTACGAACGCCTTGGCACCGTCAATTTTAAACTCTTCCTTCGGGTCCAAGTGGCCAAACGCTCGAACTTGCACAGAATCTTTCAAACTGGACATGTGAACGAGATGTTGTTTATAACGCTCGTCAATTGCGCGTAAAACCCACAGACGTTCGACATCTTCGAGTTCCTCTCGGATGTAATCCAACCTCGCCAGGCGCGCGAACCGATCTAGGTATTGCTGAATAGCCGCTTCGGAGAGGTACGCTCTCAGTTGCCTCGCTTTCTTCGCGTGCCGTCCGGAACTGAATGCTTTGACGACATCTTTTGAAGAACTCTCTTCTTTTGGCGGCTCTAAGCGCTTTTTTAATCGTTCGGAGATGGCATCTTTTTCAGCTTCCGGTTCCGTATCGGCGACGGAAACGGATGAATCGGTTTTCTCTAATCCGCCGGCAAGTCCTGAGCCATCGGCATAGGCTAAGTTTACGCCTGAAATAGACGCTCTCACGGCGACAGGATTTGCGTCTAAGGGCGGCATGCGTCTCGGTTCTGGTAACGTTCTCGATCCATTCTTATCGTCCAAGTGTAACAAAGCGTCTTTCAAATCTGCCGCGGAGATGCCGGGCAAATAGTGCGCATGAGGAGATACCGGTTCGTTATTGGTCAGTCGGAACCTATCTTTACGTCCAGCGAAAACTTCTCTCAACAAATCCATGAGCAATTCAATATTCCAATCTTTCACTGGGGTTGAACCGCTCACGTTTGCCGCGACGCAATAGTTGTCCACGATGGCGTCAACGTACCTAAACAGGCGCTCGCGCAAGGTTTGTTGACCGCCGACTAACACCATTCTCCGTAACTCGTATACCGCGTTTCTTTGCGAATCTAACACCCTATCGGCATCGAACGTCGATTGCCTTCCCGCGCTAAGATAATCTTCGATGTTTTTTTGGATACCTTCTAACTGAACGTCGACGAGTGATCCGTACATCGGCTCCTCTGGCGCCAAACCGGCGAAATCCCACGCGCTCGATTGTTTCGACATTGCCGGGCTGTACGTGCGAATCATCTCGTCATCTAAGGAGAGGCAAAATACAGTCGACCCGGGGTCACCTTGCCTTCCCGCGCGACCTCGCAACTGTCTATCGATGCGTCGAGACTCATGTAAAGCGGTACCGACGACTTGCAAGCCACCTCGACGAATAACCTCCTGCGACTCGAGCTTGCACAAACGCGCGGTTTCGCGAAGCGTTTGTTCGGCAGCAAAATCGATCGCAATTTCAAAGGGAACTCTGTTCTTTTCTTTCTCGTCATTAATTTCCTCGTCGTCGTCTTCGTTGGTGTTTATCCCTTGCGCTTCCCAGCCAGTCAGCAACAATCTTTGCTTCTTCTGTTCCTCGCGTCTAATTTTCTCGCCCGCTTTCTCCACCGATCGAACCAGCATTTCGTTCGCCGAATCGATATTCATCGGTCCCGCACTCTCGCACGCGGCTTTAGCGATCAACCTCGCTTGTTCCAACGCTATTTGTGCGGGTGTTTCCGATAAATTCACCGTCGCTAGCGATTCTGAAACGCTTTGAAACGCCGTTTCGCGTTCTTCTTCCAACACGTCCCCTAGCCCGAGCGCCTCGAATAAGTGCTCTTTCATCGCTTTTCTCGCTAATCCCTCCGCGTTACCTCCAAGTAAAATATCCGTACCTCTCCCAGCCATGTTCGTCGCAATAGTAACTGCGCCTAATCTTCCGGCTTGTGCGATCGTTTCCGCCTCTCTCGCGGCATATTGCGGACGCGCGTTGAGTAAGTTATGCGCGACGCCTTTCACCACGGTATCGTCCGGCGCGCGCCATAAATACTCGTCTAAAACCATCGATAATGTTTCCGAATCTTCTACCGAAGTTGTTCCGACTAATACCGGTCTACCTTCGTAGTGACAGGATACGACAACATTCGCGACGGCATTCCACCGGGTCATCGCGTCTCGGAACATTGCCGTCGGCGCATCGACGCGAGCGTTTGGCCGGTGCTTCGGCACGACGATGACGCGCAAGTTGTAAATAATTTCAAACTCTTCGGCTTCCGTTGTCGCCGTACCAGTCATTCCAGATAATTTTTTATACAGTTTGAAGAAACACTGGTACGATACGCTCGCTATGATTGCGTTTTCGCTGTGAATTTCCACTTGTTCTTTCGCCTCTACGGCTTGGTGTAAGTTATCGTTCCATCGGCGATTCATCTGTACCCGCCCGGTACCCGGATCGACGATGATCACCTGATCGTCGCGAACGATATAATCCACGTCTCGTATGAACAACGCTTTTGCTTTTACGGCTAAAATGACGTATTTTCCCCACGGATCGACCGGGTCCCACAAATCTTCCACGTCTAACAAAATCTCCGCGTTCGTCATGCCTTCGTCGGTCATTTCGATTGTTTTTTCTTTCCTATCGGCTTTGTAATCCCTCCCTTCGACGAGACTCTCTGCTATTTTCGCCGCCGCGACGTACCTCGGGCCCTCGTCCATATCGGATGGTCCGGTTATTAGTAACGGGTTCCGTCCTTCGTCGATTAAAACTGAATCGACTTCATCCACGATGGCAAAGTTCAAAGGTCTCGTCATCACTACCAACTCGTCTACGCTCGTCGCCATGTTATCTCTCAAATAATCAAAACCAATCTCTTGGTTCGTCACGTACGTGATATCGCAATCGTACGATTTCCTCCTCTCTTCCGGCGAGTCTTCGCTCAAAACATATCCAACTGTTAGACCTAACGCCCCGTGAATCTTCGCCGTCGTCAACGCGTCTCTCTCCGCTAAATAGTCGTTCACCGTGACGATGTGCACGCCTCTCCGACTCAACGCGTTTAAATACGCCGGCAACGTCGCCACCAACGTCTTACCTTCCCCGGTAGCCATCTCCGCGACCACGCCTTTATGCAACAAAGCCCCACCAACTAACTGCACGTCAAAATGCCTCAAACCGAGCTCTCTCCTCGACGCCTCTCGAACCGCCGCGAACGCTTCCACGAGCACGTCTTCCAGCGTCTCCCCTAACCGTAACCGCGCTCGAAATTCCAACGTTTTCGCTCTCAACTCCGCGCTCGTCAGTTTTCGCATTTCCGGTTCGAGCTTGTTCACCGGGTTCACCACTTGCTCGTATAGTTTTTCAATCAATCGCGTGGACCTTAAGGTTTCGACGTCGCTCGTTTTCGCGTCTTCTTCGCGAGGGCGAACCGTTGGAATCTGAATTTTTTCTTCATCTTCATCTTCAGAAGAAGAAGAAGAGGCGACCAGTCCAACTCCTCCTCTTCTCGAAAACTCCTCCTCCAAATCCTCCTCGCTCGTGAGAAACTCGTGCTCGAGGTCGTCGTCGTCCTCCTCTTCCTTTCCGTTGTTCTCATCAATCTTCGCTTCCATCACGGTGCGACGGCTTCTTTCATCATCATCATCAAAAGCAGCAAAAACTCTCCCCCTGACACTTTTCGTTCTCCTTTGCCTCCTCCTCCCTCTCATCACATTTGAGAGATCATTATAAGAAGAACAGTAAGAATACCGCTGTTGTTGGCAGCAAACAGAAGCGCTCATGTGTATTCTTCTTCTTCTCTGTGTTGTTTATTATGATGTGTGTTTCTTGTATCTCTCGCCTTTTATAATGAGAGTAGTCCCAACACAACAAAGGAAGGAGAGGAAAAAAATGGAAATCAGGAAAGAGACAAAACTATTTGGGTTTTATAACAATTAGGGTTTAGGTAAAATCTTGTTCTTTTTGGATCTTCTTTTGGAAAGAAACACCCCCATTTTACGGGATAAAAATGCCAGTCTTGATGCAAGTTCTTTCTCCCGTGAAGATGATCTCTTCTCTGTCGTCGTTTTCAAGCGCGACGACGAGCTCCTCCTCCTCCTCGAGGTATTCTTCTACTGCTCGCAGTAACGGGAGAACGTGTTGTTCCACTTCGTGTTCTTCTTCGTGTTCTTCTTCTTTATTCTCGTCGTCTAATTATAGAGGACTTTTACCCCCCAAGAGGAGGAAAAATCAGATCTCTCTTGCGAGCACCAACGAGAACGTCGAACCGTCGGACGCACCCGGCGAAGGCAAAAAACGGTTCCCTCTCCTCGCCGAGGAAAGCAGACACTCGCGCTCGGAACCGAGGAAGTACAAACACCCGCAAAACGAAGGGTGCGCGGTGACGTATTCGTTCGATACGGATGCGTTCGGGAACTTTAAAGTGGTGGAGATTTGCGAGGACGGGGTGGTGAAACCGATGGACGCGCCTGGCGAAGGGAAGAAACGAGCGCCGGAAGCGATGCAGGAGAGAGAAAAAGACGACGGGTGGGACGCGAAGAAAGGACACGGGTTGATGTTCGGGTACGTGGAGGAGAGGAATCCGGATAACGCGTGTTAGAATTGAAAGAGATCATCCAAACGTTCCAATGTGCTGACTGTGTATATACTACTTGTTTAGAGCGAGAGAGAAAGAGAGAGTAACGCCTTTGTTCTTCCGTCTGAATTTGAAAATGTTGTAAATATAGATAATTTAATATCGTTATTGAGTGTTAATGGTACGACTACCGACTAATCTGCTGCTATATCTAATCTTCTATTTCTACCCTTTTTATTGCCTATCGTCGTCGCTCGCCGAGGCCGAAGAACCGCCTTGAATCCACTTTTCTAAAAGTTCGTCTCGTTTTCGTAATCTGGCGTCGGCCCAATTTCCATCCGCGTCGGTGCGTTCCTTCTTCTTTATATTCTTCGTTTTGGTGCCACTCGGTATGTCCTCTTCCGTATCCTCCTCCTCGTCGTTACCGCCGAAGCGACTCTTCAACTCTCGTTTCCTCTTCTCCTCTTTTTCCTTCACCCTCGCCATCTCCTTCACCGCCTTCTTCGCTTTCCTCTTCGTCTCCACGTCTGCTTCCTCGCTCTTGGAAAGTTCCTTCAGACGAGTTTCCACCGATATCTGTATCAACTTTTGCCTCTGAATCGCCTTTCCGGCTTTACACTTCTTCCCGCCCGCGCATACAATTTTCCCTTCGCCTTGGCACCGTTTACACGCCTTCCGCGACCGTTTCGGTTTCCCAATCAACGCCCCAAACTTGTCCCGCGCTTCATTGTCCCACTCTATGCTTTCCTTTTGTTGCCATCCCGCCGCCCACTTTTCTCGATTTTTCAATTCAATCAGTGGAACTTCAATCGTTTGTGTTTGGTCGCACGTGGCGGATAACGTCACGAATTTGCTTCTCGTCTCAGAATCCACTCGTTTCGCCGTCGCTTCGAAATGTCTCCAGCCTTTTGTTCGCAGAAGCGCGGTCCAATTGGTCCCGAGAACTTTGTTAAAGTTGATGGAATTTTTCGAGGAAAAGCCGCCAGAAGGGAGCGAGCCGAAACCTTCGCACGTTTGGCACGTTTGGTATCCCGTATCTGAGCACCGCTCGCATTGGAACTCTTCGTCACAAACAACAACGACGGGATTGGAATACGTGTTGAGATATCGGTGTCTTTTATCAAGCTTATGAAGTTTACGACGGTTACTTTTAAATAATAAAGGAGGAAGAACAGAGAATGAGGACAGTGACGACGCGCGCATATCTATCTCTTCCGATGATTTAAAAGCGCGTAAGCGCAAGTGGTAATACACAACAACAAAACTTTGAAGAAATCTGTTTAAAAGGACAGAGTAAAATGTGACTCCTAAAAATATTACTCCTACGAAAGGACGCATGAAAGCGCAAACGTCTTGACGAAGTATCGCGCGTAATTTGAAACTTCATTTGGAACGGTACCGTCCGAGAAGACGACCAGAGTCCAAAGGCAAGACCTGTTCAACGCAGCTTTGAGTCGCGATGATAATACTACTCCTCTTCTTCTTTCATCTGCTTCTTTTTTTGGAGCGGCAACGGAGGAGGAGAGAAGGCGCGAGCGTTCGAGGAGGACGCCGAAGGTGTTCGCGAGGAAGAAGTACATCCAGCGACGGTCGGAGAAGGAGACGTCGTGGAAACAGGCACTGACGAGGAATGTTAAAGCGATGGCGACGGTTTTGCTCTCGCGTTTGCTGTAGATGTTTCGCGCGAAGAAGTCTCGGAAGCTGACGTGGAAATTCCACCACAGCGTTCGAAAACTGGCGAGACAGTCGTAGAGGAAGAGCGGCGTGTCGTCGGCGACGTCGGTGAAGTGCATGGCGTGAGCGATAACTCTGCCTAAATTGAATGCAATTCGGGAGGTGGCGAAGATGTGTAAAAGTCTCGAGAGAAGACGTAAAGACGACGACGGTGGTGCAGATAATATCGTTTGACTTGTAGCCAAGAAATTCGAAACCAGAAACCAACCGAAAAGATCCAACGCGTCCTTCGCGAATTGCCGCGCGACACGTTTAATAGTATTTTGCTTGCTAGCAGCATTAAAGCGACGCGTGGAGGATATTTTTTTCAGACGTTTGGAAAAAGTATCAAATCCGCCGCGTATTAACGGTCCGCACTGAAACAAAGGCGCGAAAAATACGTAATGTAAGAACGTTATCATGTCCCCATCATCCGTAGTGTTCTGGTTGCCGGCGGTCGCGGATGATAGGTAATAATCAACGACGCGTAATACGACGTACCTGGAAGCACGAAAAATGTGGAAGGAGGTCTTGCCATACATGCCATCTAAAAGTGAAGAACCGGTAGTATCAATGTGACCAGAAGCAGCCAAGAGCGGAGTAGAAGTGTGCTTGCGTTCCAACTGAGCAACGCACGCGAAGGATACGCACGCGACGGGCCAGATGAAAGACGGTTTTCTAAACAGACGCGGTGCTTTCTTCCTCGCTCTGAACGAAAGCACGCAGCATAAAATTAACCACGCTGCTTTTGAAACGCCATGCATCATCACGCAGCTCAGCAGACCAAACAAAGCACCTACCAGATTGATGGATTCGTAACGCTGCGCGCGAGTTATCGCGAAGACAAATTTATAGAGGAGTAAAGATATGACTTGAAAAGGAACCAGTACATATAACCACTCATTCGCTCGATTGTCGTAAAAGTGCGGTATCACGCGTGGTTGCTGCGCTTTATTATCCGCGAGCATTTGATTACTGTGATGTTGCGCGGCAAATAAGAGTAGGAACAACGCTGCGAACCGCGCGCTCGGAAATCGTTTCTTCGTCGGCGTCTCGTTCTTGGTGGCGATGATGTTATTGTCGTTGAAGCATTGATCATAGTCGTCGTCTAATGCTCGCTTTACGAGTACAGATATGTCTCGCGCGTTCGTACACGAGAGCAGATGATAAGTGTCCAAAGTTATTTCTAACCGTTTCGTGATTTCGATTCCAATTTTTGTAAATTGAACGGACGTTGCCCCGAGGAGGGGCGTTCGAAGCGTCCTCGCACCTTTTCCATCGACGCTTTCTTGTCGGACGATCTCGAGCACAACTTTATCGATTTCATCCGTTTCATCATTTTCGCCGTTTTCGTCGGCGTCATCTTCTTCAGCGATAGCTTCAATCCCTTTTTCAATGTATTTTCTGCGGACGGCATATCGTCGAACTTTACCGCTCGTCGTTCTCGGCGTCGAGCGCGGATACGTCAAAAGAATCTCGAATCGCCTTCTGGGAAATTCACCGTACGTTTTGAGTACTTCACACTCGATTTCGCGACGAAGTGCATCGATGGATTTAGATTTCGAAAAAAACGCATCGGATACTTCGACGACGAAAACAATTCTCGCGCTTTCGTGTTTTCCGCCGCCGAATGCAGACGCCGAGTCTTTCCGAACGAGATTTTGAACCGAACACAACGGCCCCGCTAACGCGACGCGTTCAAACTCGTTCGCTTGAATTCTCGACGACGCACCTTCGCGAATATTATTTGCAAAGAAAGAGATGTCGAGAATATCCACGATGCGTCCGAGAATAAACACGCGTCCGTCTTGGAGAACGAACCCTTCGTCTCCGGTAACGACTTCCTTTCGATGAAAATTAAAAGTCGCGCGGGTTCTCGCTTCGTCGTTTACGTACCCGGAGCAAACGGAACGGGTATTCGTAATCACGATGCGACCAACTTGACCTGGAGCTTTTACCTCAAAATTTGAATCAAACTCGAGTATTTTGAAACAGTTTCGCGTATTCGCGCCGACGCAAGCGACTTCAATGAACGGTTCTCCATTTTTTGCTTCTTTGGCTACGCGAATGTCTCCGGACTCGAGCGCGTCTCGATTCGCGCGGAAAAACTCGACGTGATGTTCCGTCGCGTACACACAAATTTCGGCCAATTCATATCCGACGCGTAAACTCGATCTCTTCAAACCGTATTGTTGAAACGCATCGAAAAAATTGTTCACGGTTTGCGAACGTACAGGTTCGGATGCGTTCAACACGTGACGAAGTGAGTGCAATCGCAACGTTTCCGCGTTTCTCAAATCGCTCGCGCTAAACTTCCTCGCGGCTAACGTGAATGCGAAATCCGGCGCTTGCGTCATAGTCGATTCGTATTTTGACATGAGTCTGATCCAAACCGACGGATCTTTTGCAAAAGCAATCGGGCTGATAAAAACACACGTCGTTTTTTTCGGAAGTAAACTCACATCGATATCGTCGTACCCGCACGCGATTGTCAGCGGAACGAAAAAACCGCCGATGAGCCCCATATCGTGATATTGAGGTAACCACGAACACAGCGAATCGTACGGATTCGTTTTGAACCCTTTTCGTATGGCCGCGCAATTTTCAGTTAACGCTCGATGCGATAGAATAACGCCTTTTGGCTTCCCCGTCGATCCGGACGTGTATTGTATGAACGCCGTCGCTTCCGGATCGCGTTTCCAAATCGGCTCTTTTTCCTCCTCCTCCTCCTCGCGAAACTCACTCGCCGTCTCGAATTTTGTCTCAAATCCATCCACCACCCATACCTGACAGTTCAACCCGTGCGTGTCCAACAGTTTCAATCTCGTCAACTTCAACGCCGTCGCCATCTTCGAACTGCACACGACTCCCGCGCATTCCTTCGCCAGCGTTTTCAAAAACTCGTACCTTTCTCGCAGAACGTCTCTCGCTGTCGTCATAGGATCTATCGGATACACCACGCACGGTACCACGCTCGCACGCATCAGCGCCAAAAATACCGGAAACCAATCAATCCCAGGTTCGTAGAGAAATATCACTCTTTTATTCTCCTTTTCTCTCTCCTCCATCGTCTGCGTCGTCGAGGAAAATGTCTTCTCGGACGTGAACATTTTCGCCAGCTTTCGATGCCTCGAACGCATATCTCTCGCCGATAACTTCCTCTCTTCTGTTTCTTCTTTTCCCGAAGAACAGGACACGTACGTGTACGAAAACGCATCGCTTCCTTTCAAAAGGTTCACCCAGTGATCTAACCCATCGATTGGATGCTGCTGATACTCATCATCATCATCATTGGTCATTATTGTTGTTAAAGGGATGAAACGCTCGCTTTTTTTTTCTCTAGTATTTTTTCTGAAGAGTAAAAATATTCGTATGGAATAAAAAATTAAAGCGTTGCGATAATAATGGAGAAGGGTTTTGTGCGCGCGTGAATTGTTTCGCGCAGGAAACGAAGATATTCCAGATGTGGAGAATGTGTTTGTGTTTTTCGCGTCGCTGCCTGATTTATGTTATTACAATTTTGTTCTCGCGCCGCCGTTCGAGTTTACTCTTTGCCTCGCTTCGGCCGGCGCGCGTGTCTTTTACTACGAAGAGGATGATGACGATAATGCGTCAGAGTTTAATCATCAAACTCGTCACTGTTTACATCGGCAGTGTGTAATGTTCCTCCTTCATAAAGCCAACCATCTGGTAAAGGGCAGTCGTTGTCGAGGAGGTATTGTACACATTCGGGTTGGTTGTTCTTGTGCGCTACTCGTACGGCCAAATAGTTCCAAGGCACTTTGGCGGTTTCGCGCAAGTACTTCAAACAGTCTAAGTGGCCGTTCTCGGCCGCCCATAGACACGCATGCTCGTCAAATTGATCATATTTACGCTCAACAAGATATTTGAGTATATGAAGATAACCATTTCGAGCCGCCCAGTCGGCAGTTTCCGAATCCCAAGGCGCTTTGACTTCTTCGTGTAAGTATTTGAGCATCTCGAGATGACCGTTTTCGGCAGCAAATTCACACGCTCTCTCATCGATAGGACACTCATTTGCCACGCAATACTTCACCATTTCCAGATTACCATTATATGCGGCCCTATTAATCGTCCATTCATTCCACTTACACTTTTTCTCCTCTCGCGCCCACTTGAGCAACTCGAGTTTATTCGTTTGAGCAACTCTTACGCAGAAATCTGTTTCGTCCATCTCTTCTTCCACTTCGTGGTCAAACGTGCCCCACGGAAAATGCTTCCACGCAACTTCCAACGTCGATATCGAAGACATCTCTTCAACTTTAAACTTCTTTTTCAACTCCCCCTTGCGAGATGATCTCTTAATCAACTTTCTCGTTTCACTATTCACTCCATACAAGAATTTCACATCAGTTCGACTCATTCTCGGGAGAATGTGAATGAAAGTTATATCGTCGTTGTTGACGATAACATCCCATAAATCTCTCTCCCCCATCGTCCGTCTTTTCTACCATCTTTTCACGGACGAAGACACGCGCATCGTCTCTGCGTCTTCTTCGTCTTCTTCGTTTTGTCGTCCGTCTTTTATTTGAGGGAAATCACTCTGGGGAAAAAAGATATCTCACTTCTTCATATCTTTGACGCATTTGTTCTTTCTCTCTACTACATCGTTTATTAAGCCTCTCTGTCTCTCTCTTTGCTTTAAAACGCAACACCTAAAAAGCGAGCGGTGATATACTGAGTCATCTCGAGGAGAGAGATTGAAGCTATAAGAAGATATTCGTAAAGAAAGGAGTTTATGATGACGATGACGATGACGACGGGGATATCCTCGATTGGAAACAAGAACAACAGCACGAGCAAAGTGTCGTCTTTGTCGACGAGAGGAAGAAGAAGCGTCCGAGCTTCTCTTTCCAGCAGCGGCAGCAAAGGGAGTAACTTTGTGGTGCGCGCGTCTTCGTCTGCTTCTTCTCCTTCAGACGACGAGAACAACTCTTTGGGTATTAAAGATACGATCATCGTCGGTGGTGGCGTCTCTGGGTTGTCCACGGCGTTTACGATGAAATCGAAGAACGAATCGTGCGATATCATGGTCACGGAAATCCGAGACCGCGTCGGAGGGAACGTGACCTCGAAAAATGACGGTGAATACATATGGGAGGAAGGACCGAACTCGTACCAACCGGGAGATGCGGTGTTGAAGTTAGCGTGCGACGCCGGGATGAAGGAGGATATCGTTCTCGCGAACCCGGATTCGGATAGGTACGTGTTGTGGGATGGGGAGTTGAGAGCGTTGCCGAAGGATATACCGACCGCAGTGCTCGGGGATTTTTTGACCTGGCCCGGGAAGATTCGAGCTGGTTTAGGGGCGGTGGGTATTCGCATGCCGAAAGAGGAAGGTAAGGAGGAAACGGTGAAGGAGTTTGTATCTAGAAATTTAGGCGAAGAGGCGTTTCAGAGATTAATTGAACCGTTTTGCTCGGGCGTGTACGCCGGTGATCCGGCGATGTTGAGCGCGGAAGCCGCGACGGGTAGAGTTTCGGTATTAGAGAATAAAGGTCCGTGGCCGGGTTTGTTTCCTGGCGCGTTGAAAGCGCAATACGAAGGCGCGAAGAAGAAGAAGGAAAATCCGAGAGATCCGAGATTGCCGGTGATTGAGGGTCAAACGGTTGGGAGTTTTAAAGGCGGTTTACAAACGTTACCGGAAGGATTGGCGAAGCAGTTAGGAGAGGATATCGTGAAGTTGCAGTGGAAGCTGATCAAAACGGAAAAAAACGAGGACGGTCTGTTCTCTTTGACGTACGAAACTCCAGAAGGGGAGAAGAAAGTGAAGGCGAAATCCGTCGTGTTTACGCAACCGGCGTACGTGGTCGCGGATACGGTGCGAAGTATCGCGCCAGAAGCTGCGAAATCGTTCGAGAAGTTCTACTACCCACCTGTTGCGTCTGTCACCGTCGCATACAAACGCGACGCGTTTAAATTAGACGGCCGTTCAGCCTTGCCTGAAGGCGGCTTAACCGGTTTCGGTCAACTCCATCCGCGAACGCAAAAAGTGCGCACGCTAGGCACCATCTACTCCTCCTACTTATGGGCCGACGACGGACGATGCCCTAAAGACGAATTCATGATCCTCAACTACATCGGCGGCGCCCGAGACGTCGAAATTCAAAAACTCAACGAAGACGAACTCGTCCAAGCCGTCCACGCCGACGCTTTAAAAACCATCTTAAAACCAGACACGCCGTTGCCGAAAAAAGTCGGCGTTCGCATGTGGTCCAAAGCTATCCCTCAATTTAACCTCGGTCACTGGAAACTCTTAGACGAAGCCAAAGAACTTTTGAAAAAAGAAAAGTGCAGCGAAGAGGACGGTTTATTTTTAGGCGGAAACTACGTCGCCGGCGTCGCGTTTGGCCGGTGCGTCGAATACGGCGTCGATCAAGCCTCGGACGTCTTGAACTTTTTAGATAAGCAGAGACGAACCGTATAATAATATACTAGTACTACTTTATACTCGTACAAAAGCATACTGATACCGTGTGCCACTGAATACACGTTTCGAAGCTCTTCTTCTTTTCCTTCTTCTTTTTGTCCTTCTTTTCCTTCTTCTTCTTCTTCTTCCGCGCAGAGTTACGCTCTCGTCTGCGAGTTTTGCCTCCAATTTTGTTTCAAACACTTCATTATTACAAAGGAGCGACTCCCCCAGATTTACGAATATGGGCGTCCCTAAATTCTACCGATGGCTCAGCGAGCGGTACCCGATGCTGAATCAGCAAGTCAACGCGGCCGGTGTGCCGGACATTGATAATTTGGTACGTCTTCTATTCGTCGTTTCTTCTCTCTTTGATGATGTTTTTGATTTATTCTACTAAACCCGCGCGGAGAAGAAGTTCAATTTTTGCGCGGGAAATTTGTGATCGTACAACGGGGAAAATGCGATGTAATTTCTGTTCTTTCAAACGACAACAGAGAGGGAAGACGATGGAAATGCGGACGACAACAGTGTTCGTCATCATTCATCGCTCTTTCATCGCGTTTCTGTTCCTTTGACCGCTTTTTCCGCTTTTCGAAAGAGAGACAGACGTACTCTCGAGTAGTCTAATTCTTGTTACTTTTAACTAATAATTCTCTCTCTGTTTCTCTCTCTCTCTCTCTCTCTCGCGCGCGCTGCGCTGCGCGTGAAAAAACACACAGTATTTGGACATGAACGGGGTAATTCACAACTGCTCCCACGGCGCAGGAACGGATACGAACACGCGCATGACCGAAGAAGAGATGATGGCGAAAGTATTCGCGTATTTAGACCACATATATCGAATGGTGCGACCGAAAAAGTTGCTGTATATGGCGATCGACGGCGTCGCGCCGAGAGCGAAGATGAATCAACAGCGGTCGAGACGGTTTCGGTCGGCGAAGGAAGCGGAAGAGGCGAAGGCGGAGGCGTTGGCGAAAGGCGAACCGGAAGCACAGGGGGAACCGTTCGATAGTAACTGCATTACGCCCGGGACGGAATTTATGGCGAGATTGACGGAGCATTTGAAGTTTTACGTGAGGAAGAAGCAAACGGAGGACGTGGCGTGGAGGAACGTGAAAGTGATTTTGAGCGGGCACGAAGTCAGAGGAGAAGGCGAACATAAAATCATGGAATATATTCGCTGGGAGAGATTGAAGCCGGATTACGACGCGAACATGTCGCATTGCTTGTACGGTTTGGATGCCGATTTGATCATGTTGGCCTTGGTGACGCACGAACCGCACTTTTGTTTGCTGAGAGAGGTTGTGAAATTTGGCGGTGGTGAGAGAGGGCAACCATCGAGAGAGATTTTAGAACGTCCGAGCGACGATGGGTTTTTGATGTTACAGGTTGGTTTGCTGAGAGAGTATTTGGATTTGGAATTTCAACGATCGGTGAAAGGAGCGTGCGGATTCGCCTACGACGTGGAGAGAGTTATCGACGATATCGTGTTTTTGTGCATGTTGGTCGGGAACGATTTCTTACCGCCATTACCGACGTTAGATATTGCCGAAGGTGCTTTGAATACGCTTTTTGATACGTACCGAGACATGCTCCCGTCTTTGGGCGGGTACATTTCCGGCGACGAAGGAGGCGGAACGTTCAACGCGCCTCGCTTGGAAAAGATTCTAACGCGCATGGCGGGTTTCGAACGCGACGTTTTGGAGCAACGAGCAATGGATGTGCAAGAATTCGACGAGAAACAAGCCAAACGAAATAATAAGAATGGTAAGAGAAATGGTCATCCTTCGGATTCGGAATCGTTTACCGATTCAACCGCCATGGAACAATTTGAAGCCGAATTACTCAAGGCAAAAGAGGAAGGGAAACCAGAACCGACGATGATGTCCGTCGCGAAACGAAACGCCATCCTTGAAGGCGGCGCCGACGGTCTTCAACAATACAAGGACATGTATTACAGAGAGAAACTCGAGTTGAAAGTCGGCGAAAAAGCGCCGGTCGATGAGTTACGCCAGGCATACTTTGAAGGTTTGAATTGGGTCTTGAGATACTACTACCGCGGCGTTGCCAGTTGGACGTGGTATTATCCGTACCATTACGCGCCCATGGCGAGTGATTTATGTGCGGGGCTAGGTCAGTTGACGGTTAAGTTTAATTACGGTCGACCGTTTTATCCTTTCGAGCAGCTCATGGCGGTCCAACCTCCGGCTTCAAGCCATCTGCTCCCGGAACTCTTTCGTCACTTCATGACTGAAGAATCGTCGCCGCTGAAACCGTTTTTCCCGGATGAAATCAAAATAGATTTCGAAGGTAAAAGAAACAGTTGGGAAGGCGTCGTTTTACTCCCGTTCTTAGACGAGAAGGTGTTGAAAGATGCCATCGCTTCCGTTTCAAAAGAGAAGCTCACCGATGCGCAAAACAAACGCAACGCGCCGGGCGAGTGCATCGTTTTCGAACGCGACGAAAACTGTACCGAGGCTGTAAACTCAACCATTCCGAAAACATTTGCCGGCTTGTTCCCAGCCAAATCGAAGATGACGTACGAACAACCGCCCGGGGAGTTCCCAGACGATGCCAAATGTTTGGGAGGTAAGAATCCATTGTTGCCGGGTTTGAAAATCGAAACCATCGCGGATTACCCTCGAGGATACCCGACATTTAAAACCGTAGAAATCGTTCGTGGCGATTTGAAACACGCGAAATGCGTGGTGTTTCAAACTGCGACGAGGAAAGAGTCTTTAATCGTAAAAATTGGGAAAGGTTCCGAAGATTTCCTTGAAAAAGCGTTGCCGAATGTGGCGGACAAATCCGTCGGTCTCACCGCAGAAGCCGTCGCGAAGACGTATCTCAACGAACGCGTCTACGTGAAATGGCCGTATTTGAAAGAGTCCTTGTGCGTGGGTGTTTCCGATCAAAAGTGTAAATACATCGTCGGTCCGGGCCAAACCACCGTCGCGAAGCCGCACGACAGCGCGCAATGGCACGCGGACGTGACAAACGGCAGCAACGAGCTAATGCGAACGCAAGGCGTGGATTGTGCGAACACGAAAATTGCTTTACACGTTCGATCGTGCGAAGGATTAGTGAGGCATCCAGATGGGACGTTACAAAAACGGTTCTCGAAAACCGAAGTTGTCGTCCCGATGCAGTTGTGTCTCGCCGCGCACCCGAGAGATAAAAGCGAAGCGGAAGTGGCGAAAGATTTAGGCGTCTCGGAAGACGACGACATGAAAGTCACGTGGCGCGAAGGCGACGAGGCTTTGTTCTTAGGTCGCTCGCATTTCGGTTCCCACGTCAAAGTCGTTTCGAAAGACCTGAAATCTGGGAACTTATTCGTCGATGTCGAACCTGTGAGATTAGACACCGGCGTCGGGAGAAGAATTCTCCAAGGGTACGCCTCTCGCTTTGAATCCGCCGGTCAAATCGCTCGAAAGCTCGGCATCGATCCGAGAGTCATGGGTCAAATCACATCTGCCGTCTGGACGCGTTTAACTAAGGATGCGGGCAAAAACGAACGCGTGGACGTCGGTTTGAACTTACGCAAATCCTCGGAAGACTTGTGCGTCGCCGGGTTTTCTCGCAAAGGCGAGAAAGGGTGGGAATACTCCGTGGACGCTCAGAGATTAATTTCGGAATATAAAAAGCATCACCCGTGGGTGTTTGAAGCTTTGAGAAACGAAGCTGGAAGCGATAACGGAGGAGTGATTACGATGTCGGAACTCTTCGAAACGCACGATTTAGATACGAACAAACATTTAGTGGCTGAAGCGAAGAAGTGGCTCAAGTCGCAACCGGCGTCGAGACGACCGTTGGTGCCTTCGGACTCTGTCGTCGCGGCCGAGGAAGCGGTGAGAGCGTTAGCGGCGACGATTGGCGATCAGTCTGCGAACTACAAGCAACCTATGCCGGTGGCGTTGGAAGGCGTCAGTCCTCTGTTGCTCATGAAACCAGTCATTCCAGGTGAAGTGATGGATTTATACGCCGGAGGTGACTTTGAATTGGGCGATCGCGTGGCGTACGTCGGTGAATCCGGGACGCCTCCGTTCTGCTCGCGTGGCACGGTCGTCGCCATTCATGGGTATACCGACGCGCACACCACGCACATGGTTGCCGAACACGTGGAGATTATGTTTGACGGAACGTTCGTTGGTGGAAGTGATTTGAGAGGGGCGCTGCCAGATTGCAGAGGTGCGATGATTGCGGTGTCTTCGGTTGTGAACTTGTCGCATCCGCCGGCGATGCCGAGCTTAGGTAAAGCGGCGCCGGACGTCGTCAAAAAAGTTGAGAACATAAGTTTAGAGGACGTAATGAACTTGAACTGGAAAGGCGGATCGGAGAACGTCAAGAAGCAAGCGGAGAAGCCGAAACCGGTTCCGGTCGCCGTCGCGAACCGACAACCAACGTTACCGGGCGAGAAGGGTTTTTCAAAATCCGCTGGTCGCGGTAGAGGTGTATTAGCTGCATCGAACTCAACGGCGCCTGGCAAACCGCTCGGTGCCATGGAACAAATCAAATTGCTCGAGCAAAAAGCGTTAGCGGAACAACAACAACAACAACAACAACAACAAACGAAACCTCCACCTCCGACGAAGAAAAAAGGCATCATCAGATCTTTGAAAGACTTGTTGAAGCAGACGCCGCCGCCGAAACCGGAAGAAGAGGCGGACGAAAAAGCTACGACGAAGCCGAAGAAACCGGCAGCGCCTGCCGTCGTGTCTTCTTTAGCCGATATCGAAGCAAAGTTAGCGCAACAAACACAACCGGTTGTTGCTGCTGCTGCTGCTGCTGCGCCGTCCTCTTTGGCGGCCTTAGAAGCAAAGCTCACGCAGCAATCGATATCTCAAGCTCCACCTTCAAGCGGCGGCGGCAGCACTTCGTTACAAGCGCTCGAAGCCAAACTGTTACAATCTTCCGCGGCGCCCGTTCCTCCAACGCCGCCGCCGCAAAAGTCAATGCCTCCGCCGCCCAAACCTCAACAAGAACAAAAGCCAAAGAAAACCGGCTGGGCTCCCGTGGAATCCGTCCAACCCGTCAACGTCATGTCCGGCGAACCATCTTCAAAAGCACCAACGCCTTCCCAACAACAAAGACCGCCGCCGGTGGTTAAAGACGAAACGCCTCCGCCGCTTCCGTCCAAACCGGTCGAAGCGACGAAAGCGAAACCTTCCTTCGTCCCGAGATCCGCGGCGAGGAAAATCGCCGCGAAACCCAAAGAACAACTACAAAAACAAAAAGAACAAAAGGAGGAGTTGCACTTGTAATAATAACACTACTAAAAGAGAGAAGAAGAATATCAGAAGTGGTGAGAGAGAGAGAGAGAGAGAAAGAAAGAGTCATTTTTAGTCTTGTGTTGAATTAAAAATTCGTAAAAGTCCCAAAAATTACAAAAATAAAAATTTCTCGAATTCGTTCCACGATAATCGGGGAACAAAGTGTGTCATCAGTTTGTGAAAAAAGGGTGATGGAATATTTTCGGGACGGGTGCTCAGATGTTAACAAAAACAAAAAAAAATCAAAATTCGTCAAAAGAATTAAACTTTTCGCGTTAGAAAAGAAGAAAACGTATACGTCGATGATGGCTCCTCCAGGTGCGCTCTTCTTGTCATTCTCTCGCTTCCTTCGTGCTTTCTTCTCCACTGGACTTGAATCGGCATATTTTCCGTGCGTTTGTCGGTTCGCGTCGCGTTTCGCAGACGGAATTTCGAAAATTCTCTCTTTCTTTTCTCTCTCTTTTTCTCTCGCTCGTCGTCTGGGTGGGTCCGATTCCTTTTTTCTTTACTTTTTCTTTCTCTTCGTGTTTGATTTTGTTCAAACAGGCGTTGCCGCTCTAAGGAGTGGAAGAAACAAAGGCAACGTTAGCTACGCTAATGATGAAGAAGGCTTTGGTGGAGCGGCACTTTCGAA
>Ga0257106_1000139_pt1 | contig 44786 bp, 24 predicted proteins | sample LP_taG_3_FD_190177 | JGI IMG/M metagenome (GOLD analysis project Ga0257106, IMG submission 190177) | Marine microbial communities from Northeast Subartic Pacific Ocean, Canada - LP_J_2011_P26_10m | ecosystem: Environmental > Aquatic > Marine > Oceanic | place: Canada: Northeast Subartic Pacific...
AGCATCAATTCCTCGATCACTCGTTCGTATTCTTGGGCCGTAATACTTCCTTGTCCTCCTCCTACTCCTCCTACTCCGTTCAAGACTCCGTTTTCGTCTCCAATACCGCCGCCCGATATTTTTCGCACTAAATCTTCAAACTCTCTTCTTACCACGGATGGTAAGGTTTCCAACAATTTCTTCGCCCTTTCTCGGCTCAACACTAGCACTTCACAAAAGCATAAAGCCGTGGCCGAAACTTTCGATTGACCTCCAATCGTACGTCTTCCTAATCCACTCAAAGACGCTTCGCCGATGTAATCTCCCCGGGTCAAAATCACCGCTTCGCCTCTCTTCTCCAATCCTAACTCGTCGCCTTCCCAACACTCGACTTCACCTTCGGAGATGAAGTATAAATTCCTCGCCGTTTCGTTGTATCGAATGAAAACCTCTCCCGGCGCTAAATGTTTCATCTCTAACTGTTTTAATATCGCTACTTTCAAAGAATTCGAACACCCTTTTAACAACTCTCCGTTTGTCACGCTCGGATTTATTTTCAGCAAAATTTCTCCTTTCAACGACTTTGGCACTTCCTCTAAAATCGCGTTATCTGCAGTCAGTTTAGAGAAATGGTCTCTGTTTCTTAAATGTTCGTAAAAATCAATTAGATCATTCGATAACTGATCCGGTAACTTTTTCCTTTTGATGAATTCATTCACATGGTCGATTCGACTCTTATACAGCCTCGTTTGTCGGCCAAACGTGTCGTGGTAAATATTCGTCGCCGACGTGAGCGAGAACAAAACGACGACTGCTCCAGTACACGCGAAGAACAACGTCGTCCAGCGTTCTAAATTCGATTCTGGTTTGAAGTTCATATCGATGGTAAACATGACCATAACTGCGTGATACAAGGATAGAGAGTATTCCGTGTATGGATCGCTCATCAATTCGCCATCCCATATCCCTTTCTGTTTGGCGACTTCGAACCAGGCGTGGTCTTCCACCCCGTCTATTTTCACGACGAAGAAGAACACGCAGGCGAACCAGTGCGCGTACACAAACGTTAACAACACGTACCCAACGATATCCAACAAAGCGTATCGAATTTGTGGCATTCCGTCCCATCGATTGTAAAACGCTCGGTGAATCCGGTGCACTCGTAACACCGACGCCATCTTCATCAGTTTAAACATACGCAACAGCTTCGTCAACCGTAAAGCGGACACGCTATCCGTCAATGAAGATTCTCTAAAGACTAAATCTAAAGGAATTGAAGATATGACATCAATCGAGAACCAGCTCGTGATGTATCGATCGGATATTCGTTGTCTATCCATGACTAAGTTGTTCCCAGTATCGTAAAATCCAGTGTTGAAATTCACGAATATATCGACGATAAATACCACGTCTACGACTCGATACATCAACTCGTGAAACGAACTCATTTTAACGTTAAACGCCAAGTGAAAAGGACAGAAAATGGCGTTATATATCACGGCTACGGCTAAGAAAGCGTCCCATATTCTCTTCCCTTGCGCGAGCGGGTGAATAGTCGTTCCTAAATCCACTTTCTTCCTTCGTCCTAAACGAAAAGGGGTGAGAAAAGTTGACGATGATTTCTTATTATTATTGTTTAGCCCCATAACAGTGTCGTTGTTGTTATTATATTTTCTCCCAACTCCTCGAGGGGAGGAAAGCGACGACTTTGAAGAAGGAGAATGGAGATGGCCTTTCATCTTCTTCTTCGTATTATTCGTACGCAGAGAGAACGAACGAGTGAAGAAGAAAGAGCGGAGTTTTGTTGTTGCCTTTCGAAAAAAAAAATTGCAAAGAACTCGTTCGAGAATTCTTTGAGAAGAAGTGAAATTTTCTCCTTCTTCTTCTCTTCTTCTTCGTCAAAAAATCGTCGTTTGACCGAAGAGGAATTAAATTCAATCATCATACCGCTTCAGCATCGAACAGACGAAGAAGAAGAAGAAAGAGGCGAGAAGAATACTTCTACTCTTCTTTCAAAACAGTCGTCGTCATCGTTGTCCTCTACAACCTCCTCTCAATCAAATAGTATGTCGAACAAACGAGGAGGTCCGGCGGAACCCCCCTCGTTTCTCCAAGAAGTCGCCTTTCTCGCCGTCTCCGCGTTGTTCAGTTGTTTGGTCCTTTCCTTCGGATTGAAACGTTTAGACCCGAACAGACAAACCTCAAAAGCCGCGGAACAGAGGAAGAAAGAAATCGCCAAACGTTTAGGTCGACCTAAGTTAGTCACGAACGTGTACGAAGACGCGATCGCGGCTGACGTGGCGAACCCGGACCATATTAACGTCACGTTCAACTCCATCGGTGGATTAGAAGATACGAAAGAAGCGCTGCAGGAACTGGTGATATTACCATTAGTGCGGCCGGAGTTGTTCTCGAAATCGAATTTGTTGAAACCAGCGAAAGGAGTGCTGTTATACGGACCTCCCGGGACCGGGAAGACGCTACTAGCGAAAGCGTTGGCGAAAGAGTCGCAGGCGTGCTTCATCAACGTGCGAACGAGCACGTTGCAATCGAAGTGGTTCGGCGACGCGCAGAAACTCGTCACCGCGGTCTTTACTTTAGCGTGGAAGTTACAGCCGTCGATTATCTTCATCGACGAGATTGATTCTTTTCTGGGAACCAGGAAAAACAGCGAACACGAAGCGGTGACGCAAATGAAGACGGAGTTCATGACGTTGTGGGACGGTTTCAACACCGACTCGAACGCGCGAGTGATGGTGTTGGCGGCGACGAATCGCCCGTGGGACGTGGACGAAGCTATTTTGAGACGGTTGCCGCGGTCGTTCGAGGTTGGTTTACCGAATAAAGAGCAGAGGGCGAAGATATTAGGCGTCACCTTGCAACACGAGAAGTTAGAGAAGGGATTCTTTTTGAACGAAATGAACGCGCCTATTTGGCAAATTGCGGAAAGAACGAAAGGATATTCTGGATCTGATTTGCAAGAATTGTGCAAACAAGCTGCGTATGGACCTGTGAGAGATTTACTGAGAAGCGAAACGAGAGGAGAGAATACCGGAGGTGGGTGCAGAGCGCTGATGATGAAAGATTTCGATGAGATTTTGAAAACGTCGAATACGAGCGCTCAAGCTGCGAGCAGTTACCAGTACGCAGACGAGATGAGGAAGAATACTAGAAGCGCGAACGCGCGAGAAGGGTACCAAGACCCAGAGGAGATAGAAAAAGCACAATTGATGATGCAACAGATGATGGCGGGTTTATTCCAAGCCGCTCAAAACGAATCTTCTCGATCCGGTTCGCCCTCCTCCCAGCCGAAAGAGCTCGACTAAAAAGGGGGACGCCGCAACTCTTGCACACTTGCATGCAACAAAAAACATTTTTAGTCCAAACATTCTAGAATTGCAAAGAACCAATACCTACGCGTTGAAAACAATAACAAACCAACTCACGATAGACGAGTGAACACATTGAACCCGTTTTTGCGCGTGTGAAAGCGTTGAAGGGCGGCCTTCTCTTTCTTTCTCTTTCTCGTTTGTTTTCCGCTTTAAAAATTCTGCAAATAAGCATATTCAATTTTAAAAAATTGTGAGGATATATTCCCGTAAATAACAGTGAATTAATTTATTTTATCATGAGGATTAATTAGAAATGCTCAGGTTTCAAAGTTTCTGGTCTAAAAATAAAATAATTTAATAATTTAATTACATAAATAATTTCAATTCAATTCATTTCCCAAAATAAATCGATTTTTTCGAAATCATTGAAGAGACTTGTATTATAAATAATATTATCATACCAAGTATACCAATTATAAAGTAAATTAAGTATTATTATAATCTTTCTGAAGCTATTTGGATTTTTTATTTTTTTTTAAAATACAGTTTTAATCCATTTGGAATATTGAATGTTCGTATTTTCAAGTTCTATTCATTCAGTGCGATACAATATTAATTAATATTATATTATTTAGAATGGGGATTAATAAATATTCTTGTTGTCGTGTAATTTTAAAGAATTCGTATTAATTAAATTTTCAGAAAGGCCTCTCGCTTCACAAATTTGGGAATAGAGAGGAAGGAGAAGAAAGACAAGACCATACGATGGCGACTTCTTCTTCTTCCGCCCCTTCGGAAAGGGTCTACCGGAGCTGCGACGTGTCCACGAGCGTGACAATAGATGTTTCGGGCTTGCACGGAAGATTTGCCGCAAGTGAAGGAGAGAAGAAAGAAGTTCTCGTTGGAGTTCGAATTCTTTCTTCCTCCGCAACTAACTCAAACTCCAACAATCAAGAAAACTTTACGGAGCTGACAACGTCTACCTCCACGAGAACCTCTTTATACCAAAACGGCTGCGCTATTTTCCAAGAGACGATTGGATTCCCTATGAAAGTGAACGATTTGCCCTCGGATTCAGTCTTGGAATTATCTTTAGTTGACTGTAATCACCAGAAGAGCAGGACACGACCTCGTATTGGTGAAAAACAACCAAACAGAGGAGCCGGAGGAGGAACGCGCACGAGGAACAAGAACAACGAACGAGATTTATCCGTAATAGGTTACGCGCGCATTAGATTATTCGACGAAGCAACAGGAAAGCTCGTCCAAGGGCAGAAACGGCTGCCTTTACAGCTCTCTTCTTCTTCTTCTTCTCCTTCTTCTTCGAGCAGAACGAGCGAGGTGTTCAACGCTGGGGGCGAGACGAATACCAACATCTCCTCTTCACCTCAGGAGGAATCTACCACGGAAAAAGAACTCATCGTATTCACAGAAGAACTCGAGCGATTCGAGGAAATGCTTTCGAAGTACGAGCGAGGCGAAGTGCCGCACGTTTCTTGGCTCGACAAGATGACGTTTTCGAGAATACAGGAAATGCGCAAGGCGAGACTGGAAGAGTTGGAGGAGATGAGCGGTTACGTCGAACTTCACGTGGAATTCCCAACGTACGCGCTACCTATCATTTTTAGCGAAGAAATAGTATCCGATGGTGTGAATAAATCCAGGAAGAAGAATTGGGAAAGCCTCGTGTGGCTCATCGACGAAGAGATAGCCATCGAGACCCAAAATCCCTCTGAGATCATGCACTACGAGTTGACGAGAAGTCACGGAAGAGAAGTTGTCGATAAAGATTTGAAACCAAACGCAGAAGAGAAGGTTCGATTAGCCATCGCCATGTCCTCTCCGATTACGAGGAAAATGGATATGGACACCCAAAACTTGCTCTGGAAGTTTCGATACTCGCTGAGCTCTGATCCGCGAGCGCTCACAAAGTTTCTCAAAAGCGTCGATTGGAACGATAAAGACGAAACGAAAGCAGCGATTGGTTTGATGCGTCAGTGGACACCCATCGGTCCTGCAGCTGCTTTAGAATTGCTTACACCGCATTTCAAAAATATCGACGTCCGAAGCTATGCTGTGGGTGTTTTATCGCGAGCAGAGGACGATGAGATTCTGGTCTATTTGCTCCAGCTCGTCCAAGCGTTGCGGTATGAACCTTCGGATGATTCCGTCTTGTCTAGATTTCTCATCTCCCGAGCGCTTAAAAACGAAGTTTTGGCGAGTTTTTTGTACTGGTTCCTAGTCGTTGGTTTTGAAAACCCGAGCTTTGAGCGACGCGCCATGGCGACTCATCAGATGTTTGAGCAAGCCTGTCACGACCTGGGACCGAAAGGGACGCAACAGTGGATAGCGCTGAAACGACAGGGCGTGTTGATTGAACGCTTAACTTCAATCACCGTTGACATTTTGAACTTAAGAGGCGCGAGGAAGGTTGAAAGACTCCGGGCTATTCTGAACGGGCAAGGCATAGGAACGGAGTTGACATATTTCACGCACAACATACCGCACTTGTTGGATCCTTTAATCAGTTTAACTGGAATCAACTCCGAGGAAAGTTTCGTGTTTAAGAGTGCCTTGAGTCCACTGAAACTCGCGTTTCGAGACATCAACGATGAAACCCAAAACGTCATATTTAAAAGAGGCGACGATTGTAGACAAGATCAGTTGTGCGTGCAGTTGATTCAGCTCATTGACAAGTTATGGAAGCGAGAAAATTTGGATTTGCGACTGACCACGTATCGCGTCTTGGCCACTTCCACCGAAATTGGTTTGATTGAATTCGTGAAATCTTCTGCTATAGCTGACATTTTGAAGGAGCACGACAGTCTCCGCGCGTACATTGCTATTCACAATCCGGATCCGAAAGGACCGGGAGGGTGCACCATGCAGTCAATGCAAAATTTTGTTAAATCGTGCGCGGGATATTCAGTCATCACGTATTTACTCGGTGTTGGTGACAGACACTTGGATAATTTGATGCTCACGAAAGACGGAAAGCTCTTTCACATCGATTTTGGATACATGATGGGCAGAGATCCGAAGATTTCTCCCCCGAGTATAAAAATCAGTAAAGAAATGGTAGACTGTTTGGGGGAGTTCATGGACGATTATAAACGGTATTGCGTCGAGGCGTACAACTTATTGAGAAAGCCGCACTGCGTGACGTTGATTTTGAACTTGTTCGAATTGATGGCCGATTCGGATTTACCGGATTTACGAGGCGATGCCGGCGTGAAGTTGGAGGCAAAGTTTGCAATAGACTTGGACGACGAAGCCGCCGGGACACACTTCATACAAGAGATTCAACGAAGTATGAATGCATTATTTGATCCTTTGTTTGAGCGAATACACGCGGTAGCGCAGAGAATGCGCTAACAAGATTAAATAGTAGAGTATAAATAGTTTGCAGGAAGCATTTAGTAGCATAAGATATAATACACACAACAAAACAACAAAGCATATGGGACACGACGACAAATTATTCATCCTGGTTGGTGTTATTCGGTTTACGCGTCAAACTCTCCGCGTTGAACGTCATTTCCGATTGCGCTCTTTCCACCCAGTTCATAGCCGCAATCGAACCTTCTCTCGACTGTAACAACGCCTCTAATTCGCGGTATGATGGTCTCTCCTCAAACGGCGGCAACGGTTCGACTTGCCCAGTTTGCTGATTTAGAACAAACACTTGCCACGGCCCGCCAAAGACTTTCTGCAGTCGAAACGTCTCGCCTTGAATTCTTTGTTCTTTCAAGAAATACGCAATCTCAAATTCTTTCACAAACTTTTCGTTCTTCTCTCTCCAAGGGCCGAAACCGAAATCGTTCAATATGTTTCCGTTCAGCACCCACTGCGGGTTGATGATCATGTTCGCTCCCTTGGCATCTTTTGTTATTTGTTTCAAGTCTGAGAGAACCTCCGCGGTTGGAAAGGTCGTGCATACGTCGTCGCCACTGGTCACTTTAACCACCGCGTCGGCGTCGTCGATGACTTTTTTCGCCACCGTCTTCTCTCCGCTCACCGCTTTCATAAGCGCTTCGACCATAGGACTCATACTCTGATACTGTTGCCGAACTCCTCCGGGCCAATCGTCTAAATCCGTCGCTCCAATCAAAGGAATATCAAAAGTCACCTCCACATTCTTCTTCCCGCTTTCCAAGGCTTTTTTCACCGATTTCGCGGCCAACTCAACCTGTTGCGACGTGCTCTTGGGAAGTTCTTCTAACTTTTGTTGTTGTTTTTCCGTCCCTGTTTCCGTTTCCGTCGTCGAGGTGGATGATGACGACACCGTGAGATTTCTTCTTCTTCTCCCGTGTTGTCGTCTCACGAAAGAAGAAGAAGAAGAAGAAACGAGTAATCGTTGTTGACTGCTGCTGGTACGCACGAGGCTCCTCGTTGAAAAATCACACGTCGTCTGAATCGTCGTCGTCATCGTTTTGGTTGTGAATGATTACTATTCTCCAAACTCTTTACGAAGTTCTTCTGAGGTGCTCAAATTTGCTCAAAATTTTTTCCTCTTCTTCACAAAAACCAAAAAACTCATCGATGCACATTTGCAACGGATGCTGGGCGGAGATTGAGGACCACGCGTACATCACTCGATGTGGACATCAGTTCTGTGCGTCGTCCTTTCTCTTCTTTGCATGATCCTCTTTTATACTACTGTTTACGACGCGCTGCTAAAGTTTTTTTGTTTGTCGTCTCTCGTTTTGTCGTCCGTCGTTCTCTCTCTTCTTCTTCTTACGCATATTTTATTATTAAACCTCCGCGCTTTCTATTCGCGCAAACAAACAACAGGTGAAGAGGACATACAGAGAGTGTTGAGTTCAGGCGAGTGCCCAATCTGTCAAAAAGCAGTGCTCGAACGACACGTGAAGCAAACGCCGCTCGTCTTGGAAGAGGAGAAAGTTCAGGTACAAAACGTGTTTGTTTTTCTTCTTCTTTGTCTTCTTTGTCTTTGTCTTCTTCTTCTTCAAAATACTCACATGTGCACTAATAATAATAATAAATAGGTTGCATTGAGAGGATTCAACACGGACAGTATCTTCACCGCGGCGTACCACGCGCAACAATTTGCAAGCAATCAACTGGAAATGGCGTACGCAGCCATACAAGAACGAGGGCAAAGAGAATTCGAGAAGAAGTACGCAAAGGCGCGAACGAAGCTGGAAGACGTACACGCGGCGTATTCGAAAGAGAGGGCGAGGAGGCAGGAGATGATGAAAGCTTTGAACGCTTCAAAGACGAAACAGAAGGAAATCTATCGAAAGTACGAGCAAGTGTGTGGCCAGAAACGCAGGTTGGAACAGATGTACAGCGAATTGAGAAGAAGCCACGGCGTGGGCGGCGCGAACGCATTCCACAAGCGAAGCTTCTCGAACGAAGAGTTACGAGGAGCCGACGGTGGACCGCACTTGTTGGACGAAGACCCGTTCGGCGATACTCCGATGCGCGATTCTGGAGGAAGACGAGGAAGTATGGGCAATCCGGTTCGCCGCTCCTTACGGACGCACTCGCCGGTACCAATGCGATCGTTGGACTCGTTGAACGACTCACACGGAGAAGTCACGACGAAAGCTATGGAAGCACCAGCTCCACCGGTAATGAATACCAACAAAATACCATCCTTTGGGCAAAACAACAACAACAACAACAACAACAACAATAATAACAACAACAATAGCGACAGAAGACGCTCGAGTTTTGGTATAAACGCGACGAACAAAGGCGGTGGTTTTGCTCCAGGTTTGGCGTTCGGGAGCAAACCGCAGTATAACAAAGTCGCCGCGAACCCGTTCGCTTCCAAACGATTTTAATCACCACATTATCCCGACGACAATTACTTAAGTATGTTAATGCTTAATACGATATATTCAACTAGACTTTAACGAGAGAGAGAGAAACACAAACACATTTTCTAATATACACATACACATAATCGAAGATACACTCGATACTTTATTGGCGATTTATTATTTTACTAAGATGCTAGGACATTTTTTCTTCTCAAAGGAACGATTGAATTGCTTGATTAAGTGCGGATAAAGCGCCACCACCTATTCCATAAACAGCCATCGCTCGAGGACCGTTCATGCTCTTATACAAAACACCAGCGCCGGCGCCAGCAAAAACGCTACACGCCGGATCAAATCTGTGTTCCGTGTAAATCATCGACGCCGATTCTAAACCGGCGTAAAACAATCCTACCGCACCCCACGCGTTTCCGAACGTCCTCCCTCTGTACGACACTGCGTTCAGCACTCTGTTCACTTTTAACTTTGTCGTATCGATTCCAATTGATTCTCTAGGCGTTTGCAATCCTTTATACAAACCTATTCCTCCTCCGGCGACCGAGCCGCCGAGGTACCCCACACCTGTCAAATACGTCAAGTTTTCGCTCCATGATCTCGTTCGCATCTGCCTTTCTTCGTCGAATAAGTACTCTGGAGTCGTGCTTATGGAGTATAACTTTTGCGACATCCCCGGGTCGAACGGCCCGCCCAACCCAGTATACGGATTATACGGCATCGAAGAACCGCCGCCGCCTGTATTTGCTAAGGAGGAGGACGACGTCGTTCCAAATCCGCCGCTCAAATCGGCCGGCGTCTGCGCCGTGGATGATGTGCTCGGCGCGGGAACAATTTCATCCAACTGTTCCGATGCTCGACCGCTCGAACTGCTCGCTTGTTCTTTCTTCCCTCGGATGCCTAATAAATCTCTCAATCCCATGTTGTCTGCCGCGTGTTTTCGTGTTTTGCTGATGCTAATTTAATTCGATCGCCGTCAAACAAAATCCCTTCTTCTTCTTCTTCTCAGATGACGAATCGTTTTGTACTCGCGAGAGAGGTTCTTATTCCTTTTATTTCGTCGCCGAAAAGTAGTATTCTCACGCTCTCTGTTTGTTGTTGTTAATAATAATAATACGTGTTGTGTATAGTACGGACAGACACTGTGTGTGTGTGTGTGTGTGTGTGTGCGCGATTATTTTATTATCCCAAGCAAGAGTGTGCAGAAGAGTGAAGGCGAAAAACGAGGGCTCTTTCTTTTCTCTCTTTCTCGCTTTTCCACACAAAACGACGAACGGGTTTTGGCTTTGATGCTTTTTTTTCCCATCTTAATATAACGAGAAGAAGAAGAGAGATACAGTATACGACAGAGTAGAAGAATAGTAATATTAGAAATATATTTCACGACCGCGATGATGACGACCACGACGAGTGCTCGGACGCCGCTCAATCTGACGACGCCGGGTTCAAAGACGACGACGACGACGATGATGAAGATGAAAATGACACAAGCCATCAGGAAGAGTAAAAAAACGTTTGCCCCCTCTCGAAAGAGTCGACGGGGACGACGACGAAAAGAAGATGAGAACTTCATCACCCCACGAGCGGGTGGTTTGAAATCGGAAAAACTCTCCAACAACGACTATCCAATCGGAGAAGTCGTGTTAGGCATCGAGCTGAGAGGTCACGGGGCGAAAGGGGCCATCATCGATACCGCGAACGCAGATTTTATGCGACCAGGAGTTGAAGTTGATTTAGAGGAGTTGAAGGAAGAAGCGGTGGAAGAGGCGCTGTCGAAAATTGCGACCCATTACAATTGGGGAGGTACAGTTGGCGTGAGCTACACGAGAGCGGTTATGCGAGCGTGCGGGAACCGGGATATTAACAAACACATAGTGAAGATGTTTCCAAAATCAAAAGGCAAAGTGGGGTCGATGATACACACCGAAGCCGCGGCGTACGCGCAAATGTATTACGGGCCAGGCCGAGACGTCGATGGTGTGGTATTAGTAGTCACGATTGGTAGAGGCTTCGGGACTGTGGTATACAATCACGGGCAGAAAGTGAGAAACATGAACATGACAAACTTCACGTGGACGTACGAAGGAGAATTAAAAAAGTTACAACAGAAGTTTAATTGGGAGGGTATCGCACCAGGATTTCAAGATAACAAAGACGAGGAGGAGAAGGAGAAAATAACGCAGTGCATCGATAACTTTGGCTTGCAAGGAAGTTGGGAGATGTCGTTCGATGACGTTGAAAAGTGTGATATCGGGCCGAAAACGAGGGAAAAGTTGGACGAATTTTTAGCGTGGGGCACATTAGTCGACGAGTATCTTCAAAAAGTTACCTCGCATGTGCAACCCGAGCGAGTAATTCTTTTGACGACTGGACACGCGAGCACACTACCAAAAAAGTTACTCTTCAAGTTATTTGCGCCAGGCATAGCTTCCGCCGGTGTGAATCCCACGGAGGCTTTGCTCATCTCAGAATCTCCGTCTTCTATTGTCAAAGGTGCCGCGTTAGGCGCGATGCTGGAGCTTTCCAACAAAGCTACAGTTGAGATTCTTAGAGCTGCGATTTGTAAAGATATCACCGGTGCGCCTGAACCGAGAATTTTGACCGACGAAGACATGCAATATGTATTTAAAAAATTAGATAGAAACAAGGACAGCCAATTAGACGCAGAAGATATCCTTCGCGGTGCCGCTTTGTACGATGTAGTACTTTCGGAAGTAGAAGCAAACACCGTGTTGCGAAGTTTTGCGGGAACGTCAGCTGCTCGAAATCAAACCGCCTCGTTTGACGATTTCGAGCGTTGGTGGGTAAAAACAGTCAAGAAGTCCGTGGTCAAACACGTGCAGAGTCAAGAAGAACTCGAGACACATTTGCAGGAGAAAAGTTCAGCAAACGAGAATCCGGTCATTGTTTTGCAGTGTGGATACTCGTATTGCAGACCGTGCATAAAATTTGAACACTCGTACGAATCCGTGGCGAAAGACCCTCGGTTTAAGAATATCAAATTCTTAAAAGTTGTTGGCGACTCTTCGCCCGCGCTTTCGCATTTGACTCACGAGCTCGAAGTAGAAAACACGCCGGATTTCCGTATATTTCGAGGGGACAAAATGGTGCAAAAGTTTACCGGAGCTAACAGAAAGAAACTCGAAGACAACCTCATCGCTGTTCTAGAGAGCAAAGACGTCAACCAAATCCCAGGGATTATAATCAAATAGTTTGCGAATTAAGCCTATGAAAGTCAGATGCCTGCCGCATGTAAGTAATCTATTTATTTTAACTACAGTACTTCTGCTGCTATTACATGCTACTATCAATCCTACATTCTATCATAAATACTGTGCGCGACTATTTCTTCATATCCCTGTTTATTACGCTCGAAGAAGAATGGAACCAAGCATTGTCTTTGATTTCCTTCTCCCAATTCGCGCTTCCGTCCAACACAGCGTCAAGGTTGGTGCATACGCCATCTTCGACACAACTGATTCCTAATTTTTCATACTTAAGCTTGGAAGGATGCCAAACGCACACTGAATTTTCCCCAACATCATTTACGAACGATTTCCAAGAAACGTTTTGATCCAAGTCGACGTAAGCAAAACGCAACAGGCGTTCAGACTTAAATTTTTTAGCGAGCGCTTGTAAGCCCTGTATTTGCTCCACAACCGGTCCTTTGTCACGACTGTTTATGAATTGAAGCACGACGTAAACGCTCTTTGTGAGTGCCGTGGTCCTTTCAGAGAATTCGCTCAGGTTCATGACGATATCATTAGCGTCGAGTGCATTGGATGTCGAAGTATCCACAGTATCAGTAGATGGAACGTTTTGTGCGCTCCTTGCAAACTTTCTGTTACGCAAAAATCGAAATAGGGATATTTGAAGAACAAACATGAAAATAATCGGAAAGGGACCAATCTCTACCATCACGATAACAGATTCTTCCAAGACTCGAGCAACAGTTTGCAAAATGTCCATTCTGAACTGTTCAAGTTGCGTTTTCAAACCAAGGCGTTCCTGTATCAAAAGCGCTTTCGATACCTCGTCTTGGAGAGAACGACTTGTTTCATCGGCGTTGAACAGTTCCCCAATCCATTCGTAAACTTCTTCGATATCTACAGCATTACCCTTGAATAGAACATTACTCATCTTACCGGGTTTGTCGGAAATGAATCGCAGCACTCTCAACTCTGCGTTCGAGGATCCCCTTTTGAAGGAATACGCTTGACACGCCCTCTTTTGTTTGGCGCAATCTATCCGTGCGAAAACAATCTCATCGTTTTCTAAAGCAGCGGATAAACTTACTTTCATTGCATTAAGTCCCTTTTCGTTACTCTCATCTCTTTCTTTTTGTAAATCCTTCTTGATGCTACTCAAAGTGTGCTTAAGGGACTCAGTCGCTTCCCCATCATCACTTAGGAGGAGCATACAAAGTCGAGTCAATCCGCCAGATTTGCAACGTATATCGTCCATACTACGTGATGTAATCTCCGGAATGAGTTGGAAATGATGCTCGGTAAATAAGCGCTTCAAGCTCTCCTTGCCAGAAACGCCGTGTTTCACGATGACTTCGTTCGATTCGGATTTCAGAACGACCACTGCTGGAGCTGATTCAACCCCGTATATCTGTTTCCACTTTCCTTGATCTCTTTCCGTGTGATGAATTCTGACCACATGAACATCATTCGAATACTCCGTGGCGAGTTTACGCAAGGTTGGGCTCGGCGTCGTGGCGCGAGGTGAAAAAATGATAAACTTAACTTTGTCGTTCTTTGGCGTTTTCTTGTTCTCGTCCTTAATATTTCCCCTAATCGTCACAGGAGCAAAGTTCTGCTCCAGCTCTTCCGACGCAACACTCGGAACCTCTTTCAATCGCAACAACTTATCCATCACGAACGATCCTAAATCGTCTGCTTTCATTTCGCCTCGATATCTTTGCGCGCACCAAAAGTTGTTGCATCCTTGCGCGAAACCAACAACTGCGGGTAACTTGGTAAACGCAATCGGTTCGTTGGACATGAAGTACTTCGGGGCAACTTTCACGGCGAGCCGTCGATAGAGCTTTTGGTTTACTCTTCCAAACTTTGCAAAACCATCGAGAGCTCTGGAAGCCTGCTCCCAACTCGATGACGCTCTTTGCGACGGTTCCGAAGCATCGTCATAGACTTCGATAAGCCAACTATTCCCGCCGACGGCGCCGGCGTTATTGTCCTTGCTGTTCCTCCTTCGGTTAAACACGATGGACTCGAACGCGCTCAAACTCGTAAAATCGAACGTTTCTGAATCAATCGAATCAATCGTCTGTTCTTCAGAATCCCACCCACCTCTTTTCATTCGCGAAGACGAGGAGGAAGAGGACGAACCTTTCTTTTTCGTGAAGCGCTGGTATCCGCCTTTTTTCTCTCCTTCCTCCTTCTCTTTCCTTTTCTCATCTCGTTCCAAATCTTTCAAGTTTGCGTACCCGGTTACGTCGTAATTCCTCCTCTTCTCCGGATCAATCAACGTCTTATACGCCATTTGAATGCTCATAAACTTTCGCTCTATCTTTTCTTTTTCTTCATCATCGTTAATCGTGTGTTGTTTATCCGGGTGAAACCGTAAGGACAGTTTTCTGTAACTTCTTTTGATGGCGGAAGCGTCGGCGGTTTTGTCCACCCCTAAAATAGCGTACGGGTTCAAGTCTTTCTCTCCGGAGGCAGAATAAGAGAAGAAGGAGAGAAACAAGAAGAGAAAGAAGAAGCGAGAGGATGCTACCGCTCTCATCATCATCGCGTTAGGTCTGCGCGGCGCGAGGAGTACGAGTTCAGTGTACACACAGTCGTGCTCTCTTTTTTTTGTTCTTCCCGGGGTCTCTTTTTGTGGGACTTTGGCGATTTCGAATTTTTAGGTTTCAACATGTTCAAAGAGATGCTCCTTCTCTTCCCGACTCTTTCATCACGTCCTCTTCTTTGTTTGTTCCATCACTCCTCTCTCTCATATATATCTGAGTACAAGAACAACGGGGAGAACAAGAAGAACAAAAACATCGCACAACACACACAAAGGATGGGGATTCGTCGCCCGATGAGCCAATCCTCGCTGACATCACCGTCCATAACGTTCATATTAGTCTTCTGTTCTGGACTCTATTTAGGAGCTTTACTCCCGAACGAAAACTGGCGACCGAAACCATTTATAAGTAAAGATAGTCCGAGATACGGAGGGCAAATGTTACGCGCGAGCTTTATGACGTCGAGCAGCGAAAGCCAGGCGATTATACCGGGAGCGGCAACCGATTGGGTGGAGAGTAGAAGTGGGAATAGTGATAAGAGGAATAGGAATGGGAATAGGAATAGCAATGGAGGAGGAGGAGGAGGAGGAGGAGGTGGTGGTGGTGAAGAAGATAACGAGAGCGATAGTTGCGACTGTTCCAAGAAGAAAAGCGCGTCGGAACTTCTCAGTTCTTTCGGTGAGAGTGGATTAGGACAACTCGCCTCGCCATCGATTAGCAAAGAAGACGCGTTGGCGAAAATCGACGCGTTGCAACGAGCGCGAACGCACCTGGCGAAAGAAAAGGCAAACTTAGAAGGTGAGCGGAACGCGCTGAATAAAGTTGTGAAAGAAGCACAAAGAAGCGCAGACCAGTGCTTGAAAGACTTGAAGAAGAAGAAAGGAGGACACTGATGAATTCGGCGTTTGATGCTACGTATCCCGTCTCCCTCGTTCTAATATACTATATTACTACATCTCTAGCGCTGCGTTTCAACTCTAAATATACTCCTAAAATTCAAACTATTTATTCGTCTTCGTCCATTTCGCCGACGTACTCGGCGATTTCATCGAGATCGATGTCGTCATGTACGGTAAAATCGTCACTCAATTGGACCCGAGCAGTATCTTTACTCTTATTCTTTTGCACCAACTTACCCCGGCGGCCTCGCAACTTCCCGGCGAGAATGACCACACGACCACCCGGTTTCTTCGGGACGCACGTTTCTAAATAAGATTGACGAACGTTCGATACCAGCGGCGAAGCTCTACCGTTATCTCCATCGATTTGCACAGTGCACTCCTTGGGCGTTGGAATATCTACAATTGTTCCTTTCTTCAGATAGTATATCCCGCCAGAGAAAGATTTGGAGACGATTCGAACGCGAACGGATGGATAGAGCCACGGATCATCATCATCATCATCATCCTCTTCTTCCGATTCTTCTTCCTCCCGCGCCTTCTTACTCTTCTTACTACCCGCATCGTCGCTGCTCTTTCGTTTCTTATCTCTTTGAGAATCGGGAGCGTTTACCATCTCGTCTAATTCGGAGCATCGCAACGTAATGACTTCGCCCGAGGAATCAAGTTCAAACTGCGCTTTCCCGTCTGCTTTCTGAATTTTCAACACTCGACCAGTTAACCCTTCGTGCTTCCCTTTTGCCACGTACATGCGCTTCCCTTCTTTCACCCCTAACTCTTCCTTCTTTACGAGCTTTTCGTCGATAGATTTTACGTTCCTCATCCCAGGCGCTCGAGACGCGTTTGGATCTCTCACTAATATTTCCGTCTTTTCCTCTCTCGTTTCGCCCGGTTTCAATATCTTCTTATCGTTGTTGTTGTTATTCTTCCTCAGAGTTGCACCTGGTACATCCATAGTATCCGCTCCTAATCCTAACCTCCCCATCCTCGGCGCAAATTCTACAGGATCTGCTCTACCGCTCTTCGCGTTCCTTCCAACCCCTTCGCCTTCTTTCCAACCCATCCCGCGTAACATTGCCGCACCAAAATCCTCAATCGGCATCGACTCGTACGCCTCAATTGACGCTTGCTCCGGTAAATCCTCAACGTCCTCTTTAAAAGCATCCAATTCTTTTTCCGCTAAACTCTTTCCGATGAACGACTCGTTCTTATTTTTGTCTTGCTCTTTCTTCTTGTTCTCGTACCGCGCTTTCGCTTCGTCGTCTTTCGGTGCCATCCTCGTTAACCCATACGTGGTTTTGTTGCCCTGCGCGGTTTCGCCTCCGATCGTTTCTGATACCTCGAATCGTTTGTCGTCGTCTATTTTCTCGCTTTCCGTCGGAAGAAAACTTGGTGCCTGTGATATTATTATTATTATTATTACGAAGAGTGGGGAGGTGAGCATACGAACTGATTAAAATACATTCCCCTATTCGAGAATAAAAACAAACGAATCGAGAAGACAGACGATACAGATGTATCTGAAAATACACAACACGCGCTTACCTTTCTTTGCCTCCCGGTCCCAACTTCAAAAGTATTCCTCATCGCCGGAATACTCTTCTTCTCTTCTCCTTTCTTCTTCTCTTCTTTCAAATGCACCCGGTCTTTCCCGACCGCTAAAACCGCCTCTCTTTTTTCACCGTCCTTTTCTTCCTCCTCTTCTTGGACGTTGATTTTCTTCTTCTTTTTGGTCCCTTTAATCCCTCCGGAGAAGCCTGCGAAAGATGATGATGCCATCTTTCCGTCCTTTCTTCTTCGATGATGATGATGACGACGACGATTTGTGTGTGTTTGATGAGAGAGCGCTTAATAATAAAATAGGGGCTTGGAGCTGAGTTCTGATGAGTTCGTTTTCTCTTTTCTTCATTTTTAAAAAAATACGTCGTCGCGTCAAAATCATCACAAACAGAAAAGAAGAAGAAGAAGAAGACAAAGATATGAACAAACTCAACGCGGGCCAGAAGAAAGGGGTTCAGGAATTCGTTGCGGTCACTCGGACGACCGACACGAACGCGATAAAACATCTGAAGAAGTTCGCGTGGAACTTACAAGCGGCGGTGACGGACTTTTTGGAACATCCATCAAAATCGACTGCGTCGTCGTCGAGTGGTGGTGGTGCGTTCTCGGAATCGACTTTGGAAACGTTTTTCCAGAAGTACCAATCGGAAGAGACGAAGAAAGAAACGGCCACGGATAAGAGAGAAATCGATGCGGAAGGAATCATGCGGTTCTTCGACGATTTAGGCATCAATCCGGAGTCGGATTTGGTCACTTTAGTTTTAGCGAATAAGATGAACGCGCAAGAGATGGGGAAGTTTACGCACGAGGAGTTTACGAGCGGGATGAGACAACTCCAGTGCGATTCGATGGTAAAGTTGAAGAAGAAAATTCCGGCGATGAGGCAGGAATTGGTAGACTCGTACGCGTTTAAAGCGGTGTACGAATACGCGTTCAGATTCTCAAAGGAGGAAAATCAAAAGGCGTTGAATTTGGACACGGCGTGCGCGATGTGGGAACTTTTGTTGAAAGATAAGTGGTCGTTGTTGGATAAGTGGTGCGATTTCTTGAACCGAGAGCATAAGAAGGCGATTTCGGGGGACACCTGGAATCAAATTTTGGATTTTTCGAGGGCGTACAACTCTAGTTTGTTCGGGTACGATGCGGAAGGGAAGGACGCGGCGTGGCCTGTTTTAATCGACGAGTTTGTCGAGGAGCAGCTTGAGAAGTTCAAAGAAGGGATGAAATGAGAAAAGAAGAAGGAAGGAAAAGGTGCGAGTGATAGAGGAGGTGCAAGAAATAGCTGATACAGTAGCATTATAATTAGGATACACACACGCGAATAAAATGTCATTAAAACGAAGATACACAAAAGATACAATATAAATAATTATACAGAAGGCGCTTCCTTTTCGCGTATGTGCAGTGTATGTTACAACTTTAAGTTTTTCTCTATTTTTATTCTACGTATATATAACATAACGTTACTTTCGACGTCTTAATTCGTCGTCCTTTCGATACGAAGCTGGCATTTTATCTCTTCTTTCCTTGATATCTGTTTCTGAAGCTGGTTCTGAGGACATTTCCCCTGGCTGTGTCGAGATGGAAATCGTATCGTCCTCGCTCGCTAAAATCGACTCGATGAGTTTATCTTGCCTCTTGTCTCTCCCCCCAATCGTCGCACTCGTCGTCGATTTAATCGTGTTCACGACGTCGTCCATCATCGTAGTCCCTTCTTCCTTACCGGACACAGATTTCATAAACACGATCAACGACGTCATAATCACCGCGAACGTGTTCAAGCAAAACCAGTTGAAACCGACGACTGAAATTGTTGATAGAATCGGATAAAAATACAGCGCTTTCTGCAGAATGTTCATCCGCAAAGAGATTGTCGCTGACGCCGAATAAATCTCCGGCAACATCCCACTTTTCGTCTGACCTCTCGGGAGTAACTTTACCGCAACTCTCGTGAAATCTCTCCTTTCCCGTATCTTTGAAAACACTCTCACGTCAATCGTTTGCTTCTCTTCTACGAATCCCACCAGGTGAAACGGCCAATATGCCAGCGTTTTCATCCACCTCACTAACGGCGATTGATATCTCAAGAGAGTAGGTCGCATAGAATCTAGTATCGTTTCCCCACTCGTAGTTACCAATTCTGCTTTCACTTGAAACATCCCAACCTTTCGATTATATTCGGAATCCGGCACGTCCAACTGAACGTGCACGTCAAACGTGGAATGCGGAGAGACGATCCGTTCTTGAACTTTTCTGGAAAACCAAGGGAGGAAAGCCAACGTTTTCTTCACGATGTTTGTCGTCGTCGTCATCGTTTGTTCTTTCGTTGAATTTTCTATTCCTTTACCACTACCTTCCCAATAGATCGGTTGCTCCACGAACGACGCCATCGCGGTCGGTGTTTTCTCCGCGAAATTGAAGAACAAATCCTCTCGCATTATAGCGGTGCCGGATGGCAAGACCAAATATCTCAACGCGAACGCAAAGAAGATGGAAATGAAGAGGAAGAAAAAGGAGAGAAAAAGAGCGAATATGCTACCTAAAGCCGTTTTCTTGACCAGAGATGCCATTGTGTGTGAAGATGATGATTACAACACAAAAAAGGAAGAGGAGGGGACGATTTTCTAACGTTTTTCGTAAAAGGAAAACACGAGGAAAACATGTAGGAAATACACTCTAAACGCTCAACGCAACGAACAAGGAACAATCACGAGAGCTTTTAAAACAACAATACATTTTTTATTTCTATTAAAAATAATAACGTGTACGTATATACACACAAACTCGCACATTACGCTGGCAACTTGCTCGCGGTGATCAACTCCAACTTGCGTTGCAAAAACGCAGCTCCGCACAAGAACAAAGTGCACATCCCAAACATCGCCGATAACGGAAATAAAGCGACGTTGTACAAAATTACGCACACGAACAAGTTCAAAGGAATGCGAAAAAAGTTCATCACGGTCGAGCGAACGTCTTCGGGGACGTATTGCGCTCTCATTTTCATCATCGATGGCCAAAAAATACCAACCATAAACTCAAAGACGAGGAACCCACACAATTGCAACTTGCCTTCAAACGTGATTGGTCCTCCTTTATACCCACCCGAGCCTAACTCGAACGTTTTAATAAACACTGGAATAGATAACGAGCACGCGGAGAGTAAAAACACCGATTGCATGTATTTTTCAACTCTTAAATCCGATCTCGCCATCAATCTCGAAGACATGGACGAACCGATCATGCACGCAACCATCATGGTGGCAAAAATCATACCGTGAGGAATATCCTCGCCGTTTGGTGACAACGCCGGCGTCCACAAAAAGACGAACGAGTACATCGACGCTTCAAACAAAGATTGCATAGCACCCAAGTAGAAAATCTTCTTATCGGAGAAAATCGCTTTGTACGCGGTCGAAAAGGACTGCTGTAAGTTTGCGTTCTCGACGACGTCGCCGGTGTTTTCCGACCAAGTGAGAAAAATGACCGCGCCGCCGATGGCCAAAAAGCACGTCGCCGCGTCGAACGGTGCCACCGGACCCAAACTCATATCGGTCACTAAATAGTTCGCCACTAACCCGGAAACGATAGAGACCAACCCGTTCCCTAAGAAGATGGCTTTCGAGAATGTTTTATCTAACCACTCCGCTTCGTATCCTCTCTTGAAGTGTTCCGCGACCAACCACGACTCAAACACCGTGAACAGCAAACTCGTCGCAATGCCACCAAAAAACCTCCCGAGCATTAAAACGTAATAATCCGACCAGTGCTTGGTCACGCAACTCGCGATATACGTCGCCACGTACACCAAAGCCGCCGCTTTCCTCCCGTGCTTATCCGCCATAGAACCAACCACGGTGCCGAAGATCATTGAACTCCCAAACCCGGCGATGAAAAGTTTCCCGATATCCCCGGTCGTGTATCCGTAGTGCTGATATAACGCGTACACGTACGGACCTTGCAACCAATCTCCAGCCATCATCAAAGAATACACGAACAAATAGTTATTTCTGAAATTCAAGAAGGACGAAGGCATTTGCGTCTTTTCTTTTTGGGTGAACTTTTGGAACTCCATCAGAGCGCAAAAAACAGCCAGGATGCTAAACTGCGTCCAGTAATACGCTTCCATTTTCTAAGAATGAATGGTGTAATTAAGCAACTTTGGTTATTGATATTTTGAGATTGTTCTTCTTCTTCGGCACGACGAAAAGCACGACGAAAAGAGAGAAGAAGAAGAGAGCTTTAGTAGTTATCTTTCTTTTTTCTTAGGATGAACGAATTTTGGGTTTTAGCAGGACGAGCGAAGAGCAGAAATTTCTGCCAGAGAAGGGAGCAAAAAAAGCAGACTTTTTGAAAATTCAAAAGTCTGGGCTTCACAAAAAATCATTATATACCATGATGGACGAGATGGAAGACGACTTGGACGCCCTCATCGACGATGAGAACGAGATGGAGGAGACGTACATCGACGAAGACGAGGAAGACATGGCGTTTTTAGCGGAACAAGACTTAGACGACGATGAAGAAAACGCAGGAGGTGCAACGCAAAATCCGCCCGGGACGCAAGATTTGGATTGGTTAGAGAACGAAGCAAATGGTGGTGCAACGCAAAATTCAAATAAACGGGGCCCTTCAGATTTCGAAAAGAACAACATTAAAAATGATGACGATGATGATGGTGACGATGCCGGAAAAGCGGCGGCAAAGAAAAAGCGTTCGATAAACCCGACGCAGTCTTTAACCGAGGAAGAACTGGTGAAAGAATTGGCGGAGAAGAAACGAAAGCAGCAAGAGTTGGAAAGGAAAGAACGAGAGTTGGAGTTGGAACTTTTGAGATACAAATCCGTGGCGAGAAACGCTCCGCCTTTGTTGACTTCGGCCGAGGCCGTTTCGGCGGGATTTAGAGTCATCAGCGTGACTGATCCGAAAGATTTAACGCACAGAGTGTATTTGAAAGTCGAGGAGCGTCCGTTTGGGGAGTTGGATGGCGATTCGAACGATGAAAATGATGTTTTGTTGAGCGAAAACCAGCTGGCGCGAAAGAAAGGAAAGAGAGGTTACGGCCACGCTCGGGCGACGATCAATCGCATTCACTTGTTAAATGAACCCATTAACGACATGTTGATGGAAATTGAAGAGAAGAAATCAGCCGCGTTGGCTGCAAGCTTGGAAGAGCAAGCGAACAGAGAGAACACGATGCCGACGGAGGAAGAGATGCGAAGCGCAGAGGAAGAAGAGACGGTGAGCGTGGAAGACTTCGCTGAGATGCAAAGAAAGAAGAAGAAAATTATAGAGCTGAAAGCAAAGATTGCCAGTGCATCGTGGTTGACGAAATATGCGCCGAGAAAGTTTACGGATTTGATTTCCGACGAACGATCGAATAGAGAGTTGTTGAGATGGTTAAAAATGTGGGACAAAATCGTGTTCAACAAAAAGACGCCGGATCAAATGATGAATCATTCAATTATTAATCCGTCGGTTATGAAGGTAAGCAACGGCCAGAATAGAAATAACAATTACAACAACAACAGCAGCAAGTATCAACAAAAAACGGAAGAACTTTACGATGCGTCGGGAAGACCGATGAAGAAAATAGCTTTGGTTTCTGGCGGTCCTGGCTCTGGCAAAACTACGCTCGCGCACATCGCAGCGAAACACGCAGGGTACAGAGTCGTAGAAATCAACGCTGCGAGTACGCAGAAATCCACCAATGGTCTCGTGGAAGCCGTAAAACAAGCCGTAGAAATGCGCTCGGTGTTGGAATCGATGAAGGGAATCTCCGTTTCGACAAAGAGTGATAGCCAAAATGCAAGGCCAAACTGTTTAGTTATCGATGAAATTGATGCCATATTTGGCGGGAACGAAGGCAAAGGTGCCATGAGTGCTCTTCTGAAACTTGCAAACGGAACTTTAGGCGGCAAGAAGAACTCGAATGGTCCTCTGAATCGTCCGATTATCCTCATTTGCAACGACATGTATTCGGCAGCATTGCGACAGTTGAGAGACGCATCGAAGCTCGTCAGGCTGCGTCCGCCATTGGCGGCGAGAGTCACCGGTAGATTAAGAGAAATTAGTTCGAAGGAGAAAATTTCATCCGATCCAAGAGCGCTCAGTCAGTTGGCAGAGACGTGTGAATTAGATATTCGCGCGTGTTTGAATCATTTGCAATACAAGTCTCTCGCGAGAGGAAAATTTACCATGGCGGATGCTCCTATTTCCGGAGAAAGTAAAGACATTGGGGCGAAAGCGTTAGAGATGATGCGCGATGTATACAGAGGTAGACATACCTTCATGGAGAAGACGTATCCGGGACCGGCAAAGCATTTCAGCTGGATGTACGATAGACTTGAAACATTTGGAGATGACAATTTATTGTTGGAGTCTACTTTTGAAAATCTTCCCAGCGCGAAGCTTAATGATTCGACGATGGAAATGTTTGCTTTGGCGTCAAATGACATCTCTAACGCAGACGTTTTCAAAAGTTCAAAACTTGCAAACTCGACGGATTATTTCTACGGTCAAATCGCTTCCGTGCACCATCGCGCGAGCGGTTGTAGTACCATGGATTCCATTGAGTTTCCAAAAATCAAAACCGCCGAGAGAGAATTGCAAAGGAAAAGAGAAATAACGAAGGAATGGATGGAGAAAGCGAAGATCGATTCGCGATCTATTTCAATGCGCAATTCTAGTTCAGTTGACGTGTTACCATACGTTCTGACGATAATAGCTCCCGACGTTGGCAGAGCTGCCGGGTATGATTTCATGTCGCAAAATGAGTCGGAGGTGTTGAAACGGGCAGTCGACGTGACGCGTTCAGCCGGTTTGACGTATGCGAAAACATCGCCAAAAGGTTCATTCGATAGAAGTACGTACAGTGCTGGTTTACAGCTGCAACCGGCGATTGACGAACTCGTAAAATACGGATGTGGAGTTCCTGGAATGGTGTCGAAACCAATCTCTGCTAATGGTGCTGCGATACGCATGTCTCGCGAGGAATGGATCGCACAACGAAACGCATTGAACGACGAAAGAGACAAGTTAAGAAAGGAAAAGCTCGTCGACCGACGCGAGCTCGGTCCTAACGCCCGAGAATTGGTCGCCCGAGAAGTAACCATGGACGAAATCCGCGAACGCGCGAGAAGCTACAATCCTGAAGGCGTATTCACACCAGAAAAAGGAGGCGAACGAGGCGTCGAAAAGAAGCAGTTTACGAATCAAAACGTCGTAAACCTGCCTCAGTCTGCCGCGTACGACGAGATGAAGAAAGCGAGCAACGCGAGACTCGAGCTTGGCTTTTCCGGCGGGAACAAACACAGAATAGCCGCGAGTACCAAACCAAAATCTTTGACGGCAGTTGGCGTGACCAAGTACAAATACAACGAAGGCTTTACGAACGCCTTGCGAAGAACGGTGTACATGAAAGATTTATTCCCGGGAATGGTAGCCAGCAAAGATGTAGAGGAGGAAGAAGGGGAAGAGGAGGAGGACGAGAAAGAAGCAATCAATGCGAATAACAACAATACTAATAAGAATAGAGGAGAAGAGGCGATGATTGTGTAATAGTTGAATTGAATAACTTGCTTGTGCTTTTTTTCTTCTTCTTCTTCTTCTTCTTCTTCTTCTTCACAGATTTGCAAAGAGGAGCTTCACTTAGAGTGACGCGCTCACATCTCACAAATACACATAATAAAGACGACATGCTCGCACAATCTCGATTCTTCTGTACGCCATCGACGTCTTCTTCCTCTTCCTCTCATCGCACTCAACACACTTTATCGAGCAGAGGAGGAAGACGTTCTGGCCTTCGAGATGAACAAAAACGTCACCCGAAAGTCCATCAAAGAAAAAAGAAATGTACCCACGCGGCGTTGGCAAACGCAGACATTGAACGCGCTCGAGGAGGTGATTTTCGCGAAGCTGCAGAGTGCTTCGTTGACGCGTTCTTCGTCGACGGTAAATCGAATCCAGACGACCGAGAAATCGGCTCTTTAGAACGCGCCCAGGCGTCTGATTTATCCAAAAGATACTCAAATGCGAAGAAAGGGGCGATGTTCATCGTGCGAGACGACGAGACGTGCGATTTGATGGCGTGCGCAGGGGTAGAGTATCGACGATATTTGGGCGATGGCGACTACGAAAACGTTCCGGAAGACGTTGATAGATTCGCGCTCGGGTCTTCGATAACGGTACCGATTATTGCAAACCTGGCCACCTCTCGAAAGGCTCGAGGGAAAGGCTACGCCAAGGCGTTGGTGAGAGAGTGTGAAAAGGAGGCGAAGAATAACGGTTTCGAAGAGTGCGCTTTAATTGTAGAAAGCACGAATAGTAAAGCTCGTTCGTTGTATAAAAAAATGGGCTATAGAGTTGCGAAAACGCTGAAAGATCAAAATGCGTTGAAGATGCAGAGCGACGGAAAAGCGAGAGTCGTGAAGGTGACCACGTTGCTAATGAGAAAGAGTTTACTCAATCAAAGACAGAGCATCGATTTGGAGAGTCTCGTTGTTCCAATCGGTGCAGTGGTAGCTTTATACGCGCTCAGTGCTAACGACGACCTTCGAGACGCCATCTTTGGCTTTCTCGGCACTTCGTAAAATAGTGTCACGAGAGGAACAACATCGCGACGACGAACTTGAGATAATAAGAAAGTGTGCGTACACTGTGGTGATTTTCATCTGTTTCAATATTTATAATTACGTTGTTAATATATTAATCTTTCCGGAGGCAATAATTCCCCGGAGTAGCTGCCTCTAAAGAGCTAAATTTATCCTTTACTTTAGTTTACTGTACGTACGTTAATCGTCGTCTATTTTCTTTTTATTTGTTTATTTTCTTTCGTGCTGCGGCTTATAGCGTATTTTACTCGTTCATCGCCATCATCACACCTCAATTTTCTTCTTTGCTCTTTCTCTCTTAAAGTCCTCCAACGTTTTGAACTTGGTTTCCATGATCTCTTTCAAGTCGTCTCTCATGGTTGGTTTCTCTGGGCCTTTGTAGTAAAAATGGAAAGCCCAAAACTTTTCCAAGCCGTAGAGCGATCCACTTTCGTAATCTCTTAACGCATACTCTTCAAAATCACGATATATCGCAGTTCGAAAACGTGCTTCTAAACCGTAGGAATAGAATCTGAACAAGCATTGCAACCCGTAGTGGTGGTTTGCTCGGGCGTCTTCCTCCGCGAGGCGGCAGAACTCTTTGTACATCTTCACGTTGAAAGTTTGCCTCAAAAAGTAACTCCAAAATCGAAACAAAGTGTTCATTTCTTCTGATTGACCACAACCAACTCGCTTACGTTCCTCGATGCAACGCTCGTGGAAAGCTTTATACTTTTGCTGCTTAAAGCCATTCCCTTCTAACAAAGCGTGCGACACATGAGAAGGCGAGTCTGCTGATCTTCTTTGCTGCGCAGCTTGATGCATTTGAGAGCCAATTTTTGGAGAAAACGAACCCATCAACCAGCCAATGTCTTCGCGTTGCGACTGTCCATCTTTAGGAAGCGATGAAGGGAAAAAGTTCGCCGTATCTTTCTTCCACGAGCCAGTGACAGAATTTTTCACCGGTGTTGACATTGCCGGCGTCGTGCCTGACCCAGTAATCGGTCTCGCTGCAGAACTCCCCGCGGTACTTCCCGGCCCGTGACGGGCTCCCTTCTGAGTGACAATCATAAGTCGGCCAACATCAGCGTCGTTCATATCATCCTCTTCGTATTCGTCGTCGGTATTTTCGTCGTCGGACTCGTTGTTATTGTTATCGCCAAAGTCTTCGTCCATCTCGAAATCGTCCGCCTTTGTCGGTGCTGAAGTCGCAGATTCTACTGCTGCCGCGTTGCTATCTGCTGATTGCGGCACGCTCGCTGATCCATCGGCAGATAACAACCAGTTTCGCCATTGATCGCCACCGACTCGAATCGCATCCTTAGCCTCGTTAAATTCAATCACCGTCGACCCTTGCAACGCTTCCGATAACGCAGTCGGATCAGGAGTAAGCATGCGCACTCTGTTGAAGGCGCCAATCACAGAGAGAGCAATCCAACCTTCCGTCGGGTCCATTTTTTGTCTAAGGAATAAGTCGCGGCATAAGTTATCGACCGAGAAGTAGTATTCAACTTGTCGCTTCAACGCCGCCAAAACCTGAGCTCTAGTCGCTACCGGGGCTGCCATATTCTGTGGATAATATCCATAACTTTGCGGCGGCATACCCCTTCCTCGCAAGGGATACCCTTGGGGCATGTAGCCAACGTTGTATGGCTGTTGGTTAAATCCTCTTCCACCGTTGTTAATACTTCCTCGCCCTCTGCCGCCTCTTCCTCTACCAGAGTTATCGTTATCGCCGCCTCCTCTGCCTCCTCCTCCTCTTCCTCTACCCCCGCTACCGTATGCATATTCGCCGCTGTGATCTGACCCGATGGATCCTACAGAACCATTTCGACTGTGTCTACCACCACCTCCAGTTCGTCCTCGTCCTCGGGCTTTAATGTTCGTATCGACACCGCCGCCTCTGCCTGGGCCGGTTCTTCCGCCCGGGCCGGTTCTTCCGCCCGCGGCGGCATTCGCCGGTCGATTGTTGTTATTGGTGTTGTTGTTGCTGTTCGAATTCGGATTGGTATTATTGTTATTGCTGTTGTTATTGCTGTTGCTTTGATTGTTTTTGTTTTTGTTTTTGTTTGCTTCGCTATTTTCGCTGTTGCTGTTATTATTTGCATCTTTCGGCATCGCATTCGCGCCGTCCTCGGTCGATTTCTGATTCTTTTTCGAATTCGAGTTTGAAGCGCCTTTCGTTCCGTTCTCCGCCGCTGCTGCTCTCAATAACTCGCTCTCTGCGCCAGTAGGTACCGCAGTTTCATCTCCTAATGACGGCCACACCACAGTTTCCGCGACCGCTGCAGTCGGACTCGACCCGGGCGTCCCTCCCCCGAGTTTCGCTCCTCCCCACGCCGGTTTTGAAGGGGCTTCCGCCGGCACTAAGTTCACCGGTTTCTCCTTCTTATCTCCGCCTTCTTTCTTGTTCTCGGACGAGTCTTTGTTATTAGCGCTATTGCTATCGTTGTTATTCTTATTCTTCTTCTTTTTGCCCGAAGATTTATTGTTATTGTTATTGTTCGAACCCCCCGAGGAAGCTTTGTTGTTGTTGTTGTTGTTGTTGGAATTGTTGTTGTTGTTGTCTTGTTGCGAGGACGTTGTTTCAATCGTATCATTTAACGTATCCTCAACTTTCTTCTTCCCGCCGCCGAACAAGGACGCGAACGATGTCACGGCCGCAGCCGCCATGCTCCCAACAGTCGTCGCGGTCGATTGGCCTTCGTTCGAACCCGATTCTTTTTGCTTCTCTTCCTCTGGTTTGCTTTCCGCGCCGCTCAGCGAGACAGCTTGTCCTCCGACGATGTTGTTATCATCTTTCTCTTTTTTCGTCCCTTGTTGCTCTTGGTTGTGTTTTGTTTGATGAGCGGAATTTTGAGCAGCTTGTCCCGAATTCTTTTTCTCGTCTCCTGCAGCTGCCGGCGAGCCGGAGGACTGCTTGAGGACGTTAGCCCACGGGGCGGACATTTTTCTATATCAATTGAACACTTTGTCGCGAGAATCCACTCTTTCTCGATGCAATTATCCCTCGCTTCGAGGCGCTTTCCTCGTTTGGATTTACGTTTTCTGTTACGCGAATTTGCAAAAACACCGGGAACAAAATTTTGTCTGTGTTTGCAATTTGCGCTTGCTCTCTCTCTTCGCGAAAAGGAGAAAAAAAATGAAACTCTCTTTTCTGCCTAAACGGGCGTCTCGCGAACCGTCTTCCTAAGATAACTTTACTCAAACGCGTTCGAAAGTATTCAACGTCTGCGTTTTAGAGAGAGGTACTCGGGATATTTCTACGCGCTCAATACAAAAGCACCCCGATAAAAGTAAAGAAAGTATTTGTTCAAGGAAAAAAGGAGGAAGAGAAAAAAGTTGCTTCGAGCTTTTTGTGTTTTTTTCTTATTTTCCTTTTGGATTTTATGATTTGGTGTGGATGTGCAAGAAGAACAATACGAGTAAAACAACAAAACTATTCAAACTATTCAATATTTCTTTTTACTCTTTCTCTTCCTCCTCGATCGCTTCGCTCTTTTTCATCTTTTTCATCTTCGTCGCGTCTGCTGCTGCTACTGCGTCGTTCTCCTCCTTGGACGGAACGACTCTTTTTACGCGCTTGACGACTTTTCGAGCCTTGGGAGAACCGCCCTCGTCGGTTGGCGCTTCGACTTTTCGAGAGCCCAACTTTTCGGCTAAGCGTTTAGATTCTGCATCGGAAAGGGATGAGGCATTCTTTGTCACTGATGATGCGACTCTTCGAGGGGACTTTGCAGACACTCGGCGAGTACCTGGAGCGACTGGTTGTATCACTCGAGAGGAGGAGGAGGAGGAAGAGGAGGGGGAGGAGGAAGAAGTAGACGGTTTCTTGATACGACCACTCGTCGTCGCACGAAGCGCGCCTGTTGGATCACTTTTCTTCCGTTCCGGAGCCGAAGACGCCAAAGAACGCGAGAAAGATGGAGGAGAAGAAGGAGAAGGAGAAGAAGAAGAAGGAGAAGAAGGTTTCTCGAAATCCATACCATACGGGCTGAACTTAGTTGACGACGGCTTTGTGTCAGGGGTGTTGAGTTCCGACATGAAAACGTCCGCTCCCAAATCTCTCAGAGACGCTTGTTCTCGCACTCCAGCAGTCAACTGCTTCATGGTTAAACCAGCGTGCTCGTAGAGAAGATTCGCTATGTACTCACGTCTGTCTCTTTCTGGTGCCGTCTGCCAAGTGAACCACGGTATTTGAATGACCGTCCATCCTTGCTTTGTCAAGATAGCCTCTCTCAAGTTATCGCCACCGATCCGAACAGTTGGACGGTTTATCGAGTAATGGGTCGGTCCATCGGCTTCGATACAAATTTTACGACCTTTCAACGCAATATCTAACGAATACAAGCCACCTTCGGTGAGGAATTCGAGCTCGTGAGGGACACCCATTTCCGACAGTGTCGAGGAGACTTCTTGATGAAACCCAGAAATCGTCACGCACGTTCTCGTGACTTCCATCCAACTCTTCTTCGCCTCGCTTTCCAACTCCGGGTATGTTAATTTCCCGAACGGGGAAAGGATCTCGTACGCAAAATGAGCCTGATAAATTTGATTCAAGGACATTTCCCCCTTGCTCCCTCCTCCCGTCACGAAACGATAAGGATGATCCTTATCGGGATATTTGTTAAACTGTTCAATGTCAATCGTCGCTATCTTTTTACGAAACACATCAAAGATATTTTTTTCCTCGATAAATCCCATATTTGCAACTGCCCAAATACAAGTCGTTAATGATTGGGTGGTGGCTTGATCCATCTGCCGTATCATCGCTTGCACGAGTGCATACACCACGTCTTGCGGAATATTTAAACCTAAAATCGACCACGACCATAACATTTGCGAGATCCCCTGGACTGTAAATTGGTCATTTTCGGCTTCCATTTTTGCTCTTTTACTCATTATTTCCACGAAATCATCGCTTGGTAAATACGTTAAGAGCGCCAAGCTTCGCATGTAATTGACGATTGGTTGCGTGCAATTTTTATTCTTCTGGTGTGGATCGTACGTCACTTTAAGCCATTCGGTCATTTCGCTCAACACGTGTTCGAAGTACCTTCCTTTGTCGTTCGGATAGGCACCAATTTCCGCCATTCCGTAGAATGTATTCACGAATACCATGATCGTAAGCGTATCCTCTGTGTATTCATTTTTGAATTTCGTGGACTCGGATGTATCGTCTGCGTTCCACTTTTCTTTTACCATAATACATCGCGTTTGTAGTCCCGCGAGATAATCCACAAATTTCTGACTCGGTCGAAAATTTCTAAACTTTGTGTACGCCCAGAATGCGTTGCAATTTTCCACCGTCGAGCGGTTATGTAAATCATCGTCCCATCTGCTAGTCATTCGTCGTAAAAACTCGTGGTCTGGTTCGTATTCCAAGCAAGCGTAGGCCCAAAGAGTATTTGAAATGCCTTGAATAAACATCGTCTCAATTTTTGGTTCGATCATATCTTCGATTCGCTTGAGTAAACCGTGCGGTAGTGTGTAAACTTCACCGAGACCTTGCTCTCTTAACGTTGCGAGAGCCCAGAGTATATTCGTGAGCGACTGAACCGACCACACTCTTGGATCGTTGAATAGGTTCTCTGTCATGCTGTGAAGGAACATGCTCGCAAGATCTTTTCCCATGTCAAATCTGAGTTGCGCACACGCCCACAAAATATTGGAAGTTTCTTGCGTCTTAAAGTTTCCAGCACCAAAACCATACGCTGAAGTCGTGCGAGGTTGCCCTAAATGCATCGCTATACCTTTTCTAAACGCTGCTTCAGTTTCCGGCCGAAGCTTATAACCAAGTGTGCCGTACGACCACAGACAGTTGGCGACACCTTGGGGAACGTAGCCTTCCATGACGTTCAAGTTCAATCTTTCGATGGCATCCAAAAACTCAGCTCTGATACTCTGCGGAACTTGCTCCGGAGGAATACCCGAAAACAAGTCTTCCACGTTATGATCATCGCGTTCAAAATAAAGCACGTTTACATCGTCGACAGCATCTTCGTATTTACCCGAAGGGCTCATGATCGTGAATGCCCAAAGCACGTTCGAAACGTTTTGTGCGGCAAATTTCGCGTAATTGTTCTCTTTTGCGCAGTTTATGTACTGTCGCAACAAAAGTGTGGTAAATTCGTTTGCCTGCAACCGAGTTTGCACGCCGCAGTGCGCTAGCCCCCAAAGTAGATTCGAGTATTCGCGGCTCGAAGGCGTTCCGTAATCGAGTGCAAGTTCTCTCAAGTCGTTTGGATCGTTCGATCTCGGTAGCAACTCTTCAATACGCCGAATCAACCTTTGAAAGTGTTTGTTCGCCAAAATGTTCTGGCACGTGTAGATGAGGGTTGCGTTCGTTGCAAACTCGTCCTCCCCTTCGTCGCCACCTTTCTCCACTAAACTTCTCGAGTTTGGATTTACTTCTGTTAGCGAAATCGGTTTTTTGTCGCTAGATTTTCGAAGATATTTGCTATCGCGAACAAAAGTCCCACATTTGTGAACAGCCGTCGCGCAGTTCACCACGCTAAATCCTTCAACGTTACCATTGATGAAATTCAGCAACGCTTTCACGTTTGGTTTCAGTTTTAGCTTCTCGTTTTTATCTACTATAAGTCTTTTCGTGTCTTTTTTGTTATTCAGTCTGCCAGTTTTTCTTCTTTTCTCGTTTATTTCGTCACGAGTGTCCGCGATTTTTTTATTCGGCGGTGGTTGACTCGAGCTTTTCTGCCGAGTGGACGACGAAGACGACGACGACGATGATGGCGAAATTTTCCGCGGCGATCGCTCGTTCGAAATATCCCCGTACGCCCCGCTCGATTCTACTCGTCGCTGCACGTACCTTCTCGCGCTGACCTCCTTCTTTTCTTCTGCGTACGGTTTTCTTCTTCCTCCTCGTGGACTTTCGTCGTTGCTATTTTCACTCGTTTTTCTCTTCTTCTCATCTCCTTCTTCTGTACTACCACCACCGGAAGAGGAGGAATCGCGTATCGCGCGCGTCCTGAACGTTCCCAGGAGATGGCAACGCGTTGCTCTCAAATCCAACGATGCGTTCCTTCCTTTTCTCCCGTCGTCGACAAAGTCTTCCGCGCCTAAAACAAACCGGAAACGACGCAGACGATGATGATGATGACTCACGCACACTCCCCCAATCTGGGTACGTCGTGCAGGTAGGAAATGTGACGATTCAGACGACGACGAAGCGTGCGAAGAGGACATCGCCCTCGCGTTCTGGCTTCTTTCCGTTCGCGTGAGCCCTATATTGGTATTACTCGATGATGATCTCGTTAGTGTTCTTGAAGACGAAGACGAAGACACCCCGACGAGCAAACAAGCGTTCTTCGTGTGAGAAGGCCGAGAGAAGCCCATTCCTATCAACGGCGAGGACGCATTTTGATGTTGAGACGACGACGACGACGACGACGTCGTCGTTGCCGCCGCCGACGTACCGCGCAGCAGCAGCGCCGAATGAAACATCTCTCTGTCTGAGAAAAGAAGAGCAGAGAGAGAAAAGAGACTCTCTGCTGCGCGCTCGTCTCTTTCACTTGATGTCCTTTTTTTATGCCGTTAATAAAGCGAGAAATTCGCGATTTTAAAGAAGAAGTGATGATATGTGCGCGTACTTACTTCAGAAGCGCATGAAGTCAATCAATTCAATCAATACGTTTTGATGTTTTGGACAATTTTCATTTATAACAAAGCTTTATATATATCTTTCGAAACTCTCTCTCTCTCTTTCTTTCTCTCTCTTCCCATCTCTTTCTCTTTTACTCTCCTCTCGCGGAGCGCGTTCTTATCTCTTCCGTCAAAAACGCGCTCTCTTTCTCACCTCTTTCTGTTAATCTCCACGCACATACGCGCGCGCTTCTTCTCCTCTCTCTCTCCCTCTCTCACTTTTAGCTATTCTATTTGTTGTTTTTGATGACAATGCAATGATGTTTTTCGCGCAGCAACACTTATCATTATTCTCTTCTTCTTCTTAATAACTTTCGTCTCTGTCCAAACGACCGAGATAGTATTGCAACGTGTTCACCACCAACTGCTCTATATTGTCGTTCAACGCCTTTCCGTGGTACGTGCACAACATGGTATCCACAGCCGCGGCACCAATCGTGTCGATTTCCGCTTGGACGACGTTCAAATTCAAATCCTTCAACACGCGAACAATCTCAGACAACAACCCCGGTCTGTCCGTAGTTTCAATCAACAACTTGGACTTGGTCCCATTGGAGACGGAGGTCACCGTGATTCTCGTCGGCACAATTTGTCTCTTCTTCTTCGTCGGAGTCACGTATTCGGTTTCCGCATCGTCTGCCACTTCGTACGGCTTTGAGTTTCTCGCCGTTTGCTGCACAAACTCTTGCGCTTCCGGGTGATAATAGCACATAGTCGTCAACACCGTTTGTCTCAAATCCTCCAATCTCGCCGACGCCGTAATCTTCTCCGAACTTTGGTGGTCCGTCACGTAGAAGCGGTTTTGGTTGCTTTCCGTAATTTCCGCTCGGGAAATATCCAAACCCAAATTTCTAATCGCTTCGCAGGTATCCGCGAGCTCCCCGAGTTTGTCTCCAAACTCAATCTCGAGGATAGTCGCCAACGGGTCCGACAAGTTATCGATGATAACTTTCGGGACGACTTTCTTTGCTTCGTCCGTCGCCGAAGCGCGCGTGACGACAACGCTCGCTCTGCGGGTCGTTTTCGACGTCGATGTCGTTCTGTTTGTTATTATTGTTGGGGAGGTTAAAAAAGAAGGCGATGATGCTGTCAGTATGAGCTGTATTTTTTTTTTCTCCTCCCTTCAGCTGTTAGGGCCCTCTCTCTTTCTTTTCGTCTTATCTCAAAGAAAGAGGCACCTCTTTCTCTCTCTCGAGCGTTCGACACGTCGAAAAAATCTTACATTTTCAGGCGAGAAAGAGAACAAATTATTTTTTTCGACGAGGAAACGACACGAGACACGACCTTTAACTCTCTCTCTCTCTCCCTCCTCTTTGAAGATCGTACTCTCACATAATCGATATCGACTACTCGATCGGGCGGGTGACCGCCCAATGCGAAGATCTTTCGCGTTGTTCGAGTGACGACGATCATCATCGTCGAGATCGACAACGACGAGAGAGAATAAGAGAGAGAGAGGAAAAGAGGAAAGAAAAAAAGATTCGGAAGCGACGTGACGAAGGGGTCCAAAAACTCGTGAGTCAGACAACAAATTTCTTCTCCTCTTTCATGAAATTTTTCGAAGCGCACAAACGAAAACGTACCTCGCGCATAACCCAACAACCGGGGCGCGCGCGCGTGCGGTAGCAGCGTGCATGGTGTGTGTGTGTGTAGATGTGAAAATAGAACCCGTGAAGGTTGCGTGTGTCGTCGAGTGTGTCTTTATAATAAAAAGCGTCTCTTTGGAAATTTTCTGGCGAACTCTTTCTCGTGTTGGAAAAAATCTCATCTCTTCTCTCGTAATCTCGAAAAAAGAGAGCAGAGAAGACACGCGAAAGATGGTTTTGACGAAGTCTCTCTTACTGTACAACAAATTTCTAACGAGTACTAAAAAAATACAAACTCTTCTCTCTTGTTTGATGACGGAAAACTAATACTCTTCATCATCATCATCGTCGTCGTCCCAGGCAGATGAAGTGTCCCTGTTCGTTTTACCGCCACCATGACTACTCCTACTCCTATCACTACTGTTGTTACTGCTATTATTAGTATCCTCGTCCTCGTTCATGCTCACCGCGAACGAGGACAAGTTCTCGACGTCGGCTTCGTCGGCGTCGGACATTATTTCGTCGTCTTCTTGAGATAAACGCATGTATTCCACTCGTGCAAATCGATCCCACTCGGTTAAGTGTTTCTCTTCTCGCTCTTGACGAATCGTAAACGGATCTCGGGTTTCGAATAAGATGAATTTGTTCAGATTGAACAAGACGTTGAACGTGTTCCCACTCATGGGCAACGAGTGCACCATGTCCTCTAAAGTGATGAAACCTTCAATCTTTGGTTTTATCATATCCGTCAATTGGCACACGATATCTTCGAAGAACACTGGTTCTTGAGCCAAGCACTCCATTCGTTGCAATTGCTCCTCGTAAAAATACGCTAAATCACCGCTAGATAAGAACCCATCGTTATCGATGTCCACGCACTTGAACCAATATTTAATGGACAAGTCTTGAGATTTGTACTCTTCGGATAGGACGAACCAAACGAAATCTTCGTATCCCATTTTACCAGGAACGCCGGAAGTGAACGGCTTCACGCTTTCCGATAAAACGCGATCGACGATTTTATACGTCAAAGCGTGGTTCCCGTATCGCAACAAATCGTCTCGGTCGATTAAGAAATCGTGGTCGGTATCGAGCTCCCAGAATTTGCAATAAATCACGTAAAAGTGCTCGTAGCTGAAAAATCTCAAGACTTTGTTGATATCCTCTTCGACTTCGCACTGTTTAAACGCGCAGATCAAATCGGATTTCTTCAACTCTCTCAACGTCATTCGACCGTTCCAATCTTTATTTACCGTGTAAAAGATTCTATATATGACGGTTTCTAAATATCGATCTTGAAACTCCGCCGTGTGCTTCAAAAACTCTAATCCCGGATGAGTATCGAGCAACGCTCGAATGACTGATCTGAAATCGTTTTGCGAGACGAAATCGCCTTTTTGCTTTGGATCTTTCAAGATGTTGTAAATCATTTCCGTCTCGTCGTTATATCTCGACAACGTTTTCTTCCAAAAGCGCAAGAAGTCATCTCTTTTGATTTGAGTCACGTCTTCCGAATCCTCTTCTCCAAAGTCATCTTCAAAATCCTTCATTTCCGTCGTATTCTCTGATTTTGTAGACGATACCGACGATGTTGGACCATCCTCTACTATACTACTGCACATATCCGTCGCGCGTTTCATAATCAACGGGCCAAAATAACTCGGAATGCCGATGAATTCTCTCACCAAACTCGAAAACACTTCTTTGCTCAAAACGCCCGGCGTTTCGTTATGCAATACGTCGTTGAACTTTTGCGTAAATTTTTCCATAATCTTTGCCGATTTGATCTCTGGAATCCACTTCTTGTTCGGGAAGAAGAACTGAGGAATCAAATAGTTCGGCGAAGGCGAAATCGCGGACGATAATGACGACGAGGATGCAGACGAATGAGAACTCAACGCGCCGTTTCTTTGTCCACCTCGGCTTGGACTCAAACCTTGTTGCTGTTTTGCAAACGGCGTCTTACTCTCCAAAATCAACGGTGAGGACTTTTGATGTTGCTGTTGCTTCTCCACTACGTTCTCCTTCTCTGCCTCCAAAGCTAACTGTTGCACGGAACTCGTGATTGTTCTCACGCTAAAATCTTCGCTATCGTCGCTCTCCGGGATATCAAGAATTGGCAGCTCCGAGTCGTTCCTCTTCTCCTCGTCGCGCGAAGAAAACGACGACGTCGATAAACCTTCACCAAACTTCAACTGCTTCTTTTTACTCTCTCTCGTCGGCGACAACATCGACCCGGGCGATTTAATCGGCGACTTTGGCGGCGACGCTGCCGTAACGCTCGACTTGGTATAAAAACTACTCCTCGTCGGCGACTTCGGCGGCGCGAGGTTGGTATTGTTTTTGTTTCGAACCGGCGAACCAAACGGAATTGACGACGACGACGACGAAGTCGCATTCGCCGCTTCTTCCTCCTCGCGAAGAAACGCGTTCGATATCTGCATCACAGAAAAAACAGAGAAGAAGAGAAGAAATGTGAGACGTTGTTGAAATATTGAGAGCGTTTTTAAAAAATATCAAGGCGAAGAAAACGAGAAGAGTCGTCGATCCGAAGAGATGATTTTTAAAAACGACGAGAGGAGACTAAAGGCAAAGAGAGAAGCGTAAACGTACCGCGATCCGATTGTTCGCCTCGTGGACCCAGTGTAAGAAATATTCTTCCATCTTTAACTTTGAGTTCGGGCGCAACGGCGTTTGAAGCATCATTTCGACATCCGTTTCTGTTTTAATAATGAGAGAAAAAAGTCAGCGAAAGCGGGGAGAAAAGTCAAATGTGTCGAAGTTTTTAAAATCGAGATTTAGTACTACTAATGCGCTCAAACTCAGAAGAGTTACAGAGAGAAGGAAAAGAGACGCGTACCTTTCAAAAGACTGGCGGTCGAAACCGTCGTCGTCCCCCCGCTCGTGGTTCTCTTTCTGCTCTCTTTGTCCTCCATTGTCCTCGTCGTCGTCGTCACGGACATCTTTTTTTTTGCTCTAAAAGATGATTTCAAACAGCCGTCGTCTCTCTTCTCTCACTGGATGCCACCACACGTTTATAATAATAAAAGTTTTCGCCTAGCCTCCTCGTGCGCGTTGTATATTATCCGTTTATAATACTAACACGCGCCTTGCGCTCGACAGTAGTAGTAGGAGTAATGCTCTCTTTATTTCCAAGCGCCACGCGGAGGAGTGGTGGTTCAACTCTTTGTGAGGAGGAGCAGTCTTCGAGTGGAAGAAGTTGGCGGGACAATTTGCTTTTTTCTAAAACCCTAAACACTAAGCAAAGAAAAAATATCGCAATGAGCGAGCTGCAACTGTAATTATTTGTTATAAAACACACACACAGAAACGCGCTTAAACGCTTCTCATACACAAACGCGAAGAGAAATACGCGCATTCTCGTTCGAAAAGGACGGAAGAATACTTTCTGTCTTTGTTTTTCTTTGGTGTATTATCAATAATACTCGATACGCTTTGCTTCTATAGCGCGCGCGTTTAGCGCACTTTTCCGACGAAAGAATTTACGGACCGTGCCCTCACAAAAGCAAAGAAGTGACTGTACATTTGTTATACCAAAACGGAGAGGAAGAATGATAATAACGAACATTTCCAACGCGATTTTGCGAAACACGCAAAACTTGGCCAAAGTGTCCATTTTTGGCGGGTTTACGTACGGGTTTATCCAAACCATGAAGAATGGAGAGAGCGCGCTCGTGCCCACCTCAAGATGGGTGTCCAGTCACGTTTTATCGTCCAGTCAGCACAAAGGAGGGAAAAAGGAGCAGAATAATACTGCGGGAGAAGAAAAAGCCGAGGAGGCGACGACGACGACGGTTTTACGACGCCACCACCAAAACGATGGACCGAGCGGCAGCGTTCGCGGAGAAGGAGTGGAATCTTCGGATATCGAGCGGCGGAGAGTGAACGCGTCCGTGGCGTGGAGCAGCATGAGATGAGATACAAAACTATCTCTTCTTGCGTGTGTAATTATACGCTTGTATTTTAACAATAAAAAAAAAGGAAAGAGAGAGAAGGGCATGATGAATATGTGATGAATATATATGAATATGATGCTGTTTTCTGCGGAGCTTACTTTCTAGATTTGTACATTATACTACCTAATATACTACTACTCACTACTACTGCTAGTAAATACCTTTTCTTCTTCTTCTTCTTAATTGTTTTTCTTCCATATCTTCATCCCGTTTGATATGCCGTAAACTTTCGCCAACGATACGACGAACAAGACTCCACCTAAGACAATCCATAAAAGCCACCATAAATCATCCGCGGCGATTGCGGCAACAGACACGACTAACTGCACGAGTTGCATCGGGAAACCAAAGTTTAAGAAATCTTTAAACACGTATCCTCCAGGGCCGTAGACCATCAAGTTCGTCTGGTACCCAAACGGCGACATGAACGATGCCGAGGCGCCGAGCATGAGAAGGTAGGACATTTTGAGTAACGGTATGTTGGCTTCTGCAGCTGCTTCGGCGGCAATGGGAAACATTAAAGCCGCGGCGGCGTTATTCGTGACGACGTTGGATATCAAAAACGTCGCCAGGTAGACGCCAACGAATAAGCCAATCTCTCCAGTATTTGTCGCCGTGCCCAATTTCACGAGCTGTTCGGCCATAAAACTTGCCACGCCGGAATTTTGCAGCGCTTTAGATAAACCAAACGCGGCGGCGATGGTGATAATGACGTCCCATTTGATGGCATCTCGCGCTTCTTGTTGAGACAGCGCGCCCGAGGCAATCATGACACCAGAAGCGAAAATTGCGGCGACTAGTAAACTCATCACGCCAAATGTATATAAAGCAATCATCGCCACCGCGCAGGATATGGCCGGTACTAACAGAGAGAGCCGCGGGGGTGCTGAATCCTCTAAGATGGAAACCAAAGCAAATCCTTCTCGAACTAAATCTGGGCCTGCGTCTAATAGTAACACATCTCCAGCGTGCAACACAACCTCACCCATTTTGGCATGGACTCTTTGGCCTTCACGATGAACTGCTAAAACGACTGCGTTGTAACGCGTACGAAACTTCATATCTCTGATACTTTTCCCAACTAAAGGCCCGTTTTTAGCGACGACGGCTTGAACAAGTCTTCGGTCCTGATTTGAAGACGATAGTTTGGATGCTTGGTCAGAGCCGAGCGTCGTCAAGCCTGGGATTTTTCGAAGGGAAGAAACTGCAACCGCCGATCCCGCGTACCAAAGGATGTCACCGGGCTGTAATTGCTCCGTAACATCGATGGTCAACTCTTCTTGTAACACATTGCTAGCATCGTACACGCCGCGCTCGATAGAGGCGAGGAAAAGTTTCGGCAATGTTCTCAATCCGGCTTCAATCGCGCTCTTTCCAATGAATTGCCTCGCTGTGTCTTCAATTTGTACGCCGATCAAAAACTCTTTGGCGTCCTCGCCCAACTGCGCGACATCTTCCCAGGGAATATCAAAATCAACTTTACATCTATCTAAGCCGGTTAAATCCTCGACGTTCATTTCCATGTTGGCAACCGCGGTGAGTTCGTTCCTCAACGCTTCGTTGTATTCGGCGTTCTCGTTTTCCTCATTTCCGCGTTCGACATCTAAAACCGCCGTCATTGTCGTCGGTAAGTCGCTCGAGCTCCGGTTTCGTCCCGAAGAGTTGAGTAAGTTATCGTGGCTATTTTTTCGACTATTTGAGCCGCTTCCTCGACCTCCTCCTACTCTTCCAAACTCGCCGTCTTGCTTTGCCTTCAAAGCTGCGTTCCTGGCAATTTGTTGCAACGTCACCAAAGGCGAATCTGGTCTGACCTGCACGACTAAACCGTCGTTTGCTTCTAATCGAACGTCTCGTAACTTTCCACTCGTTGCGCGTCCGTTCCTTTGAACAGCAACGATGGCACCACCGTATGTCGCGCGAAAGTCGACGTCTTTCACGAACTTATCCACCAACGTCGATCCATTTTTCACCTTGCATCGCATAACCATTTGGCCTCGTTCCTTTTGCGCTTGGGCGCCAGTGGGCGCCAGCATCGCTTGCACCACAGCTCGAATCTCTTCTCTCTTCGTATCAGGATCCAGCGCTACTATTCTCCATATAGAGACAGAGCGTCCACCAACCGCGCTTGCTTCGCTGTGTAAACATTGCACTTTGAGACGATTGAGACTCTTGGAGATGTCGTGTAATAAACCAGGTCTATCGGCTGCGCTGATTCCAAGTACCATTCGCGTGTGATCGTCTTCGGATGCGTCCGGGTCTTTCTCCACGGAAACTAAAGCTGGGCCAAGTGCTACGTTCATCTCCGCAGCTGAAACGGAAGCTTCAGCGCCTCCTATGGTATCGGACGTATCGCGACCATCTCTGTATAGATGCGCGGCTTTGTCTCTCCCGTCAATAGCTTGGGACCGCGCCAATGCCTGTAAATCGAGAATTTCTCTCATCGCTTCCGAGGAAGCAGTCTTCGATATGGACACCACATTTTCGCCAGCGGTCAAAACTTCCGATGACGATGAATCGTCGTGGTCGTCGTCTTCGTGCGTCATCGCAGTCAAACCGTGGTCGCTACATATGCTCCCGAGAGATTCAATCAATCCGGTAAAGTATAAAATGTCGCCTTGATTAATGATGAATTCGGGCCCAACCGCGCGAATCAAACTTCCACTTCGTCTCACCGAAACGAGGTATAAACCTGGTAAACCTCTCATTCCACTCGCTTCGATAGTTCTCCCTACCGCGTCTGACCATGGCGTCACTTTTGCGCCAACAATAACGTCCTCGTTATCGTTGTCTCTCTCAGCTCTGTTTGCTTGCGAAGACGACCCGGTTCGTCTTCCTCTTTGCAGATTCCCACCCGGCAACAAATATCGAGAAAATATAAGCACATACACTATTCCGCTAAATGCTACCGGTACGCCATACTTTCCTAAATCAAAGAGGCCAATATCCACCTTCTCAGCGCCTACTTTGTCTTTGTTCTCTTTCGCCCACGTCTCTAACATCCCGGCGACGACCAAGTTTGTCGACGTCCCGATCAACGTGCACGTCCCGCCTAATATAGAAGAAAATGACAGAGGTATTAAAACTTGTTTCTTCGATATCCCATTATTCTCCGCCCACCGCTGGACGATAGGAATCATGACTGCCACCACCGGCGTGTTGTTCAAAAACGCCGATATTATGGCGATTGGAATCATTAACCGAATCTGCGCCGACGCAATCGTCTTTGGCTTGCCTAAAAAGCGGCCCATGTACCAATCTAAACCACCCGTGCTGGATATGCCCTGCGCGACCACGAACAAAGCCGCCACGGTGAGTAATCCTTCGTTGGCAAATCCTTGTATGCCTTCTTCCACCGTGATTACTTTCCCGGTTATTAAAAGAGCGAGGGCGGCACAAAACAGTAAATCAGATTGCACGTAGTCTTTCACCAAACACACGAAAGAGATGGAGACGATGAAAACGGTGTACCACGGTTGAAAGTATCCATTGCCGCTCATTATTACGGTGTTGATCGTCGTTGTTTCTTCTTTGCGTTCATTACGCGTGTGTTATGATGATTCTATGAGTGTGAACAAGCGCGTCACAAATAAGGAAGATAGATTTTTCACGCAAAATCTTTTAAAGGAACCGAATGGATACGTTTACACACAAAAAACCACTATTATCGAGGCGCAGTACAGCTCAGTTTTGTCTATTCTTCCGTGTTAAGTTCAAACTTACTATCTGCTCCCGGTTTCCCAGATAACTCTATACTCTCTTCTACAGGCTCGAGTTTATGATAGTGTCGCAAAGAAACTTTGGACAAAAAACTTTGACTCCATTTACGAGTACTGAATCTTGAAAACTTCAAACAATACAAACATAAAATAATTGGGAATATAACTCCACAGAAAGCTTTCACGAGCAGATTATCTTTACGCACGGAGAGATGCCCAGAACTTGCATCGTTCCTCCACACATTAATTGCATCATTCCTTTTTAGCAAAAATTCTGAGTGCAAAAAAGAAGCTGACTCACCACCCGAAGCCGTAATTTTAAAAACAACTTCATCAGCTTCACTCTCCGTCAATTGTGGTGCCACCCAAATGAGATGGTGCTCTTTCAGAGCGAGACGAACGTTATAACGACGAAAGTCACAGGCCGTCCCGGGGGAGCCCGCAAAGTCTCCATTCAAATACGCGCCTTGTTCAAAAAACGTGCCCAGAGAAGAAGTAACCAAGAACTGCACACCTTTCACTTCATGCTCTATTGAAACTACCATGCGGCAGCCACTACAATACTCGAGCGATGCCAATTTCAAGTCAGAAGATATTTTTCTGTTGGGATCGTTTTCGCTTTCATTAATCACGTGCGAAGCGTTTCGATTTGCCCACGATACATATACTTTGGTATTCGTAGACTGAGGCGTACCGTGCCCGCCTCGCGCAGTTGAAGGATGTGCGTCCAAACCACACCCACTCATTTCAGTTGGCCACGCTTCACCCTTACTTTGAAATGCCAATGATAGCGCACAAAAATACGTCACTCTTTTGACACGAAGACTCCTCATTGTGCTTCTCTCCTCCTGAGAATTTTGAGAGTGAAGGAAGCGATCCAACGCCAGGCAGTCAGTCAAAGCGAAAGCGAATTACGAGTACTTAGAAGAATGAAATTGAAACTCGTTCACTGCAAATTTGCTCATTTGTTGGGGTTTAGGGTTAGAGAGGGTGTCGTGTGCCCTTTTTTTGTTGGCTTGCACACATCGCAAATGAGTGCTCACAACTATTCGTACGTGCGTCCTTACCAAGCACGTTTTATCAGTATTTCCGGTTTCTGTTTAAAAAGAATTACATATACAAGAAAACGGCAGCAGTACATTACATTCGAATCCACATTAGTAATGCTTGGTCGAAACGCTTGTTTGCGCACCCGGCGGGCCGGGTTGTGCCTACTTTTTTTTATGGGCGTGTGCCTCCTTGATTTGGCACAAGCCACATTCCCATATTTCGGGGGATACGAACCTCTGATGTGACTGAACATTCAAAGATTGACTTAGACTTGATCAACATAATTGGCAATCTCGGGGGCACTTGCGGTGCTCCCTGCTTGTTAAGTGCCACCTGTCCGGCAACTTCAGTCGCGGCTGAAGGCACTGGCTGTAATTATGTTGGGTCGACTCTTGCGTTTCCCAGTGGAGACCATTGCGAGTTTAGCCCGGACGAACCTAAAAATGAGCTCCTTTCCGGTATTACATGCGACGAGAATTCTAACGCTTATGACATCTGGCTCAATGGACAACATTCAGATAAAGGTGTGGAGAAAGGGATACGGAAGATTTCCGGTTTTGCCTCTGGGGCTGCAGCAAAAAGCTCTGGTCATGGTGTTGATTACAAAGACAACAAGTACATTGCCATCATGAACAAGTACTGGAAAAGTAAAGGTCTCGACGAGCACACGTGGGGCTACGATATGACCAAGGCTGCTTTTGATGGGACAACTGTAACAGGTAATTCTGATCTGAATTTCGGCACTGTTGGTCGTGACTTCAGGAAAGAAGCTATCCAGAAAGGAATTGTTTACTTAAATGTTTTCCCATACGTCATTTGGGAGATGCAAGATCAAGTGAATGATTGCAATGCCGGTACTCTTACCAATA